>WNFX01003591.1_pt1 | contig 15428 bp, 16 predicted proteins | sample 5400111 | NCBI WGS metagenome assembly WNFX01 (sample SAMN13153363, study PRJNA577476) | soil metagenome | isolation source: 40 cm soil or saprolite under grassland replicate 1 | place: USA:California | collected 2016-06-15 | reverse complement strand
CGACGCGGGCGGCCGCCTCGGCCAGGCCGGCCGCGCCGCCCGGCGCGGCGAGGTCGGCCGTGAGGGCCACTCCGCCGCAATCGGCGGCCACGGCGTCGAGCCGCTGACGATCACGCCCCGTGATCAGTGGCCGCCCTCCGGCTTCGGCAACGGCGCATGCTGTCGCGGCGCCGATTCCGGATGATCCCCCGGTGATCAGAACGGTGGTGCCAGGGAACTGCATGGCGACACACTCTCGCGCACGGGCATGACCAGCGCAAGAAGAGGTTCCCGCGGCACGGCGGCACCTCGCGGGTCAAGGTGCCGCCCTACCACACACCAGCGTGCTGCGGCGCGCCGGCCCCGCGGGTCACAGGCGCGGGCGGTGGCGCCAGGCGGTGGCGCTCGGCCGTGGCGCTCGGCCGTGGCGCTCGGCCGTGGCGCTCGGCGGTGGCGCTAGGCGGTGGCGCTCGCGGCGGCGGATCGCGCGGTCACGGGCGAGTCTGACCAGCACCGCACGATGTCCCGCATGGACAACAGCCCCGTCACATCCTGCCCGTCGACGACGATCAGGTGACGAAAGCCGCCGCGGACCATCGTCGCCGCCGCCTGCTCCAGCGTCCACTCGGGGGACGCGAAGACGAGGTCGCCGGTGCGGTGGTGGGCGACGAGTTCGCGATCCGGATCCTGGCCGGCCCCCAGGGAGTCGAGAATGTCGCGCTCGGTGAGGATGCCGATCCCGGCGTGTTCGGCGTCGGTGACGATCGCGGCGCCCACCCGCCGCGACGACATCATGCGCGCCGCCTCGCGCAGCGTGTGCGCAGGGCCCACGGTGAGGACCAGTTGGGACATACCATCCCGTACTCTCATGATCGATCACTCTCCGTAGTGATTACTGGTCGGCGGCAGATTGTGAAATTGTGATTCGTTCCAGCATCCGCGAAAGTCGGCCAGACGGCAATACCCGTTTCGGTAGTCAGGCGGCGATAACTGCGGCGGACCGCCCGACGGCGGCCGCGGCGCGGGCGGTCAGCCGCGGACCGCCAGCCGGGCGAGGGCCTCGTCGTGCAGGTGGCCGTTGGTCGACAGGGCGCTACCGCCATCGGGCCTGGCCGACCCGCTCAGGTCGGTGAACCTGCCGCCGGCCTCCTCCACGATGACCTGCAGGGCGGCGAGATCCCACAGGGACACCTCTGGCTCGGCGGCGATGTCCACCGCGCCCTCCGCCACGAGGACGTGCGACCAGAAATCACCGAACGCGCGCGTCCGCCAGACCGACCGGGACAGCCCGAGGAATCCGTCGAGCCGGCCCTGCTCCTCCCATCCGCCCAGGCTGGAGTAGGAGAACGAGGCATCTTCGAGCTTGCTGACCGAGGAGACCCGGCACCGCGTGGCCTTGGTGAGGCTGCGGCCGGACCATGCGCCGCCGCCGCGTGCGGCCCACCAGCGGCGGTTGAGCGCGGGCGCGGAGACCACGCCCACCATCACCTCGTCGCCGAGCATCAGTGCGATGAGCGTGGCCCAGACGGGCACCCCGCGGACATAGTTCTTTGTCCCGTCGATCGGGTCCACGACCCAGCACCGCGGTCCGATCCCCGTCTTGCCGGACTCCTCACCAATGACAGCGTCCCTGGGACGGGCCCGGCGCAGCACGTTTCGCAGCGAATCCTCGGCCGCGCGATCGGCGTCGGTCACCGGCGTCAGGTCCGGCTTGGTGTCGACCTGCAGGTCGATCGCACGGAATCGCCGCGTGGTAATGTCGTCCGCCGCGTCGGCCAGGACGTGCGCGAAGCGCAGGTCCTCGCTGTTACCCGCCATGGCGCGAAACGGTACCGCTTGTGCGCCTTCTGCGCCTGCCCGGGCTGTTGCCGCCGCTGTGTAGTGGCACGTGCCTGCACTGCGATGGAGCGTGGCTGCCTGTCGCGATGATTGTCAATCGTCGTCGCCACCTTCGCGGCTGCGCAGCAGGCGCCGCAGCGAGTCCAGCCGGGCCTCAAGGCGTGTCTGGTTGCGTGCGCGGCGCTGGCCGGCCACCCAGGCGTCGAGCGCGCAATCCTCCTGCAGGTGGGTGCAGCCGGGCGGGCAACCGGCGGTGCCCGGCTCAAGATCGGGAAATGCGCGGATCACGCGGTCGGGCGCGATGTGGCCGAGGCCGAAGCTGCGCAGGCCGGGCGTGTCGATGATCCAGCCGCCGCCCGGCAGGGCGAGCGCGATGGCCGACGACGACGTGTGCCTGCCCCGGCCGGTGACCGGGTTGACCTGCGCGACCGCGCGGTCCGCGGTCGGCGCGAGCGCGTTCACCAGGGTCGACTTACCGACGCCCGAGTGGCCGATGAAGACGCTGATCTGACCGTCAAGCAGCTTGTGCAAGGCCGTAACGTCCCTTTTGCTAAACGGCTTGCGCATAACGACGCAGGTCAGCCCGAGTGGCTCGTAGGCGCGGAGCAGATCACGCGGGCTGGCGAGGTCGGATTTGGTGAGGCAAAGCAGCGGCCGGAGCCCGGCGTCGTATGCGGCCACCAGGCAGCGGTCGATGAATCTGGGGCGTGGCGGCGGGTCGGCGAGCGCGGTCACGATGGCAAGCTGCTGCGCGTTGGCGACGATCACTCGTTCCACGGGGTCGGTGTCATCCGCCGACCGGCGCAGCGCCGAGGTGCGCGGCTCCACGCGGACGATGCGGGCGAGCGTGTCGGTGCCGCCCGAGGCGTCGCCGGTGAGCGCCACCCGGTCCCCGACAACGACGCTCTTGCGGCCGAGTTCCCGTGCCCTCATGGCGGCCACCATGCGACCCTCGACCAGGCACGTGTACCGGCCGCGGTCGACCGCGACGACGAAGCCGCTGACCGCGTCGGTGTGCGCGGGCCTGCGCCGCGTGCGGGGCCTGCTGCCGCGCCCTGGCCGTACCCGCACATCGTCTTCGTCCAGCTCACGGTAGTTTCGCTGGCGGTTCAGGGTGCGCGCTCCAGCATTGTGGTCCACAGTTGCGTGAACTCAGGCAGGGTCTTGGCCACGGTCGCGGCGTTCTCGATCGCCAAGCCGGGGACCGCGAGGCTGAGGACGGCCGCCGCCATGACCAGGCGGTGGTCGTCGTAGGTGGCGAAGACTCGACCGGCGATGTCGGTTCCGCCGGCTCGGGCCGCGCGCAGCGGCCGTGGTGTGATCACCAGCCCGTCGGGCAGTTCGCTCACGCCGCCGCCGAGCGCGTTGATCTGGGTGGCGAGCGCGGCCAGCCGGTCGGTCTCGTGCGCGCGGGAATGCGCGATGCCGGTGAACCGCGACGGCGACGACGCGAGCGCCGCGAGCGCGGTAAGTACGGGGGCCAGCTCGCTGACCTCGCGCAGGTCCGCCGCAATGCCGCGGATCTCGCCGCCGCCGTGGACAGTCAGCCCGTCGGCGGTGAGGTCACATGAGCCGCCCATTCTGGTCAGCAGGCTGCGTAGCAGGTCACCGGGCTGCGCCGTCCGGGCTGGCCAGCCGGGGATCGTCACAGTGCCGCCGGTGACGAGCGCTGCGGCGAGGAACGGGGCCGCGTTCGACAGGTCAGGTTCGACGTCCACGGTACGCGGATGGAGCGGGCCCGGTTGGACGCGCCACACGTCGCGGGAGCCCGCCTCGACGTGCGCCCCGGCGTCGCGGAGCATCCCGACCGTGAGCGCGATGTGCGGAGCGGAGGGAACGGGCGGGCCCTGATGACGCACCTCCACGCCCTTGTCGAAGCGGGCGCCGGCCAGCAGCAGCGCGGAGACGAGCTGCGACGAGCTTGACGCGTCAACCGTGACGCAGCCGCCGGGCAGTGCTCCGCTGCCGCGCACAGTGAACGGCACAGCGCCGCGGCCGCCGTCGTCGACGATGGCCCCGAGTTCGCGGAGGGCGGCGATGAGCGGGCCCACCGGGCGTTCGCGCGCCCGCGCGTCACCGTCGAACGCGGTGTCGCCCTTAGTCAGCGCGGCGACGGGCGGCACGAATCGAAGCACGGTGCCGGCGTTCCCGACGTCGACCGATGTCGCGCGCCCGCCCGCGGCCGCGGTGCCTGGTGTCACCAGCCAGCCCGACGCTGCCCCGGCGTCTGGGCCCGCGGCCTGCTCGGCGATACGCGTGCCAAGCGCCCGCAGCGCGGCCGCCATCAACAGCGTGTCCCTGGCCCGCAGCGGCCGGCGGATCAGGCTGGGCCCGGCGGCGAGCGCGGCCAGCACGAGCGCCCGATTGGTGATCGACTTGGACCCGGGCAGCGTGACCACGGCCTGGACCCGACCGCCGGCGCGCGGCGGTGACCACGGCTCCCCGATCGCATCCCCGGCGCTGGGCCCGGCAGACCCACCTCTGGCGCTCGGCCCCGCGGCCCCTCCTCCGGCGCGGCGCGGCACATCCGACATGCAGCGAGCGTACCTGCTACGCTCGCGCCGCCCTTGGTCCTCGTCGGCCGTGTTACCAAACGGCTCTCAGAGCCCGCGCTGCGTGCGACGCCCGAGCGCCACGGGCCACGCTGGGTAGCCGCTCGGCCACGGCACATGCGACACTGCCGGAAATAAGGGGTGAATAATCAGAATTCGGGGGACACTGCTTGAAGCAAAGCCAGTGAGGTTGCTGGCCAAGCTTGATGGCTATGGATTGGCACATTCCGTGCCGCAGCTCTGCTTGCTTGCCCAGTCAAGGTGGGACATGTGTGGTCGGTACGCCTCCGCGCGTAAGCGCCAGGAACTCCTCGAAGAGTTCCAGGTGCAGGCGGGCCATGCCGGCGAATCGCTGGAGCCCGATTACAACGTGGCCCCCACCAAGCCGGTTTATGCGGTGCTCACCCGCCGCGAGCGCGAGGGCTCAGCGGACGGCGAGGCAGCGGCCGCAACAGGCAGCCGCCCGCCGGCGCAGCGCCCCCCGGCCGAAAGCGAGGCGGGCACTGGCCCGCAGGTCTCCCGGCAGTTGCGCGTGCTGCGCTGGGGCCTGGTGCCGTCGTGGGCGAAGGATCCCTCTCTGTGCAGCAAACTGATCAATGCGCGCGTGGAAACGGTCGCGGTCAAGCCCGCCTTCCGGCGGGCGTTCGCCCGGCGGCGCTGCCTGCTGCCCGCTGATGGTTACTACGAGTGGCAGACCAAGTCGGCGGCTGATGGCAGTACCCGCAAACAGCCCTTCTTCTTCCGTCCGCGCGACGGCGGCGTACTGGCCATGGCCGGGCTTTACGAGCTGTGGCGAAATCCTGACGTGCCCGCGGACGATCCGGGTGCCTGGCTGTGGACCACGGTAATCATCACGACCCAGGCGGGCGATGAACACGGCCGCATCCATGACCGGATGCCTATGGTCATCGAGCGCGCCCGCTGGGGCGAGTGGCTGGACCCGGCCCGCACGGATCCCGGCGACCTGGCCGGCATCCTGATGCCTGCGACGTCGGCCGGCCTGGACGCGCGCGTGGTCTCGCCCACGGTGAACAACGTCCGCAACAACGGACCTTCGCTAATCGAGCCCCTACCGTCAGGTGAGGATCCTGGCCCGGCCACGGGCTCGCTTTTCTGAATCACCGCGACCCCAGCTACGCGGCGACACCAGGTCCCCCCGGTGGCCGGCCGCATGCGGACAGGAGGTAGGAACCCCGTGGATACCGCCACCGCTCGTAAGCGCTTGGAAGAAATGCGAGATGACCTCGACAGGTCAATCCTCGTGCTGCGGGGCGAACGTCCGGCGGATGAGGGGGCGCCCGGCTATCACGCCGACCCGGCGGACGCGGGGGCCAACCTGTCTGAAGCGGATCGCATAGAGGCGATACTCGAGGCGGCGCAAGCGCAGCGCGCCCAAGTGATCGAGGCGCTGGACCGCCTCGCAGCCGGCAGTTACGGCACGTGCATCGACTGCGGCAAGCCGGTTCCAGAGGGTCGGCTTGACGCACGCCCGGAAGCGGCGCGTTGCGTCGCGTGCCAGGCCAAGGCGGACCGGCTTCGCCGCTGAACGGCGGTCAGCGCGTATCTGGGGCTTGGCTCGTTTGGGTACGGGCCGGCCGGGGCGTCCGCCGCGCGGAGCGCGCGCTCTTCTTGCGGGCGTCCACGATGAGGTGAATACCGACCGAGTCGTCCGGATCGGCCGCGAGTTCCGCCCGCACCAGGTCGGCGAGCGCCGTCCGGTGCCGGTTCAACACATGCTCAACTGTCGTCGGTGACAGGACGGTGCGCGGCCGGATCCACGCGATCTCCAGCCGCGCCTCGGCGAAGAGCTCGCGCAACTGCTCGACACCGAAGCAGCGGGTGATGGTCCCGTCCGGCCACGGCACCAATACCACCTCCGCGTTGGGCAGGTCGGTCAGCTCGGCCCAATGCCGTTGCTCGGCGAGGACGGCCATGCCGAGCACGAGCGAGTCGAAACAGGCGAGCAACCTCCCCCCAGGCCGCAGCACGCGGGCGATCTCCGCGAGCGCCTGCTCGGTGAAAAGGTGCCGCGACAGCGTACGGTCGTCGGCGATCACACCGTCGACCGAGCCGTCATTGAGGAAGGGCAGCGCGGCCGGGTCGGCGTGGATGTTGGTGACAGTGCCCCGTGCCCACACCTCCCTGGCCGCCGCCAGGGCCGGCCGGGCCGCGGCTGGCGCCGGTTCCTGCGCGCCAGGTATCAGGTGATCTGGCGGAATTACGTGCGCGACCACGTGCCCGGCCGCGGCGGCCTGCGCGGCACATTGCAGGTGCGGGCCGGAAATGTCGACAAGCAGGCCCCGGCCGTGGCGAACGGGGCCGGAAAGCCATCCGGCCAGCTGAGCCGCGGCGACTGCACGGTAGAACCGCCAGTAGGCCATCAGTGAGCCGATTCCGCCCGCGGGCGGGGGGCTGGCCACTCCTAACGCCACCATCACTCCCACCGTGAACACCAGGAGGCCCGAGAAGAACAGCTGGCCCGTGCGACCGCGTACCAGCAGCTCGCTGCGCGCGCGGCCGGCGTTCCTAGCTGTCTTCTTACCCTCCGGCGATCGCGTCACCCGCCATGATCCGCGCCATATCGGTGCCCGCCGCCTGGTGCAGGCCGCGGGTCAGCCGGACGGGCAGCGTTTGGCCAGCGCGTGGGCAGCACGGCGGCAGGTGCCTGGGAATGAAACTCCCCGGCAGCCGTGTTATCGCAGGCGTCTCGGGGCATTCACATCGCCCCACGTAACCCGGAAGGTGCGGTTGCATGCTTGCGGCCAGTGAACGGCTGCCCACCGCCGCTTGGGTGGTGCCCTTCGTCGCTATGGGGCCGGGAACGGTATTCTCCCGCTCAGACGGTTCCCGGCACACCCGTGCGGGCAAATCGCCCGTGGGCGGGACAGCCGTCGCGGTCACCGAGGGGGTGAATGCGGTCGCGGAGACGCTGGAGCAGCGTGGCGCGCGGTTTGAGCGCGACGTGCTGCCACACCTCGATCAGATGTATTCCGCGGCACTGCGCATGACGCGCAACCCGGCGGACGCCGAGGATCTGGTGCAGGAGACGTTCGCCAAGGCGTACGCCTCCTTCCATCAGTTTGAGCCGGGCACCAACCTGAAGGCCTGGCTGTACCGCATCCTCACCAACACCTTCATCAACACCTACAGGAAGCGGCAGCGCGAGCCGCAGCGGGCCGCCACCGATGACATCGAGGACTGGCAGCTGGCGCGGGCCGAGTCGCACACGTCCTCGGGGCTGAAGTCGGCGGAGACCGAGGCGCTCGAGCGGCTGCCGGACTCCGACGTCAAACGTGCGCTGCAGGAGCTGCCGGAGGACTTCCGCATGGCGGTCTACCTGGCGGACGTGGAAGGGTTCGCCTACAAGGAGATCGCGGACATCATGGGGACGCCGATCGGGACGGTTATGTCCCGGCTTCATCGTGGACGTCGCCAACTGCGCGAACTTCTGCAGGATTATGCCGTTGAGCGCGGTATGGTCAAGACAGAGCCGGGGATGTCCTCTGCGGCGTCATCTTCGGGGAACCAGCCCGGGAAGGACGCAAGATGAGTTGCGGCCGTCCGCATGACATGCCATGTGGGGAGGTACTTGCCCTCGTCTACAGCTATCTCGATGGCGAGCTTGGCCCGTCCGGCTGTGGTGAGGTCCGCAAGCACCTCGACGAGTGCGGGCCGTGCCTGCGTGAGTTCGGCCTCGAGGAGGCCGTGAAGCGACTGGTGGCCAAGCACTGCGGGCACGACCCGGTGCCGCGCGATCTGCGCGCGAAGGTGATGAGCCGAATCCAGCAGGTCCGCATCGACCTCGAGGTCACCGAGTTCCGCGTCGACTGAGTTTGGCCGGTGTGACGAATGCCGGCGCCCAAAGAGTATGCGGACATTCCGCTGGAGTACCACAACAGCCCCGAGGCCCGAAGCCTTCAGCGACAGGGCCTGCTGCCGTGTCCGTGGGAATGGGGGTTGGCGCCTGCCGGTCGGCGTCTGGAGGGGCACAGCGGCCGCGGGCCCGCAGTTGAGCCCGTGTTGGGGACTTCCTGCCGATGATGCCACCATGAACGGGTGCGCGTACTGGTCACCGGCGCCGCCGGGTTCATCGGCTCTCATCTCGTGGACAGGCTGATCGGCGACGGTCACCACGTCGCTGCGGTGGATGACCTGTCCTCAGGGACCGAGACCAACGTCAACGACGCTGGCGCCGCGTTCCACCGGCTGGATGTCACGGAACCGGCGCTCGTGCAGCTGGCCGCGGACTGGCGGCCGGAGGTGGTCTGCCATCTAGCGGCGCAGGTGAGCGTGCGGGCCAGCGTCGCCGACCCGCTGGCCGATGCGCGCATCAACGTGCTCGGGACGGTCAACGTGCTCGAGGCCGCGCGCCGCTGTGGCGCGAGGAAGGTCGTCTTCACCTCGTCCGTGGCCGTCTATGGCGTTCCCGCCGCGCTGCCCGTCTCGGCGGATGGCGGCCTGAGCCCGAGATCCCCTTACGGTGCCGCCAAGGTGTGCGGCGAGGTCTATCTCGACACCTACCGCGCCCTGCACGGGTTGGACTTCACCACGCTCACGCTGGCCAACGTGTACGGGCCGCGGCAACGATCGGACGGTGAGGCGGGCGTGGTCGCGATTTTCGCTGACGCCCTGCTGCGGGGCGGGCCGACGCGTGTGTTCGGGCATGGCACGCAGACCCGCGACTACGTCTACGTCGAGGATGTCGTTGACGCGTTTGCCCGAGCCTGCGGAGAGCGCGGCGGCGGGCGCAGATTCAACATCGGCACCGGCATACTCACCAGTGACCTGGAGTTGCACGCGCTCGTCGCCGAGGCTGCGGGCGCGACCTCCGCACCCGCGTTCGCACCGCCACGGCCTGGCGACCTGCCCGCGATGGCCGTTGACCCGCTTCCGGCGCAGGATGGCCTCGGCTGGGTCCCGGGCACTAGCCTGCGCGACGGGATCAAGGCTACGGTGGACTGGCTGCGACGCCAGAATCATCGACTCTGATCGCGGAGCGCGCACGTGAGTTTACAATTAGCTCATGATGCACGTCAGGACTACGCGAAAACACCAGGTCGCGTTACCCTGAGTACTGGGACGGCGACTATATTGTGTCGTCTGGTGGGTCCAGGTCGAGGAGGCGGTTACGGATGCACAGGCTCGGAACGCTCTTGGTGATGCTGTCGTTCGTGGTGGCAATCGCCGCCATGATGATCATCCCCATGGGGCAAACCTGGACGTGACTCCGGTAGCGTCCTAGTCCTGCCAAGCTATGACGCGAGGGGGGAACCGTGCGCGGACTGTCATGGGCCGCCCGGCTCTACGTCGGCGCGGTCGTTGCCGTCGGCCTACCTGTTATCCTCCTCAGTTTGCTGCACGTGCCGGCATGGCGCACGGTTGCGGTTCTCGCGCTCCTGTCCCTCATCTGTGAGTCGGCACCCGCAGCGTTCGGCCCGCGCCACTCATGGTCGCCCAACACGTCGGCAATTCTCGCCTCGGTGGTCCTGCTTGGCCCCGGCGGTGCCGCGATCGTCGGTGCGGTCGCCGGACTGAGCTTTCACCGTGGCGTGCTCCCAGTAAAGCGGGCCTTCAACAGCGGGATGTATGCGATCACCGCGTACGCGTCGGGCTTGGTCTACCTGGCCGCGGGCGGAACGCCAGGGGTGCCGTCTTCCAGTTCGTTCCCTGCGATCATCGGGCCGTTCGTCGCGGCCGCTATCACGCACGCCGTCGTCAATGACGCCTTGGTCAACGGAGTCCTGCGGCTGACCGGACCGGGAGGGGCCGCCTCTCGCGAGAGGTTTGGCAGGCGAGTCGTAGCCTTGATCGTTCCCGACCTCGGGTACGGCATGTTCGGCTTGCTGATCGCCGCGCTGTGGCGTGTGGTTGGTCCGTTTTCCGCTGTCCTGGTCCTGATTCCGCTGTTCGTCGCCCGCTGGGCGGTGGCGCAGTATGTGGCACAGCAGGAGGCCCACGAGGCGACGATGGCGGCCCTCTGCCAGGCGGTGGAGACCAAGGACTTCTACACCCGGGGTCACAGCGAGCGCGTATCCAAGGCATCCGTAATGATCGCGCAGCAGATCGGCTTCCGGGCCGAGCGCCTCGAGGCGATCAGGCACGCCGGCATGCTCCACGACATCGGCAAGCTGGGCGTGCCGACCATGGTGCTGCAGAAATCCGGCGCCCTCACCGAGGAGGAGTACGCGGCGATCCAGTTGCATCCCATGCGCGGCCTCGAAATTGTCAGGGAGATCGGCTTCCTTGATGAGGCGCTCGCGGGGATCATGCATCATCATGAACGCATGGACGGCAAGGGATACCCGCTCGGGCTCGCCGGGGACGAGATCCCGGAGTTTGCCCGCGTCATCGGCGTCGCCGACGCCTTCGACTCGATGACCTCCACCCGCTCTTACCGCGGTGCCAAGCCGGTCGGCGAGGCTGTCGGCGAACTGCGCAAGTGGTCCGGCGCCCAATTCGACCCGGTCATGGTCGACGCGTTCATCGCGGCGCTCAACCGGGAGCCGTGGCAGGCGCCAGAACCGGCCAGCGCACCAGAGGGACAGCCCGCGCCGGCCACGGTGCAGGACCACGACGACCCCACCGCACCGCTGCGCGTCATCCCCCGCCGCTGACGCGAACGATGCCCGATTAAGCCCAAGTGCGCGATGAAGAGCACATGAGCACTCACCACGCAGACACGCGCTGGTCGTCCTGGCAGGCCATGGACTCGGGCCAGCTGCTGCTGGCCTGCGCGGCCGGCATGCTGGTGGTCGCCGCGATCGCCCAGACCGCGGCGGCCGGGGTCACGGACATGCAGGCGGCCGTCGCGTTCGGCGCGCTGATCGCACTCGGTGAACTTTTCCGCATCACGCTGCCGGGCAACAGGGAAGCCGCCCCGATCGCGACCGCGGGCGCCCTCGCCTACGCCCTGCTGGTGCGGGTCGGCGACCATCCCGCTCCGCACACCGCCATGCAGGTGGTGGCGACCACGGCGGTCGGCATGGTGGTGGGCGCGCTGCCGCACCTGGCGGCTGGCCGGCCGACGTCGATCGACGCGATGGCGCGCCGGGTGCTCGCCGTGGCCGTCGTGGCGTTCATGTTCCGCCCGCTCGCCAGCAACGCCCAGATCCGCGGGCACTGGTGGCTCGCCCTTTCCTTGATGACCCTGCTCGTCGCGGTGGCGTGGTTCGCCGACGCCATGATCGCGGCGCTGATCCGCGCCGAGGCGCTGCGCGCCAGGTTCGGCGTGACGCTGTGGGACGAGCTCCGGCTCCAGGCGCCGCTGGGCGCGGCCGTCGGCGCGTCAGCCATGCTGATCGCGTTCGCCGCCGAGGTGATGGGCCTGGCTGCGCTGGCCGTGTTCATCGCACCGCTGCTCGTTACTCAGGTCGCGTTCCGCCGCTATTCCGGGATCCGCATGACCTACCTGCAGACGGTGCGGGCGCTGTCACGAATGACCGAGGTCGGCGGTTACGTGGAGAGCGGCCACTCCCACCGGGTCAGCAAGCTCGCGGTCGCGGTGGGCCGCGAGCTGGGCATGAGCGAGCCCGACCTGCTCGAGCTCGAGTACGCGGCACTGATGCACGACATCGGCCAGCTCTCGCTCCCCGACCCCATCCCGGGCGGCGCGACCGTGCTTGTCTCCCCGCAGGATCAGTGGCGGATCGCCGAACTCGGGGCCGAGGTGATCAGGAAGGCGGGTGTTCTCGATCGGGTGGCCGAGATCGTCCGCAGGCAGAGCGAGCCCTGGCGCGGCCCGACGCCCGCCCCGCCGGTGAGCAGCCGCATCATCCGTGCGGCCAACGGATTCGACGACCTGGTGGGCAGCTCCGCCGACCGCGAGCGCGCGGTGGCCGCCCTTGAGCGCCTGCGCCTGGACACCGCGGTCGAGTACGATCCGGGCGTCGTCGAGGCGCTGAGCAGGGTCGCCAGCCGCCGGTCGTACCGGCACACCTAGGGTCCCGGGATGCTCGACTCTGTCCTTGTCGCCAATCGCGGCGAAATCGCGCGCCGCATCATCAGGACGGCACGCCGCCTCGGGATCAGAGCCATCGCCGTGTACTCCGAAGCGGACCAGGCTCTGCCCTACGTCGCGGAGGCCGACGAGGCCGTGCTGATCGGCCCGCCGCCACCTCCGCGCAGCTACCTGGACCAGGCTGCGGTCATCGGTGCCGCACGCAGCAGCGGCGCCCGCGCCGTGCATCCCGGCTACGGCTTTCTCGCGGAGAACGCCGGGTTCGCCCGGCGGGTCCTGGACGAGGGCCTGATCTGGGTGGGTCCGCCGCCGTCGGCCATCGAGCAGATGGGCAACAAGATCAACGCCAGGAACCTGATGGAGAAGGCCGGGGTGCCGGTGTCGGCGGGCAGCCGTGAGCCAGTCCCTGACGCGGACGCGGCCGCCGCCGAGGCGGCGCGGATCGGCTATCCCGTGATGGTCAAGGCCGCCGGGGGGGGCGGCGGCATCGGGATGAGCGCCGCCCACGACGAGCGGCAGCTGCGTGCCGCGTTCGATACGGCGCGGACCCGCGCCGAGCGCTTCTTCGGCGACCCGGCGATCCTGCTCGAGCGGTTCACCGAGCGGGCCAGGCATGTCGAAGTGCAGATTCTCGGGCTCGCCGACGGCAGCGTCCTCGCGCTGGGGGAGCGCGACTGCTCCGTGCAGCGCCGCCATCAGAAGGTAGCCGAGGCAACACCTTCCCCCGGTATCACGCCGGCCCTTCGCGAGCGAATGCTGGCCGCGGCGGTCCGGGCCGGCCAGGCCGTGGGCTACCGCGGCGCGGGCACCGTCGAGTGCCTCATCGATGGCGGCACCGGCGAGTTCAGCTTTCTCGAAATGAACACGCGGCTACAGGTCGAGCACCCCGTGACCGAGCTTGTCACCGGGATCGACCTGGTGGAGCAGCAGTTCTTGATCGCTGCGGGGGAGCCGCCATCCGTCGCGCCTGACGACATCCGGCCGCACGGTCATGCGCTGGAGCTGCGTGTCTACGCGGAGGACCCGCGGCGGTTCCTGCCGAGCCCAGGTGAGATCACCGAATGGGCCGAACCGGCCGGCCCTGGCGTGCGGGTTGATGCCGGGTATGCGGCAGGAACCAGGGTCACGCCGTTCTACGACCCGCTGCTCGCCAAGCTGTGCGTGCTCGGCGCCGACCGCGACGAATCGATCGAGCGGGCCCGGGCGGCGGTCGCCGACTTCCGCATCACCGGCCCCAAGACTAATCTGCCGTTCCACGCCGAGCTGCTCGAGAATGCCGAGTTCGTCAGCGGCGACTACGACACGGCGATCGTCGACCGGATGCGCGCGTGAGCGGCCCGGAATCGGCCACACTCGCGGCTCATGAAACGCCGCTCGGCCCGGCACAATAGTGATGGGCCGGTCGGCGCCCGGCCCGGGGAAGCACTCCGGCACAGGAAGATTCCGAACCGGGGAAGACTAGGGAAGGGAGCCGCAGTGGCGGAGGTCCGTGCGGAAATGGTCGCGAACGTATGGAAGGTGGTCGTCACTGAGGGCGATCAGGTGGCAGAAGGCGACACCCTCGTCATCCTCGAGTCGATGAAGATGGAGATCCCGGTTATCGCGGAGGACTCGGGCGCACTGATCAAGCTGCACGTGGCCGAGGGCGACGTGATCCAGGAGGGTGACCTGATCGCCGTCATTGAGTGATAAGGGCAGGCAGCAAAACGGCTGCCGCGAGATGTCACGACCTGCCCGAGCTGGCTCTGGGGAGGTTCGGCGGTTCCGGCTTCGCGGCCCGGGTTCACCGTGGTTGGCGCGCTGTCCCGTGCTGGCTGCAACGCGCCGTCCAGCCGCCCGGCGTGACCTGAACGACAAGCCGGCGCCCGCAGTCGGCACAGTAGCGCGGCGGCTCCAGCCGCCTGGCGGCCACGCACGTCTCGTGATCGCCATCCCGGGCACCGGCATCGCCATCCAAGCGGCCACCACAGCGATCGCAATATCGAGTAATGATCATCACACTCCACCGGTGCGGTCCAGCCATGCCTGGAGCGGCGGCCAGGGCGCGGGCACCTGGCCGACGGCGTAACGCCGTTCGGCCAGGCGCATGCGTCCCGGCCGCGGGGTGTCCTGGATCCGAGCCTCCCAGACACTAAGGTACGAGCATGATGCTTGCCGCCGGTCTGTTGGCCTCGGTCCGGACAGTGGTCGCGGACACCGATACCGCCGTGTCGATCGGGAGCGGTGACGTTCCGGTGCTCGGCACGCCGCGGCTGCTGGCGCTCGCGGAAGCGGCGAGCGTGGCCGCCGTCACACCTCAGCTTGAGCCGGGCGTCACGTCGGTCGGGACGTCGGTGGCGCTGGAGCACAAGCGGGCCAGCCCGGTCGGGGCGCAGGTCGTCGTCGAGGCGGAACTGACCGAGGTGGACGGCAGGCGGCTGGTGTTCCGTTTCATCGCGTGGCAGCAACGGCTCGGCGAATCGCCCGAAGACGAGGATCCGGTCGTCGGCGCCGGCACCATCGAGCGGGTTCTGGTGGACAGGGACAGGTTCGTCCGCCACGCAAGGGAGTTCTGACCCCGCGTCCCCCGCCGCTCCCTGCACCACCTTCACCGCGCTTTTGGAGAGTATTCAGAAACCCTCGCTGACGATCAGATCCCCGTCGTCGACCGGGGGTAGGCGATCTCGGGGTCGGTCGCCACGTTCACCAGGTAGGGCACACCCGCGCCGAACGCCCGGCGCAGTGCCGGGCCGATCCCGGCGGGTTCGGTAACCAGTTCGCCGGCGCCGCCAAGCGCCCGTACCACCTCGTCGTAGCGGCACCGCGGCTGCAGGTCCGCAGCCACGTCGTAGCCGTAGATCAGCCTCATCGGGTGCTTCTCCAACCCCCAGGCGCCGTTGTTTCCGCAGATCATCACGACCGGCAGGCCGTGCCGGACCAGGGTGTCGGTGTCCATCAGGGAAAACCCGGCCGCGCCGTCGCCGAGCAACAGCGCGACCTGTGCCGACGGGCGGGCCAGCCGGGCGGCGATGGCGTAGCCGAGGCCGGTGCCGAGGCAGCCGTACGGGCCGGGGTCGAGCCAGCCGCCGGGCCGTTTGGGCTCGATGTACTTTCCCGCGTAC
>WNFX01007520.1_pt1 | contig 15429 bp, 14 predicted proteins | sample 5400111 | NCBI WGS metagenome assembly WNFX01 (sample SAMN13153363, study PRJNA577476) | soil metagenome | isolation source: 40 cm soil or saprolite under grassland replicate 1 | place: USA:California | collected 2016-06-15 | reverse complement strand
TTATTTGCACAGCAGCCTGCGGAAAATTATCCCGCCGATTCAGCAAGTGTTGAACATGCGGGTGTGCCCAGAGGTGAAGTGTTGAAATTTACGTTCGATCAATCCAAAATTTTTCCAGGCACCTGGCGGGAATACTGGGTGTATGTACCAGCACAGTACAAACCTGATAAGCCTGCCTGTGTGTATGTAAACCAGGATGGCATTCAATGGAAAGCGCCCACTGTTTTCGATAACCTCATTTATAAAAAAGAAATGCCTGTCACCATCGGTGTGTTTGTAAATCCGGGAATTGTATTATCCGATAGCGGCCATAATGCACTGAACCGTTTTAATCGCAGCTTGGAATATGATGGGTTAAGCGACGCCTACTGTCGTTTTATCACCAGTGAAATTTTGCCGGAAGTGGAAAAGAAAAAAACAAGCGATGGGCGGGCAATTTATTTGTCGAGAAATGGCAATGACCGGGCGATTGGTGGATCGAGTAGCGGGGCCATTTGTGCGTTTAGTGCAGCATGGGAACATCCTGAAGAATTTTCAAGAGTGTTTAGTGCCATCGGCACTTATACAGGACTTCGTGGTGGTGATCGCTATCCCGTGCTTGTTCGCAAATACGAGCCCAAACCGATTCGGATCTTTTTGCAGGACGGGAATAATGATCTGAATATTTATGCCGGTGATTGGTGGAAAGCGAACGAAATGATGGAACGCTCATTGACATTTGCCGGTTATGAAGTGAACCATGCATGGGGCGAGGGCGGTCACAATGGAAACCAGGGCACCGCTATTTTTCCTCAGGCCATGCGATGGCTTTGGAAAGATTGGCCCAGGCCAATCGCAAAAGGAAATTCGAAGAATGATTTTTTAAGTAATCTTCTCATACCTGGTGAAGATTGGGAGTTGGTGGGTCAGGGCTATCAATTCACTGAAGGAACGGCAGCAAATGCAAGGGGCGAGGTGTATTACCAGGATATTCCAACTTCAAAAACTTACAAGGTTGGTTTGGATGGAAAGCTTGTCACGCTAAGCCTGAATGCAAAGAGATCAAGCGGCACTTGTTTTGGTCCAAATGGAAAAAGATATACGGTAGCGGGAGGAACAAAACAAATTTTAAGTTACGACACCAACGAAAAAGAAATTGTCGTTGCTGATAGTATCGCAGGGAATGATTTAATAATAGCAAACAACGGAAATATTTATGTAACATCTCCTAACGGAGTGGCGCCATCCGGTAAACTTTACCTCGTTCGTCCCGGTGGTGAACGAGTGGTATTGGATTCAACATTAAAATTTCCCAATGGCGTGACCTTTGCACCTGATCAAACACAGTTATATGTAACCGAATCTGCATCGCATTGGGTTTGGATTTATAAAATAAAACCAGATGGAACTCTAACATATAAACAACGCTACGGCTGGCTGCATGTTCCAGATTGGGAAGAGAACGCCTGGTCTGATGGTTTGAAATGCGATACGGCAGGCCGTGTCTATGTTGCATCAAGGATGGGTATACAGATATTAGATCAGCTCGGTCGTGTAAATGCAATATTGCCCTTGCCTCCATCAAACGGGCAAGCTTCAAACGTATGCTTCGGCGGATCCGAGTTTAATATTCTTTATGTCACGGCGGCGGATAAAGTATTTCGCCGCAAACTGAAAACCCGCGGTGTCAATAGTTTTGATAAACCGATCAGGCCCGGTAGCCCGAGAATGTGAGAAGCAAAAATTATTTTATCACTACTTTCTGCTCAATGTAAAACTGAAATCCTCATTACCCACTAACAGATTTCCTTTTTCATCTGTAAATGCAAGAATATTATCATCCAGTTTCAAAAGATAAGTAGGTGTACTTTCATCATCCGGCGTCAATTCATAAATAATTCTTCGGTCTTTTCCCGTAATGATTTTCCAGGTTCCTGTCTTTCCGGGATATTCCAACGGGTTGGCACGACTGTGATTCAAAAGGTAGGTTGTTGGCTTCTGCGCCCGCGAATCTGCATAAAAGACCAACAGCCATTTCATTTTGATACAATTTGGACCAGGACGATTAATAGAGAATTCTCCGCAAGGCGTTCTGCCCTGGAAGCTCAAAGAATCTTGCAGCGCACCTTGTTTTGAAATGAGATTGACCTGATCTGTAAGCGATGGTTTCTCAATACTAAGTGTATAAGCCCAGCCTCCGGTGCCAATCAAAGAATTTTTATTTTCATCCAGTAAATGAATGAGATTTGAATTCAATTCGAGTATCGTTAATTTTCTATCGCTTGCCTGGAGATAATAATAATTTCCATCCTTTTTCAATATACCGCTTAATTCGATCCATTGGCCTCCATCTATAAAGCCATTAGTGTTGGGTTTACCAATACCATATTGACAGTTGAGATGATAATGGTCTTTTCCAAAGACTAATTTCCATCTTATGAAATCAATAGAATCACGCGACGGGATACCCAGGAATGATCTGACAACAGGATGGGCAGGAGTGCTTCCTATATAAGTTATCTCTCCATTCGCACAGGATGCAAGAAGTATCATCAATAAAAGTGAAGGAATAATTTTCATATACTTTTGGTTTATACAAACCTCACGAAAACAAGCAACCGCTGAAAATTATTTACACCTGCTGTGCTATTTTCTTGATGAAGAAGCGCTGTAAGTCAAACCGTCAATCCTGACTGCTTCCTTTAAAAGTTTTACAATAGTAGCTTCATCAATTTCTTCAACGTCTTTGAATATTCTATAAAATACTTTTTTGTTAGTGCCGTGCGTAAGATAATTATCGGCATCGGTTAGTTTATTGCCCTGCCAAAAACCCAACAACACACCTTGCTTAATGCCGCCTCGTGGAATGGAGGAAGGCCAAACAATGCAAATTCCCTTTCTGCCATAGAAATACGGAACATTGAAAGCGAGTTTTTCTTTACAGTATGGCGGAAGATTTTCACGGATAATTTGCCTTAGCACGTCAACTATTATTCGCTCATTTTCCGGCAGCCGGTCAAATAGATGCAGCATCGAACCTATTTTAACCGCGTTATAAGTTTTCATAATCAAAGATTAATCCGGTGCACTATCTGGCAGGCGTAATTATAATGTTTCGATAATCGATTGGGCCGTGATCACCTTGAAAATAGATTGGTCCTGGTTCATTCTCTTTACAGTCAAGAGCACCACCCGTTATTCCTGGAATCTCACGATTGCAAATAATCGTTTTGCCATTAGCCACTACAGTCACGGTTCTGCCTACAAGGGTTATATCGTACGATTGCCACTCGCCAGGTGCTCGTACTACTGCTTCGCTCGGCGCTATAAAACCATAAATGGATCCGATAACATCGTTTGGAGGCTCCGGTTTTTCGTCGTTTTCTATCTGTACTTCGTAGCGACCGCGAAGGTAAACACCACTGTTGCTTCCCGTCGGATAACGAAATTCAACATGCAATTTGAAGTCGGTAAATGTTTGATCACTTATAAGATTTGAGCCGGATTTAGGGCTTCGCAAAATTCCATTCTCTGCCTTCCATTGATTTTCACCAGATGTATGCCAGCCTTTTAAATCGATCCCATTGAATAATTTAAGTGGTTTACCCCACGATGGTTGCGCCGTTCGCTTCAAAGCAGGTGCCCGAACTGCCGTCCAGTTATAGTTTTTTCCATCACTGGAAATCATCGTGCCCGCTAGAGTATCACCCTGCAACGTTGCTTCGAAGGAAATGTCATTAGTTCCGCTTTCCCATTGTGGCGGAATTGAAAAATTAATCTTTCCATTCGCAAAGCTAATTTTGGAGATAGGCCTTGCACTACCCCCGCTGCCAACAAACTGACCTACCAGTGTCCTGGATCCCGAACGCTGAATCTCAAGCCAGGATGGAGAAGTTTTCCCGGATGTGTAAATGGTCATATCCCATCTTCCTTCAAGAGTAGGTTGATAATAATTTTCAAACAGAAAATTATTTGCCTGGATTTTGTTTTCACCAACAAATAAAAAAATAATCAGCGATATGCTGCAGAAGAAATGTTGCTTATTCTCTCTTATTTTTTTCATACGTTTCTTTTAGAATTTTTAGGATTAATTTACTTAGAAAAATAATTCCGGGAACAAATTTGTTTCTGCACTGCGTTATTAAGTTAATCTTATCATTTCCAATATTTCTCTAAATTCATTTAATCAAAACTAAAACAATGAGACAAGCCATTGCAATATTATTTCCTGTCGGTATTTTCCTTTTTCACAAAATCCTCCGCCGGTAAATGAAAAAATTCCTGATAACCAATAAAAATCTGACAACAATCATCCGGCTATTTTCTTAACTAACCCTCTTCTTTCTTTTTCCTAATTTTACCTGTCCGAAGCGGCTTAACTCATAAATGGGATCATGGAGTTTATAGATTATTACAAAGTGTTGGGTCTTGATAAGAATGCAACCCCGGAAGACATAAAAAAAGCGTATCGCAAACTGGCAAGAAAGCTTCACCCTGATCTCAATCCTAACGATAAGGAGGCACACAAAAAATTTCAGCAGGTCAACGAGGCAAATGAAGTGCTGAGTGATCCTGAGAAAATGCTGAGCAATTTGAGCAAGCAAGGCAATCGCAGCAGCGAGCACATGGTTTTGGAAAAGAAACATTTAGCGGTGACTTTCAAGAGAGTGATTTTTCAGAGTTCTTCAATTCAATGTTTGGAGAAATGGGAGGTGGCTACCGGCAACGGCAAACAAAATTCCGTGGTGAAGATTATCATGCAGAGCTGCAATTGAATCTGACAGATGTTTACCGAACTCACCAGCAGGTATTAACAGTAAATGGCAAAAACATTCGTATCACCATTCCAGCGGGTGTTGAGAATGCACAAAAAATAAAAATAAAAGGACACGGCGGGTCAGGCATTAATGGCGGTCCTGATGGAGATTTGTATATCACCTTTCACATCATCAACAATTCCAAATTTAAACGTGACGGCAATGATCTCTACGCAACAGTTGATCTTGATCTGTACACAGCGCTGTTGGGTGGTGAGATCATGATTGACACGCTCGACGGAAAAGTAAAACTTAGAGTAAAACCAGAAACTCAAAATGGAACTAAAATACGTCTAAAGGGAAAAGGTTTTCCCGTATATAAAAAAGAGGGCGAATTTGGCGACCTGATTGTGACCTTCCAGGTAAAGATCCCCACCAATCTTACTGAAAAGCAAAAAGAATTAGTTGAACAGTTGTCAAAATTATCATCTTAAAATAGTCGAATGCAGACCGAAGAAATGATAGTGCTCGATGAGTTTTGCGCCAACCACCACATAGAAATCTCTTTTGTTCAATCATTGGAAAAGCATGGGTTGATAGAAATTATTATTATCAACCAGGCATTGTGCATCCCTGCCAGCGAGCTATCAAAATTGGAACAAATTGTGCGACTGTACCACGAATTAAATATTAATCCTGAAGGTATTGATGCGATTAATAACTTACTACAGCGCATTGAAGAAATGCAAAATGAAATTACCCAGCTCCGAAACAAGCTGAGTTTTTATGAAAAGGAGCAGTAGATTACCAGAATTTTGACAGGGTAATTCTTCTTAAGCCGATTTTGCAAGCGGCGGCAGCCTGGCAATCCTTCTTTAAAAATGAATTCGTATTTACTAAACTGCATTATTCGTGTTCTATGAGTAAAAAGGAATTTTGCGCACCTATTCAAAATAAAAGCGTTATCTGCCTCATGTTAAACAATATTAAAAATGAACAGCGAACAACGTCCTTATACTTTATTAAGGTGTACCTTACACTTCCTGGCAATCCTTATAATATAGCCTTATGCAAACAACTTATTTTAAAAATATCCAGTTCTCCCGGCTTGTAAAAACAGAGGGGCGGTTAAGAGAATTCAATTTCACAAGACATAATGATAATGATGGAACTGTTGTTTTCTCAGTTGACGTTTGCGACAATCGCAGCAACCGTGTCATGTTCAGTATGCGCATGGAAGATAATAGCTGGAAAATAGTTCAGCAAGAACTGCCTCCATGGATCATGCTTTACGAAAAGAATTTTCACGAGCTTATAGAGGGTGAATTAAGCAAGGCTTCATAAGCTGTCTTAAAATAATCCGCCGGAATTCTGTAAATATATTTGGGCCGGAAATATTGCTTCATTCATCTTATACGCCTTGACATTCCCCATGCAAAAAAACTTACACTCGCTATAGAAGTAAAAGTTCTAATGGTGTGAAACTGATCCCAGGTATGTCTTAAGGATTCCCAATTCGCTGGTACAGTAGCTGCCGTCCAGGTTTTTATTTGATTATCAATGGGTACCTCGACACCGACAGTAATTATGAGTGTTACGATCATCAGGAGAAACGATAAGGCATATAAATAAAAAGAAGATCGGTTCACATGAAAACTCAGCCACATTGCTACCAGCATCATGAGTAAGGTGGTGGGCATAAGAATAGCCATAGGCACGGCTACATTGGCAATGATTGTTTTCCCTATATGAATAAATTCGGCAGCTGAAAAATCAGGAATTGACCGGGTGAGTGTAAACCATGTACCCCAAAAAACACCCATCACCAAAGCGGCAAGAACTAATGTGGTAAACTCTGTTACTTTTAGTTTCATAGAATAAAGAAACCAAAATAATCATGCCATTAAAAAGAAAGTTCGGCGAGCGATAATTTTTTTTCGGTATGAAGCCTAATCGTTGAAGAAGCAGCAATTGTCAATAAATTGCCTTTAAATCCTCGGGCAATAGAACGCTTTTGAAATTGGCGCTTGTTTTGTTGAACCATTAGAAAAAGAAATCAAAAATGAAGACAAGTTTTTTGTTTGCTCCATTAATTATTTTTCTGACTTTAATTTTTTTAGATTCTTCTTGCCTTGCGCAGAAGAGCGGGAACAATTGCGATAAAAAACTTTGGAACTTTGTATGGGAACCAAAAAGACTTCACGTGCTTGATAAATGCAAGACTGTAAATGGAGTAATCGTAGAAAAAAATGCCGATCCTGACGGTGACGAACATATGCTATTAAAACTTGATTCCGGCCAGGAAAAGCTGCTGAATAAAAAAAATTATACAAAAAAGGACGGAAACCTTGTAATTGAAGCCGTGTGCATCAACCACATTACCCGAAAAATTGCAAAAGGCATCTGCAAAGGATATGTCAACCAGGTGCAACTCCCTCATGTTGGAGATCATGTAAAAGTTACAGGAAGTTATGTGCTGGACTCACATAACGGCTGGACGGAAATTCATCCAATTACTAAAGTGGAAAGTTTTTAAATCAATTCATTTTATTCCTGCTCTTTTTTTCAGAGCATCAACAGGCATCGTGACCATTCTGCCGATAGGTTTTCCGTTGCGATAAGTAATCACCTTCAGGTTTGATGCATCTTTCGGAACGGTCAATGGTTGAGAATATTCCGGGTAAAATTCATCAGGAAAAGAATTATCAAAACTGTAATAAATATGCAGGCCTTCCACTTCGGTACTTATTTCTACTATTACCTGGTTACTGGCATTTTTTGTTGCTTTGAAGATTGGATCATATATGCTTGGCGCATATTTTTTTTCCGCCACATCAAATCGCTCAAACTGCTTTTCCACCCTTGTTACAAAGCCATTCCAGTTTCTCTTTTCTTTTGGTGACCATACCGCTTCTGCTGTTGCAAAAGCCCGCGGCCAGGTCATATATTGTGCATGTCGCATGTTGTATACTTGCTCAGTCCATAAATTTGCCTGCCCCCCCTTAATGAATTTTGGATCCACTCCGTTGGGCACTGGCTCAAATTCATAGGCTGTTTTTAAGCGAAGCGTGGCATATACTGGCGGCTCCATCACGGCATCGCTCTGCATATAATCCAGGTAAGTATATGTCGTTGGGCTCATTACCACCTGGTGACCCATTTTGGCAGCGTCGATACCTCCCTTTATTCCTCTCCAGCTCATTACTGCTGCATTAGGCGCTAATCCGCCTTCCAATATTTCATCCCAACCAATTACTTTTTTCCCCTTGGACTCAATAATCTTTTCTACTCTTTTTTCAAAATAGCTTTGAACTTCTTCCTGTGTTTTTAATCCTTCCTTCTGCATCAGGGCTTTTATGGCATCATTTTTTTCCCAATAATTCTTTGGACATTCATCTCCTCCCACATGGATGTACTCAAATGGAAAAAGTGCAGCTAATTCAGTAAAGACCTTATCTAAAAAATCGTATGCTTTTTCATTGGCCGGACAGATTGTATTATCAACAAGAGCAATTGGCGGCGCGCCATGAGACCAATCCATGAACGGCTCTCCTGAATTTACGTGATAATTAACTGCCTCCTGAGTGCATGATATTTCAGGATACGAAGCTACCGCTGCAAGACTATGTCCTGGCACATCAACTTCGGGTAAAATATCTACGAAGCGATCCTTTGCATACTGTATAATTTCTTTGATATCATCCTGCGTGTAAAAACCACCAAAATTGCGTGGCTCATCAGGAGAAGGAGGAGAAAATTGACCAAAGGTTCCAACCTTTTTTACATTCCATGCACCTACAGAGGTGAGCTTTGGCAAAGATTTAATTTCAATTCTCCAGCCCTGGTCATCAGTCAAATGCAAATGCAGAAGATTGTATTTGTATTGTACCATATCATCAATAAACTCTTTTACATCCTGTTTGGTAAAAAAATGACGGACTACATCAAACATCAATCCTCTCCAACCAAAACGCGGATAGTCTTTGATCTCCACCGCAGGAATAGTCCATGCAATTCCTTTGACCTGGCTTTTACTTTCAATTTCTTTTGGTAATAATTGCAAAATGGTTTGTACACCATAAAATAGACCCGCTGGTTTATTAGCAGATAAGGTAACCCCATTTGAAGAGGCTGATAATTTATATCCCTCATCTCCCAATGTTTTATCTGCTGTTGTTAGAATAACGAGTCGTATCGCACTCCCAGAAGTTATTTTATTTGTTATAGGAATTTTGAATCCTGCAGGCGTTGACAGTGACTGGGATAGAAAGTTTGCTACTCTGTTTGCACCGATGTTACCGGTCGAAAGTTCAATCACAGTTTTACTCGTGATGGCAAATGTTCCCGTTTTTGGGACAACTGAGACCGGAATGGGAAGAATGCTGATGGTTGAAGTTGTTTGCGCCAATGCAGTTAAACAACTTCCGACAAAAGTTAGTACTACAAGCAATCGTTTCATATTAAAAATTTAAGCCGCCAAGTTACGAAGATCAAAAATGAAGGCAAATACGACTACGTTATTTTCCTCTCCCCCATTCATGGTTTATGTATTTCTTAATTTAGCAGTAACCAATAAAAAAATGTTCGAGATTCTAAGAGCATATTTTGAGCGCAGTTTTCCTGTTACAAAAGAAAATTTTGCTTTACTCAAATCTGTTATGATTCCGAAAACGCTAAAAAAAGAGAATTCCTGCTGCGTGATGGTGAGGTGGCAAAATATGGAGCCTTTGTAACAAAACGTATTTTGCGTCGTTATGTAATTGACAATAAAGGAAAGGATCCCTTCAATTTTTAAATCGTTCCAAAAACAAAGACAGATTCAATAAAAAACCGGGCTGCTGCCCGGTTTCTGAACGATCAGTTTATTTTATTTTTTCTTGGTAGTATCCATTTTATTCATGCTCATCTTGCCCATTGATTGCATCATTTTCATCATACTGCTTGCTTCCATAAATCCCCAATGCTCTGTTATCTTGCCGTCTTTACATTTTACTGCTTCAATGGATTGGAAATCATAAGGACCTGGAGCCATTCCCATGGCCCCGTTGCTGGTACCTGAAAAATGCATCCAGGAAAACACATAATCATTATCGGCAAGTTCCTTTATTGTTTCCTGTTTCATGTCCTTCATATTACTATGCATCATATTTATCATTGTTTTCAGGCTATCTTTTCCTTTCACATCGCCATGTTCTGTGTGGTCTAAAAAATCATCAGCAAGTACACTGTCGACCCCGCTTGCATCGCCCGTTTCAAAAGCCTTCGTTACCACATGTGTGGCATCGAGGTTTTTTTGAGTTTGTGAATTATCCGCCGTCGCCTCTGACGAGGTGGGCGAGCTATTATTACAGGATATAAAAATGAAAAACAGACCTGCAGATAAAGCAAAAAGGATTTTTTTCATAAAAATGTATTTTGGTTAAGGAATCACAATAAATTGGTGCGGATCAATAAACGTTTTCAAAAGGAGTGTTAAGTTAGCATCAGTTTCGGATTTTGTAAAATCTTTTTGCTCACCCCACTTCTGATCTTAGCGTGGTTTGTATATTCACCCATGTAACCGACCAAATTTAATGCCGCTACTGTCAGAGCTTGATATTAAATTTTCATTTACATTTATTACCGGAAAAACTCAGCACTGAAAAAGATAAGAATATGAAAATCAAAATTCTTTGCTTCACGATCTTCCTGTTTCTTTCCTCGCATGCCCTTGTTGGTTATTGCAAACCGATTGAAGACCATCCCACATTAGCAATTAATTCCAAAGCGCCGAATTTTTCATTAAAAGGTGTTGATGGAAAAACTTATACACTGGCATCATTCAACAAGTATAAAATTCTTGTGATTATATTCACCTGCAACCACTGCCCTACTGCTCAGGCGTATGAAGACAGAATCATTCAGCTTACAAAAGATTATACGATGAAAGGGGTTGGCGTGGTGGCAATTATGCCTAATGATCCGAAGGCTGTGAGATTAGACGAACTGGGCTGGGCTGATTTGGGTGATTCCTTTGAAGAAATGAAAATTCGTGCAAAGCGAAAGAAATTTAATTTTCCATATTTATACGATGGGGCCACACAAACCGTAGCCAAAGCCTATGGACCTGTAGCTACTCCTCATGTTTTTATTTTTGATAAAGAGAGAAAGCTTCGTTACCAGGGTCGCATTGATGATGTAGAAAAACCCACAAAAACTCCAAACAACTTAGACACACGTAATGCCATCGAGGCGTTATTAGCCGGAAAGGAACCTGAGGTACAAACTACCAAAGTTTTCGGTTGCTCTATTAAATGGGCGAGTAAAAGCGATTGGGTTGCGGAGTATAAAGAAAAATGGTCTAAAGAACCTGTCGATGTAGAGATGATTGACGAAGCCGGAATAAAAGAAGTGCTGAAAAATAATTCCGACAAAATCCGGCTTATTAATGTATGGGCCACATGGTGCGGTCCTTGCGTCACTGAGTTTCCTGAATTCATTACCATTAACAGAATGTACGGTCATCGTGACTTTGAATTTATCAGTATCAGCGCCGATGATCCTTCTAAAAAAGAAAAAGTACTGAAGTTCTTAAAACAGCAACAAGCCTCTAATAAGAATTATCTCTTCAGTACCGACGATAAATACAAACTCATTGAGGCGATTGATCCCAAATGGCAGGGAGCATTACCTTACACTGTTTTGGTAGAACCAGGGGGGAAAATCGTGTATGGAAAACAGGGCCGCGTCAATCCTGCGGAAATGAAAAAGACAATTGTAGAAAATAAATTCATGGGAAGATATTATTAAAACTTTCAAGCTTTAAGAACCCGAGTGTTCCGGATTACCTGAGTTTCGACGCAATAAAAGTCAGCAACTAACAATTAACAACCTGCAACTAAATTCCTGCCAACGGGTTTCCAATCTTATCCTTACTTTTGACGCTCAAAAAATATTTTGTATGAATACATTTTCAAAAAAACTATTGGTTTTTTTAATTGCTCCAGCCATCCTTTTTTCATTCACATCATTACCTGACAAGGCAAACTTTTCAGGCGAGTGGAAATTAAACGAAGGGAAAAGTGATTTGGGCCAATTCGCACCTTTTGCTCCCCGTACAATAAAAGTGGAACAGAAAGCAGATTCTATAGCCATAACAAAAACTTCTCCTTCGTTTAATGGTGACATGGTAACAATCACTGAAACACTGCCATTTGATAGTAAAGAAATTGAAAATACAGTCTTTGGTAATTCAAAAAGAAAAGCAAGTGGAAAATGGTCCGACGATGGTCAGACTTTCACCATCTCGTATGACATAATGCTTGACTTCAACGGCCAAACGACGGAAATCAAGGGGACAGAGGCCTGGGTTTTAGCCGATGGCGGCAAAACACTGGTATCTCAAAATAATTATTCATCATCATTCGGAGATAATAACGCAAAGGGTGTGTACGAAAAATAGATGAATTACTATTCGAGGAATCCCGAAAAGAAAAAGTTTTCGGGATTTTTTATTTTTCCTACCAGCTTCGAAAATTTTTATTAGCGTTCTTTGCGACTGTGCCGTCGTGAAGCTTCAGCGAAGCAAGACGCTCCATTTATCTTTCTATTCTTTATCCAGTAATAGTGTCACGTTCCAGCCGCGATCGAAGTTACGCGGAACAAAGCGCAGTGTTTGCAGGCAGCCAGATTGCACGCGAATTCTGTTCGCAAATTTGAACTATTTAAAAAATTTTAACACCTTGAACAACGAGCCGCACACCACAAACGATCGACCATACACCCTATCTTTGCGCCATGCAAAAAATCGGCATTTTGGGAGGAGGGCAGCTTGGACGAATGTTGCTGCAGTCAGCAGCTAATTATCCTGTTGAAACCTTCGTTTTAGAAAATGACCCTGAATGTCCCGCAGCCCATCTATGCCATCATTTTATCAAAGGGGATATAAAAAATTTTGAGGCCGTTTACAATTTTGGAAAAGGATTAGATGCCCTGACCATTGAGATTGAAAACGTAAACTCAGAAGCACTGGAAAAATTGGAAAATGAAGGAATCAAAATTTTCCCAAAACCTCATGTTTTGAAAACAATCAAAAACAAAATCCTTCAAAAAAAATATTACCAGAAAAACGAAATTCCTACTGCTGAATTTATCGTTACAGAAAGTTTGGTAGAGCTTGATTCACGAAAAAATTTTTTACCTGCTGTTCATAAATTGGGAGAAGGCGGTTATGATGGACGCGGCGTCCAGGTTTTAAAAACCATTGATGATATTGGCCTTGCCTTTGACAAACCCGCCGTGCTGGAAAAGCTTATTCATATTCATAAAGAAATTGCACAAATTGTTGTCATCAATCAAAAAGGGGAACAGGCTATTTATCCGCCTGTAGAAATGTTGTTTAATTCTACTCTGAATTTGCTTGACTACCAAATTTGCCCTGCTGAACTTGATACAAAAACGCTCTGGAAAATTGAGGCCATCGCATTGACAGTTGCAAGAAATTTGAATTCGCCCGGTGTTTTTGCAGTTGAAATGTTTATTGACAAAAGTGGTAATGTGTTTGTAAACGAAACCGCTCCGAGGGTTCACAACAGCGGTCATCATACCATTGAGGCCCATTACAGTTCCCAGTTCGACATGTTGTGGAGAGTGATGCTTGGCTATCCTTTGGGAAATACCGGCCTTATTCTTCCCTCAATCATGATCAATATACTTGGTGCGGATGGATATAGTGGCGAGGTAAAATATGAAGGACTTGATGAAGTGCTGCAAATGGAAAATGCCTTTGTACATTTATATGGCAAAAAACAAACAAAACCCGGTCGCAAGATGGGCCACGTTACCATTCTGAGCCGTGAAAAGCAGGATCTTCTGTACAAGTCGAAAAAAGTGAAGCGAACACTTGTCGCAAAGTGCTGACCCCCTTCCATCCAATATGAAAACCGCTTATAATTTCAGGAACTTAGCGCAAAAGGAATAAAAAATTCTGGCGTCTAAATAAATTGATTATCTGCTATTTTTATTGTTTAATCATAATTGACCAAAGTGAAATTTACATTCCAGCTATCTAAATTTTTTTTGATAGGAATTATTCTCGTTGCATTATCAGCTTGTGGAAGCTCAGATAAAAAAACCACCACGCAAACGGGTGCCGGCCCACAAGGTGCCGGAGGTGGACAAGGCCCAGGTAACCAACCACCAATGTCCGTTGATTTCTATATAGTGAAGCCAACTCTCATTAATGAAAAAATTGAAGTGTCAGGTAGTCTGCTTGCAAATGAAACCACAGAAATTCATCCGGAAATTTCCGGTCGTCTTGTACAGTTAAATATTGCAGAAGGAAAATCTGTAAACAAAGGAGCATTGCTGGCTAAAATATATGATGGAGATTTGCAGGCACAATTAAGAAAGCTCGAGGTGCAATTGGATATTGCGAAAACGAATGAAGACCGGTCGGCTCAGTTATTAAAAATACAAGGTATCAGCAAATCTGATTATGATGCCAGCCTTCTGAATGTAAACAATATAAGAGCCGATATTGAAATTACGAGAGCCAATATTACGAAGACGGAAATAAGGGCGCCGTTCAGCGGAAAGCTGGGATTAAAATATATAAGTCCGGGTGCTTTTGTGACTCCATCTACCGTTGTCACCACCATCAGCCAGGTAAGCAAGCTGAAACTTCAATTCAGCGTTCCTGAAAAGTATGGGTCAGAAATAAAAAATGGTCAGCTTGTTTCTTTTACAGTGAATGGTTCTTCTAAGACTTTTGCTGCAATAGTGATGGCAACAGAAACATCCATCTGATTCCCAACAGTGCCGTAATTCCCCAGGGTAGAAAAAAACAGGTTTTTGTTTTCAAAGAAAGCAAGGCTCTTCCAATGGAAATTACGACGGGTACAAGGGATTCGGCAAACGTACAAGTGTTGACAGGATTATTCCCAGGTGACACACTCATTACTTCCGGTTTGTTGTTTCTTCGTCCGGGTAGTGATGTGAAATTATCAAAAACAACCGCCAAGACCCAGAAAGGGACTTGATGTGGCGATTGAATGTTGAATCGAATTTTAATTAATAAAACATGCTTTCGACAAATAAATCTAATTAAATCGGAAGTATTTAAAATTCCTCTTTAGGGGGTACGAGTTTATGAATTTATCAGAACTCAGTCTACGGAGACCGGTACTTGCAATGGTTTGCTCCATTGTAATTATCGTTTTTGGGGTGATCGGTTATACTTTTCTCGGCGTGAGAGAATATCCGGCTATTGATCCGGCAGTTGTTAATGTGCGTACTTCTTATGTCGGCGCTAATGCAGATATCATCGAGCAGCAAATAACGGAGCCTCTTGAAAAAGCTATCAACGGAGTACAGGGAGTAAAAAATATCACCTCGTCAAGTCAGCAGGGAACAAGTGCAATTACTGTCGAATTTGAATTGAATGTTGACCTGGAACAGGCAGCAAATGATGTACGAGATAAAGTCTCACAAGCTGTTGGCAATTTACCACAGGATATTGATGCGCCCCCTACGGTTACCAAGGCTGACGCCGATTCGGACCCTATTATGTTTATTCCATTACAAAGTCAGCACAAAGGGTTAATGGAGTTGACGGATTTTGCCGAAAATGTGGTGCAGGAACGTTTACAAACTATTCCTGGGGTAAGCTCTGTGAATGTATTTGGAAGAAGATATTCTATGCGGCTCTGGATTG
>WNFX01004313.1_pt1 | contig 15429 bp, 17 predicted proteins | sample 5400111 | NCBI WGS metagenome assembly WNFX01 (sample SAMN13153363, study PRJNA577476) | soil metagenome | isolation source: 40 cm soil or saprolite under grassland replicate 1 | place: USA:California | collected 2016-06-15 | reverse complement strand
TCAGCGCGGTCGGCAGCATGAAGGAGTCTCTTCAGCCTGGCGAGGTCGTCATCCCTCATCAGTTCCTGGATCTGACCAAACGACGCGTCAGCACCTTTTTTGAAAGCGGGGTGGTTGCACATGTCGCCATGGCCGATCCGGTCTGCCCGGATGTGGCCGAGAAACTGGCGCAGGCGGTGCGAAAGAGCGGCGGGACAGTGCACGTGGGGGGGAGCTACCTCTGCATCGAAGGCCCGCAATTTTCGACCCGCGCCGAGTCGATGGTGTACCGGCAATGGGGCGTGGATGTCATCGGCATGACGAATCTGCCCGAGGCCAAACTCGCGCGAGAGGCAGAGTTGTGCTATGCGACAATGGCATTGGTCACCGACTACGATTGCTGGCACACGGAGCACGAGACGGTTACGGTGGAAGGAGTCATCGCGACGCTGCATCGAAATGTGGCGCTTTCGCGGCAGGTGATCCGCACGGTTGTGCCGTCTCTCATCGGCGGCCGGACCTGTGCATGTGCCACCGCCCTGGCTTCCGCCGTGATCACCTCTCGCATCGCGCCGCGGGCGCGGCAGCGCCTGCATCTCCTGCTTGGCGCGGGTGCGAATAAAAAGGTAAAGGATTCTTAAGAATGACACGGAAAACCGGAAAAAAACCATCGGGCAAAGACTCGGGGCGGGCGGGTGCTAGGGGAAAAGGCCGCGTCCCGGCGCGTCCTGGGCGGGCGGGTGCCATGGGCAAAGGCGCCGTCTCGGCGGCGCCAGGGCGGGAGGGTGTAATGGTCGGTACGGGCAACTTGCTCGTTCTCGGATCGGTGGCATTGGACAGCGTCAAAACGCCGTTTGGTGAGGTAAGTGAAGTACTAGGGGGCTCCGCATCCTTTTTTGCCACCGCCGCGAGTTATTTCACTGCCGTGAGCGTGATTGCGGTTGTTGGGGAGGATTTCCCCGAGCGCCATCTGGATTTTTTGCGCCAGCGGGACATCGATCTGACCGGTTTGGAGCGCCGACAGGGAAAGACCTTTCGGTGGAGAGGGGAATATTCTTATCAGCTCAATGAGGCGAAAACCCTGGATACCCAATTGAACGTCTTCGAGACTTTTCGCCCGCATGTTCCGGCCAGCCATCAGTCGCCGGATATGTTGTTTCTCGCCAACATCGACCCGGACTTGCAACGCGGCGTCCTCGAGCAGGTCAAGCGGCCACGGCTTGTCGCCTGCGATACGATGAATTTCTGGATCGAGGGGAAGCGCGACGCCCTGTTTCGGCTCTTGACGGAGGTCGACGTGCTCGTCATCAATGACGGGGAAGCTCGGGCGCTGGGACAAAATTCGAATCTTGTCGCAGTGTCGCGTATGATTCTCGGGGCCGGTCCGAAAACGCTGATCATCAAACGGGGTGAATACGGCGTGCTCATGTTCACCGGCGACCGGGTCTTTGCCGTCCCTGCCTTTCCGCTGGAAGAAGTAAAGGATCCGACGGGCGCCGGGGATTGTTTTGCCGGCGGGTTCATGGGATATCTGGCGCGCACTGGCAAGCTAAGCGAAGATGCCCTGCGCCGTGCCGTCGTCTATGGAAGCGTCATGGCTTCGTTCGCTGTTGAGGCTTTCAGTCTCGACCGGCTGCGGGGGCTGGAATATAAGGACATCGAGGCCCGCTTCGGAGCGTTCAAACAGATGACGGTTTTTGAGGAGTTCTAGAATGAAGCGAAAATATAGGTGCGGCAGAATTTTTCGAGCATTGATCGGACTCCTGGCGGTCGTTCTTCTGACAAGTTGCGCGAGCAATGAAGACGCGCGAACGCGTTTGCGCGAATCGGACGGGCATTATAAAGAAGGTGTTTCCTTTCTCGAGACCGATCAACAGCGGGCATTCGTGGCCTTTCAGAAGGCCATCGCTCTCAACCCGGACAACTTTGACGCGCACTACGCGCTCGGAAATATTTATTTTAAGCGCAAGGAATTCATTGAGGCCGAACGGGAATTTCGCGCGGCGGCGGAGCTGAATCCCAACGATGGGGAAACGCTCAATTACCTCGGCAGAAGCTTAATGTTACAAGGCCGTCGGCCGGAAGCGATTGAAGTGCTGAAGAAGGTCACGACGCTTCCCTTGTATGGGAAGCCGGATATTGCCTTTACCGATCTTGGCGCAGTTCTGGAGAGCGAAGGCGATATCGCCGGAGCGGTAGAGGCCTATAAAAGTGCCCTCAGAACCGACCCGCCGAACATTCCCCGATCGTTCATTTATCTGTGGTTAGGGCGGCTGTATATGAAGCAGGGAGATATTCCCAAAGCGCAAAGCGCTCTTTCCCAGGCGAAGGCCCTGGATCCCGATGGGACCGTGGGCACGGAGGCCGCCCGTCTCATCCATCGGCTCGACGACTTCCATCGTCGCGAGGTCAAATAGGTCAATAGGAAGCAGCATGGGCGAATCACTGGGCCAGTATTTCAGGCGGGGTCGCAAGGAAAAAGGTTGGACGCTGGAGGAAGCGGCCTCCAAGACCCGCATCCTTCCCCAATACTTGCAGGCCGTAGAGGACGACAATTATGAGCAGCTTCCGGCGGAGGTGTTCGCCAAGGGTTTTATCCGTTCCTATGCGCGCTCGCTCGGGCTCAATGAAACGGAAGTCCTCGCGAAATTCAACGAGTCGGGGGGCCTGTTCTATGCCCTTCGGAATGAGCGCGAGCAGCTCCAGCAACATATACGCGAAGAGGCGCGGCGCAAAAAGGCCAACAAACTGATCGTAGCCGGAATGGTGGGCCTCGCGCTGGTCGTCCTGCTCGTCGCGACGGGACAGGATCGGGACCGTGCCCGTGCTCCAACAGAATCCTTACGAGAACCTCTGCCTCCCCTAACGTTTGTCCCTCAGGCCAGCCAACCTAGCCGGCCGGAGCCGCCAATCCATGTGGAGGAGCCCGCGGTGCTCCCGGAGAATCCTCCGGCCGACGTTCCTACTAGCCCGATAGAAATCGAACGAAACTTTTCTCCTGGCCTGCCGCTGGAAGGGATTCAGCCGGCGGGGAGCAAGCTCGTTCTGGAGGTGGAGGCAATCGAGCGGGCCTGGGTCCTCGTCCAGGCCGATCGTGATCCTTCTCAGGACGTGTTGTTATCGCCCGGCGAGCGCGTTCGCTGGAGTGCCGATAAGAGATTCAGGGTGACGCTCGGGAACGCCGGTGGCGTGCGCATTTCTGTCAACGGCAAGCTTCAGGGACCCTACGGCGGCAGTGGCAAAGTCATTAAGAATCTGATCTTCACGCGGTAACCATGGATCGAACGAAACTTCTGACAAGAGCTCGGGAGGCCATGGCTATGGCCGTCGCGCCGTCTTCCAAGTTTCGGGTAGGCGCCGCCCTGCTGTGCGAGGATGGCACAGTGTTTACGGGGTGCAATATTGAAAGCCCTACCTATCTGGGCATTTGCGCCGAACGGGTCGCACTGTTCAAGGCGCTTTCCGAAGGGCAACGCAAATTTGCAGCGATTGGAATAGTCTGTGGCACGAATGGCGCGTGTTCGCCGTGCGGGGCCTGTCGCCAGCTCCTCTGGGAATTCGGACCGGAACTCGAAGTTATCTTAGATGACGGACATGGAGGATTGGTCCTCCGCAGTATTGCCGACTATTTCCCGGAACCCTTTGACCGGAACAAACTCGATCCGACCCGAAGGCCCCCTCTCGTATAATTCGCTCTCCAGTTCTCCGCTTGCTCTACAGGTTCTGATGCTTGCTTCAACCCGGGACTTGACAGCTCGAGCCTGCGTGATGGCTCTCCTGGCCTAACGAGGCATTTAAGTCGCCGGACAGCGGCACGTCCCGCTCATAGACGGTATAAAAGTAGGCCTCCGGTGAGGTCAACCCATATTTCTTTTTCAGCATCGCGTGCTGACCTTCCGTTTGGATGTGATACTGAACGCGGGCCGTGAGGCGCAATCCGTCCATCTGCCGCGGCAGATGATAGATAAAGGTGTAATTCCGGCTGGCCAGGGGCAGCAATCGGTTGTCATAGAGTTCAACGATCGCCGGTTGCCACAATATCCACCGCCCCATAGTGTTTTTTTGGCTTTCCAATATCTTCCCGTCCTTGTCCTGAACCTGAAATTCGACGGTGAAATGCCGATCCGGATCGCCGGTCGGCAGCTTATGTCCGGCACCCGCATTGATCAGCGTGAGGGTAACCTCAACCTTGTCACCTGGCTTGGGAACCGCCGGCGTGGCCTCGATTTGAAACGCGATCGCACGGCGTACCATGTCAGGATCATGCCCACCGCGCCACAGATGGCGTCGACCTTGTCGAATAGGCCCGCCGTCTGCCATAGGCCGCTCCACTTCCGGCATGTGACAGCTCTGACAGATAAATCCTCGGTCCTTCAGGAAATAGCCGCCTTCAGCCTCGGCATAGGTGCCGCATGGGCCTACTTTATAGAATTGCCACGTCCCCGCGATGACATTGTGGCAGCGGTAGCAGATCTGGGTCGTCCGGAAGGCCGGATCAAATTTCGTGGGATGGGGTGCCACGGAGTCATCAAAGGGCCCCAGGACCACGCCCTCCCGGACATGGCACGCCGCGCAGGTCACGCCTTCTTTTTGATAGGCAGGATCGTAATGCGGGTTGACTTCCTGCGTCGCCTTCTCGACGCGACCCCGGGGAATCTCCTTGATCAGGGTCGGTTGTTGATTTTCAAGGGGCGCATGGCAATTTAAACAGACCCACGTATGTTTATCTCTCGTCCAATAGGCGTGAAAAAATGGGTCGGTATAAGCTTGCGCATGAATACTGGTTTTCCATTCCTCGTAAATTTCGCGGTGACAGGCTCCACACGATTCCGCTTTCAGGCTCTGCAGGCCTGTGGGAATTTCTTGATGAGGAATCGCATGGGCGTAGTCCGACCGGAGTCCGAAGATCACCGTCGGCTTCACTTCCGTATAGTAGAGGTACACGAGACCGGCGAGGATTGCGACGGCCACAAGAATCTTTGCGAGTGTTCGCATCCTGATCAGCCCTTGTGAAGTATTGGATGGCGACCTTAGCCCATTGCACCGCCGCACGAAGAACCGGCGCCCGCAGTGCACCCGTAGCAATGGTTCCCGATGACAATGCGCCGAGTGTGAAGCTGCGCCGCATCGAAATCCCGGATATGCCGGGGGGCTCCAAAATCCACAGGCACGTCCAGCATCTGATTGAAATCACAATCGTACAGGGTCCCATCCCAGCCCACAGATAGCGTGTAGCGGCACATCACGCCAACCGCGGCCGCGGGGTTGAAGGCGTTCGCCAATCGCTGCATGTAGCCCTCGAAATTCCCGCTTTCAACCAGGAATTCGAGAAACCGGCTGATCGGCATATTCGTGATGGTGTAGAGATGGTTAAACGTGATGCCGTAGCGTGTCGCGAGTTCCCGCTTGAATTGGGTCTCCATCGCCTCTTGGGTGGGCGGCAAGAATGCGCCGACAGGGTTGTAGACAAGGTTCAAGATCAACCCGCTCCCGTCGGCTCCATACCCGAATTTATTCAACTTCTGAAGTGCATGGACGGATTTGTCAAACACCCCTTCTCCGCGTTGCGCGTCGGTCTGAGCCGGCCGGAAGTATGGCAATGAGGCGATCACCTCGACTTGGTGGCGCGCCAAGAATTCTGGAAGATCCTCCTGGGATGGCATCAGCAGCACGGTCAGATTGCAGCGGTCTATCACGTGACGTCCCAAGGCGCGTGACTGCTCAACCAGCCAGCGGAAGTTGGGATTCAGTTCTGGCGCGCCGCCGGTGATATCGACAGTCGGAATGCCGGTTCTGGCCAAGGCCTTGATGCACAGCTCGGCCGTGTCGTGCGCCATTTGCTCTTTACGGTCTGGCCCGGCATCCACATGGCAGTGGCGACAGGTCTGATTGCACAGCTTCCCGACATTGATCTGGAAGACACTGATTCCGGTTGCGTGAAGGGGGGCGAGGCCGGCCTGCTCCATCTTCGCGTGGAAGGGGGAACAGCTTTTGCTCGCCGCCAAGAGCTTCAACTGCTCATCCGAAGAAGCCAACGGACTGTTGCGGGCTTGTAACGTGGGTGCCACGATCTTGCCTACCTTCACGATATCACATCGATAACTTTTCGACCACGTTACGCATCTGGACGCCATGGACGAGCGAGGCCCCACCCCGGATGGCGCAGGCCACGTGGACGGCTTCAGTCATCTCCTCGGTATTGGAGCCCTTTTCCAGGCAGGCTTGACTGTAAGCATCAATGCAATAGGGGCATTGCACCGCATGGGCCACACCGAGCGCGATCAGGGCTTTCTCGCGCTCGGTCAGTGCTGCCTCCGCAAAGACCGCGCTATAGTAGCTCATAAACTTGTCCCACAGGTTCTTATTGCCCTTGCCCATGTCGGCGAACTTCCCCAAATCGTGTGGATGATAGTAGGTATCCATGCGTCTTCTCCTTGACGGCTGTAAGCGTGTGTTCTGAAACAACGATGTGATTCCCTCCGATACCAGCTATTATGCTGTGGATGCAAGAGTCCCCCGCCGGTTGAGGCACTGTAGCCTCAGCCATCGAGGTATCACGCGTTTTTTGGGGGTACCCAGTTAGATTGCTGAGCTGGCTCTTGGGAGCGTAAGCGGTGTTATCGCTCTGCTGCTGCTAATGCTCAGACCGAGGCCGTAAGAGCGAGAATTGCCCCTCCGGCGCCGATTCCAGTAAGGCCACCGTCACTGGACGCGCATTGATGGCATAGCGCTCCTCGAATTCGGCACGGTCCTCCTTGAGATCGTTCAGCGTGCGTCCGGTAATAGGAACTCCCGGTCCCAGTCCGGCAAATGTGATTTGCCATGTACCCACGTAGGTCAGACTGCCGGGTTTGACCGAAAAACTGGCTGCCAGGGTTCCTTCCCAGAGACCATACCGGTCTTCATAGCGCAGTTTCGTTACATGGTAGAGGCCCGCGGGTAGAGGAAGCGCAAAGAATCCGTTCTCGGTCAGCGGATCCACCACGAATTTCTTGCCGCTGTGGGCTTCCAGCAGTTCCCACCCAAACGATCGCGGAAAGCTTGGCAGGCTGGTCATCCGGTCCTCACCGTCCCTGATCATAGCCATGCGACCGAAGACAAGGCTCTGACCGGAGTGTTCGGATACAGAAGAGCCTGGGGATAAGGGCCGAGGAACTTCCGCGCAGGCCGAGAGCAGGGCGCACAAGATTCCAAGAACTAGAGGGATAGTAACAGTCCTCCAAGGTCGCATGGGTTTCCTCCGTGCCGATGACTATACAAGAATACCGTTTAAATATCGATAAATTAACAAGTATTACCGTAAACTTATCTAGCTATGATTGTTATATGGTACTATATGGTAATTTATGATATAAATATGATATTTATTGACATAAAACTAATTGTTTATTATTCTCTGGCTGCTTACATATTTTTGGAGGACAGTCATGGGAGGCATCGCGAAACTATTGGCCTTTGGAATCCTGGTTTTTTCATTTATCGTAGGGCAGGGGGCATGGGCGCTGGATAAGGAAACCCTCGATCTCTTGCTGAAGAAGGGCGTCATCACGCAGCGGGAGTATGACGAAATTATGAAGGGGCACGAGGAGGCATCGAAGGGGCCCGTCACAAGAGAGCCGTTAAAGGATACGACGCCTGTGACTTCGACCGAGACAGGGCCCGGCCCACACCCGGTGGGTACCTACAAGGATCTAGAGCGGATTCCCGGAGGAATTGAGAATCTAAGAAAAGAGGGCTATCGAAATGTTTTTACGACCATCGACAACGTTCTGAAGCATTCGGAGCGTCTCAGTGTCGGTATTGTGGCGCTGAAAGTTCAGTACGTCGCGGATAACACGGATCGGAAGCCAGGAACAACCGTGGATCCTGCGACAGGGTTCTCCGGGACTATTCCCACACGGGATGAGAACGGCTTTCGCATCCGCGCCGCTGAGTTTTATGTGACGGGTCGGTTGACGCCTTGGTCCACGTACTACGTCGAGGTCGACTTTGCACGGCAAAGTGAAATCGCCCTGAACAGCATGTACATGGACTTTTATACGAAGGACATGGCCTACGTGGGCGGAATGTCTCCATATGTGAAACAGCTCCGCCTCGGACAGTTTCGCCAGCCGTTCGGTATAGAGCAGGGCACCTCGCAAGGGTTGATCGACTTCATCAACCGCGCCTATTACACCGATCTGAGCCTGGTCGGTATAGACGGGCGCGCCGGCGATCCCGGGTTGAATCCCTTCGGCAAGAGCAACTCAACGGGGTTCGTCCAGCAGCTTGATGTGGGAGCGATGCTCGTTGGCGGGGTACGACAGTTGCCGTTGGAACCAGAATATGAGGTGGCGATCATCAATGGCGCGGGTCGAAACTTTAACGACAATAACGCCGACAAGGACGTCACTGGTCGGATAATCTTAACTCCGGTCCAGGGGATGAAATTGTATCTGGCGGGGTACTACGGCAGTTCGTTCTTCAACGGCACAGCCAGCGGCCCCCTCCGCAATAACACCGACGTGAGAAAGTTCAGAGACGGCGTGATGTACACCTATATCCCGCCCTTCTTTAACAATCTCGTCAAGCTTCAGGGCGAATACATGGAAGGCTACGACAACGGCTTTCGAAGGCGGACCTGGTACCAGTACATCCTGTTCAGGCCGCTGCCGTTCCTACCGAACTTTGAGCCGGAGTATCGGTACGAGCAATTCACCGTGGACACCAATCGCCCCAACAGCATGCTGGATCGCCATACCGTCGGCTTCAACTACTATTTCCATACCAATGTGAAATTGACCGTCAACTATGAGATCAAGCACGACCAGAATGAAGGAAACCCGTTCGTGACGACGGGTGGTGGGGTCGCCAACGCCAACAACAAGAACTTTTTCGCCACGCAGATTCAATTCCGCTATTAGAGGAGGTACGACGATGTCAATCAGTGCACGGAATAAGATCCAGGGACAGATATCGGGAATTCAGGCGGGTGAGTCATGAGCCTGGTCACGGTACAGGCGGGGGAGAATCGTCTTGTGGCGGCGATCACACGACAGGCCATCGATGAGTCGGGGCTGGCGCAAGGAGATGCAGTGACGGTGGTCATCAAGGCGACCGAGGTGATGTTACTGAAATAGTGATGTCGGCACGGGGTTTAAAAAAGGGGAAGATAATGCACGGCGTATTCGTGGCCCTGATGGTGGTGCTTGTCATGGGAGTATCGGGCGGCTTCGTTCAGGCAGGGGAGATTTCGATTGCTGCGGCCTCGGATTTGAATTTCGCGTTCAAGGAGGTCGTGGCGGAGTTCGAGAAAAAAACAGGTCACACGGTCAAGCTATCTTTAGGCTCCTCCGGAAACTTCTTTGCCCAGCTCTCCAATGGCGCGCCGTTTGACTTGTTCTTTTCGGCGGACATCAGCTATCCGAAGAAACTCGTAGAGGCCGGCCTGGCTGAACCCGGAACCCTGTACCTCTATGCCATCGGCCGGATTGTCATTTGGGTCCCCAAGGGGTCTCCGATTGATGTAGGGACGCTTGGGATCAAGGCCTTGCAACATCCGTCGGTCAAGAAAATCGCCATTGCCAATCCTAAGCATGCTCCCTATGGGCGCGCGGCTGTGGCGGCAATGGAGCACTACACGCTCTATGAGCAGGTGAAGGACAAATTGGTCTTGGGGGAGAATATTTCGCAGACAGCCCAATTTGTTCAGACAGGCGGCGCGGACATCGGCATCATTGCCCTGTCGCTGGCCGTGGCCTCGGCGATAAGGGAGACCGGCACCTTTTGGGAAGTCCCGCTGGAGGCCTATCCGCGGCTTGAGCAGGGCGCGGTCGTATTGAAGACAGCGAAAGACCTGAAAACGGCCCGTGCGTTTCTGGACTACGTTAAAAGTCCTGAGGGGACTGCCGTTTTCAAGCGGTACGGCTTTTTTCTACCGGACAAAGCATCGGCGGAGAAGGTAAGAACGCAATGAAGATCGCATTTGCTTGCGGCGGGATAAGATTCAGGTAGTTCTTTGTTGGCACTGGTTTGACTTCTCTCGGACGTGCCCCTACTATCGCTCTCAATTTCTTGCCCTGTGGGAGGTTCTATGCCGGGAAGACGCCGATCCGTATCGGAGGACAGTCCCAAAGATGTGCTGACTGCCCGTGAGGCAGCCAAGTACCTCCGCCTCGCGCTGCCTACATTTTATCGCTATATGTGGGAAGGCAAGGTTCCAAGCTCAAAAATTGGCGGACGATATCGCTTCAAGAAGTCGCTTCTGGACAAATGGCTGGGAAAGAAGCCGGAAGGCGAGGATGTGAGCGGGCGCAACAAATTGGTCGGAAAGGTATCGGCCATCCGACGCGACGCGATTCTTGCCCAGGTCAACCTCAATGTGGGAGAGCACAAAATTACTGCCGTGATAACGCGGGACGCTCTCGAAGAATTGGGGTTGAAGGTCGGCGACACGGCGGTCGCTCTGATTAAAGCGACCGAAGTGATGGTGATCAAGGGCGGATGAGTTGGGAACCCATTATTCTGACCCTGCGGTTGGCTGGCCTCACCGCGGCGATCCTCGTCGTAGTCGGCGTTCCGATCGCCTACTGGCTAACCTATTCGCGATGGCGATGGAAGTTTCTCGTTGAAGCCGTCGTGGCGCTACCGCTTGTCTTGCCGCCCACGGTGCTCGGCTTCTATGTGCTTGTGGCAGTCAGTCCCAGAAGCCCGCTCGGGCAAATGTATCAGACACTCACCGGACATTCGCTGGCGTTCACGTTCGAAGGGCTTCTCTTGGCGTCGGTCCTCTACAGTCTCCCGTTTGCCGTTCAGCCATTCACGTCCGCTTTTGGCGCCGTGGATCCCAAACTCGTGGAGGCGTCCTGGACTCTTGGGGTGTCCCGTCTCAAGACCTTCTTGCGAGTGACCCTACCCCTCTCGGCCGCCGGCGTCGTCACCGGCGTGGTGCTGAGCTTCGCCCATACGCTGGGAGAGTTCGGCGTGGTTCTCATGGTCGGCGGGAATATTCCCGGGGTCACACGTACGGTGTCCATCGACATTTATGACGAGGTACAGGCGTTGAACTATCCCGCAGCAGCTCAGACTGCTTTAGTGCTTTTGCTGTTCTCTTTTGTCATTCTTTCTGTGGTCTATGCCCTGAATCGCAGAGTGTGGGCGGTATGGCCCATGAGATAACGGCTGACTTCGAGAAGGTTTACGACGGCGGCCCCACGATCCGGGCGGCGTTCCATATGCCAGCGGATCGGCCGCACGTCACCGTTCTTTTCGGGCCTTCGGGATCGGGAAAGACCACCATCCTGCGGTGCCTGGCTGGGCTGGACCGGCCGCAGGCAGGCCGCATCAGTTTTGCCGGCGCTCTCTGGTTTGACGCCGACGAGGGTATCATGATGCCTCCGCAACAGCGGGGGATCGGCTACCTCTTCCAGGACTATGCGCTGTTTCCCCACCTGACGGTCACTCAAAATATTGGGTATGCGCTGGCGAGCTTGAGTGCGGAGGCCCGCGCGACGCGCGTGAATGAAATGATTACCCTATTGAAGCTTGAGGGATTAGGAGAGCGGCGGCCCTCCCAACTTGCTGGAGGTCAGCAACAACGCGTGGCTTTGGCACGAGTCCTCGCGCCTCACCCTCAGCTGCTCTTGTTAGATGAGCCGCTGTCGGCTCTGGATGTGCCTACCCGGGAAGAGCTGCGCGGTGAGTTGCGTGGTCTACTGCGCAGTCAACCAAGCCCGGTGATGTGCGTGACGCACGACTCCCTGGAGGCTCTCACGCTTGCGGATGAGGTCGCAGTGGTGGCAGGCGGACGTATCGTTCAGGTCGGCCCGCCCGAGGAAGTCTTCAGCCGGCCCGTTGATGCCCAGGTCGCGGCGATCGTCGGCGTGGAGACCGTCGTTGCAGCCAAAGCGGGGGAGCGCACTGATGGATTGGTGGCCCTGGAGGTGGGATCAGCCCGGCTCTGGGCAATTGACTCTGCTGAACGGGCAACCAACTTTTTTGTGTCTATTCGGGCCGAGGATGTGACGGTTACCACGGGCGCTCTGCCAAGTAGCAGTGCTCGCAATCACCTCGCCGGGCGGATTACGGAGGTCCGTCCAGCCGGACCGGTCTCGCGTGTAGTCCTCGAGTGCGGGTTTACCTTGATCGCCTTGGTGACGCGTCAGGCGGCCCAAGACCTTGGACTGCGGCCCGGAGCTCTCGTGACCGCAACCGTGAAGGCGTCGACGATCCACCTTATTCCTCGGTAAGCGTCTACTATCGGATTCGATAAACCTGGCGAGCTCGGCGGTGACGTTGTCTACGTCAGGTTGTATGGAACTTGCGAGGCTTCGCCGTCGGTGATGCGAAAGGCGTTCAAGACGGGGGCAGCCTGATTCTCGAGGGAAATGATGATGTGAAGGGGTTCGGCCAGATTGAGAACCTTCCGGACGGATTCGAAGTCCGTGGCATTTCTAATATCCGTGAGGGATGGCCGGGAAGGACTGTGGGGATGCGAGTGGTAAATGACTTGGAGATCCAGGGCATTCGCCCGCATGTCTTTAAAGGCTACGGACATCTCTCGAGCGTCCATCACGAAGGCGATTTCAGCCCGCTCGGCGGGGGTGAGCCGCTGGAGATGGCTGATCTTGGCGACGTCGAAGTTTGCGATCTCGGCGCCCTCGGTCGCGACGATATTGGTGATCTTGTAGTGTCTGGTCACGTGCATCTTCTGCCCCGCGAGCAGGCCGCAGCACTCGTGTGGCGCGGCGCGGCGCGCTTCGGCCACCAGGTCCTCGAGAATCTGCTTCGGGATTATTAAAGAGAGCACGACACCGCGTAATTGCCGGAGAGGTCTTTGATGCGAGGATTCGGCCCGCACAGCGCACAGGCAGGATCGTTCGGCACGCGCGTCTTGCGGAACGTCATTTCGAGCGCATCATACATCAGAATGGACCCGGCCAATGACATGCCGATGCCGACAATTTCCTTGATGGCCTCGACGGCCTGCAAAACTCCGATGGTGCCGGCAAGGACGCCGAGGACTCCTGCTTCCTGGCAATTCGGAACTAGGCCCGCGGGCGGCGGCTCCGCGTAGAGGCAGCGGTAACACGGAAAGCCATCCTTTGGCTTCAGCGTGGTGAGCTGCCCTTCAAAGCGAAAGATGCTGCCGGAGATTAAGGGCTTGCCTGCGAAGAAACAGGCATCGTTCACGAGATAGCGCGTCGTAAAATTATCTGAGCCGTCGAGTACCAAGTCGTATGCGGTCACGATTTCCATGATGTTATCGGCGCCGATGTTCGTCGGATAAGGATTGACTGTGACATCCGGATTCAGGGCATTGAGCATCGCGCGTCCAGACTCCACCTTGGGCTTGCCGACGGTATCGGTAGAGTGGAGAATCTGGCGTTGTAGGTTCGAAAGGTCCACGACGTCGCCGTCCACAAGGCCGATGGTCCCGATTCCCGCGGCTGCAAGGTACAGCGCCGCCGGCGAGCCAAGCCCGCCAGCCCCGATTATGAGGATTTTTGCACGAGCCAGCTTTTTTTGGCCTTTGCCGCCGACCTCCGGCAGAATAATGTGCCGGCTGTAGCGCTCGATCTGGCTGTCAGTAAAATCCATCTAAACCTCTGAGCCTTCTAAACCCTTTCATCCTTTCAACTACTCCACCACGTTCAGCTCGATCGGATCCACGATGACGCCTTTGTTTCTAATGCCCTCGATCGCCCGCTCGATCTCGCCGGCGTCGCCGGTAAATTCTACGTCGATCCACCCGGTCTTCTCCCGTACATCGGACCGAGCTTGCTCGACCCGAAGGCCTGATGATTATTTAAGGCCGCCGGGATGGCTTCTCTGCTCATTGTTTGATTCTCGTAACACCAGCCCGCCCTGGAGTCGTATTTCACACACCCATCCCCGATCACCGTGGAAGCGGTCGCCCTTGCCCGTGGGACAGACTCCTCTGCCCCTCCTGCAATAGCCGGCACGATCGAGATCTGGTCGCCGTCTTTGAGAGGTGTATCCTTGCCCTTCATAAAACGAATATCTTCCTCGTTGAGATAGATGTTCACAAATCGACGGATTTCCCCAGCATCGTCGCAGATCCGGCTCTTGAGGCCCGGGAACTGCCCGTTCAACGACTCGATCATCGCTTGGATGTCGGACGCCTGTGTTTCAACTTCACTTTTGCCGCCGGTCATCGGACGAAGGGGAGTCGGAATGCGAACTTTCACCATACCCTCGAACCTCTCGTGTCGTGTGTCACCCATGAGGGGTCAAGTTGAATGTCTTTTGGAACTGTACCAAGCTGGGGGGAATGCGCGTCGGCCGGCCCACCGCGTTAATGACCGCATCCTGCGTTTTGAGGCCATTGCCCGTGATCAGCGCGACCGTGACATCGCCTCGTTTGATGATGCCCTGTTTCGCCAGTTTCTTGAGAACCCCCACGGTGACACCCCCCGCTGTCTCGGCAAAGATGCCTTCCGTCTGCGCCAGGAGTGTCATGCCTTCGACGATCTCTTCATCCGTCACGGTGTCCATCGCTCCACCGCTCTCCGCGGCCGCCTTTAACGCGTAATAGCCGTCGGCGGGATTGCCGATGGCCAGGGATTTGGCAATGGTCTTGGGCTTGACCGGTTTGAAAAAGTCGCGTCCCTCCTTGTAGGCGGCGGCAATCGGGGAGCATCCCTCGGCCTGCGCCCCGTGGACGTGCGTGTGCCTGTCCGTGACTAAGCCCAGCTTCTGGAATTCGTTTAATCCCTTCCAGATCTTGGTCAGCAGCGATCCGGAAGCCATAGGGACGACGATCTGATCGGGTGCGGTCCAATCCAGTTGTTCCACCACCTCGTAGGCCAGCGTCTTGGAGCCTTCGGCGTAGTACGGACGGATGTTGACGTTCACGAAGGCCCATCGCTGCTCGCCGGCGATCTCACTGCACAGGCGGTTAACGTCATCGTAGTTTCCTTCCACCTCTACCACATTGGGGCGATATACAAGATTGCCGAGCACTTTCGCCGCCTCCAGGTCGTGGGGAATAAACACATAGCATTGCATCTTGGCAGCGGCGGCATGCGCGGCCACAGAGTTCGCCAGGTTCCCGGTCGAGGCGCACGCCACGGTTTCATAGCCGAGCTCGCGGGCTCGAGTCAGCGCGATGGACACCACGCGATCCTTGAATGAAAGAGTCGGGTGATTGACCGTGTCGTTCTTGACATACAGGGTGTCCAAGCCCAGCTCGTCCCCGAGGTTCTTCGCCCTGACCAAGGGCGTAAAGCCGGCATGCAGGCCAATGGTGGGCTCGCCTTCAATCGGCAGCAGATCCACATAGCGCCAGAGACTCTTCGGGCCGCTCTCGATCTTCTTGCGCGTGAGGGTGGCTTGAATCTCCTTATAGTTGTACTGGACCTCCAGCGGCCCGAAACACAGCTCGCAGACGTGCAGCGACACGGCAGGATATTCTTTCCCGCACTCGCGGCAGACCAGGCCTTTCATCTT
>WNFX01003590.1_pt1 | contig 15429 bp, 13 predicted proteins | sample 5400111 | NCBI WGS metagenome assembly WNFX01 (sample SAMN13153363, study PRJNA577476) | soil metagenome | isolation source: 40 cm soil or saprolite under grassland replicate 1 | place: USA:California | collected 2016-06-15 | reverse complement strand
TCACGATGCCCGGATAGACCATTGCCGCCATGACTTTGTTTTTAATCTTCGCGGCCTTCTCCTGAAATTCCGAAAGCCGGTTGAGTACCAGCTCAAGGACACCGCCGGCCTCGCCGGCCTTGACCATGTTGACGTACAAATCATTGAAGATCCGCGGATGCAGGGCCAGCGCGTCAGAGAATGTGCTACCGCTTTGCACGGAGTCGGCGAGTTTGTTGATCGTATTTTTCAAGAGCTTGTCGCGCTCCTGCTTTGCCAGAACATTCAAGCTTCTCAGCAGTGGCAATCCGGAATCAACCAGCGTCGCCAGTTGCCGAGTAAAGATCATCAGGATTTTTGACTTAACCTTTCTGCGCTGGAAAAGAACAATGCCCTTTTTCGGACGCGGCTTTGTCGTGCCCGCCATCGTCACTGCACGACGCCGAGCTTCTTTGCCGTCGGGACCGCTGATCGCCTCCTCAATAACGCTCGTAGGGAAATAGCCCTCCTGGCGCAACTGAGCGATGGCGGCATTGGTAGAAGCGGCTTCAACCAAGCCGGTCGCCTCCTGTCCCCGAGCATCAAGAGCTACGTAGTTAAAGCGTGGCACGGCGGCGTATAATAACTACATGCGAAATAGTTGTCGAGGCGTGAATAATGTTAGGTATAGCGTAACACTTCCTCGATGGTGGTGTCGCCGGCGAAGATGCTGCGCAAACCGTCCTGGCGCAGCGTGACCATGCCAAGCTCGATCGCCTTCTGTTTTATGGTAACCGTCGGCGCGCGCTCATTGATCAATTCACGAAGAGGATCGGTAATTTTAAGAAGCTCGTAAATCCCTTTTCGTCCTTTGTAGCCTGTGTTGTTACAAGCGTCACAACCCTTGCCGTAGAAAAATTGTTTGTCCCCAATTTCTCCCCGCGAAATCCCCAACTCCGCTAGTAACGCGTCGTTCGGCTGATACGTGGCCCGGCATTGGCAACAGATGCTCCGCAGCAACCGCTGGCCGAGCACGGCCTCCAATGTGGTTGAAATCAGGAACGGTTCCACGCCCATGTCGATCAAGCGCGTGATCGCCCCGGGCGCGTCGTTGGTATGCAAGGTAGTGAAAACAAGATGCCCGGTCAGCGACGCCTGAATGGCGATCTGTGCAGTCTCAAGATCGCGCGTCTCGCCTATCATGATGCGGTCCGGGTCCTGTCGCAGGAACGACCGCAACACTCGCGCAAAAGTCAGGCCGATGGCTTCGTTCACCGGCACTTGCACGATTCCTTCCAAATCGTATTCGACCGGCTCCTCCGCCGTAATCAGTTTGGAATCGATTGTGTTGATCTTGCGCAGGCAGGAATAAAGGGTTGTGGTCTTTCCCGAGCCAGTCGGTCCGGTCGCGATAAAGATGCCGTTGGGCCGCTCGATCATTTCGAGCAGGAAATTGTAAATGTAATCAGGCATCCCCAGCGCTTCGAGATCGAGGTTCACAATGCTGCGGTCGAGCACGCGCAGCACGAGGCTTTCGCCGAATTGAGTTGGCAACGTTGAAACGCGAAGATCGATATTGCGCCCGGCGATATGCTTCTGGATGCGGCCATCCTGCGGTAGCCGTCTCTCGGCGATATTCATGCTGGCCATCACTTTCACCCGCGAAATCACCGGGAGTGCCAGATGCCGTGGCGGCGGCGACATTTCGTAAAGCGCGCCGTCGACGCGATAGCGGATTTTGAATTCGTTTTCGAACGGCTCAAAGTGAATGTCGCTCGCGCGATCCTGGATCGCCTGGTAAAGGATGAGATCGACAAAGCGAATGATCGGCGTCGCATTCGCCTCCGCTTCGACTGCGGCATCACCGTCGCCCTCGCGTAATTGCAGAAGCTCGCTGGCTTCGCCGAGATGCTTGAGGACTTCCTCCATGCTGGTGGTATCGCTGCCGTAATGCTGCTTGATCAGTTCCTCGATTTGGTCGGGCGGCGAAACCACTGCTTGAATGTCTTTGCCGAGCGCGAAGCGGAGATCCTCTGCAGCATGGAGATCGAACGGATCGACCAGCGCGATTCGTAATGTGGTTCCGCTCATTTCGACTGGAAGCGCGCCGTGCAACCGAGCCAGCCCACTGGGAATAAAACGCAAAATTTCCGGCGCGATCTCGCGTTCGGTCAGGTCGATGAAGTCGGTGCCAAGGCCATCGGCGATTGTTTGATAAAAACCCGGCTCGTCGGTGAAGCCGCCATCGATCATCGCCTGCGCGACCGTCTTCCCGTTCAATTCCACTTCGCTCAGGACGTCTTCGGCTTGCGCAGGTTGGAGCACACGTTGCTCGACGAAAAATTCGGCAAGCTGTTTGTCCGTCATGATTCAAAGCCTTGGTTAACGCACATCAGCTCACGTCTCCCACAGTGATGGAGATGACTTCCTCCGCAGAAGTGAGGCCCGCCAGCACCTTACGTACGCCATCTTCGCGCAACGTTCGCATGCCTAGTTCGCGAGCTCGTTGCCGAAGCACAAAGGTCGAGCTGCGTTTGTTGATCATGTGGCGTACCTCATCGTCGATCACAAAATTTTCGAATATGCCCATTCGTCCCTTGTAACCAATTTGACGGCACTCCTCGCATCCCACCGGCTTCATTACCTGCGCCTCGGAGACTTGGCCAAGCTCAATCCGAAGCGCGCGCAATTCGGTGTCGGTGAGTTCGCCCGGTTGTTTGCAGTTGTTACATAGCCGCCGGATGAGCCTTTGCGCCATGACCGCGCGGACCGAGGACGCGACAAGGAACGGCTGCACGCCGAGATCAATCAGTCGCGCCACGGCAGAGGGCGCGTCATTGGTGTGCAGTGTGCTAAAAACAAGGTGCCCGGTCAGGCTGGCGTTCGTGGCGATACTCGCAGTCTCGAGATCACGGATTTCACCAATCATGATGATGTTCGGCGCCTGCCGCAAGATGGAGCGCAACGCCGCCGGAAACGTCATGCCGACCTCGGTGTTTACCTGCACCTGGTTGATCCCGGTCATCTGATATTCGATCGGTTCTTCTACGGTAATGATCTTGCGGTCTGGTTTGTTGATGTAATTGAGACAGGCGTAAAGCGTAGTCGTCTTGCCGGAGCCGGTCGGCCCGGTGACGAGGAGAATGCCGTCCGGCAGTTTGATCAGGCGCTCAAGGGTTTCCTGGTCGTCAGAAAGAAAACCAAGCTCCGGTAAACCGAGCTTCAAGCTGGATTTGTCTAGTATCCGCAAAACCATGCTCTCACCGTGATTAGTAGGCATGGTCGAGACGCGAAGGTCGATCGGCTTCTTTTTGATTCTTACCTGGATACGGCCATCCTGCGGCAAGCGTTTCTCGGCGATGCTCATCGAGGCGGTCATGATCTTGAGCCGGCTGATAATGGCTGATTGCAGACGTTTCGGTGGCGCCTGCATTTCCTGCAGCACACCGTCAATGCGGAATCGGACGCGAAATTTTTTGTCCAGTGGTTCGAGATGAATATCGCTCGCGCCGGCACGGTGCGCTTCGATTAGCAACATGGATACCAGCCGGACAATCGGCGCATCTGCTTCATCGACTGCCATTGCTTCCGCGCCATCGCCAAATTCCAAATCCAGATCGATGTCTTCTCCAATTTCCTTTTGCAGGACGTCCGCCGCTTCGTCCGCAGTGCCGTAGTATTTGATTAGCGCTTCGCGAATTTTCTTAGGGCTCGTGCAAACCAGTTCCAGCTCGCGTTGCAGGAGAAAACTCAGGCTGTCCATCGTATCGATGTCGAGCGGGTTGCCCACTGCGACCACGAGCCCGGTCTCTCCGAAAGCGACCGGAATCACTTTGAACCGCCGCGCATCTTCTCCGCGGATCTGATTGATGACTTGCGGCGGAATGACCATCGTGGAGATGTCGATCCAATCCATCTGCGCTTGCGCGGCGAGCGTGCGCGAGACATCCGCCTCGGACACAATTCCGTCGTCAATCAAAACATCGACCACGCCCGGCTCACCGTTTAGACGCGAGCGCGCGCTGTCGATCTGTTGATCCGTGATGAGTCCTCCATCCTCGAGGACTCTGAGCAGGTACTCTTCGTTGTGTTGCACCGGGGGAAAGAATGTTGGCGAGGGAGTCTACTGCAAATTCGTTTTATTTCCAGCCGTAGGTGGTATCTGGTACGGACGCCACGCTGTCCCGAAAGTCTTCGGGAAACATTGTAGCGCGACGTCTCGACCAACAATCATTCCACGGTCACACTTTTGGCGAGGTTGCGCGGTTTATCGACATCGCGACCCAGTTGGACGGCGAGATGGTAAGCGAGAAGCTGAAGCGGGACGGCCGTCAGGATGGACATGACATAATCAGGCGCTTCCGGCAGCACGACGATTTCGTTAGCAATTTCCTTGAGATGCTTCGCGCAGTTTCCACTGGTGAGCGCAATGATGGGGCCCTTGCGGGCTTTCACTTGCTCGATGTTGTTCAGGTTTTTTGAAAAGACCGAATCATCCGGCGCGATAAAAACTGAGGGCAGATCGGAACGAATCAGCGCGATGATCCCATGCTTGAGCTCGGCGCTCGGATGCCCTTCGGCAAAGAGATACGTGATCTCCTTCATTTTGAGGGCGCCTTCGAGCGCGATCGGATAATTGAACTGCCTGCCAAAGAAAAGGAACCCGTTTGCATTGGCATATTTTTTGGCAATCGCCTTAATCTGATCGTTGAGATCTAAAACGGCTTCGACCTGTTGCGGCAATGCTTCCAGCGCTTCGATGACGCGGCTTCCTTCAGCCGCGGAAAGATTGCGCATTCGTCCGAAGAGCAGCCCGAGCAGCGCGAGAATGACAAGCTGCGAGGTAAACGACTTGGTGGCGGCCACGCCGATCTCCGGTCCAGCGTGCATGTAAACCCCTCCGTCGCTCTCGCGCGCGATCGTGCTTGCGACATTGTTGCAAATTCCCAGGGTGCGAAAGCCTTTGCGCCGGCTTTCGCGCAATGCACCGAGTGTGTCCGCCGTTTCGCCGCTTTGGCTGATGGCGAACACCAGCGTCTCAGAAGTCATCGGCGTATTCCGATGACGAAACTCACTCGCGTAATCCACCTCGGTGGGGATGTTCGCCAGCCGCTCAATCAAATATTCACCGATTCTGCCGGCATGCAGCGCCGTGCCGCAACCAATGAGAACGATGCGCCCGACATCGCGCAATTGAGGAGCCGCCATGTTCAGGCCGCCCAACCTCGCGGTGCATTCCTCGTGGTTTAGACGGCCGCGCATCGCGTCGCGGACCGTGTTCGGTTGCTCAAAGATTTCCTTGAGCATGTAATGGGGAAAATCACCTTTCCTGATGTCTTCCGCGGTGAATTCGACTTTGCTGACAGGATGCTCGGTACTATCTCCGGCGAGCGAAGTGATCTCGAACTTGTCCGTCCCCGCTGCGACTACATCGAAGTCGTTTAGATAAACCGCGTCGCGGGTGTAAGCGACAATCGCACTGACATCACTGGCCAGAAAATTTTCGCCCTTGCCCACACCGAGCACGAGAGGACTTCCACGGCGCGCGCCGATCATGAAATCCGGCACATCGGCATGCACCAGCGCGATGCCATATGTGCCGATTACTTGCCGGAGCGCCGTGCGCACCGCGTCAAAGAGCCGGGCTTTTTTTCCGGGCGCATCCACTGTGCTGGCGCACGAGTCGTCGTAGAGTTTGCCGATCAGATGCGCGAGAACTTCCGTGTCAGTTTCGGAGCAAAAGTTCGTATCGCCATCTCGGACCAGTTCATCTTTGAGCGCCTGATAGTTTTCGATCACCCCGTTATGGACCAGCGCGAGTTTGCCGCTCGCGTCGAAATGCGGGTGCGCATTTTGATCGTTCACCTTGCCGTGCGTGGCCCAGCGCGTGTGGCTGACGCCGAGGGAACCCGAAACCGGTTGCTTCGTCACTAATTTCGTGAGTGCCGCAATGCGTCCCGCGCATTTGCGTGTCTCCAAGCGTCCTCTCTGTACGACAGCCAGACCGGCGGAATCGTAGCCGCGATATTCCAAGCGGCGCAGTCCGTCGAGTAAAATGGGCGTCGCCTGAGCGCGCCCCACGTAGCCCACAATTCCGCACATGTTCTGGACTGTAGCGGCGGGCGTGTCGCCCGCAATGGCGAGATAAAAGGACTGCTGTCTGCGAGTCACGCGAGTAGTCGCCAAAGGCAATTGTTGTAGAAAGGCAATTGTTATAGCCATGCTCCTGTGGGGCGTTTACTCGCGGTGGCGTTCGGTCACCGGACGGCACAGCGCCGTGGCTACAGCTCCCGATACTTTTGAATGCCTTGGAGCGGCAACATGATGCAAAAAAGTTGCCGCAAAACAGTCGACCCCGAGTTATTGGTGAATAGCGATGCAAAGCCAGGCGCAGCGCGATTTACTTCAAAAAAGTCCAGAAGCTCTTCCTGCTGCGCTGCCGCCGGGCACCATCCAACGAACGCTGGCGATCGTCATGGGCGGGGGCGCGGGCACGCGCTTGTTTCCGCTCACGAAAGATCGCGCCAAGCCGGCCGTGCCGCTCGGTGGCAAATATCGCATTGTCGATATCCCGATCAGCAATTGTCTGAACTCCGGGCTGCGCTCGATCTATGTGCTTACGCAGTTCAACAGCATGTCGCTGCATCGACACATCCAGGCTAGTTACAAGTTCGATAATTTTTCGCGCAGCTTTGTGGACATTCTCGCGGCGCAACAAACGCCCGCCGGCTCGCAATGGTATCAGGGAACGGCTGACGCGGTGCGGCAAAACATGCGCTTCTTCCTCGAGCGGCCGTACGATTATTACCTCATCCTAAGCGGCGACCAACTTTACCGGATGGATTTTCGAGAAATTCAGCATCAGCACATCCAGCGGGGAGCGGACATCACATTGGCCACGAAACCGGTAGCGCGGCGTCAGGTTTCCGAGTTTGGCATTATGCAGAGCGACGTTGAGCGCCGGATCACAGGCTTCATCGAGAAACCGGCGGATGAAACTGCGTTGCAGGAAATGAAGATGAGCCGGGAGCTGCTTCGCTCCATCGGTTCCAACGAAGACGAGGAATTATTTCAGGCGTCGATGGGGATTTATGTCTTCAACCGAGATGTGCTCATAGAATCTTTGGAGAACGACTTGGTCGATTTCGGAAAACACATTATCCCATCATCGATCAAAGATCGGCATGTCAACGCGTTCATCTTCAAGGGGTACTGGGAGGACATTGGAACGATTCGCGCGTTTTACGAAGCGAATCTGGACCTCACTGACGTCGTGCCGGAATACAGCTTTTTCGAGCCGGAGTCTCCGATCTATACGCATCCGCGTTTTTTGCCGGGCAGCAAGATTAACGGGGCCACCCTACGACAGGCGATTGTTTCCGATGGCTGCATCATTTCGCATGCGCATCTGGAGCGATGTGTGGTGGGGATACGCAGCGTGATCCAGAGCGGCGCGACCATCCGAAATAGCATCGTAATGGGCGCGGACTATTTTGAATTAGGGCAAACCGATTCGTCGCAGCCACCCATCGGCATCGGCCGCAATTGCGTAATCGATCGCGCGATCATCGATAAAAACGCGCGCATCAGCGACGGCGTTGTGATTTCGCCAGAAGGTAAACCGTCGAACTTGGATGGAGATAATTACTTCATCCGGGACGGCATCGTGGTGATACCGAAAAACGCCGTCATCCCAGCCGGCTTCTGGATTTAAATCAGTTTGTTCTAGCCGGGGGACGATGAGCTGGGTTTGTCGTTCGGTTTTCGCTGCATGCGAATCAACGCCCGCAGTCACCTAGCCGGACTCTCAGGCTCCGGCATGGACATCCCGCCTATGATCCGCCAATCCTTTCCGCTCCGCACCCACGCATGTGTGATACGCAGAGTATGTGCCGCTCCTTCCCCACGTTTGTCCACCCACCTGAGCGTTATCCAGTAGCAGGTAAATGCGAAGTCGCCTGTGATCTTAATCGCAGCAGGCTTAAACTCGCCCGCTTTGAAGGTCAGCCCCTTACTAGTCTGGGAGGTAATCCAGTCAGTAATCTGATCTTTACCAACGGGCACGGAACTGATCGACGGCCAGCCCAGGAAATCTTCGTGCCATAAGTTCGCATACGCGGACAAGTCATTGTTCTCGACGTATTGCCAATATGCGCGCTCAAGATGCCAGAGCGTTTGCTCGTCTTCTGCCGTGTTTGAGGAAAGCGTCTGCTGTGCAGCAGCCAGCGAGCAAATGAGGACAAAAGCTAGACAGCGTCGCATTAGGTCTAACGAGAACAAGCTGAGCCACCACTGGCGAGAGCGAGCTTTGCTTTCACTTCGTCCTTCATAATTCATCCTTCAGCCTTTCAGTACGGCGGCCAGTGGTTGGCTCCAGCACCTGGTTAGACATCCGACCTCTGACTCTGAAAATGATATCCAGCTGTAGCACCACAGCGATGAAGAGGGCGGAACCTATCACCGCGTACTCTCGTGTCGTTGTCGCCTGAAGGTCATCTCTGCCGTGCCATGAATCAGTCACTAGACCAACAAGTCTATCGGGGCTTGGGCCAAAATCCCCGTGCTCCGCCTTCTGAGTAAGTCCATCAATGGTCTGTTGCGTGTGGTCTGGGTGCGGCGCAACAAGCCTCGCCAAATGGAGCGAAGTAACCGCGACGGCCACGACGATAACATTTGGCAATAGCAGTAAAAGCAAGTCTCTCTTCGTCCTGATGTGCGACGATGTCTAACGAGAATTCGGCCTGAAAAATCTGCAATTAACTGCAGATAAAATCTGTATAATCCGGGCTCGGATGTTAGCGGGGATCGGTGGCCTGCGAATTGCCGACGCGTTTCCCAAGGTTCCTGTTTGTTCCACGGGCGTCGCCAGAGTCTATCGGCGAGCATCGCTCGATGAGGTTGGCCCGAGCGCGTTGGCGTCTGGCGCGATTTCCCATTTCTCCTGCCGGCTCCAAGGCAGGGATGAACCGCCGTGATCGTCCGGGTCATCAACCAGACGGACGGAGTCCTTTTGACTTGCGCACGAGGCGAGGGTGATCGCACCCGTGCAGAACAGGGCTGCGAGGATTTTTCTTCGACACTTACGGACTTGTGCCACCATAAATTACCGTGTCTCCAGGTTGTACTTGCACGCCACGAGCCAAACTGCTGGGGATGATATCGCCGATAGCCGTCGCCGGTTCAACTGAAGAAATGCGAATTTTTCCAATCAACGTTCCCTCCCGCAGAACGAGCATTTCGGCGTTCGACTCGACTCCGTGGCGGGCGCCGAGATTCAGCACCACGAAATTGTAAACTTGATTGTATGCCAGCACAGTGCCGCGCACACCCGTGCGATGGGGGCTGACGGTTTCCCCTTGCGTGCTGGCGGTTTCCCGCCGCTTTTTTCCTTCCTTGGGCTGGGCCGCCCGCCCCTGAGCATCCTGGAGTTTTTCGGAGAGGAAAACTTTTTCCTTTTCTGCGCTTTCGAGCTGCCGGCGAAGATCATCGACCTGCGACTGCAAATCAGCCGTCGGCGCGCTGTTGCCGGGAGGACTCCCAGCGACCGAAGCATTCGCGTTGTTCCCCGCTTCTTCCACGCGCTTTTGCAGCGAGGTGATCTCCTGCTGACCAGCATCTAGTTTGGCTTGTAAATCAGCCTTTTCTTTCTGGACTTGCGCTAGCTCTGTTTCCGCTTTGCCCGCTCGCGCGGCCTGCGGGTTCGCTGCATTCGCGCGAACCGCTTTCACTTTTTGGATATTTAAAACGCCAAAAAATGCTGCCAGCACGAGGAAAAGAATGGCGAGTCCAGTCACACTTTTTGCCGTGACTCCGAAGACCGCCGACCCCCTGGGCGTCATAAAGCGTGCTTTTTAACAACGAATCATGCGCAAATGCAATAGCAATTTTAGCTTGGCGGCTGCAGGAACCTGAATCCGGATTGCGTTTCTTCGTGTTTCAACCGATAGAACACCATCGTGGGACAACAACGCCGTGTACGAGCCAAACGCAAGCGAAGACGAGCTTATTTGCAGCGCAAGAAGGCAACGTTGCGGGCCAGCGGGGCGCGCGCGGCGCCAGGCAAGCAGCGTGCAAAGAACGAGCCGGACACAACGGAGTAGTTTTAAGCTAATTGTTCTGCGAAGCTCCGCTTTGCTGGGTGATTCATAGGATCTCGCAATGCCGGAGCGGGCTCGTTATCTGATCGTCGATGGGCACAGTGTTATTTTTGCCTGGCCTGAGTTGCACAAGCTTCACGCGCGCCGTTCCTCGCTGGCCCGCGAAGCGTTAGTTAAGCAGTTGCGAGATTACCAGGATTGGACCGGTGTGCGCGTGGTCGTCGTTTTCGATGGCACAGGGAGAAAGACGAGCGCGACTTCCGAGCCGGGCGACGTGCAGATTTTCTATTCGCGGAGCGGCCAGTCGGCCGATGCGATTATTGAAAGATTGGCCAGCAAATACGCAAAACGCTTCGAGCTGATGGTGGCCACTTCCGATTCGATGGAAGCCGAGACTGTGCAGGCGTGTGGCGCAGAATGGATTTCTCCTAAAGCGTTGCGCGGGCTTCTTTCCAATGCGCGACGAGCCTAGAGTCCCAATTTCTTTTCGAGTTCTTTCACGCGCGCGAGGAGTTTTCCAAGACGACGAACCCAGGCGATTTGGCGTCTAGCTTCGGGCATCGGCATTGCCGGGTAGCCAAACCATGTGCCCCCCGGAATGCTCTTAGAAACACCGCTTTGCGCTGCAATCCTGCTGCCATCGGCGATCTCGACATGCCCCACGATACCGACTTGGCCAGCCATTTGTACGTACTCGCCCACGCGGGTGCTTCCCGAAATTCCAGTCTGGGCGGCGATAACGGAATTTTTCCCGATTACTACGTTGTGCGCGATCTGCACGAGATTGTCGATCTTTACGCCCTGTTGAATCCAGGTCCGGCCAAAACGAGCGCGGTCGACGGTCGTGTTCGCGCCGATTTCGACATCGTCATCGATTTGGACAATCCCGAGTTGCGGAATTTTCTTGTGCTTGCCATCCACCATCTCAAATCCAAAACCGTCCGCGCCGATCACCACGCCGCTGTGAATAATCACACGCGACCCAATGCGCGTTCGCTCCCGGATTGTTACCCGCGGATAAATCAGGCACGCCGCCCCAATCACGGTGTCGTGGCCAATATATGATCCTGCTCCAATGACTGCATCGTCGCCGACTCTGGCGCCCGCTTCAATAACTGCGTAAGGCTGGATCGACACACGTTCTCCGAGCCGGGCGCTTGGATCAACAACAGCGCTTGGGTGGATGCCAGCCGCGAATGCGATCGGTTTCGCCGCGAATTTGAGCACGACCTGTTCGAATACCTTAATAGGATTGGCAACGCGAATCTGCGCGGTTGCAATCGATTCGGCAAAATCAGGCGGAACGAAGACTGCCGAAGCGCGTGTTTTGCGCAGGAGCGTTCCATACCTTGGGTCCGAGTAAAAGCTGATTTCTCCCGGTACGGCTTCACCGAGCGAGGCCGCGCCGGTGATTTGCAGCGATGGATCGCCCACCAGCTCGCCACCGCACATCGTCGCCAGTTCTTGAAGAGTAAAGGTCACCGAGGCGTTGAAGCGTTAAATCGTTGAAGCGGATCGGCGGTCACAGACCGCCGCTACAGATCGCCGCTTCGCCGACTCGCCGTTTCGCGGTTTCATTCCTGTTTCCAGCGCGGCGGACGTTTTTCGATGAAAGCCTGCACGCCTTCGAGCGCCGCCTCGTCCATCATGTTGCAGGCCATGGTCTGACTACCTGCTTCATACGCGGCTGCGATACCCAATTCGACTTGCTTGTAAAAGAATTCCTTCCCCATCGCCACTGCGATGCGCGGTTTGGCGACAATGGTGGCTACCAGTTTTTCGAGCTCGGCGTCGAGCTGTTCGGGTTCTGCAACGCGATTGACCAAGCCGCGCTGCTTCGCCTCCTGAGCGCTGATAAATTCTCCGGTTACGAGCATTTCAAACGCCGCTTTGCGCAAAATGTTGCGGGAGAGCGCCACACCTGGCGCAGAGCAAAAGAGCCCGAGGTTCACACCGCTCACAGCAAATTTTGCTGTGCTCGACGCGACGGCGAGGTCGCACATCGCCACCAACTGACAACCCGCCGCGGTGGCGATCCCTTGGACGCGCGCAATCACCGGCACGGGCAACCGTTGGATGGTAAGCATCGTGTCAGAGCATTGCGCAAAGAGTCGTTTGTAGTAATCGAGCGACGGCGCCGCGCGCATTTCCTTCAAGTCATGGCCGGCGCAAAAGGCTTTGCCCTCAGCAGCGAGAACGACCACGCGCACGGATTCATCCTGAGCCATCGCGTCGAGCTCGCGCTGTAACGCTGCCAGCATCTCCTCGGACAAGGCATTGAAGGCGTGCGGCCGGTTTAGTGTCAAAGTGACCACGCCGCGCGCGTCCCTGCTTCGCAAGAGCACGGGCTCTTTAGTCCCGAGGACTTTCGGGGGCAGTGCCGGTTCGATTGATACTGGAGAAGCTTTCACTGAACGAGACGCTTAAACGCTACTGCTGAAATTCCAAATCTGAAATTCGAAAAATTTAGTTTCCGTTTGTCGCGGCCAGCAACATCATCATGCCTGTCGTCCAATGGAATTAGTGTTTGTCAATTATCAGCTCGCGTGGTCGGGGGGAATGGAACACGGCGGTGGGTCGCCTCTCTCTTTCGGAGGGAGAGGGGAGGGTGAGGGTTTATTCAGGGCAACTGGGAAGCGTGCAGGCTTCAAACCCCTCACCTCAATCCTCTCCCCTTCTCACGAAGGGAGAGGCGAGAAGGGCCACGAGGCACCGGCGGCCGGGCGCACAAGGATGTCCGTGCCACGCCCTGAATGAAAATCATCGCGATCGCTAACCAAAAAGGGGGCGTCGGCAAAACGACTACAGCCGTGAACCTTGGCGCTGCGCTCGCGGAACTGGGCCATCGCATTTTGATTATCGATCTTGATCCACAAGCGAACGCGACCAGCTCGTTTGGGTTGCAAGCAGTAGAGCAAACTAGCCTTTACGAACCATTGCTCGGGGACGCCTCCATTACCGAAAGAATCTTTCCTACAGAACGCGAAGCCCTGTTCATTGTGCCTGCCGATCTCGACCTTGCGGGCGCCGAGGTCGAGATCGCCCGGATGCCAAACCATCTGACACGCCTGGCTGAAACGCTCAAGCCATTGCACGTAGATGAGACGTTTGATTTCGTTTTTATCGATTGCCCGCCGTCGCTTGGAATCCTGATGACTAACGCGCTCGCTGCCGCCGATGAACTCTTAACTCCAATCCAATGCGAGTATTTCGCGCTGGAAGGATTGGTAAAAATCGTGCGGCTGGTCGAGCAGGTGCGCGATTCCGGCGCGAATAAGCGCCTCGAGCTCGGCGGCATCGTCATGACAATGTTCGACGGTCGGACGAATCTTAGCGAGCAGGTCGTGGCGGAGGTACGCCAACATTTCGGCGAACGCGTTTATCAAACTGTCATTCCGCGCAGCGTTCGCTTGAGCGAAGCACCGAGCTTCGGGAAATCGATCCTGGAGTACGCTCCGACTGGAGCTGCCGCTCAATCGTATCGCGCGCTCGCCCGCGAGTTCATCGAGCGGCACGCTTCGCCAGCCACTCCTCCCGCGTTATCGCAAACACCAGCGTCGGAAAACCTCGAAACGTAATCTCCTTCTCGACCTTCATCCCATTTTTCTCGGCCACGCGACGTGACGGAATGTTTTCGGGATGAATGAGTGAAATGACGCGTGACAGCTTCCAGTCGCGAAAGCCGTGGTCACGGACAGCACGCGCGGCTTCGGTAATGAGGCCGCGGTTCCAGTAATTGGGGTGCAGTCGATAGCCGATCTCGATGTCTTCGATGCCATGCTCCAAATGATAAAAGAAACCGCAGTAACCGATGATCACGTCCTCGCCGCGCTGGACTACGGCAAACTGTGACGGGATGCGGGCGCGATCCCAAGCCATGACTTTCTCAATGAACGCGATGGTCTGTTTGCGTTCGGTGAAAACGCCTAATGAGAAACGCATGAAATCCGGATTGGCGAACAATTGCGCCATGATATCGACATCTTCTTCGCGGAAAGAGCGCAGAATGAGTCGTTCTGTTTCGAGTTCCATCTTTTCTCCGGCCAGAAGCGCGGCAGCTACAACGTAGCTGATTTCCGATTCTTTACTGGAACATGCGAACGGATAAGGAGGAGGAGTTCGCCCGTCCGGCACAGCCGCCCGACGCAACGAGCTGGTCGGCCGTGCGCGAGGCGGCGAAAGATTGCGAGGCGTGTCACCTTCACAAGCGCGCGACGCAGACGGTTTTTGGTGAAGGTCCGAAAGGCGCAACGATGATGCTGGTGGGCGAACAGCCGGGAGATTATGAGGATGTCGCCGGTAAACCGTTCGTTGGACCCGCTGGGAAAATAATGGATCGAGCGCTCGAAGAAGCTGGAATTGATCGGTCCCAAGTTTATGTGACGAACGCCGTGAAACATTTTAAGTGGGAGCCTCGCGGGAAACGACGTATCCATCAGAAACCAAATTCGCGCGAGATTGCCGCCTGCCGCCCGTGGCTGGAAGCAGAGGTACGAATCGTTAAGCCAAAGCTGGTGGTTGCCATGGGCGCGACGGCAGCGCAAACGATTTTCGGCCCGACGTTTCGGGTCACGCGCGAGCGCGGCAAAGTATTATCGTCCAAACTTGCGCCGAGGGTCCTTGCGACCGTTCATCCATCGTCTCTCCTTCGACAGCCCGACGAGGCATCCCGCCAGCGCGAATACAAACTTTTCGTTACCGATCTTCGCGGTGCGCTAAGGGCGGTCAGCGAAGAATAGAGAATAGCCCAGCGTTTCAACGCTGGGCATTTGAAACCAAAACGAACAAGTCCGGCAGGACGACCGAGCCTGTCTTTCGTCTGGTTTCATTTCGCCAGCTTTGATCCCAGCGCTAAAGCGCTGGGCTACTTTGATCTCAAGGTCGAAGTTCGCCTATTCGACCGTTATTGCATCTCGCGTTTTGTATTCTGCAACGAACGCTTTACGAAACTGATCGAATGTGCCGCTTTCGATTTCAGTGCGCGCTCGGCTCATTAAATTCAAATAAAAATGCAAGTTGTGCAGCGTGATCAGGCGGAGCCCGAGAATTTCTTCCGCCTTGATCAGGTGACGGATGTAACCGCGCGAAAATTCCCGGCAGGCTTGGCACGTGCAGTTTTCTTCTATCGGGTTCTTGTCCAGCGCGAACTCTGCGTTTTTTAGATTGAGCGTGCCCGCCGCAGCAAACGCCGTTCCATTTCGCGCCAGACGCGTCGGCAGCACGCAATCGAACATATCCATCCCGCGCGCGATCATCTCCAGCAGTTGCGGCGGTGTGCCCAGTCCCATTGCATAACGCGGTTTGTCTCTCGGCAAAAACGGTTCGGCCGATTCGACCGCTCGCATCATTTCTTCTTCAGGCTCGCCTACACTGA
>WNFX01003587.1_pt1 | contig 15432 bp, 10 predicted proteins | sample 5400111 | NCBI WGS metagenome assembly WNFX01 (sample SAMN13153363, study PRJNA577476) | soil metagenome | isolation source: 40 cm soil or saprolite under grassland replicate 1 | place: USA:California | collected 2016-06-15 | reverse complement strand
GCGCTCGAGCGCGAGAATCAGCTGCTCGCGAGCGAGATCCAGCGGCTGCGCGAACGGCTCGTCGGACTGCGTGACACGCTGAACGTGTTCGGCGAGCGCGAGCAGGCGCTGCGGTTGCTCGCCGGCCTGTCGCCGATCGACAAGGACGTGCAGCAGGCGGGCATCGGTGGGCCGAGCGGTCAATGGTTCGAGCGCGACAGTCTCGCGGCGGCCGGCGCCAACGGCCAGCAGGCACTCGCCGCGCGCATCGACATGGACCAGCTGACGCGCCGCGCCAACATTCTCGTGCACTCGCTCAACGAGGCCTACGATTCCGCGTCGAGCCAGCGCTCGCGGTATGCGGCGATGCCGTCGATCATGCCCACCAAGGGCTGGCTCACCAGCGCGTTCGCGCGCGAGCGCGTCCATCCGATTCTGCACTTGGCGCGTCCGCACGAAGGCATCGACGTCTCCGCGCCGATGGGGATGGAAATCGACGCGCCGGCCTCGGGGGTCGTCACGCAGGTGTCGTGGGTCGAAGGCTACGGCAACATGCTGACCATCGATCACGGTTACGGCCTGGTGACGCGCTACGCGCACTGCTCAAAGATCTGGGTCGTGCGTGGCGAGCGCGTGAAGCGGGGTCAAAAGATCGCGAACGTCGGCTCCACGGGTCTGTCGACGGGTCCGCACCTGCACTACGAGGTGTGGGTGAACGGCCATCCGGTGGATCCGATGAAGTACGTGCTGCCGGACGCCATCGTGGATTGATGCCCGGCTGCGCTTGACGACATCTGAAGTTTCCTGTTGTATCCAGTATGGTGTCTCGCGTGACGTCGCTGGTCCTCCTGCTAGTGCTCGCCGGCTGCCACCCCCACGCGATTCCTGCCGCGCCGTCCGGCAGCGACCATATCCTGATCACGCAGGAGCAGATCGAGCGCAGCGGCGCGCTCACCGCCTGGGAGGCGTTAAAGCGCCTCGCGCCGCAATTCACGTTTCGCGAGAACCGCAATGGACAGCCCAGTGCGCTGGAGCGCCGCGGTCGGAGCAGCATCCTGCTGAACGACGCCCCACTCGTCTTCATGGATGGCGCGGAGCTGTCGGACTTCCATTCGCTCAATCAGATCCCGGCGAGCACGCTGCTCAGTATCGAGATCCTCAACGGCATCGAGGGGACATCGTACTACGGCTCGAACGCCGTCAGCGGGGTCATCCTCTTCAAAACCAAGAACTAAAAAAACGAATCGCGTCCGCTCGCTCAGGGCGCCGTGCTCAAACAGATCGCGGCCTTGGGATTGTTCTCCTCATCGAGCGGAATTGGGTAGCTCGTGGCCGACCCGTATTGCAGACCACTCTTGAAATATCCGCCGTGCGGGAACACGAGACTGTCCGGCCGGGCGTACTGCCGCTCCAGCCGCCGCAGATCGCTGAGCCGATGGCCGGTCAGCCACAGCCAGCGGCCCCGCTCGGTGAACAGCTGCGTCACCGCCGCGGTAGAATCGGCAGGCGACGTGAGTGCCGGCGTGATCGCCGCCAGTGTTGCCGTCCCGCTTAGGACATAACTCGGCGGTGTCGCCCGCAGTGTATTCAGCGTGGTGAGGTACGTGGTGGTGTCCTTACGAAGCAGGGCGGCCTCGGCGTTGATCAACCGCGCCTCGAGGCCGGACGCGAGCGGCGTCGCCGCCTTCTCGTCCACATAGCGGTTCTGGTCGTACTGCGGCGTCGCGCCGTCGAATCCGAAATTCGTCGCCGGAGTCCGAAACGACGGCGTGCGCGGGTCAACAACCGTCCGCCACGCGAGACCCGCGCGCCCTTCGACGTCCGGAACGCCATACCGCTTGAACTTCCGGATCCCATTGAACACGCCGTTGTTCTGCCGTGTCGTATTCAGATCATGCTGGATCAGATATGCGAACGATGTCCCGACCGCCGTGACCGCTGTGTCGGCCGCTGCCAGATTCCCTGCATCGACGAGCACGCGACCGATACCCACCCGCGCCAGGTTGATCATGTTGGGCCTGCTCGCCAGTATCGAGGCGAGCAGCGACAGACCACCGGTCGCGAATGCCTTCACCGTGTCGAGAGCGAAGGCCGCGGCCAGTGCCTGCCGGAAGCGATTCAGCGCCGTGTCCAGCACTTGTGCCGTGGTGAGCGGGTCGCCGTAGGTGAACGTGCCATCTGCGTTCACCGTACTCACCGGCACGCCTGAACAATAGTTCTCGGCGAGGAAGACGTATGCATAGCCCGCGAGGCTGAGCATTTCCGCAAGCCCCGCGTCGAGGGTCGTATCGGGCGAATACTGGCGGAACTTGCCGGCGGCAGCCTCTGCCGCCCGCCGCGCCCGGTGCACGTTCCGGAACACGTTCGTCAGCGTGACGCTTTCGCGCTGCGGCTGGCGGGCGTCCGCCAGGATGCGATCCGGAAACGTCTCCGTGTTGATCAGCTCATCGGCCAACATGCCGCCGAGCAGGATCACGCCCTCGGTCGTGCCACCGGAGCCTTGGGCGCCCGACCCGCTGTAGGCGATGTGCAGGTCTCCGATGGCGCCGGCGCGGATCGTCGGCAGCGCCGCGGCGTTGTTCAATCCTCCCGGCGGCACGATATCCGGGTTGGAGACGTCCAGCAGGTGACACGCAGCGAGCAGCGTGCCGGCTCCTGCCAGCGACGCCGCGAGACCCCAGAGCCGGCGCGAGCGCCGGAGCAGTGGGCCGATCATGTCATGCAGAATGGCAATCATGGCTCTGTCCTCGCGCCTAGAAGGTGATGTTGACGCGTGCGATGAAGTACCGCACGGGCGGCTGCGTCAGAAAGTCAGCCGTCGTGAAATTGTTCTGGCCCGCCTCGTTCAACTCGGGATCGACGCCCTTGTATTTCGTCCACGTAGCCAGGTTACGGCCGACGATCGCGAAGCTGAGATCTTGGGCGCCCAAGGTGTGCGCCCAGCGGGTTGGCGCAAAGAATGTGAGAGACACTTCGCGCAGCTTCGTGAATCCCCCATCCTCGACGTAGCCCGCTTGGGTGCCCTTGAGGTTGGCGGCCGCGGCCGCCTGGTCTGTAAGTGACGCGGTCTTGTCATTGAGCGCGCGGCAGTTATTGCGCGGCGGCAAGCACCGGAACTGCTCGGTGCTATTGAACAGCTTGTTGCCGAAGCGCCCGTCCAGCAGCGCGTAGAGGCGGACGCGATGCTGAATCGTGACGTCGGCGGAAAGGCTAAGCCCGTGATCCGGGAACGGCTGCCCGAGGAATACGGGCGCACCGCCGAGCGTCACTTCGCTCGTGTCCACGATGCCGTCCTTGTTGGCGTCGCGCCACGAATACGGTGTCATGAAGTAACTACCCAGCGCATAGCCCGGCTGATGACGCTGCGACGCGCCGCCGAGTCCAAAGATGATGGGCGAGATACCAGACCCCAGCTCGATGAGCCGATTGCGGTTGCCCCAGGCACCCACGGTCAGATTGACCTCGACCTTCTCACGGCGCACGGGCGTGACATTCGCGGAGATCTCGACGCCCTTGTTCGACACTCGTCCGAGGTTCTCGAACCGCGTCGTCGGGCCACCGAGGCTGGGCGCGAGCGTGACCGCGATGAGCGCGTCACGCGACGACTTGTCGTAATAGGCGACGTCCACATGAGCGACATCGCGGAACAGTCCCGCCTCGAAGCCCAGCTCGACCTCGCGGGTACGCTCCGGCTTCAACGTGCGGTTGCCGAGATTGCCGGCGGTGAACCCCGGTACGTCGACATTGTTGACGACGACGGGTGTCGGACTGAAGTATTCGACGCCGTCCAGCGGTCCCGGATGGACACCGGATTGGCCCCACGCTGCCCGCAAGCGCAGGGTGTTGACCACGTCGCTCCGTGGGAAGAACGGCTCCTCCGAGATGACCCATGACGTCGAGAGCTTCGGGTAGATGATGTTCCCGAACTTGATGCCGAACGCCGAGTTCTTGTCGCTGCGCACCGCGCCGTCGATGAAGATCCGGTTCTTGATCGCGACGCGCTCATCGAGATACTTCCCCAGGGTCGCGACGGGCTGTGTCGTCTCGCTGTCGGCGGGGATGACGCCGCCGCCGAGCGAGCCGGTGCCGGCGGTCTGGTTCTGACGGCTGGCGAGCACCCCATGGAAGAGGTTGTGGTAGTACTGGAAGCCAGCGGTGGTGGTCGAGTTGATCGATGGCGTCAGGACGAATGAAGCCGTGGCATTGACGCTCGCGGTCCAGTTGTAGATCTGGAACGGATTGGCCGCCCGGCTGCCTGCATTCGAAGTCGAGCTGAACGACGCCGGAATGGCTCCCGGCACGAACGTCTTGTGATCGAATCGGCTCGTGAAGTCCACGCCCAGGGCGCCATTGATGGTCAGCCAGTCCTTGGGCCGATAGGTCGGGAGGATGCTGCCTGTAAAGCGATCGATCTGCTGGAACGTGCGGATGGAAGCGCTTTGCTGTGGCGTGAGGAAGCCATAGCCCTGGTTGATGGTATCGGCGCGACCGAGGAAGCCGCTCGAGAGCACGCCGAGGGAGTTGTTGTCGTTTTCCGGCAGCCGCAGCGTGGTCGTCGTGTAGCCCCCGCGCGCGAGCGCGTCGAATTTGGCGCCGACGAATTGATGGACATTGAGCAAGAAGCTGGTCTGGCGGTTCTTGTTGACGGCGTACACGCCCTGCTCGTCATTGAAGTGGCCCGCCAGGTAATACGTCATCTGATCGGTGCCGCCGGATGCGGCCAAGCCGTATTGACGGCGATGACCCGTGCGGAAGGGACTGTTGGTCTCCAGGGGATTGAAGCTCAACAATCGCGTCTGCACGCACGGCGTTGTCGCACGCACCGTCGAGATCAGTGTGCACGTGGAATCGAGCGCGTCGAGACCGCGGTAATTCGCCGGATATGTCGTGATATCGTTCAGAATACCGCCCTCGGCGTACGAGTCCCACCGCGTCGGGCCAACCTTCCCTTGTTTGGTCTGTAGCTGAATCACGCCATTCGCGGCGTCGGTACCATACAAGACGTTCGCTGAGGGTCCGCCCGCGATCTGCACACGCTCGAGATCGCTGGGATCGATGTCGTTGAGCCGCGACGGCGTCTGTCCCCCGACACCAACGGAAATGGAGCTCGCGCCGTTCTCGACTCGAATCCCGTCCACATATATCACCGGCTCATTGGAGAGCGAGAGGCTGTTGGAACCACGGATCCGCACGCGCGTCCCTGTGCCGCTCGTGCCACCGGAGTTCTGGATCAGCAGGCCTGGAGCCCGGCCGCTCAGTGCGTCGGCAAGACTCGTCGGCGCCCCCTTCGAGATCACGTCGGCCGGATCGACCGTGTGCACCGCGTTGCCCTGCTCGCGCTGCATCGCGTTACCCGTGGCCGTGACGACGACCGCCTCAAGGCCGACCGGCGCGGCGGCGAGCTGAAGTTCAACAGTCGTTGCCTGGCCGGCGGTGGCAGTAATGCTCTGCACAGCCACGCGGTAGCCAATGAATTTTGCCCGCAATGTCACCGACCCCGGCGGGACGTTTGCAATGTGAAAACGCCCTTCCCGGTCGGTCACCGCTCGAATGGTCGTGCCCGCGATGAGCACCTCGGCGGAAATCAGCGGCTGGTGGGAGGCCGAATCCACGACCCGCCCATCGACGGTTGCTTGTTGCGCCGCCGCCGGTCGCGCGCATAATGCCAATAGCAGCACGGGCGTGACGGGCAGGAGTGTTCTCGAAATCGCAAATCGCATAATCCCCTTCCTCATTGTTTGAAGGAATGGACCTGGAAACGCGATCGTCCGGTCCGAAGACCGGGAGCGGCCTGCAGAGACGACTGCTATCGGCCGCTAGCGACTACATCGACCGGGAATAATGATGTTGCGCTGGAGGTGAAGAACGCAGCGAACGGAAATTTGATCCATGCTTCCTCCGAGTGAGGAGAGTCGGGAATCAAACGCTTGTCCGAATAGTGAAGCACCTGTCCGAAGCCCGCAAGGGAAGCCCTACAGTCTTGACAGTCCGGCACGCCGCCCCCACCCTCATTCTCATGCGCGTCGCACTGCGATTGCTGCTTGGCACCACCCTCGTTGTAGCCGGCGCGACCGCCGCGCTGGCCGCCTGCGGCCTGGGCACGGATCACCAGCCGCTGCTGCCGCCCCTCGCACCCGGGCACGCGCTCGCCTATGTGAGCCAGGGCCTCGCCGGTCGCGACGACATCTTCCTCCTCAGCGCGGACGGGACCAGCGATGTCAACCTCACGTCAAATGTTGCCTATGACTCCTGGCCGGCCTGGTCGCCCGACGGCACCCAGCTGGCGTTTGAATCGAGTCGTGACGATTTGCGCCATACCGACGTGTACGTCCTCACGCTGAGCACCGGCTCAGTGGCACGCCTCACCGCCGACACCAGCCACGAGGACGCGCAGCCCGCCTGGTCTCCGCTCGGCAATCGCCTCGCGTTCGTCAGCGACCGTGACAGCGCGGGCTTCGACCTCTATCTGATGGACGTGAACGGTTCGAACGTGGTGCGCCTGACCACTGACTCCGGCAACGACGTCCAGCCGGCGTGGTCGCCTGACGGGTCGAAAATTGCGTTTGCCAGCGATCGGAGCAGCCCGCGCGGCATCGGCGACATCTATGTGATGGATACGACGGGCGCGGGCGCGGTCAATCTCACCCAAAATGCGGCGAGTGACCTCGCGCCCGCGTGGTCCCCCGACGGCGCGAAGATCGCGTTCATGTCGGATCGCGATCCGGCGGGATTCGCCGTCTGGGTGATGGACTCGGACGGGTCCAATCCGGTCCGCGTCAGCCCGACGACGCCGTGCGGCGTGCCGTCCTGGACGCCGGACGGCCAGCGGCTCGCGTTCGAATGCGACGCCGACATCTGGGTCGCCAACGCGGACGGTACCGGACTCCTGCGGATCACCCGCACCGCCAATAATCAGCGGAGCGAGGTGATGCCGCGCTGGAGGCCTTAGCGCGCGGTGCCCGGCGGCCGCCGGTCGACGAGGTAGAGCATCGAGGGCGTCGTGAAGCCCGCCGGCGCCTGACTGCCGGCGACCGAGCGCGGCACCAAGACCGCCGTCAGCACGCTGCCGCCGATGCGCGATCCGGCGATAGGATCCAAGCTCGTTGTGCCTACCACACCCGGAGGCGCGAGCACCGCCGCCAGGACTGTCTTCGTCCCCGCCGTCGTAAAGACGATCCGCACGGAATCCGCTCCCGCGACGTCTTTGGCGATCGTGACGTACGCGGAGGCCGTTCCGTACGCGACGTTCGCCGCGCCGCGCGCGTCGGGCAGGCTGTCGACCGTCAGGGCGTTCACCGGGCGCCGGACCGCCCACACGTCCACGGGGCCGAGGCCCGCGCCCACATTGATGGCGCGGAAGGCGATGGACAGAGTGTCCGGTGTGGGCGGCGCGTCTTGAATTACCAACACCGCATGCGCCGGTGTGGAGCCGGTCCGCGCGAAGCCCGCATGGATGAACGTGTACGCTGAACTCACGACGAAATTCTGGGTGGCTTGCGCGAGCACCTGGCTCGAGATCACGGGATCGGTGCTGCTGTTGAAGATCTCGATCGTGCGCGAGCCCGCGAGAATCGGCTCGTAGAACATTGACTTGACGCCGCGGAAGTTCGCGTCGAACAATCCTGCGTTGGACGGCACATCGACTACGCGCATGTCCTGCTGCCCGGTGTCGGGGACCGCGTTCACCCAGTGAATCGCGGCATAATCCGGCAGTGGCTCGGTGAACGTCGCCTCCTTCTTGCAACCGATGACTCCCGCGAACGCGCCGCAGATCAGTAATGACCCAAATCGCTTCATGTGTACACTCACCTGTGAGTTGTTCCGGCGGCCGGCATCACTGATCACCGGTATTCGGGCCGCCGCCGATGATCGGAATGTCGATCGCGCCAAATCCGAAGATGTTCAGCTTCACCATGGCCACAAAGATTCCGAGCGCCGTGCCGCCCGCGAAGAGCGCCGTCTTGCCTTTCGACAGCCGGCGCTCGGACAGCGTGGCGACGTAATTGCGCCGCAGGCTCACCTGCTCGCCGGTCCAGCGCACCCAGGTGCCGTGGATCGGCTTCACGGCGGACACCGCGAGGACGTATGCCGTATCCGACGTGTCGAGCAACCTGCCCTCGACGCGATCGCTCTGCGAGCCGATCTGCGTGCCCGCCTCGGCCCGACCCACGTCGGTCAACACCGCGGCCACACGCGCCTGCGGCTGGGGCTGGGTGGTGAGCGGGCTGTACGTATAGCACCCGCTCACTCCTGCCATCATCGCCCCAATGCCCACGAGGGCGTGACGCCCAACCATCAATAGACGCCGCCCAAAAACAGACCGTAGTTCCCGGCCGCCGAGCTGGACGCACCGCCGCCGCCAAAGCCGTAGAAGGTCTGACGTCGTGCATCCATCTCCTGGAACGGCACCGGCCACTGCGTCGCGGTCTTCTCCGGCAAGTCGCCCCAGCCGCGCCCCGCGAAGAACCACGCACCGTACGACGTGTATGCCGTCTCCATCCGGTACTCGTACTTCAGTGCGTCCCACGTGTTGCCGCACCTGGTCCCCTTATAGGCCTGCGCGGGATCCGGCACCTTCGGCACGCAGTTGACCGCCGTTCCGGGCACCGTCGTCGTATCGACCGCGGTGGCCAGCAATGGCGGCAACTTGCCTTTGCCCGTCGCCGAGTTCGTGTCGCGCGAGGCGTTGATGCGACTGATCGCCGCGGGGAAGTTGTTCGTGCGCAGATATCCTTCCGCCGCCAGCAGCCGAATCTCGGCGGCGGTCAGAATCGGATACGGCCCGATGCGGTTCGCCTGCCGGAACGCCCGCGAGCGCCAGAAATCGTACATCGAGATCTGCAACGGATCGCCCGAGACGTCCGAACCCGATGGCCGGTTGCGGAAGTACGGCGTATTGGCGAACGGTTGTCCGTTGTTGCCGGTGCCCGCGGCGGCACCCTGGGCCGTGCGCGCGGCGACGGAACAGGGCGCGAGACAGTTCGCGCCGCCCGGCAAACGCTGGTCGGGCGAGACCACGAGGAACGGCGTCCGCAGGTTCAACGACGTGTTCAGCCACGCGGCATAGCCACCAGAGGTATCTGCCATGCCCAGCCAGAACTGCGACATCTGATGCCAGGCGGCGGCGCCGGTGGTGAAGTGCTGAACCACCCAGACCACGTCCCACCCGTTCGTGGGATCCATGCTGGGCGCGAAGTCAGTCGTGATGCCGGCATTGGCGTCGGCGATGACCTGTGTCCAATCGACCGCCGCGCGCTCGGCCGGCGTACGGGCAACGTCGGCCCGGAACCGCGCCTTGTACGAGCGGGCGAGCTGGATGAACTGCGCCTGCGTCATCCCGATACCGTTGATCCAGAAGTTCGGCACGACCGGCAGCGGGAACGCCGTGGGATTCGCGGTGGCAATGGCGATCGCGGAATCAAGGTATTGGAGCGCGGCCGTATTCACCGCCTGATGCCCCGAAAGCGGCACGACCACAGCGGCGTCCGCTTGCGGATTGTCGTTCTCCGTCAGGATCGACGCCGAGTCATATGCCAGGGACAAATCGCCCAGGGCGATCCCTTGCACGAACCGCGCGAAGGCACGCGCCCGCGCATTCGCCGCGTCCGAGCCGAGGCTCAACTGGTTCAGCGCCGCGATCGCCAGCGCCGCCTGCCGCGCGGCACGGTGGCCGCGGAACCAGTCGTGATAATTGCCGGCCGATCCCTGGCTGCCGCGCTGGTTCGTAATGGGATTCCGCGGGATCGACCCTCGCGGTCCCATCGCGAAGTTCGCCAGCGTCGAGGTGTTCTCCATTCCCATCACCATCATCTGGGTGTCGAGATCGTCGTTGCTGCCGCCCAGCGTGCTCTGGTGCATCACGGCGAACAACCCCGACGTGAACACCTGAAGATCGGACGGGTTCGTGAACACTCGGGTACGGTCCGGATCGTTCTGGTTGGCAATCGCGAGCGGGTCCGTGCACGCGACGGTCACCACCAGCGCGATCAGGGCGAGGAGATATTTCCTGCTCATGCGTCCTCCGGGCCTAAAGGGTGGTGGAGAGGCGGAACGTGAACGTCCGCAGGTTCGGGAACACGAACGCGTCGACCGCGTTGATCGCGCGCGAGGAGCTGACGTTGTCGTTGATATTCCCGCCGGGCACCGTGGCGATTCCCACCTCGGGATCGAACCCGCGGTAGCCCGTCAGCGTCAGGAGATTGCGGCCGATGAGGCTGAAGGCCCAGTCCCCGGTGCCGGCGATCCGCCCGACGTGATACGAGAGCGCCAGCTCGCGCAGCTTCGTGTAGCTCGCGTCCTCGACGCTGAAGTTGTTCGGCCCGAGCAGGTCGTAGAATCCGCCCACACCGGAGCCGTTGTCGGGCGGCGCGGCGCGGTAGTAGTAGCCGATCGGCTTGGCCGTTTCGACCGTCTTGCCCACCTGATCGACGTCATGCGACAGGAAGTCGAGGTGCGCCCAGTGGAACCCTTCATTCCAGACGCGCTGCCCGATGGACGCGTCAATCAGCGCGTACAAGCTCACCCGGCGCCACGTCACGTTCTGCGTGATCGCGAAGCGGAAGTCCGGCAGCGCATTGCCGAGCCGTACCCGCTGTGCGTCCGTGGGGTTATTGGGATTGCCGCGAAGAATGATCGGCATCCCCCAGTTCAGCGCGACGCCCCAGGGTGCCGCGGCACCCGGCAGCTGCGTCTCCCACAAGTTGTGCGTGATGCCCCAGCCCGGTTGATTCCCCGCACCGACCCAGACGAGCCAGCCTTCGTCGTTCCGCTGGAACGAGCTGGTCGCTCCGCCACAGTCGGCGTTGAACGGCGCCGGCAGCTGGCTGCACGACTGCAGGAACGCGCGGCCGTAGAACGTGCCGACCCGCTCGCCGACCTGCGCCTGGAAGAGCTGGTCCGCACCCTGCTGGTCCGTCCCGTAGTTGTAGGGCGCCACGTCGAGCCGCTCGATAAAGCTGCGGTTGTGGTCATACACCAGGTTCATTGACCACTGGACCTCACGGCGCGAGACCACGGGGATGTTCAATGCCAATTCGTGCGTGATGTTCAGCAGCTCACCCGCGTTCTGCCACTGATTCTGATAGCCGGTCGATGAGGAGACCGGCACCTGGAGAATCTGATTGTCGATATGCGAGCGGGCGTACGTCGCGGTCAGCCCGTAGCGGCCCAAGAACTCGATGTCGGCGCCGAGCTCCACCTCGTGGTGCAGCTCGGGACGGAGGTTGCGGTTGCCCAGTGTCGTGAGGGTGAGGATGCCGCCGCCGCCGATGTTGAACGTCTCGTACTGCGCGGTGAAGTTGGGCGACCCGCCGGCCGTGCCGTACGATGCGCGCAGCTTCAGCTCGCTGACCTGCGGGATGAACCACCACGCCTCTTTCGAGGGACGCCATGCGGCCGACACACGGCCGAAGGTCGCCCAGCGATTGCCGATGCCGAACAGCGAGCTGCCGTCGCGCCGGACCAGGGCGTCGAGAATGTAGCGATCCTTGTACTCGAAGTTGCCGCCGAAGAACTGACCGATCTGGCGAATCCGCGAGAACGTCGAGGCGACCGCCTGGTTCTGCGTCACGTTCCCGAGCGACGTCACGCCTTTGACCGACAGGAACCGGCCCTGCCCGGTGTTGATGTCGGCGTCGCGCTGCTCGAACGAGTACCGTGCGGTGAAGCGGCTCAGGAGATCCGGCGCCAGCTGCCGGTGCACGGTGGCGTTGAGGTCGGCGTCGACCGCCTCGTTGCCGGCGCCTCCCCGGAAAATAAATCCGTTGTTGACGTTGGGATTCGACCCCGTCGTGCGGAATCCTTTGTCCTGAATCTGCGAGAACGTGGTGCGCCGCACGTCATAACCGAGGCTGCCCTCGAAATTCAGCCAGCTGAGCGGGCGGTAGGTGACGACCGCGCTGCCGATGAAGCGGCTCGCCACATCGCTGCGCAGCGCGTTCTCGAACGAGTAGAGCGGATTCGCGTTCTGGCTGCCACCGCCCTGCAGGTTGGGCCGAATGTAAACATTGCCGCGCGTATCGCGCTTGAGAATGTCCGCGACCGCGGGGACGCGCGTGAGCTGGAAGAACGCGCCGTTGCCGCCGTCGTTGTTCGCGCCGTCCTGCGAGTCGCGGCTGTAGAACGCGCGCACGCCGACGTTCCATTGCGTCCCGACGAGCTGATCGACATTCGCGCGGAATGAGCTGCGCTGGAAGCCGTTGAGGAACCGAATCGCGCCCTGCTCCGACAGATTGGTCGCGCTGGCGTAGAAGCGCGTGTCCCCGTAGCGGCCGGTCAGATCAATGCTGTTCTGCGTGAACGGATGCGGCTGCACCGTCTGCGCCACGGCGTTGTACGCGGTGCCGGGCCAGGGATTCAGCTGGAACACTTCCTTCAGCACGTTGCCCGTACGGCCTCCGACCGCGGACGGCGAAATCGAAGAGCCGGGATCGAGCGGGAAGCCGGGGACCGTCCCCGCGGTGTCGCCAGGCGCGTTGTTCACGCGCGCCGCTTCGGTGGCATAATCAAACGTGCGCGCGCACAGCGGCTGTCCCGTAACGCTCGTGCAGAACCGCTTGCCGGTCTCATCCGTCAGGAGCGCGTGGAAGCGCGCGAGCCCGAAATCGCGCTCGATGCTCGACACACCGGCTTCACTGTGCAGACCGAATTGCACAGAGTTATCCAGCATGCGATTACCGGACTTCGTCCGAATGTTGATGACGCCATTGCCCGCGCGCGCGCCATACAACGAGGCGCCGGCGGCACCCTTCACCACTTCGATGCTCTCGATGTCCTGCTGCGCAATCTCGGGCAGGTTGCCGTTGATGATCACGCCGTCCACGATGTAGAGCGGATCCTGGCTACGACCTGACGCATTCAGCGAGGTCGGGCCGCGCAGCATCACCGACGCCTGCGTGCCGGGCCGGCCTGTGCCCGACACGATGTTCGCGCCAAGCTTCCCCTGCAGCGCGCGCAACGGGTCGGACGCCGCGGTGGGCGTGGCCGTCATGTCGATGCGCGTCACCGCAAAGGGCGACTTGATTTGGGGCGTCGAATCCTGCACGCCGGTGACGACGATCGCCTCGAGCATGTTCACGTCCGTGGCGAGCGTGAAGTCGACGACATGCTCGCCCGGCGAGAGTGTCACGCTTTTGCTCTGGGGCTTGTACCCAATCGATCGGACGCGCACCGTGATCGGCTGTCCGTGCACGCGCGCGGCCGGGATCGGGATGGTGTACAGCCCGTTCGCCCCGCTCAGCACCTGCAGCTGGAGCTCCGGGATCTGGACACCGACGACTGGCACGGGCTCGTCGCGGTCGGAGCGGATCGACCCGCGCACCACGGCGTCCTGCGCCCAGGCGGGCACGGCGACGCCGATCGCGAGAACGAACAGCACCTTCAGACATTTGTGGAGCATATGGCGACTCCCCTGGTGAAGAGACGACAAGACGACGCGAGGGTCGGCTGCCGCTCGCGGCGACAAAAAAACCGGTTGTGAAAATGGCCAGTGGGATGACGGCCACTGGGAGAATCCCCTAACGGCGGAGCTAGTGCTTGAAATACCACCGAGATGCATAAAGCGTCAAGACCCCGGGAACGTTAGAATTGAGCGTCCATGGTGACCCGCAGCCTGTTACTCAGCCTGGCATTCGTGGTCGGCCCCATGCTCCTCGACGGACAGCAGACGGCCGGCCTGCTGGGCACCCTCCGGGATCGGGCCAGCCGGCAGCCGATCCCGAATGCCGCGATCACGATCGTGGGCAAACCGGTCCTCCTGCGCACTGACACCACAGGCCGCTTTAGCCTCGATCACCTGACGCCCGGCCTCTACGTGGTGCAGGCCCGCGCCCTCGGCTACACGCCCGGATCCCGTATCGTCGAGTTGGGGGCACAGGAGACGCTGGCCGTGCTCATCGAGCTCGAGGTGGCCCCCTTTACACTGCCCGATGTGACCGTCGAAGGACGGCGCGTGCAGGCCGGTTTGGAGGGGTTCGAGCGCCGCCGGCTACGGAAGGAGGGGGTGTTCCTCACCGAGGACGACATCATCCGCTCCAACGCGGCGCGACTGTCCGACGTCCTGCGCATGACCCCGGGCGTCCGGCTGATTTGCCGGGCTGCCGGGTGCCGGGTTCGGATGTCACGCGGCGAATGTCAGCCGGACTACGTGGTGGATGGCTCGCCCGCCAATAACTCGACGAGCCCGGAGATGCCCGTCATCGGATTGATCGCCGTGGAGATCTACCGCACCGTCACCGAGACGCCGCTCGAATTCTTACGCACGGACAACACCTGCGGCACGATCGTCATCTGGACGCGGAAGGGCCTCTAAGAGTGAAACCACTGTTCCCGCTGGTCGTGGCGTCTGTCCTCCTCCAACCCCAAGGTGAGGACCCGCTTCGCGCCAGAACGAAGGGCCGGGCCGATGCTCCGGTCACCGTCTACGAAATGGCGGACTTCCAATGCCCCGCCTGCCGCCTGTTCGCGGTCACCGTGCTCCCGGCGCTGGACAGCGAGTATGTCAGAACCGGGAAGGTCCGGTGGGTGTTCATCAACCTCCCCCTGACCAGCATCCACCCTAACGCGGTGGCCGCCGCCGAGGTCGCCATGTGCGCCGGGCGGCAGGGGGGGGAGCGGTTCTGGCAAACGCACGATGCGTTGTACCAGCACCAGGACGATTGGGCCAAGCTCGCCCAGCCGCGCGACCAGCTCATTGCGCTTGCCCAGCGCGCCGGCGTGGACCGAGGGAAGCTGGTCGCCTGCCTGAATGGAGGCGAGGCACGCAAGGAGGTCGAGGTCGACGCGCAGCGCGCGACACGATCCGGCGCCCGGGCCACGCCTTCCTTCTATATAGAGGGCGGCCTGCTCGAAGGGGCACCGTACACGCCGGACCCGATGCGGCACGTCTTGGACTCGATCTACGCAGTGCGCACTCGCGCGACTCCTCACCCACCCCAGTGAGCAAGCCGTCGTTCCTGTACCGGCTGAGCGTGCACGTTGTGACGCGAGCGGCGCCGCTGGTCGCACGTTTCGACAAGAAAGTGGCGCGGGGACTCGATGGGCGGCGCGGACTGGCCGCCCGTCTTGCCGGATGGGCCGCCGCGCAGCGCGACGCGAAGCGGCCGCTGATCTGGATGCACGCGCCGTCGGTCGGGGAAGGCCTGCAGGCGAAGCCGGTGCTCGAGACGTTGCGCGCCGAGCATCCCGATTGGCAGCTCGCGTTCACGTTCTTTTCGCCGTCGGCGGAACGGCTTGCCAAGAACCTGCCGGTCGACGTCGCCGACTACCTGCCGCTCGACCGCGCGTCCGAAGTCATGGCGGTCCTCGATGCGCTCCAGCCGACCGCGCTCGTGTTCAGCAAGCTCGACGTCTGGCCGGAGTTGACCCTCGCCGCCGCGCGGCGCGGCGTCAAGCTCGGCCTCATCTCGGCGACCGTGGCGCCGCACAGCTCGCGGCTGCGCTGGCCGACGCGGGGCT
>WNFX01005731.1_pt1 | contig 15434 bp, 12 predicted proteins | sample 5400111 | NCBI WGS metagenome assembly WNFX01 (sample SAMN13153363, study PRJNA577476) | soil metagenome | isolation source: 40 cm soil or saprolite under grassland replicate 1 | place: USA:California | collected 2016-06-15 | reverse complement strand
AGTGATGAGACAGCGTTTTGAGCAGAGACAGAGAGCTGTTTCATGCTGATGAGATAGTCTCATAAAACGGTCTTTTTACTACTGCCCGCTTCACCACAGAATTCTCAAATTTCTGGTCCATTTAATTTGCACATTTACAGGTTATAGGCAAGTTCCAGGTCCTGAGAGCGGATCACGAGTCGCCCATCCTTTAGCTCCAGGTTCCGGTACTCACCCCCATCGTAGGTACGATACCATTCCTAATGCTCCAGGCTCACCAGAAACAGCGGCGGGTCCTGGTAAATACGCTCAACAGTGGCATGAGCAGCCTGGAGTTCCTCCTGAGCCACCGCTCAGACCGCTCCAACAACGATCTGTGTACGCATTGTACTCTCCTTCATCGAAAGTAGGCTGGCAAGTCACCTGATTGCAGAGGACTATTATAATACTCAAACTGCTGCAACGGCCAGCGTTGTAGACAGGTTTCATGGTAATTCCGTTGGTAGGTCACAATCATCTGCTTGAAGAGAGGCAGGAGCTGGCCTTGGCGGTCTGCTGGCAACTTGTCGATTTCTAAGCGCCGCTTGAGCGGCGGCCACACCACCATCTGGATCTCCTGCATCTCTACCACGCTACGAGGCCACTGTCCGTGCGGGTGACAGCGCAACACATCGGCCTGCGCCATCATCGCTGTCATTTCCAGGATGAGAAATGCGTCTGGCTCCTGCGTCCCTGGAAAGAGGCGGCTCAGTTCATCGTCAAAGATGTCCACCACGCGCGCAATCTGCCCATGCTCGACCTGTTGTACTCTAAAGCAGGCGGGGCACCGACCTGGAGCATAGGTCACACATTGCGCGGTGGTGTGTTCACGCTCAATTGTCTCGATCTCTTTGACGAACGCCTGGATGCGTTCTACTAATTGCTGGAAGTAGCCCAGGTTCGATGCCTTCATGATTGTACTCCTCTGGTAGAAAAACGGACGTTTTTGTATCTTCTCTTCTGACGACTCTCTTGTTAACCGAGTATGTCCTTCCCACATCTGATCTGCCAGCGCTGACAGGTTGGAGAGCAGCTTGCGGAATGTCTCATCTGTGAGAAAATCCTTACAGGTCCAGAAATGCTAGTCCTTGAGCAGCCAGTCATAGCCGCGATGGGTAGCGGCAATGGCTTCGAGCTGCTGCACATTGAACGGCGGCAATGGCTCCCGTTCCTCCAGGTTGCCAGTAGTGCGCCACGTACTGACAAAATGATCGTCGTAGATTGCCAGGAGTTGTCTGATCTTACGGCGCTCATAGCCCAACTCCATCAGCCGAAGAATAATCAGCGTTGCTTCTGAGCTGCCCTGTTGCCAACCACGCCGGTATGCCGCTTCATCACCTCTTCTTTTTGATGCATCGCGTTGCATGGTTTCTCCTTGCATTGCTCGTTGCGTCTCTTCAGGAAGTGGAACCTGTTGGAGCAACGTCTGCACTCCTGGTCCTACAGGTTCATGCAACGTTGCCGTGATCTTACTCTCAGAGAAGACAATGGCAAGTGTGAGGTGAACGAGACGATAGCGGGGAAGCAGATCACGATAGCGCTTCACCTGGCGTATTCCCTGGTAAGGGTACTGTGTCGAGTCAGCCAGATGCCTGTCTTCGATAAGCCTGATCGTTTCCCCTATCGCTTGCCACGTCGAGGGTGTGTGAGGATCGATGAGGTATGCCAGTAGTCCTCCTGCCGCATACAGACAGACCTCACCATCCAGCTCAAACACAGAAAGCTCCATCAACCGACTCTCCTTCAAGATACTTTACAATACAAAAACGTCCGTTTTTCTCTCCTCCAACAACCCTGTCTTCTCGCTGCAAGAGACGGCTCTGAGGAATTGCACTGCAACCGGCAGTGCTACCTGTTGCGCCAATGAAGTAAGCATCGTTCGCAACTCCAACACATCGCCAAGCTCATCCACCAAACGAGCAGCATCCTCATTGACAGTCAATTGCCCATCTGGCTCGACCTGATAGATCTGTTGCATGGCATCAAACATCAAAATAAGAGAGCGACAGGTCTCCTCATGCCACTCAGCACCAGCCAGGCCAGCACGGAGCACTCCTAGATTCTGCCTGGCCCGCAAGCACAGATCCTCAGCATCGTTATACACGATAGAGGGCAGATATATTTCCGCTTGATCAACTGTGTTCATTTCTCTCCCCGCAATCTCCTTAGTACATTCGCTTCCCATGAAGCGGGCCAAAGCTGCTCAACTCGACCTTCCCAACACTGTTTGCAGTACAGGCTACCGTAAATTCGTGCCAGCCTCTGGGCGAAAAGAAATGGGAGGAACAGGCAGCTTGCAGGAAGAGAGAGCATGAGTTGATGCGTTCTCAAAAGAGAGACCCTCGTGCGATGTGAACGTTTCCCCACCCTAGCAGACTTGGAGGTGCTCCATGCGTCATCAGCTTCCGTTGTCTTCCCTTCAGCTTCCTCCCACAGAGGTCAAACCACTCCTCCAGCTCATCCAGGCGCACCGGACCCCGCAGGCCATGGTTCGACGCGCACGCATTGTCCTGGCCGCTCATGCCCATCCCGACTGGAGTTCGCAGCAGCTTGCTCAACTTCTGGAACTTAAAGCACGCCTGGTGCGCAAGTGGCGACGCCGCTGGCAGGAGACCCATTCGCTCCAAGATGCCCCTCGATCGGGCCCACCTCGCCGTTTTTCCTCCCAGGACCGCGCACAGGTGACCGCACTAGCTTGCAGCTTACCTCGATCTCATGGAGTCCCTTTGGCTCATTGGAGCCGTGCAGCCCTGGCACGCTCTGTGGCGGCTACTCCTGGCCTGCCTTCTCTCTCGGCCAGCACCATTGGCCGCTGGCTTGCAGCCGAGCAGATTCGTCCCTGGCGTTACCATTCCTGGCAGCATATCCAGGACCCTAAAGCGGATCTCTCGCGTGCTCGCCCCGTGCTGCAGTTGTATGAACAGGCCACTGCCTTGCGGTGCCGCAAGGCATCTGGGTCGTCTGTGCCGATGAAAAAACCTCAATCCAGGCCCGGGAGGCAGAACAGGCTCCTCGTCCGGCCATCCATCGGCATCCAGTCTACCAATCACCGCGCTACATTCGCCGCTTTGTTGACTTCCGCTGCTTTTTAGAGACCGTCTTGCTTGTCGAGGCACGACATCGTCGGGTGCAGACCGTGGCGTTGATTCTGGATAATGGCTCAACCCATGCACCCAAACAACTCTCCGGCTTTGTCAACGAACTGGCGAGGAGATCGAATGGAAAACTGACGATGCAGCTCTCTTGGCTGCCTGTGAACGCCCGCCTTTCTCGATCAAATTGAAATCTGGTTCAGTCTGCTGCAACGCAAACTCTTGCAGCCCAAGCATTTTACCAACCTGAATGATGCTGCCGCAGGCCATCGCCGACTTTATTGGCTACTACAACCAGACGGCCAAGCCTCTCGAGTGGTCCTACACCGTTGAGAAGCTGGAACGCAAACTTGGCACGAACTTACGGTAGCCTGTACTCAGAACCATGATTGAGCGCCGGGGGTGCGCTCCCATCTTCATCCCACGACTCGTCTACCGCACCTTTACCGTCGTGTGGAATCAAGCTGGCTTTGTCCCAGGAGAGCTGTTTATTGAGGTTCTTCCACCGCCAGGAATCGATATCGAGGTGTATCTGGCCATCCTGACCAGTTCGATCAGCGAAGTCATGTTACGAGCGAGTGCCCAGGTCTATGGAGGTGGCACCTACAATATCAATCCAGGTCAGATCAAGCAGGTTCCCGTTCTCAATGCGAATCTTCCCACCGAGCAGCAACAAGGAACTTTGAAGCAGTCCTATCTCCAATTTGTTTCGGACGGCGGCCAGGACCGATCGGGTATTGATGCCGTGGTCTGTGATATTCTTGGCTTCAGCGACCGTAAACGACAAAAGTTGAGAGACGTTCTGGAAGACCTAGTGCTCATCGCTACCTCCTCAAAGAGATCTTCTTCGGCATCGTCATGAGCCATCTCACCATATATTCCCGTCGGGGATCAGCAGATGAAGAACAAGAGGAACACGAAGACTACCACATACAGGAGCACAGAAGCTGACGAGGCGGCGCAGGGAAGAATACGAACTGCCCGGCGCATGCGCCATATGCTTGAATGACGGCACGGGCGCCGAATGGAGATCACGAGTCACTAGCCACCATAGGCATGCTCATGAATTCAATCTTGCTAATTTACTACGGCACCGCTATACTAGGATGCGATAAAGTATAGCTTTTCCTATCATTGTGCAAGTACAGAGCCGACTTTGGATCGCGGGGGCGTATGGACGTATTTCAAGGGAATCCTTCTCTGACAGAGGTTGACGACGCACTCAAGCCCTTCCTTGATGGCCTATCGCATGCCGTGACCCATCGCTGCCTAGTAGTGATCCATACCCTTTGGCAACCGGTACGCTTTGCAGCACTGCTGCCTTTCCACTTACACCTCCGTTGGCCTGGCCTTATCGATGCACTGCCGCTCACCGTGACCTGCGCCTTTGTGCCATTTCTCAATGCAGATGCGTACCAGGTCGGTTTGCCCTTGTATTCACCCCAGGAGGCGAATCTGGCTCGGCGTCGGGCCCGTGCTTACCGAAATACAGCAAATACCTCGTTCAGTGGCGACTTTGTGCATCCGGACTGGGAAGAAGGCTTTGCTCGACATCGCCCACACTGGCAGGATCGTCTTCTTCCAGGATGTTCCTTTCTCGCCGTTAACGCGGTGGGTCAGACTGGACACATCGCACGAGGATCACGCCCTCACCTTGGAGCAATAGCCGTTCGCAAAGCCCCACATCCCCATATTCTTGTTCCTGCTCATGGGCCGCTCTCGGCCGAGGCCTACTCCGCGCTCGCCCATGCCGACCTCCTTCTGGTGAACCTGCAAAAGGTGCGCGGCCGACATGCCCTTACGGTCATCCGCGAAGTCCTGATCGCGCGGGGCGCAAACCAACCGAGCCTGTTGATTGCGTCCAGCCCGAGCGACTTGTTCGCGCTCAGTTGGAACGAGTTAGACCTCGATGCGACCGATTATCTGTCCGGACATGCGCCAGCGGTGCAGGCTGTTCGTGTCACGATGGTCGGCCTGGACCGGCCACAAGCAGAGCGGACGTTCGAGGTCGCCGTCGCTGAGCTACGCGGCTCCTCCCCCCTGGCGGAGACCCTTGCGACGTTTGCGACCGCCGCTTGGTGGTCCAGCCGCCAGAGCATCGCGCAGGAGAGCGGAGAGACCGATGCATCGTTCCGTCGCTTCCATGCCGCCCTCGAAAGGGCATCCATGGAAGCACCTGCTGAGGCGCGGCTTTTTACCGCTGCCGATACGTTGATCACCGACACGTTCAGGAACTGCGAGCTTGCACAAGAGCGCCTGAACGCGGTGATCGAAGCTGTTTTTTCTAGCCCTGCAGGGGAATCGATCCTCGTGCTGGCCAAGCACAGCCTGGCGGCAGCACACATCCAGGTGGCTATTGCGGTGTCCGGAGGCGTGACACCTCCGGAGGTCGAGGCGTCGGGGATCATCTGCTGCGACCTCTCGAGCGCTGCGGCAACCCGCATCTGTGCGTGTGCCATTTCCTGCGGCTATTTTGGTTCGACGACCATCGATGCTATCCTTGCGAGTGGAGCGTCTACCGTCCACATGATCCTCGACCCCATCGAGGCGCGCATCGCCTGGTATGATGCCCGTGCTATGGCCAGGCAGATGCGCCAGGCAGGTTCTCTGGAAGCCGAACGCACCTTGCTCTCGTTCTGTTCGGCGCTCTCTTCGTACCTGCTCCCTTTCTCAGACGTGCTCTCGCTGTCACTGGATCATACCATTCCCGGGCCCTCCCTCCCTCCTCCACTCCCGCGTACAAGCAGCAGTGGGAGTGGGGATGAAGAGGAACGAGCCATCATTCTGTCCGTGGATGGCACCTGGCTGGAGGTTTCTCGGACGATGCGTTTGGAGATCATTGACCGCCAGGGCATGGTACGACTGCGAACGCTGTTACCCGCTGAGCTGCAAGCGGGGGACGAGATGCTCGTTGTCGCCTCGGATGCACATGCCTTATTCTCAGAACATCTCATGCAGACGCTTGATACAGGATCGCTGCGTCCGCTCGCCGAGAAGCGCGCTACCTGGCTGATGCTGCTCGGTGCTGTCATGGCTGGGACACGGCCAAACCTTCGTGCCGTTCACCGAAACCTGAACGAGCGAGGGATCCAGGTCGGCTATCAGACGGTACTCGCGTGGGCTCGGCCAAGCACTGACAACGATCAGACGACGCCCCAGCGCTGGCAACACTTCAAAGCGTTCGCCGAAGCATTGGGCATGACGCTGCCCGAAGCGTATCTCGCAGAACTCTTTCAGGCCATCCGTCTGTGGCGCACGCGCCACCGCCTAGCAGGCCGCAATCTCGTGCGCGCCATGCGAGGGGCCTACCTCGGTCGGCTCGATAGTACCATTCTGGCACGTATCGAGCGTGAATGGGGCCTCGATGCACGTAAACTGATCCAAAGCACCCGGCTGGTGGAGGTCGACTCCGTCATGCTCTAATAAAGGAGAAACTATTGCCACTGACTGATACGACGTTCAATAACTTTGCCCGCGCGTTCAGCGAACGCCTCGCTCAACAAGCCACCGGCCAGGACGAGGCAAGCACACGTATTGTGGAGCTGCGACCAGCGGAGCAGATTCTCACGGGATTTCTGACGCCAATGCGAGAGAAGCGGGAGCAAGAGCAACCCCGCGGCGACGATGCTATTGACGAACAACTGGCTCAGGATCTTCCCCAAGACTCCCCCTATGAACAAACAGCCGTAGGCTTTGAATGGTTGGCCCCACGTGCTGCTCTGCATGCTGGAGCTATCATGACTGTGACCGTCCAGTGCTCGGTGTACGTTCGCCGACTGCCCACCTTCAAGGAGCAGCGCAGATACGGGACGCCGCGTACCGAGAAGCGCACATCCGCTCCGTCCGCGTCAAGCGCCCCTGCGCCAAAGCCTGCGCAAGCAACGCGCTACGAACACCTGATCCAGGTCTGGACACGGGAGCAGCCGGAGCAGCCGCTCGTCAAGACCTTCGACCTGGGGGATCTCCTTGCGGCGCGGAGGGCAGCAAAGAGCCTGGAGGATGAGCTTCAGAAGATGCTCGCGCTCGCCCGCGACCTTGCGCCGCAACGGCAGGTACGCATGCCACTGGAGGCATTGCAAGACGAAAACGCCTATAACGGCTGGCTTGCCGGTCTGCCGCACCGCCCGTTAGAGCGGCAGTGGCGCCCCGTCATCGACGCGCGTGTCTCAGCGGTGCCAACGGAACCCGACAGCGTGCGGATTGCGCTCCGGCTGATCAACTGGACGCCCCCACACATCTCACGTGGGCAGGAAGATTTTTTCGACCCCAATCTCTATGCGGTCACGCTTCGAGCCGATATCCCAGCTGGGGCCCATCAATCTACCTCCTTTCGTGAGCTGCCCCAAAGCTACCGCTATGACCGCGCCATGGCCGGCATTGGCATTAACGCCCACATGGATTACCAGCAGCAGCAGGGGCGGGTGATCCTCACAAGCGACACGATTCCGAGGAAGGAAGTGGCGCGTTTGGAACCACGCCAGATCCCTGGCGCGCGTCCCCGCTTTGAGCTGCTCGCCCACAATCCGCTTCCTCTCTTACGCCGCATCCACGCTGAAATGCAAGCCTATGATGCGAACGAATGGGCCAAGAAACTCATAGAGTTGAGTGGAGCGGAACGAGAGGAAGCAGAGACAGATCGCCAACAGTTCCTGGAGGAGGCACGGGAGTTCGACCGCGGCATTCGCCTGCTGGATGATGGGAGGTATCCGGCTGTTGCACGTGCCTTCCGCCTGGTGAACGAGGTGATGGCCGAGCTGGGGAAGAAGACAGGCGGCTCGTATGACGAGTGGCGCCTCTTTCAAATCGTGTTCATCGTGAGCATGTTGCCGCTGCTGGCGGCGAGAGAATATCCGGCGTTGCGCCAACAGGGTGATGACCGAATCGACTTACTCTGGTTCGCCGCTGGCGGGGGCAAGACCGAGGCGTTCTTAGGGCTGATCCTGTGGCAGGCGTTCTTCGACCGCATCCGGGGGAAGCAATGTGGTGTGACGGCGTTCGTTCGCTTCCCGCTTCGCCTGCTGACCTTTCAACAGTTGCAGCGACTCGGCAATGCCCTGGGGCAGGCAGAACTCATCCGCCAGCGCGAGGGGCTCCGCGGTGCGCGGTTCTCGCTCGGCTTTTTTGTAGGCGGCCAGGTGACCGACAACCGCATCGACGATGACATGCACCGACGCTACAGCACGCTCAAGTTGGACGAGCAGAGCCAGAAGCGCATCTTCCAGTGCCCGTTCTGCTTCGCGCCAACACGGCTGGAGTACAACGCAGCGCTACGGCTGATCGAGCACCATTGCACGGCAGCGGACTGCCCGGGGGGCAACAAGCGGCTGCCTGTCTACGTAGTCGACGATGACCTCTACCGCTACCTGCCCACGGTGATCGTCTCGACGGTCGACAAGATGGCGATGCTGGGACAGAATCTACGGTTCGCGAACCTGCTCGGACGCTTTGATATGTTCTGTCCAGTGCATGGGGCCAGTTTCATCGACTCGAACAGCGCACGATGCCCAGCGGCCGAGCAGCGAAAAAAGGGCGCGCGGCCCGCGCAGTGCGGCGAGGTGCGTGTCCTCTATGGGCCCTTTCACGACCCTGGCCCCGCCCTGCTCGTACAGGATGAACTACACCTGCTCAGCGAGGAGCTCGGCACCTTCGATTCCCACTATGAGACGGCGGTGGCCGAAGTATCGCGTTCGCTGGGGTACGAGCCTTGGAGAGTGATTGCCGCGACCGCGACGATCCAGGAGTACCGCGAGCATTCCTGGCAGCTCTACCTAAAAGTAGCGCGGCAATTCCCCTGTCCGGGACCGGCAGCCTACGAGTCGTTTTACTATAGGCAGAACCAGGAGCGCATCGGTCGCATTTTCATCGGCTTCGTCGGGGTAGGGCGCAAACACACGCCCGCCGTCACGCGCGCCTTGACGATCGCTTACCTGGAGCTAGAAGCGGCGCGCCGCCTGGCGGAACGAGATCCGGCTCAGGCCTCGAGCAGATACGGGACAGAACGGCTCTCGCCCGCCGAGTGGAGGCTGCTCCTCTTTCTGTACGAACTGCCTCTCGTGTACGCCCTGACGCGCAAGGGTAGTGATATGGTCGCAGAAGCCATCGAGTCACACGTCAAAAAGGACCTGCATGAGCTGGCAGCCGAGTACGGGGAGTTGCTCATTCAAATGTTTAATAGCGGGGTAGACATCCCAGCGATGATGGAAGCGATGCAGGCGATCAAGAAGGCGAGTCCAGACTCCGACCCCTCAAGCCGCACGCGCGGCCTGGTCACGACCAACATTATCGGACATGGCGTGGATGTTGATCGTTTCAACATGATGATCTTCGCGGGGTTTCCACGCCTCGTCTCAGAATACATTCAGGCCTCAGCCCGCGTCGGGCGCACCTACCCAGGCATCTCCATTTTTGTGGCCACGCCGCAGAGCGAGCGGGACCGCGGCGTCTTCAACCGCTTTGCCAAGTTTCACGAGTACCTCGACCGCCTGGTCGATCCCTCTGCGATTGCCCGCTGGCCGCTCCCGGCACTGGAGCGGACAGTCCCGGGCATTCTGACGGGCTATCTGATGGATGTTGCGGCCACCGCGGTCGGAGCTAGGCTGGCAACGGTTGAACAGGTGCAGAACCATTTCGGTCAACCAGGAGCAGAGGCTTTGACCGACGATCTGCTCTTAGCGTGGATGCGTCAGGCCTATGGTGTGCGGTACGCGCACTCGCCCGCCAGGTATACTGAACGCTTGGAATCAACCGTGCTACGCTATTACTCGACGGTCATCAATAAAACGACCCATGCCGGTGGACGACCAGCGGCGCTCAATACCTACCTGGGAGCCATGCAAAGCCTGCGCGATATTGACGACCCAGGCTCTATTCGTATCGAGGACCAGATGGACAGCAAGATTGTACGGAGGCTGCTACGTGGAGAAGAGTAACCATCAGACGAGCAAAGCTAGCTCATTTTCCAGAGGAGAGACTGGAGAGAATACAGGAAGATCGACGGAGCGTCGCCTCTCCATGCAGCGAGGGGTCTCCCAGTTGCTCTTTAATTACCTCCCTGGACGGGTGGTTGGGTGGGAAAACGGCCTGGCCATCGTGCAGCTCGAGGCGGTGCGCCTGTCCAGTGTGTGGGACGAGGGCAAGGCGCAGCCGATTCTGAATGAGATTGCCCTGCGGCTGGATCGCTGGAAAGGATCCGGATCGACCGAGCAAGGCGCGGGGGAAGTAGACCCATGGTTTCCAGACCCCCGCCATGCGACGGGGCGTTTTGTTGTGGGAGAGCCAGAAGAGGTCGAGGCACGATTTTTTGAGACGGCCCTCCACTGCACCAATTGTTCCCGCCTGGTCTTTCGACGGCGGGCTGAGCTTGAGCGCGACGGCTTCCTCTGCCGACACTGTAACCGGGCCACGCTGCGCCAGTTCAGCCAGGTGTTGGTGCATGGATGCGGTGAACTCATCCCCATCAAGGAGTTCATTCCAGGCATGCGGAAAAAGCCAGACGGCTCCTTTGAAGCATACTCTCACCCCTTGCGATGCAGCCAGTGCGGCAAGAACGACCAACTCGCAATGCCAGCGCGTAGTGAACGTATTCGCGATATCTATATCAAGTGCCTGCGGTGTGATGTGGCGGTGTTGACCAGGATAACGGGGCGCTGCCCACGCTGTGTCAAACAGCTCATTGCTGAGAAAAAGGGGGCTCCGTCGACAGGCGAGGCAGAGCAGGAGAACAATCACGAGGCAACAGCCGTCGCGCGTGTCGCCATGCGCATGACCCTCTACAGCGCCAGCGAGGCCTATTATCCGCATGGGATTACCATGCTCAGACTCGATAGCCCTGCGATGATCACGGAGGCGGATCCAGAGGTGGCCTTCCTCCGGCGATTTCTCCCGCTTGGGCGCCAGCCTAGGGCGGAGCAGGGCATAGGAGCGACGCTAGAAGAACTCGCGCGGCAGATCAGAGTAGCAGAGCAGAGTGCAGATCGCGAGCATGCAAACCGTATCCGGGAGCGGATGTCGCAGGTGCTGCAAGGAGACAGTACTGTAGCTTCGACAGAGGCAAAGCAAGATGGCCTTGCAGGGGTGCTGAAAGACCCCGACCTGCCACGGGCCATCGAGGAGAGCATTGCCTTTCGCACCACCGTCCAGCTTTCCCCCTGGCAGAAGCTCGTACAAGAGGCAGGTGGGGCTGCTCACCTGAACAGGGACCGTATCGAGCAGGATATGCACCGGTTGGGACTGCGCGAGATCGTTCTCGTAGAAAACTTGCCGGTGATTTCAGCCACCTTCGGCTATACCCGCCGGGCATTTACTCCCACCTACGAAGAGCTGTCCGCATCCAATCTGCCCACGATGATCCGCCCATTCCCCTCACTCGACCGCGCGGCCGCGCGGTCGCTTGGTCGGCTTGACCTGACAGGAGCGGTTCCCATCCTTGCACGAGAAGGTAAGCACGAAGGCGTCTTTCTGTCGTTCGATCCCGAGCGGGTCGTCCGCTGGGTCGAGCAGAACCATGTGGCGTTGCCATTCCGGGGGGAAGATCCGATCAAGCGACTGCTGGCCGCCCTGGAGCCGATTGATCGCTATTATGATACGATCTGGAAATGGCCGGCGCGCCGTCTCATCTTCGGCCTGGTTCATAGCCTGTCCCACGCCTTGATGCGCGTGGCGAGCCATCACGCCGGGCTGGAGCGCACCTCGGTGAGCGAGTACGTGCTCCTTCCGCTCCTGGGGACGGTGGTGTTCGATAACTCGAGTGCGTTTACGCTTGGGGGCATCGAGATGATGATGCGAGACCGCCTTGCCGGGGTGCTGGAGGACCTCGAGGAGGATGCTATGAGCTGCGTCTTCGATGTTTCGTGCATTGATCGCACCGGCACGTGTCCGGGATGTCTTCACTCGCCAGAAATCGCCTGTCGCGTCTTTAATCACGGGCTCTCGCGAGCGTTCCTGGTAGGAGGCCACGCGCCCTGGGTCGATGTAGCCAGTGAAGAACGCGTCATCGGGTACTGGGAGATCGCGTAGGAAAGGGAAGCGCGCATGGCAACAAGGTATACATATGCCCAGGCCGTCTTCCACCTACACTGGTTGTTGGACGCGGTGGAAAGCTGGTTAGAAACACTCCCCGATGGGGCGCCCATCTATCCCGCACAACTACGCACGAGCGATAGGATGCGCTTGGCAACGCAGGATGAGGTCGCGGTCGCAATCACAGCCTTGCGAGAGATAGGTATCCTGCAGACCGGGCAGCCGCTGCATCTCGCACGTCACACTTTAATAGAGACCGTTGGCTACCGGCGGGGCGTCCGAGAGATGCTCGAGGTCATCCCGCAGCAGGAGTCGTTACCACAGCTCTGTGCAACGCTTCCTCTTGGGCTCGACCGCGCAATAGAGGGCGCGCTACGCAAAGAGGTACTGGACTTGAGAGCGGCGCTGTTCGATCTCATTGCCAGCGCCCACACGCGCCTGGTCCTGGCTTCTCCATTTTGGGATCAGGCGACGGCCGGGGAACTGTCGATGTTGTTTCGCCGACGACTTGCAGCAGGCGTGCGCATAGACGTGCTCGGTCGCGCCGAGGCTGATGCCGGGTATGAGTACTTCGCCCTGGCGAAACAATTTCCTCGCTCTCCGGGCATTCGCTTTTACAACTGGTACGAGCAGCACAAAGAAGATCTGTTCGGGACACAGACATTTCATTTCAAGGCTGCGGCGATAGATAATGGGGATAGGGCCTATCTCGGTACAGCAAACATGACCTCCGGTGGGTTGCGCTCTCGTATGGAATTGGGCGTCGTGTTGCGAGGAAGCCCCGCGGCGGCGCTGGCGCATATTCTGGATGAGGTGCTGCGTATAGCTACTCCTGTAGAGCTGTGATCTTCATATGTAAGAGATGAAGCGTCCGCTACGCCGTCACGCACTTCGCCGCGGCCAGCCGTAGTGACGCAGGTGCTGCGGTCACAGCATCACTCGCCATAATAGGGAACTCCATCACTTTCGGTGATGCGCAGTGACTCCTGAAGAGATGACAATATGGATGTATCTTTCCCTCATGGCTCGTAAATGCCACCTAACCCGATACGAAACCCACACCGCTCATAAAATGCGGCTCGTTCTGGGAGAAAATCCACATGAATCGTGCGGATGCCATGAGCTTGGAGATAGGCAACCGCTTGGGCGACGAGTGCACGTCCAACCCCCTGCTTCTGCCAGCGTGGGTGGACAAGCACATCCAGGAGTATTCCATGGTATTTGCCATCGCTGAGTAGGGCACACCATGCAATCAAGGTTCCATTCTCATCGAAGCCTCCCAGAGTCGCCCAGTAGCCTTTCAGTTCATCTGAGTGCTCAGTACAGCCGGGCACAAGTTCGTAGCGCCTTCTATTAGCAGGGAAAGAAGAGGGAGAAGCCTTCCCCCCCAGGAATAGGCCTAATACAAACGTCGATGCCATGAAGGGCAACAGAGTTATATATAGCCAAAGACACTTGCAACTCTGCAGAAAAGTAGCAAAACAAGTACTTTCTCCGCCAATGAGGAGTGGTAAATGGTTGTTCCGTCCCCTCTTTTGCCATCCCTTAGTCGGATGAAAGAACCAATACGGCTTTTCTCACGGCGGCAATTACATTTCTTACCGTTTTTCTGCATTTATACTGGCTGATATAGCTAGGATATAACTATGTTGCCCTTCATGGTATCGACGTTTGTATTAGGCCAAGTTGTGAATTAGACTCAACGCCCTGTTCCACGCCGGACAAGAAAAGATGTGCGATGTAAAACAGGATTTTTATTATAAGAAAAGTGTAAATACGATAATTAAATGGGGAAGTTTTATGATAACTCATTGCTGCCAGCTTGTTCAAAATCAAACGGTACTTTAAAACAATCAAGCAGCAATTAATTATACAGGAATCATCTCACTTAATTATCGTATTTACAATCGCTCTCTGCAACTTCCTACGTCATGACCAGGTTCTCTTGAGTAAGAAGATTTGGTACAAGGCGTATACTCCTCTCAGAAGGAAATACCGCTTACTCGTTGTTGGTTCGTGAAATGGAGCCGAGATAGCGTATGGCACGCAGAGACCTTTTGCAGGTCTTCTGTTTGACAGAGCATACACCTGTGAAAAGCACGTGCCTCTCTCGTCTTCATAAGAGGTGTACACTGATCACGGAAGCGCTCGTGTCATGGCACGAGAGAAAGAGGAAGAAGATGGCAACTGTACTCGCATTTCGAACGCCAGCAGGTGGAGTCTCCATCCCTGTCGGCAGCTCGAAAGAACTAGGAAGCGTGGATGTGAGTCCCTATCGACAGATCCGATTGGTGGCTGATGAGCGAGCTGGCTCAGCCAGCACTGTGACGCTCCGGCTCACCATCAGCGAAGGAAACGAACTGGTCGCGCAACTGGATACTCCTGTGCTTGCACCACACTCCCAGATCACCAGAGTCTACGATGTTCCCGGTCGCGGGCTCTCGATCTTTGCCGATGTAGCCGGGGCAGACTCGGGATCGGCTGGCGTCGATGTGCTGATCTACGGGAACTAGCACTCCAAGTCGTCGTGACCCTCATCACCTTGTGCACGGTCTCTGTCTGCAGAGTGGGACGCGGCGCAAGAAGTCGCGCTTGCGTAGGGGCGGAGCCTCCCACGAGGTTCCGCCTTTTTTGTCGCCCCAAGCTATGCAGTTACGAAAATAAAACTATACCTTGCCTCTCCCTCTTCGAGACTCCCGATCACAGAGCGATCTGGTTCTTGTGGCTGCGCCCATTCTGACACCTCGCCTGCTTGATCCACCGTGAAAATCTCATCACGGTTCGCATCCAGGAAGACCAGCAGATTGGCCGCCGCTTGTCTATTGAGCAGGTGCTGACCAGTGGGTGTGGTAATCATCAAGACGTTGTCGGTCCAGCGGAAGGTGAGTCCTCCGACGGTGATGCTTTCCATTAGTGCTCCTCTGCTTCCTTCTCATCGAACTTGAACAGGGCGCTCAGGGCCTCTTTGACCAGCTGTGTGCTATAAGGCCATGCCGAGCTGAACGTATACTTCTGAGCCAGGACATGGGCAACGTGATACATCTCGTGGTGATCAGCACCAAGAACAGGCGATTTCTTGAAGAGCAGATCATGGGTGAGATGAACCAGGGTCATCCCCGCCTGGGTCGGATCTCGAAAGGTGATGTCCTCTTGCGCCAGCTTGGCGAGGAGAAACTGCTCCACTTCCTCGGCTACCACCAGGATCTGCTCATCAGGGAGATCGGGGCGTAGGGAGGGATGCCCCGGTGTCATCGCCGCCTCCATCTGTGCTCTGCTGTAGGGCCAGCGAGCGGAGAAGTCATACAC
>WNFX01003585.1_pt1 | contig 15438 bp, 8 predicted proteins | sample 5400111 | NCBI WGS metagenome assembly WNFX01 (sample SAMN13153363, study PRJNA577476) | soil metagenome | isolation source: 40 cm soil or saprolite under grassland replicate 1 | place: USA:California | collected 2016-06-15 | reverse complement strand
CCTTTGATCGTGTTGTGAAGATTGTGCTCAATCAGCACGCTCATCGGGCTCACCAACTCATCCGTCCTTTACGGGAGGTGCTGACTCCCTTCCACATTGTCGTTACTTTGGGCGAAACTTAGGTAGTCTAAACGTCAAAACACAGAAGCGGGGGAAATACCTATTTCCCTGCCTTTTGTGCTCTACTTATAAAGAAATAGGCCTAAGACCGAGATACACGCAAAATAGGACATAGGGAATAGGAGCAAGATATATTTGGTGCCTCTATATCAGGTCTTATCAGCATTGTTGTCCCGTTGTGGAGTAGCTTTTAAAGCTTCCAGCACCTCTGTTGCATCCACTTGGCCCCAGTGATATTCCATGTCGGTGCTAATGCGCAGAGCAAGCTCTGCTTCCGACTGTGCAGTCTGGTGGGCATCAGACTGGTGATGTGCCCATGCCAATCCCACACGAATATCAGCCTCAAAGAGGCGATAACCGCTTGCTAATGCATAGGTCAGTGCCTCGTCTAGATCACTACGCGCGGCAGCATACTCATGACGTCGTGCCGCCCAGCGTCCTCGTGCCTGTAATGTCTCAATAAGTACGGTGTGCTCAGCGACCTCACGCACGATCCTAAGTGCCTCATCATAGTGCTGACGTGCGCTTTCGTGTTGACCTGCGTCAGCATCCAGATCACCCAGGACACGATGGCATTGACTGATATCATCGATGAAATGTTCTTCTTGAGAGATTTTTAAGTTTGCTTCCGTGACGCGCCTGGCATAGTCCGCATCTCCCATACGGCGAAGATAGTCAGCGTGCCAGATGCCCCACATCTCCCAAAGGTAGACCTTTTCAGGCTCGACCTCCCGTTGCAAGGTTTCCGCTGCCTGAAAAGAAGTACGTGCGGTCTCTCTATCTCCGTGCAAATGAGCTGCCCACGCCAGATAGGCCAGAGAGTCACGTTCTTCTGCTTTATCCGCAATCTGACGAGCCAGAGAGAGCGCCTGGCGAGCGGCGTCTATGCTGGATTTGAGTAATCCTAGATAGGGGTACAGTTCCGACATGTTCTGGTTGCTGTGGATTGCCCCTTTCCAATCTGCTATGTTCATAGCAATTGCAACGGCTCGCTGATAGAATGACAGTGATTTGCGCAGTTGCCCCAGATTCATCAAGCAAACCCCTAGCCTGTTTAAGATGAAACGTTTGTCTTGACCATCACTTAATAATGGTTCCTGAGTAGTGTCTCCACCTGGAAAAAACTCTTGCAATAACACAGAGAGCGTATCATAACCGCTGAGATGGAAGGAGAGGTACATCTCTTCTCCTTGTTCGAGGCGCTCTCGATAGATGTGACAGCCTTCATCGTAAGATCCCGCACAACAAGCATGATACACAGCCTCGAGCAGAGGCTTTAAATCATTCAACGTAGGTGTCTCTGGGATATTGGTGGCGATGGCGAGATAGTAGTCCTTAATTCTTGCGTGGGTTGCCCGAGCACGCGGATCAGCGCTGAGCAGACGATAGTAATAATCGCGGATCAGGGGATGCACAGTATACTGGTGTGTGCTCTGGTCATAGCGCAAGATACGGTAGCTCCGTAAGTGAAATCTCAAGGTTTGAAACGCCGCATCATCGAGAGCAGCAATAGAGGCATTTAAGGCATTTTCGTCTAATTGTGCACGAAACACCAGTGTGAAGGCGTTTTCCGTAACAGGCATGCGGAAAGCACTAAAGACCATTAAGAAGATACGTTCAGGAGGTGCTAGGTGTTCGTTATAACTGTGCAGAACACGATGGACGCGCTCGTAGCGTGGCTCATCTTGCGTTGGGGAAGGAATGTTTTTGATATGGGCCACATCACCTCTATAGGGCTCCCCCATTAAGTAAGCGCCGAGCAAGCTTAAAGTTAATGCGTGACCATCCCAGTCTTTCACAACTTTTTCCAGGGCAGCATCAGGACCATGGACACCAAAAGTACGCAGCAAGGCACATCCCTCGACAAGACTCAAGCGATCCACATCGTAACTGATGTAAGTGATATAAGGTGCCATATCTAGTATTGGCGCACGACTGGTGATTATACAGAAAGATTGATGATCTGGTGCAGCGAAGTAGTCTAGAAACTTGCGAAGATCGGTATTCCTCACTTTACCATACTGGTCGCCATCCAAGTATTGCATAGCTTCCAGTCCATCGAGAATAAAGAGATACGGCCTCGCCCCTAAGAGTGCTCCCAGAAACTGCGCACGTGCGCTAGCCGTTGGATAATCAAGGAGATAATTTCTCCCCAGAGTCATGTAGATCAGAGCTGCCTCAAAAAACTCGTCCACATTTGTTCCATCACGGAAAGTCCACCAGAACACCTCATCGGTCTGAAGCAAGTCTAACCAGCGACGGGCAAGGCTGCTCTTACCAGCACCACCAAAGCCAATGAGTCCAACCACACGACGGTCAGGATCAGCCCATTGAGTATCCAAGTCCTTTAATAAGTCCTCGCGGCCGATCCAATCTAGAAATGGAGGAGGAGCACCGCGCAAAGTAGTGCCTGGATGAGGGATGACAGCCCTCTTTGCGATATCGATGCCAATTGGAGACTGTAGCGCTTCGCCTAGTGGGTGAGGCTCATTCTGTATACGCAAATTTAGCGGCTCCAGACTCAACACACGGGCATCTACCGCCCAAGCAGTATCGCGATTTTTGGTGGAAGAACCCGGGTACCAGGTTTCGTAGATGACGCCAACCACCAGATTGCGCTCCTTATGCAGGTCTAATACAGCTGCCCCGCTTATGCCCATATCAACCTGGGTCGCTTGGACTTGGATGGGACGGGCCTGCAACATATAGCCACGAGGAGGTTCGACCGATCCCAGGATGGTACCATCGGCCAGCACGGCTTCATACTTACCCAAGGGTGAATATCCGTAGCTGAGAAAGCGATGACCAAAGGACAGCTCTGCTCGACCCAGTACGGCAATCTGGTTGGGTGATAGGGGAGCGGGACCATCCTCCAGTTGTAGCACAACCACATCATCATCATGCTCAGGGAAACAGCCAACAACGACAGCATGTCGATTTTGCTTCCCGCTCTCACGCACCTGTGGAAAGTACACACCTACTTCCGCGCCCTTTGCATCAGTCAACGCATCTGAGATCTGGGGTGATTTGAACATCTGCTCCCATAGCCTCGTCCAGAAGCCACGAATGCGCTTGCGCGTTCGCGGGTCCACACCCGCATCCCGCACAACGTGCGCGCACGTCACGATGTGGCCTTCATTTGACACGACGAAGCCCGTGCCCACTATTGTCTTGGTGCCAGCACGGCGAATCTGCACGGTGAAATCACATACGTCCTGTACTCGTACCCTCTGCTTTGACTGTTCCATACTTATAGGCCGTTCCTTACCTTCTCTCAAAAGGATGCACAATCTGCTTACATAGTAGAATAGACAGCCACAAAGCCTGCACTACTACAAGCTACGAGCGTTAGCGACCGGCCAGGAAGTTGAGGATGGATGGCCCGGGTCGACTCGCTTTGCGAGTTGTGCCTCTGCCCTTACCCTCTCGGGTGGTCTCAGCCAGGGTTTTGATGATTAAAGGAGCGGAAAGCCCGATGTTAGCAATCAAGATTGCGTTACGGTTGTCGGTGCCATACAAGACAGCCAGCAACCCACCCAGGAGAATCATAATCAGTGTAATAATCCAGTAGGACGGCTTGCGTGCGTAATCCGGCAGGTTGGGAGACTCACGCAATTGGAACCATTTAGCGGCCTCGCCCAGCAGGCCTCCTAGACAGCCGACAAGTAGGACAAACCAAAAACCGCTGATTGTCATGATCGTTGCCCTCCACATGTAATTTCTTCATACTGCTTGGCACATCTTTTTTTATGTCCACACAATAATCTCAACGGCCTGTTGCAAATCCTGCTTCGTTCCTCGAATGTACAATTTAGTGAGGCCAATTAGTACTACAGCCGCACTTAGGCAGCCAAGCGAGCAGCTCGCCGTTTGATATGTGATTGTTTGGCCCTGGCTTGATGTCGCCTGCGCCAGCGAGACCAGGAGAGAACTCCTTCTGGCGTAAAAGGAGCTTGCCATACCAGCCGCCAGAGCAGTCGGCGCACTTCAGGGACCGTCAAAGGGAGGAACTGAGCGGCTTCGTGCTCCTGAATTTGGGCCCCCTTTTTTGCCCTGCCACTTTGACTACCGTCAAAAATGCCAGAGCAAACATTGCCAAGGTGATATGTCGATACCACCCTTGCCAATGGCGCACTTCATATTCATCCAACCCGACCTGCTGCTTGGCCAGTTCAAAGGCTTCTTCCACCTGCCAGCGGCTGCCTGCTGCCCGCACGACCGATTCCAAGCTCACTGACTCCGGGGCAAAGACGAAGTAGTAAGCAATCTCGGTTGGATCAGAGAGACTGCGCCGGGCCAGCAGCCACTGCTTCCACCCTGGTTCGGTCCAACGGTAATCCAGGCGCTGCCAGGCCCAGTCATAGAAGCGAGGACCTTGACTGCCCTCACCCGCTGAGAGGCGCTGCCAGGCCTTGACAGGCCAACTCGTCACCACTTCATCAGCCCGGTGGCTCAGCCCGATGCGCTGGTTCTTCGGGACGGCCAGCACGTACGGCTGCTGGCGTTCCTCCAGCCAACTGCGCAGTTTGTAATCCCCACCATAGACCGTGTCACCCGTCACCCAGGCGGCTTTCACCCCATGGGCAAAAGCACGCTCCAGCATGTGTTTGGCCAGCGTCGGCTTGGGAACCGTGATGCGCCGCTCCTCTGGCACATCTGCCTCCTGGCACCGCTTGGGGTCTTTCTCCCAGTCAGCATGCAGATACAATTCCCGGTCGAGCAACACTGCTCCATACCGATTGGCGTAGGCCAGGAAGACCCCGATCTGACTGTTGGCAATCTTGCCGACCGTCCCACTATATTGGGCTGCCACGCCCGCTGACTTCGTGCCTTTCTTGACAAAGCCCGTCTCATCGACCACCAGCACCGCTTCCGGATCAGCCAGGTGCGTCAGGATGTACTCTTGCAAGTCATCGCGCACCTGGTCCGCATCCCAGTGTGCCGTGTTGAGCAAGCGTTGCATCCCGTCTGGGGTGGCTTCTCCCGCCAATTCAGCTAACTGCCACCCGTTTTTTCGCTCGGTGGTGCTTAATAAGCCACGAATATAGGCCATCGCCCGTTGACGTGGCTCGGCACGCTCAAAGGACGGGGCTAAACGGTCTTGAACTTCTTCTAAACGATCTGCCCAGCTGCGCAGATCTTCGATTGAGGGAAACACTTCCATCTCTTCCTCCTTCTCCTTGTTTCCCTCTCATTCTATCACATAAGTGCGGCTGTAGTATTAGAGCTTATTCGGAAACCTATCTGAGGCTGCTTCAATCCACGCTAAAATCTGGTTTCCGAATAAGCTCTTAGTGGTGCCAAACGAATCGTGTCCCATGATTTGTTGCTAACCGATGCAGAGGAACCATCTCAGCCATACGATAGCCAAAACGGTGACGCAGGTCATACAGACATGGAGCAGGGAGTACCTGCTCACGGGGCGAGAGTTCGCAGTACTCCATTGATGCATCGCACGACGGCGCATCAATGGAGTACTGCCAGACCAGTCTGAGTGTTTTGAGTGCTCTGGTGCTGTTCATCAGCACCAACACGCCAACGGTGTAAATCTTCGAGCCTGAAGGGACATGGTTCGTTGGCTTGCAGCCCTCTGTGTTTGATATTGCCCTATCCTTTCACTATTCTATGCATGCTCTACATAACTTTCCTATTATCAAGACAGAAAAACTGGATGAACGAATAGACTGTCCGCAGGCTTATCAGGAAGGAAAAGAGGAGGAAATCTCTCTTTCCCACTGTTCTCTCCTGCTAAGTATACCAAAGTGGAGATACTTTGCCAAGCAGAAGGTGTCATTGATTGTGAAGAATAGGATGCCACTGATTGTGATGATTTACAGATGTGATGAACGAAAAATGAGCTACTCACAATGTCACGCCAGATTATGTGGCGGAGGCAATCTGTTGAAAGCGCTTGGCAGCGTGGCATTTTATTTGGCAGACGCTTTATTTAATTTGTCAAATGACAGACAGATGGGATTGTAGTTACTTAGTCAATGTCTATGCGTCTCTATTGTCATGAAAACCTATACGACTGAAGAACTGGTGAGTGAGCTTCGGACCATTGGCACAGAGATGCATACATGGGAGGAGCAGGGCAAATCTCCCGACATCTCGGAACCGACTGGTCGGCTCCAGTCGGCAGCCGTACAGGTCGAACTGGTCTGGTCGGGCTCCAACATCGGCTACCACTCGCGCATGTACTACGAAGGCTTTGCAGTCCCACCTCCCGGCGCGCACTTCAGCTCCGAGTGGGGTTCCGGTTCGGGCTGGCAAGAATACGCATACGACGACGTGGTCCAGCATATCAACCAGCTCGCTGGCAATCCCGATCTCGCACGCGCACGGGCGGTTTCCGAGGAGGCCCGCAGGGCGTTCGAGGAGGCGAAGGCTGACGTTGCCTCGGTCATCAGCGCCTTTCTTGTCCAGCACCCCGACGACTTCCTCACGAGTCTGAAGGACGCGGTCGAGAAGATCCTCATGTTTACATATGTCGAGGCGACAAAGATGCAGATGCCGACGGGCACTATCATGTCGCGGGACAGCCTTGCCATGAGCCAGCGTATTCAGTCCGCTCCACATCAGGGGGTCATTGGTGAGCTCGTCGCTATCCGTTCAGTGTTCACGGCCTGTTCTGAGTTGGGCAAGTTTGCCTCTCGTGCGGCGGCACACATCGAACGGCTGAACATGGCAAGAAGCGCTACCAGACCGCAGGGTCAGAGCGTCTTCATCGGACACGGTCGGTCTCTACTCTGGCGAGAGTTGAAGGACTTCATCCAGGACCGGTTGCACCTACCATGGGATGAGTTCAATCGCATCCCGGTAGCCGGAGTCACAAATATTGCCCGGCTCGCGCAGATGCTCGACTCATCTGGTATCGCGTTCCTCATCCTGACCGCTGAAGATGAGCTTGCCGACGGGGCTGCTGTTGCTAGGCAGAACGTTGTCCACGAGGCAGGGCTTTTCCAAGGGCGACTGGACTTCACACGCGCCATCGTCCTGCTGGAAGATGGGTGCAAGGAGTTCAGCAACATCCAGGGGCTGGGGCAGATCCGCTTCCCTTGTGGACGTATCCAGGCGGCCTTCGAGGAAGTGCGGCGCGTGCTAGAGCGCGAGGGGTTCCTCGACACATAATTGGCGGATACAGCCCATTGAGAAGTAGGCGCAGTTTTTTTGAACTGGTGGCCACCAGGGTAATTGTACCGGTTTCGCCCATTTAATCCTAGGCTTTACAGGCTTGTCCAAGCCTACCTGATCTGAGTGCTCAAAAACTGTGCGGCTCTAAGGTCGATATCTTAACACTGGGCCAAGACCCTGGCGCTTTCTGATAGCTTGGTGGTGTGCCAGGGAGGAACCCTCGTCTTTCCTCCTATTGACACTCAATGACTCATCAGCTATGCTTCGCTGTACCTATGACTCCTCAGGGCGTTCAGCACTGGAAGATGGAAGAAGGATTTTTGCCTATGTCAGCTCGCGCTTCTGCCCTACCTGCCCTTGCTAGGCGTGATCTGGAGGCATGCGTCGATGCGCCCTCTGTTTTTACGCTGTTCCGCAAGCTCCGCTATCCTGTCGAGGATATGCCTGTTCATGTATCGCTCGAAGAAGGCGATCTGCCCGGTGGTTTGTGCGATGGGATTGCGGCACGCTATCCGGTGGCCCAGGTGGGTGGTGCGCGTCCCGGCGAACCGCTGGTCTCGGTGACGCTCTTTGAACTGAAGGATCAGACTCGAAGAAGCGAGCTGATTCGCGGCATCGCTCAATCCTGGACCCGCCGCTTCTTGGGCGAGCACCTGTTGGTCTTTACAGTCAAGGGCCAGTCCGACCAGGGTACCTTTGAACAATTTGCCTTTGTGAACACACGCCGACTGGGTGAAGGTGCGCAGGTGCGCATCAAACTGCATAAACTGCTGGTGGATCGACGCAGTCCCACGCGCCACGACCTGGACACACTTAACCGCCTCGCGTTACCACCGGGTGGCCTTTCAGCAGAGCAGGTCTACCAGGCACAATGCGAGGCCTTCAACGTCGAACGCCTCACCGATACCTTCTACCGCGAGTACACTCGGCGCTTCCGAGCGGCGCAGCAGCGCATCAAGCAGGATAACCTGGTTATTGCCGCGTTTTCCGATCCCACACGGCTGCATACCTTCACCCAGCGGCTCTTTGGTCGGCTGATGTTCCTCTATTTTTTGCAGAAGAAGGGGGCGCTCAACAGCGACCACCAGTTTATCAAAAGCTGGTACGAAGAAGCCGTGCGACAAGAGAAGAGTTTCTATCGGGGCGTTTTGGAGCCGCTTTTCTTTGATACACTCAATCAGCCCCGACCGGAGGCGCAGTCGCGCTTTGGTAGGGTGCCCTATCTCAACGGCGGCCTGTTTGCCCCGGACGAAGACGATCACGTCGGCGACGTCTTGCTCGCCGACGTCCTCTTTGACACCCGGCATCCCGATGGGCTGCTTTACTTCCTGGAAAACCATAACTTCACTATTGAGGAGGATACCCCGCTCGAGGTGGAGGTGGCGCTCGACCCAGAGATGCTGGGCAAGGTCTTTGAGAACCTGCTGGAAGAAGAGGAGCGCGGCCAGGGCGGTACATTCTATACCCCACGTTCGGTTGTGGCCTTGATGTGTCGTGAGGCGCTGGCCGCCTATCTGACCCGGGAGATACATCTTACCGGCGAACCGCTCGGCTGGATGCTGGACGAAGCGGAGACCGGCGAACCTGTGCGCGATGCGCATGGCCAGCCGCTCTTGAATACCCATAGCCTGCCACGAACCCTCCGTGAGCGCCTGGATCAGGCGCTGGAGCAAATGCGCGTGCTTGACCCCGCCGTGGGTTCTGGCGCCTTTCCACTGGGAATGCTTGCGTTACTCGTGGGCGTACGGCGGGCGCTCTTCCGTGTGAGTGGCGTCTCGGTGGAGCAGCAAACACCCCTGGTAGAGGGCTGGAAGCGCAATTTTATCCGCGACTGTTTATATGGTGTGGATATCAAGCGCGAGGCCATTGAGATCGCTCGACTGCGGTTCTGGCTCTCGCTGGTGGTGGATGCCGATCCTTTCGAGATGGAGCCGCTGCCCAACCTCGATTTCAAGCTGATGGCCGGCGATTCCCTGATTGAGACGATCAACGGTACGGCGATCTATCCGACGCGCCCGGCAGAGAGCAAGGCCAGTCAGTTCTCCTTACTGGAAAGCGAAACCCAACGGCTGATTCACCGTCTGCGTAAATTGAAGGACGAGTATTTTCAGCCATCAGGTGACAGCCCCGCCAGCACGATCAAGCAGGATATCTTGCAGATCGAGCGCGCGGTCGTGTTGGAAGCGTTGCGAGAACGAGAGCAGCAGGGCCAGGAGCGGCTCACCCATATGAGTACATCATTGGTAAACGCGCTCTCCACGCAGGCCAACCGGGTCGAGGTCGAGACGCTGCGCCATGATATCCTGACCACTCGACAGGCGATCGCCGACCTGGAGGCAGGCCAGTCGTTGCCGCTCTTTCTCTATCGGTTGCACTTTGCCAGTGTCTTTGAGGAGAAGGATGGCTTTGATCTTGTCATCGCTAACCCCCCTTATGTACGCCACGAGCGTATACCCCAGGAGACGTTGCGTACGCTGCGTGCGGCTTATCCAGAGGTACAGCATAGCAGCGCCGATCTCTACGTGTATTTCTACGCCCGCGCGCTCCAACTGCTGCATAGAGGCGGCACGTTGGCTTTCATCTCCTCCAACAAGTTCTTCCGTGCTGGCTATGGCAAGAGCCTACGTGACCTACTGACCGGCCAGACCCAGATGCAGATTCTCCTTGATTTGAATGATGCTCCTGTCTTCGAGGCAACGACCGACCCATGCGTGGTGATTACAGCCAAAGATCAACCTGCTCCTAACCACATCTATCGCGGCTTGGCAGCTAGCAGTACTATTGATCTGGAAAAGCTCAACATGATCTTTGCACATGAGAGCCAGGTACTTGTCCAAGCTCAAGGCATTCGTCCTCCAAACGGCAATGCAGCTATCATTTCTACCCTCCTAGAAAAGATGACAAGCCGGAGTACGCCGCTAGGTCACTACGTCAATGGGAAGATATATCGAGGAATCCTAACTGGCTTAAACGAGGCTTTCGTGATAGATCAGGCTACTCGTGATCGACTCGTAGCAGAGGATCCGCACAGTACTGAAATACTCAAACCGTTCTTACGCGGGAGAAACATTCAGAGATATAGGGTACAGCCTGATGATTTATGGCTTATCAGGATAGAGGATGGCTGGACCCAGACAGCGATGAGGACCAAAGGTCAGCCTTCAGAAGTACAGGCATGGGAGTATTTTAGTCGGCGCTACCCTGCTGTTGCTGCTCAACTTGCCCTATTTGCTGGACGGGCACGGAAAAGAGACGACCAGGGGGAATTTTGGTGGGAACTCCGATCATGCACCTACTATTCAGCATTCGAGAGAACAAAAATTATCTATCCAGAGTTCTCCATCTCACGAAAGTTTGCTTTCGATAAGGCTAGATATTATACAAACAACAAGGCATTCATTATTCCATGCGAAGACTATTACCTTCTTGGCGTACTGAACTCTAAATGTGCGTGGTCTTGGATTAAAGAAAAGTGTCCGGTGTTAGGAGATCCAAATAATCGAGGCCGTTTTGAATTGCGTGAGGCAGCGATGAAACACATGCCAATCCCTCTGCCAGAGCCAGAGCAGCGAGCAAGGGTTGAGGAGTTGGCGAAAAAGCTGGTGGAGCATGGAGTAGATGTGCCGGAGGCTGCGGCTTGGGAGGCCGGAATTGACCAGATCGTCTATCAGATATTTGATTTAACGCCAGAGGAGATCGCTGAAGTGGAGCGCCGAGCGCAACTTGGTGCAGGCCGACGCGGGCAGCGGATCGTTGTGGATGAGGAGATAGAGGAGGCGGAAGCATGACCTATTTCCCGCCGGATATTATTGATAACGCCACCACCATCTTTGCTGAGGCGCTGGAGCAAACCATTCTCAAGGCTGAGCAGCGCCAGCTGGACATTGCCACCGGCTATTTTGCCCCGGAGGTCTGGCGCATTGTCGGCAATGCCTTTACCGAACTGTTTGCCTTCCGCCTGCTGCTCGGCGAACGCCCGGATGTGCCCATGGGCGGGCCGGAGACGGTTGATCTGCGCCGCTACTACCGCGCCAAGATCGCCGACGATCTGGCCCGGCTCTCCTTCGACCGCCAGCACGCGCAACTGGTGGATGCACTGCTGGCCTTTCTGGAGCGAGAGGAGGTGCAGGTGCGGCTGTTCAGTGGCCCCTTCCTGCACGCCAAGGCGTATATCTTTGACCAGATCAGCTTTGTCGGCTCCGGCAATTTCACCCCGTCCGGGCTGACGCGTAACTCGGAATTGATGCTGACCAGCATGAGCCAGGCGACGGCCCGCGGCCTACGTGAGTGGTTTGAGGGCAAGTGGACGCAGAGCGAGGACTACAAGCCCGATCTCATCGAGACGCTGCGCGCCTCCAAATTTGGCTCCAAGTCCTACACCCCCTTTGAGGTCTTTATGAAGGCGCTCTACGAATATTTCAAAGAGCGCATTGCGCTGGAGCAGGACCGTGCAGCAACGGTGGACTTGGCGCGCTTCCAGGAAGAAGGCAAAGCGGAGGCTATCCGCCTACTGGACAAATGGGGTGGTGTGCTGGTGGCTGATGCGGTCGGTTTGGGCAAGACATATATTGGCCTCTCCTTGTTGGAGCGAGAGCTACTTACCAAGCGCCAGCGTGGACGAGTGCCACGCGGCCTGATCATCTGTCCGGCGCAGCTGCGCGATCTGGTCTGGCGTCCGCGCCTGGCCGAATACGGTATTCCAGTGGTGGATGTGCTGAGCCAGGAAGAGATTGGCCGCGCTGACTTTGACTGGAGACGCTTTCGCGATCTGGACGTGGTACTGGTGGATGAGAGCCATAATTTCCGCAACCCCGGCACCAACCGCTATCGCAACCTGATGAAGCTGCTGACCGGGGGACGTCGCAAGCGCGTGATCTTGATGACCGCGACCCCAGTCAACAACGGTCTCTATGACTTCTACCACCAACTGCTTCTGCTGGCGCGCGGCGATGAGCACTTCTACCGGCCGATGGGCATCAGCAGTCTCCGCTCGTACTTCAAAGCCGCAGCGGAGGGCGGGTTAGAGATCTTTGACCTGCTGGAGGAGACGACCGTGCGCCGCAGCCGCGCCGATATTCGCCGCCGCCAAGAGGCTGGCGAAGAGGTGATTGTCAGCGGAAAGCCCGTCCACTTCCCAGAGCGGGTGCTGGAGCGGATCGATTACGACCTGGACGGCACCTATCAGGGCCTCTATCATGAGATCACCGACGCGCTAGAGCGGTTATACCTGGTCGCCTACAATCTCGCCGCTTACGCCCGCACGAAAACCAAAGCTACCGAGCAAGATGTGCAACGCAACAATGCCCTCATTGCTCTGATGAAGATGCTTTATCTCAAGCGCCTGGAAAGCTCTACTGCCGCCTTCGAGGAAAGCATCAAACGCCAGGCACTCTTCCAGGGAGGCTTTCTCAAGATACTTCGCGAAGGCAGGCTCCTGGATGCTGCCAGTTACCGGAAGCTCCTGGCGATTGAAGCAGATGAGGAACGCCCAGAACGTGCCGAAGAGATCATCGGCGCGCTCTCCCCGGTCTTGCCAGATGACTACAATATGCAGCGTATCGAGGAGGGTGTGAACCATGACATGACGGTGCTCGACAGCATCCTCTTTATGCTCAAGAGGGCCCGTGAGGGGAGGGCTGGTGCCGATGGTGATGATAAGTTGCGCCAGATCAAAACGGTCCTGGCCAGCGCGCTCAGAGGGCAAAAGGTGTTGATCTTCACCAGCTTTCATGATACCGCCGCCTATCTCCATAAGCAATTACTTGGCGACAGCGCTTGGCTGGAGCAGTCTGGGCAGCCGGTGCTCGGTCTAATTAGTGGGGATACAAAGCCAGACGAGCGCCGAAGGCTGATCGAACGCTTTGCTCCGGTGGCCAATCGCCCACCGGAGATTCCCGGTGATCAGCCATGGCAGGCGGATGGATCAGAAATTCAGGTGCTCATCAGTACCGATGTGCTCTCCGAAGGCCAGAACTTGCAAGACGCCGGCGTGGTGATCAACTATGATCTGCACTGGAACCCAGTACGATTGATTCAGCGTGCCGGGCGCGTGGACCGCATCGGCAGCCCTTTTGCACACATTCTGCTCTACAATGTCTTTCCGGAGGCTGAGTTGGAGAGCCTGCTGGGCCTGGTACAGAGGCTCTCGGCACGCATCGCACAGATTGACCAGACGGTTGGGCTGGATGCAAGCGTGCTGGGCGAGGTGATCTCGCAGCGCTCGCTGGAGCAGTTACGACAGTTGCATCGCAACGATCAAAGCCTGCTGCGCGATCTGGAGCGCCAGGCCGAGCTCGTTTCCACCGAGGAGATGAAGTTCCCGCTCATCAGCTATATCCAGCAGATCGGCGAAAGTGTGGTGGCCGAGATTCCGCTGGGCATCCACAGCGGCAAGCATTACATTGCGCGAGACGCTCGCCCTGGTACCTTCATTGCCTTCAGCGCTGGTGGCCGGCACTTCTGGCGCTTCTATCCCGATGATGGCAGTGAGCCCGAAAAGAACATCCGCAGCCTCTACGCCATGATCGCCTGCGCGCGCGAGGAGCCGCGTATCGAGCCGGGGCTGGTACCCTATGATCTGCTGGAACGTGCCACGCAGGAGATATTGGCAAATGTGCGCGGTGACCAGGCCCGCAACCGGGTGCGTCCTGCGTTGACCGGGTCGGCCCAAAAGCTCTATAATTGGCTGAACCGTCCCACCCTCTGGCAGGAGAACGAAGCGTTGGACCCTGACCAGCTCCGGCGATTCAACGGCGTACTGGAGCAGATATCGCTGCGCCCCTTCGAGCGCGATCGCGGCCTGAAAGCTCTGGTCAAAGCCTACGAGGGCGGCAGCGACTTTGCCCAGCTAGTGGCCGACCTGGATAGCTTCTTCACGGAAAATGGCCTCTACCAGGAGAGCGATGTGGACATCGTGACGGCAGAAGCCATCAAAGAGGAAGACCTGCGCCTAGTCTGCTATGAGCGGCTGGTGCATGCATCAAACCTCTCAGCAAGTGGAGGTAGTAATTCCACAGAGTGAGTAGCCAAAGAAACGAGGAAAGCGGGAACCAAAGCAATGAGCCTGCCCCCAAAGCCCAAGATTTGTCCCTACTGCGGCACCATCGTCAAAGAGCTAACGAAAGACCACATTGTCTCTCGCAGTTTATTCGTTCAACCGTACCCTGATAATTTGCCCACGGTCCGGGTTTGCTACCCATGCAATCAGGAGAAAGGGCTGAACGAAGATTACCTCAGAGATTTCCTCATTTTGAACAGGGAGGCGGGAGGGAGCACTGCAGCTCGCACGCTCATCGAAACGACATTAACACGAGCAATACAAAGTGAAGAGCACGGGAACACCTCGAAGATTGCTCACGCGGTGGCGTTCCAAAGCCAGCACGTCCTCCTGGCTAACCCAAGCGGGCTGATTTGGGGTGAAGCATATAAAGTCCCCGTTGAGAAAGAACGAATAAAAGCGGTGCTTACTGTAAATCCCAGGATTCTGTGGGAGAAATTCGTATAATTCTGCGGGCCGTTCCCTGCCAAAAGTCCGTATTTTCAGACCGCTTGCCCGCCCAGATAACTGTACCAATTTGCGATTTTATTCATAATTTGGCTCTTTTCTGAAGCATATTGTGCCGATCCACTTGGCTTCTTTCCTTGCTTTATATTGCAGAGATAAAGCCGAAAGTGAAGCCATATATTGGCAGTGATTCTGATTTGAGAGGCATATCCTGGCAGTGAGTCGTTTCATTGCATGTTCGAGGCTCACAGCGTTTCCGCTTCTGATTTGCGCGGCCAAATTTACTGCACATTGCCATGATATGGCTCATAGATTCAAGCCGGTTTGACTCTCCGCAAAGGCGAGCGGGTGCTTCCAAAGAATGTCGTGCGCATCGACTCAAATCGCTCTGTGAGGGATATTGTGGCAGCAGATCTGTCTACCAAAGACGCGAACGGGCGCATCAGGACGCGCGCATGCTGATCTTGACAGGAGTTTCATCTGATGCGCATTCAGGCTAGGCCAGGACTGCTTTTGTGCAACAGTCACGACTCAAAATGTGGTTACTGGTGGCGAAGTCGAAGAGGGAACTGGAGCTCATCAATTAATATAGAGGAAATGAACAGGTTGTTGCTTGCCGAAGAAGGAGGCCATCCATGTCACTCAAACCTTTACCGATTCCACCGGTTCCAGAAGAAATA
>WNFX01003581.1_pt1 | contig 15441 bp, 12 predicted proteins | sample 5400111 | NCBI WGS metagenome assembly WNFX01 (sample SAMN13153363, study PRJNA577476) | soil metagenome | isolation source: 40 cm soil or saprolite under grassland replicate 1 | place: USA:California | collected 2016-06-15 | reverse complement strand
CGGCATCTACGAGGCGGAATCCTACATGGACGATGACGGCATCGACATCGGCCAGAAGGTGCCGATCCGCGTGCGCGTCGTGGTCGCGGGCGACGAGATGACCGTCGACCTGAGCGAGGTGTCGAAACAGGTGCGCGGCTTCTACAATTCCGGCATCACCACCGGCTACGCCTGCGCGCAGGTCGCCTACAAGTGCCTGACCTCGCCCACGGATTATCCCATCAACGACGGCTCGTTCCGCAGCCTCAAGACCATCGTGCCGCCCGGCCGGGTGGTCAGCGCGGTGCGGCCGGCACCCATGCGCTGGTGGATGACCTATCCGATGACCATCGTCGACACGATTTTCAAGGCGTTGGCGCCGGCCATTCCTGGTCGCGTCATCGCCGGCCACCACGCCGATCTTCTGGCGTCGTCGTTTCACGGCATCAACAACCGCACCTCCGAGTTCTTCATCGGCAGCTTCGGGCCGCTGGGCGGCGGCTGGGGCGCCAAGATGACAGAGGACGGCGTCTCCGGCACGGTTTGCATCAACGACGGCGATACCCACAACAGCCCGAACGAGCAAGCCGAGTTCAAGTTTCCCATCGTGGTGGAGAGCTATGCGCTGGTGCCCGATTCCGGCGGCGCCGGCCGTCGCCGCGGCGGGCTCGGGGTCGAGCGCGTGGTGCGCGCGCGCACGAATATGGTGGTCAACAATCAGAGCGAGCGCGCCCATTGCCGGCCATGGGGGCTCGACGGCGGCCTCGACGGCACCGGCAACGCGGTGGAGCTGCGCATCGGCGGACAGTGGAAAAGCGATTTCCCCAACGCCAAGGTGTTGGTGGCGCAGCTCAAGCCCGGCGACGCCTTCAAAATCCGCTCGGGCGGTGGTGGCGGCTACGGCAACCCGCTCGAGCGGCCGATCGAACAGGTTCGCGACGACGTGCGCCAAGGCTACGTGACCGCGAAGTCTGCGGCGGAGCTCTACGGCGTCGTGCTCGATCCGCAAACCTTCGAGGTCGATGCGGCGGCAACGGAAAAGTTGCGCGCGGCGCGTCGATCCGGCGATGGCGGCGCCGCGGACGCGAAGTCGGCGTAGGGCGTAGCCCGTGAAGGTCGGGCGCAACAACGGCTCCGGATTTCGCGGCGTCGCCGTCTGGGGCGGGGCTTTTACCGTTTGAGCTTGGCGGTGAACGACATCGCGCCAGCGCCGCAACAGGGGCAGCTCATGGCGACGAGAATGTTCTGCTTCTGCTCCTCGTCGAGGTCGGCGCGATCGAGCAACTGTCGGGTCTGCTGTTCGAACAGCGCGTGCAGCGAGAGCGCGCTATAGGAAATCTGATCCTCCGGCGTAGGCTCCGAAGCGGCCTTGGCTTGCCCTGCCGCCGCGACGCGCCGGACATTACGGGCCCTCTGCTTGCGCTTCGCCATTCATGTCTCCGCCATCTTGCCAACGGTCATTCCGGCTGCAGGCCGATCTGCTCGATGATCTTTGAGCCTGCGCCGCCGCCCGATCCGTGGCGCGCTTTTTCTGCCCACGCGTACGGGCGCATGATACGATACGAATGTATCGCGTTATAGGGCTCAAGCGGTTTCCGTCGGCTTTCGACCGGAAGGCGCTTGCGGTAGGTGTCTTGACGCGTTCTCTGCGGTGACGTCGCTTGCCACGTCGCGGGAGACGCGCGTCCTGCATGGGATCAGGGAATGCCGTTGTCTAGCCGCGCGCGTCCGCGCGCAGTCGATTTCCACGCCCACGTCATCGTGCCCGAGGTCTACGCCCTGGCGGCGCAGCACAATATTTTTTCCGAGCTGCCCACCGACCCCGGCGTCACCGATGAGATGCGAAGGAGCATCAGAGACCGCGCCGCCACGGTGGTCGCCCGCATGAGCGATCTCACCGACCGCATCGTCAACATGGATGCAATGGGCGTCGACGTTCAGGTGCTGAGCGCAAGCCTCGTGCATCAGGGCCTGGAATGGGCCGACGCACAAACGAGCCTGCGGCTCGCGCGCACCACCAACGATTGGATCGCCAAGGCCGTCGCCGCCCATCCGGCGAGGTTGGCCGGGCTCGGCACGCTACCGCTGCATGTGCCGACGCTCGCTGTCGCCGAGCTCGAGCGATGCGTGCGTGAATTGGGGTTCAAGGGCGCGGCGATCTCGACCACGGCCGGAGCGATGGAGCTCGGCGATCCGCAGCTGCGGCCGTTCTGGGGCAAGGCGGAAGAGCTCGGCGCGGTGATCTATATCCATCCCGGCGGCAATCGCGATCGCCGCTTCAAGCGTTTTCATCTCTGGAACAGCGTCGGTCAGGCGTTCGAGGAGGCGATGGCGATTTCGTCGCTGATGTATGACGGCGTGCTGGAAACGTTCCCGCGGCTGAAAATCTGCGTGTCGCACGGCGGCGGCTACATGCCGTGCTATATGGGCCGCATCGATCGCAACTACGCCGAAAAGGTCAACACCCGCGTCAACACGAGCAAGCCGCCGATCGACTATCTGCGCATGCTTTATTTCGACTCCTGCGTCTACGAGCGCGCGGTGCTGCAGCACCTGGTGGACAAGATGGGGGCGGAGCGGGTGTTGCTCGGCTCGGACTACCCCGTGGGCGAAGTAAGGCCGGTCGAATTCGTCACCGATACCGACACGCTGTCGCCGGCGCAGCAAGAGGCAATCGTGGGAACCAACGCGGCGGCGCTGCTCGGCTTGGCAAATCCGTAGCCGCCCCGAGGCGGGGCAGACTTGCAACGCAGCACGGTTGCTGGCTTTGCTCCGCTCCATCTGGGCCAAAGGTTCCGCAGCATGGACGAAGAGATGATGGACGAACGGCTGCTCAATCCCATTTCCACTTGTGAGCTCGAACGGCGCTGGGCCGCGGTCCGCAAAGCGATGGCGGAGCGCAAGATCGACGCGCTGGTGATGCAGAACAACAACGACTGGCTCGGCGGCTATGTCCGCTGGTTCACCGATACGCCGCTGAGCAACGGCTATCCCCGCAGCGTCGTCTTCCCCGCCTCGGATCTGATGACCGTGGTCGACATGGGCGCGCGCGGGGGGCGTCGCAAGATCAACGGCACCGACGAGGCCAACCGCGGCGTCGGGGAAATGATCTTCACGCCGGCCTTTACCAGCGTTGCCTATACTGACGAATACCAGGCGGAGCTCGTTGCCGAAGAACTCAAGCGGCGCGGCTACCGCACCATCGGATGGATCGCCAGCGGCGCCATGCCGCACAGATTCGTCGCGCGCATCGAACGCGAGCTCGCCGGCAAGGCCAAGTTCGTGGATGCGACCGAATTCGTCGATCGCCTCAAGGCGATCAAGAGCGAGGAGGAGAGGGGGCTCATCCGCAAGGCCGCGGAGATGCAGGACGAGGTTTTCACGCGCGTGCTGAACAAGATTAAGCCCGGCATGACCGACAACGACATTACCGCGCTCGCGCAATACGAGGGCCGGCTCCTTGGCAGCGAGCAGGGACTTTTCCTCGGCTCCTCGGCCGCGCTCGGGCAGGCATCGCGCTTCATCGATCGCCATCTGCAGGCGCGCAGGCTCAAGCCCGGCGAGCACTTCACGCTGCTGATCGAGAACAACGGACCCGGCGGTTTCTATACCGAGATCGCGCGCACCATCGTGCTCGGCAAGGCATCGAATGAACTTATCGACGGCTTCGAATCGATAAAGGAGGCGCAGGCCCATACCTTGCGCCTGCTCAAGCCGGGCGCATCCTGCGCCGACATCGCGGCGAGCCACGACGACTACATGCGCCGCCGCGCGTTGCCGCCCGAGCTGCGGCTCTATTGCCACGGCCAGGGCTACGACCTCGTGGAACGGCCGCTGGTGCGCTGCGACGAGACCATGACGATCGCGGAGCATATGAACCTCGCGGTCCATCCGGGCTACGAGACGCCCTCGATCTTCGCCGTGATCTGTGACAATTATCTCATCGAGTCCGACGGCCCGCGCGCGTGCCTGCACAAAACCCCGAAGCAGGTCTTCGAGGTTTGACGCGCTCACGAGGATCGATGTGCTGAGCATCGGCGCGTTTCCCAAGGCGACGAATGCGCCACCGTCGAGACCCGCACCGCGATCGGCCGGCTCATGATCGACAACCTCGGCGCGCACTTCGCCGAGCCGCTGCTCACACCGGTGCGGTAGCGCCGTAGGCGGTCGCGTTCATGTTCTTGATGATCGCGCCTGCGAATGGGAATTGAGTCGCGGCGATGCCGATTGTTCGAAATTAGCGCAAAGCCCGTTTGGGGTTCTCTCGGTTATTAAGGGACTTGCCGGCCCTATGTCCCAACCGCGCGGTCGAGGCCTGCGGCCATCGGCAGCGTGTTCGCTATGCAAGAACAGGAGCGGGCCATGGGCAAGAAAGCTTGGTCACGAAAGCCCCTCGTCGCCGCGCCCGCGGTCGTGCTTGCGGCCTTGATGCTGCTCGCGGAGGAAGCAGGCGCTTATCCGTTCGATGGCGGCATTGGGGTCGGCACCCGCCATCAGCTCGCGACCGGCGGCGTCGCTGGCGAAGGCTCTATCATCGACGAGGCGGATCCCACCGATGACGGATCCATCATCGTCGAGTGCGTGGGTTTCGTGGGTCGCGCGCTTGCCCACGTTAACGGAACCGAGAACGCTTCGATGCGGTACGCGGTAAGCATGCCGCAGTATCCGCTCGGGCCTTCGAAGTGCTGGCCCGGGGAACACAAGCGGGTTCCATAGGCCTTGGTTTGGCCGCACCACGCCTGCGCTCGACCCATCAGCCGGGAAGCCACATTCGCGCCTGCCGAAAATGTGAGCAAACGTGATCGCGGGCAACTTGATTAGGCGAAAATGACGGAACATCTCTGTGAGCCTGACGGCATGATCAGGTGATCGCATGGACCGCATGACCAGCATGGCCACCTTCGTGAAGGTGGTCGAGAGCGGCGGCTTTTCCGCGGCGGCGCGGACGCTGGGCATGTCTCCGAGCATGGCGACCGCCCACGTTCAATCGCTCGAGGAGCGGCTCGGGGTTCGGCTTCTCAACCGGAGCACGCGCCGCGTGAGCCTGACCGAGGTCGGTCACGCCTATTACGAGCGCTGCCTGCAGATCCTGGCGGACGCGGACGATGCCGACCAGATCGCCCAGGCGCTGCAGTCGACGCCGCGGGGCACGCTGCGCCTGAACACCTCGATCGCGATCCCGCCGTTGCTCGCGCCCGTGATCGCCGAGTTCGTGGCGGTCTATCCCGAGATTTCCATCAACTTGACGATGACCGATCGAATGATCGATCTGGTGGAGGAGGGATTCGATCTCGCCGTCCGCAACATGTCGGTGCCGGACTCGAGCCTGGTCGTGCGCCGCGTCGCCACCTACCGTTTCGTGGTGTGCGGCGCGCCCGGCTACCTCGCCGCGCGCGGAATTCCAAGGCAGCCGGCCGATCTGGTGCATCATAATTGTCTCGTTTATTCCCATTCGGCGTGGGGCAACGACTGGCGGTTCGCGGGGCAGGAGGGCGAGCAATCGGTTGCCGTGGCGGGAAATCTGCAAGCCAACAGCGACAACGCGCTGCGGTTGGCGGCCGTGCACGGCCAGGGACTCGCACTGGCGCCGAGCTTTCTGCTCATCGATGAGATCAAATCGGGTCGTCTCGTTCCGGTCTTGACCGAGTTTTTGCAGACCGAGCACGCCATCAACGCGATCTACCCGCATCGCCACCATCTTTCGGCGAAGGTCCGCAGCTTCATCGACCTTTTGGTCAAGCACTTTCACGAGGATCCCGGCTGCGCCGATCCCTGCAGGTCTCGCCTGACCGCGAAGCCTCCCGCGGGCGCTGCCGTCGTCGCAGATGCACCGTCCGTCGGCGCGCTTGGGGTTGCCGCCGATGACCTCGCCCCGCAGCATCAATAGCGGCTCGGCGCTCGCGATCGCCTTTTTGCGGGCTTTGCCGCGCCGTCGCGATTTCGCTAGCTTGCCGGACCGTCGAAGGCGGCGGGCAGGGGCTGCGGGCCATGGCGCAGGCGCAAATCACCATCGCAGGCGTGAGCCATTGCTATCGTCCACCGAGCGGGCGGCCGGTGCTCGCACTCGAGGACGTGTCGCTCGACGTGCGTGGGCGTGAATTCGTCGCGCTGCTCGGACCCTCCGGCTGCGGCAAGTCGACGCTGCTCTATCTCATCGGCGGCTTTCTCCCCACGGAAACCGGCAAGATCCTCATCGAGGGCAAGCCGATCGGCGCGCCGGGTCCCGATCGCGGCATCGTCTTTCAGCATTTCGCGCTGTTTCCGTGGAAGACGGTGCGCGCCAACGTCCTCTACGGCTTGGAGCGGATGGGGCTCCCGCGCGACCAACGCCAGCAGCGGGCGCAATCCTTCATCGATCTGGTCGGGCTGACCGGCTTCGAGGACAGCTATCCTTCGCAGCTTTCCGGCGGCATGCGCCAGCGCACCGCGCTTGCCCGCACGCTCGCCTTCGACCCGAAAATCCTGCTGATGGACGAGCCGTTCGGCGCGCTCGATGCCCAGACCCGCGCCCTCATGCAGTCCGAGCTGCTCAGCATCTGGCAGCGCACGCCGAAGACCGTGATCTTCGTGACCCACGACGTGCAGGAGGCGGTCTATCTCGCCGACCGCGTGGCGGTGATGTCGGCGCGGCCCGGCCGCATCAAGGCGATCGTCGATACCAAGTTCGATAAGAGCGACCCTGCGATCTTCAAGAACAAGGGCTTCATCGACAAGGTCGACGAGATCTGGAACCTGGTGCGCATCGAGGCGATCAAAGCGCAAACGGGACGGGCGTCATGATCGAGCCGGCAATGATCGCAACATCTCCCGGGATGCAGCGCCGCATGAAGGCGGCGCTGCTGCGATACCTCCCGCTGCTCTTGCTTGCGCTGGCGTGGGAACTCGGCGCCCGCACCGGCCTCGTCTCCACGCTCGCCTTGCCGCCGCTGAGCACGGTGGCGGCGGCCTGGATCGATCTGCTCAAGGACGGCGAACTCGTCAGCAATGGCGCGGCTTCGCTGTGGCGGTCCGGCGCCGGATTAACTCTGGCGATCGTGGTCGGCGCCGTGCTCGGCATCTTTATGGCCTGGTGGCGGCCGGTGAACGTGTTGCTCAGTCCGCTGGTGGAAATGTTCTACCCGATGCCGAAATCGGCGCTGATCCCGGTCACGGTGCTGTGGCTCGGCTTCGGCAACGGCTCGAAGATTTTGCTGATCTTTCTCGGCTGCATGCTGCCGGTTACGGTCGGCGCATTCAATGGCGCGCGTTCGAGCGAGCAGGCATTGGTTTGGTCCGCCCGCAGCATGGGGGCGAATCGACTACGCATGTTGTGGGACGTGGTGGTGCCGAGCGCGATGCCGGAGCTGCTCAACGGCATCCGCACCGCGCTCGCGCTCTCCTTCATCCTGTTGGTCAGCTCCGAGCTGATCGCGGCACGCGAGGGGCTGGGCTATCTCATCGGCTTCCTTGGCGCGAGCGGCACCTATGATGCGATGTTCGCCGTCGTGCTCACGGTCGCGCTGCTCGGGTTCATCGCCGACCGGATCTATCTGGCTCTCATGCAAAGGATGCTGCGGTGGCGGGAATAGACATGCCGGGCGGGCCGTTGGCCGAACTGGCGCGCGCGCCATCGGCCTATCGCTGGCTGCGGACGGCGGGCTGGGGCTTTGCGCGGGTGTTTTCCCTCGTTGCGCTCGCGGTCGCTTGGGAGCTGGCGGCGCGCTCGGGCGCGTTCACGCCTTATATGCTGCCGGCGCTGAGCGCGGTGCTGGAGCGGATCTGGCACGATCTCGTCGCCGGCGACCTCGTGCTCAACACCGGCGTGACGCTTTACCGCGCCTTGACCGGCTTTTTGATCGGGGCCGTTGCCGGCGTCGCGCTGGGCATGGCGATTTCCCGCAATCGATTCACCTATTGGTTCTTCGATCCGATCATTTCGGTCGGATTCCCGATGCCGAAGATCGCCTTCCTGCCGGTGGTCATGCTGTGGCTCGGCGTCTACGACACGTCCAAGATCACGATGATCGTGGTGGAGGCGATCTTCCCGGTGGTCACCGCCACGATCGTCGGCATCCGCGGCGTCGAGCGCGAGCTGCTGTGGTCGGCGCGCAATATGGGCGCAACGGAGCGCGAGCTATTGTGGCAGATCGCCCTACCGGCGGCGCTCCCTCAAATCATCACCGGGCTGCAGGTGGCTCTTCCCATCGCGCTCATCGTCGCAATCGTGACCGAGATGTTCATGGGCGGCTATGGGCTCGGCGGCGCGATGAACACCGCCTCGCGCTTTGCCGATTCCCGCGGCGTATTCGCCGGCATCGTCGAGATCGCGGTGATCGGCTACGCGCTGGTCAAGGGCATGATGTTGGTGCGGCGGCGCCTGTTGCTGTGGCACCAGGAGGCGGAGGCGCCGAGCACGGTGTAATTTTAAGCAGTTAGTCCTTGGATGAATGAGACAGTCTCTCACGCCGATTGACGGTCGGTGGGCACGACAAAGTGATCGAATTGGCAGCCGGGTGACTGCGATCGCTCACTCGCGCTGGTTGGACAGCGATCCGTGGACTCAGCCCACCGACGCACCGAGCGCCAGACGCAGGCCATCAAAGATCCGCGGTCCGCGTCGACCGCTGACGTTACCGGTGTCTTCGATCGGTCGTTTCATGAACAACTGCGTGCGACCCGGCGCCATTTTCGTCAAAGCCGCAACGTACTTCGCAGCGTTCGACTTATCGCCAACAGTGGCATAAATGGACGCCAGCCAGGCCTGGACGAGAGCAGACCCGGGCATGAAGGTGTTGGCGCGCAAGGCCCAGTCTAGAGCGGCCCGATCGTGGCCGAGCTCGAGCTCTGCCTCGGCGGCGAATAGATACCAATAGCCTAGCGTCGGATCATTGGGGATCGCGACGCGGATGGTTCGAAGGATTTGTTCCAATCCCTTCTGCGGTTGTCCGGTTCTCGTGAGGATGTTTCCGATCTGGCCCTGTGCTGGAAGGAAGCTTGGGTTGAGTTCGAGACAGCGTTGCAAAGACCGCAAGCTCGCCTGGTATTGACGGCGGTACTTTTGCAATAGCGCCAGACTGTAGAGTGCGGAAATCGAATTTGGAGACTTGCCCAGGACCTCGTTCAACAGCCGCTCGGCCTGGCTCAGATCGGGCGAAGGATCAAGGTCGATAAAATTCATCGCCGCGATGATGTGCACCCGTGCAACAGCCAGCAGGGCGGGCTGATAGTGCGGATCGCGCCGCAAAGCCTCATCGAACGATGTCAAGGCATCGGATAGGTTTTCCCGCGTGGTGCCCCGGTGTAGAGCCAAATAGCCACGTGCAACCAGTTCACTGTCAGTGAGCTGTGAACTCGGTTTGGTGCGCATGCGCAACGCGCCGACACGGCCAATCTCGATCGCAAGCACCCGAGCGATTCCACGTGCCGCTTCATCCGCAATGAGCGTTAGGTCGCTGCGCTCCCGCTGCAGATGGTCGGACCAGACATTTGTCCTGGTCGCCGTGTCCACCAGTTGAAAGTCTATCCTGAGAGCGCCGTCATTGCCCTGAACGTGACCGGCGATCGCGTATTGCACGCCGAAGTCCGTCATGAGGTGTGCCACGTCCATCCGACGATCGCGATAGAAGTCCGACGTCTGCTCCGAGATCACCCGCAGCTTGCCGAAGCGGCTGAGATAACCGATCAGGTTATGGGTGAGCGCCCGGGCGAACGCAGGATCGTCTGACTGCCCGAGGTTGTCGGCGGAAAAGGGCAGCACCACGATGGCCGGAATGCGATGCAGATCAGTCAGCGGCAACGGTTTTCTGGCTCCGTTTTCGAGCCCCAGCACGGCGATCGTGCCAATCGCCAGAAGGACGATGGTCACCCATGCGGCGGCAAGCCGCCCGCGATGCCAAAACGGCAGCCCGGCCGGCGCCGTCGTGCGCGGCGCTTGCTCGGCCGCAAGCACGATCGGAATGGGAACCGGAGACGCTTTGGTCTCGCTCGGCGCAGGCGAGATCGGTGCCGTGTCCGGCAAGCCAGCCGGTTTCGCAACGCTTTGCACTGCAAGCCGCTCGAGATCAGGCGCAGGCGCCGGTTCAAAATCGCCCCGTTTGATCGCGTCGATCAAGGCGCGCGTTGCTGCTTCGGGAGAAACGCCAAGGTCGCTGCGCAGCAGATCAGTGAACAGCTTCGCCCGGCTCAGCGCGGCTTCGCGTCCCTTGTAGCGCGCAAACAGCTTCAGCGCGGTACGCTGCCGATCCTCGCGCGTCGGCTCCAGCGCAACCAACCGTTCAGCCGCCGCAATGGCGCGTTCGCCGTCGCCATTCGCATCGGCATTCCGGCAAAGCGCCTCGAACACGCCCGCCGCCACCGTTGAAAGCCGATCGGCCTCCTGACGATGCCAACTATCGAACTCTTCGATGTCCAGAGCGAGGTCGGGCAAAAACGCTCCGTGCCAAAGCTCTGCGGCCTGGGTGAGTTCGTCCGGCGCGGCCGATCGAGCATGCGACATGAACCTACGCGCATCCACGGAGACGAATTGAGTGCGCAGCCCAATCGCTTCTCGATCCACTAAGAGGATTTCAGATGCCAGGCACAAATCCTGGCGCAGCGAAATGAGGCATTGCCGCAGGCTGTGGCGTGCCAGCGCATCAGGATTGTCACCCCAAAACAGCGTCGCGAGTTCTTCACGCCTTGCCCGGTAGTCCGGTTTCATCGCCAGGTAGGCGAGCAGCGCTCGGGCCTTTCTGGATCGGACCGAAATCGGAATGCGGCGGCCCACGTTCGCTTCGATCGCGAACGCACCGAGCAGACGCAATGTGACGTGGCTCAATTTGGACATCGATCGGAGCCGCCGCCGAAGAATCCACGGCAAGGTAACTTATCACTCTTGATCCGCACGCACCACGCTCAAGCACAAAGGCCTGGAGAACAGTCCTTCAGAACCTTGCCTACGCATTAAGTACCTCATTCATCGAAAGGTTTCCTTTGACGACGCCATGACGCCGCGATGACCACGGCTGTGCCACCGTTGGTGAAATTCGAAGCCTGCTCAGCGCTCGAGGCTGATTGAGCGCCGGTGCGCTCGCCGCAGGATCAATTCGCTGGCCCGAGACGACAACATGACGACCAACCCCAGACTTGAAGCAGCACTCGCGTTGCACCGATTCGGTTTCGGACCGGTCGCCGGTTCAATCGCCGCGATCGCAGACGATCCGCGCGGCGCATTGCTAGCCGACCTCGAACGGCCCGGCGCCGGGCGGGTCGCGGCGGCGAATCTGCCCAACAGCGGGCAGGCGGCGCGTGCCTTTTTCGAGTTCCGCGCTGAACGGCTGGCGAAGGAAAAGCTAACGCAGCGCGCCAAAAAGGAGACAGAGACGAAGGGCATGGTTGTTGGCACGGCCGACGGCGATGCGATGAAACCAAACGGGGACGCGCAGGCTCCCAACCCGGAACCGGCTCTGACTCAGCAGAACCAGCCGCCGCCATTGCCGGCTCAGCTTGTTCAAAACGAGGCCAAAGTCCGCATCGAAGTCGCCGTCGCCGCGGAGATCGGCTTCGTCGAGCGCCTTGTTTGGTTTTGGTCGAATCACTTCTGTGTTTCGGCCGACAAGATCGTTTCCATGGCCGGCGCCTATGAGCGCGAGGCGATACGCCCGCGCGTCCTTGGCCGCTTCGTCGACATGCTGACCGCGGTCGAAAGCCATCCAGCCATGCTGTTTTATCTCGATAACTTGCAATCCATCGGCCCGAATTCGGTCGCCGGCATTAACCGCGACAGGAGCTTAAACGAAAACCTTGCCCGCGAAATTCTGGAGCTGCACACGCTCGGCGTCCGCACCGGTTATTCGCAGGACGATGTCACGCACTTTGCCAATGTGCTCACGGGGTGGACCTGGGTGGGGCTTGGCGAGCCCAACCATGGCGGGGAGTTCGTTTTCGTCAAGCGCCTGCACGAGCCGGGCGAACAGACTGTGATCGGCAAGAGCTATCCCGACACGGGGGTCGATCAGGGCCGTGCCGTGCTCGCAGATCTGGCGCGGCATCCGGCGACTGCAGGGCACATCGCGTATAAGTTCGCCCGGCATTTCGTCGCCGACGCGCCTCCGCCGTCGCTGGTCGACAAGCTAGCGAAGAGTTTTGCCGACAGTGACGGCAATCTAAAGGAGCTGGCCAAGACGCTGATTGCGGCCGAGGAATCATGGACGCCCGAGCGCACGAAGCTCAAGCGTCCATCCGAATGGATCATATCCGCGCTGCGCCTCACGGGTGCGCCATGGGTGGTCGGCCGTGTCATGTCGGGGCAGGCGTTGCTCGGCGAGCCGCTGTGGCGTCCGCCGGCTCCAAACGGCTTCCCCGATAACGAGTCGACATGGATCGATGGCCTGTCGCAACGCGTCGACATAGCCAGCAATTTCGCCGGCCGCGTGGCTGACCGGTTGGATCCCGTCGCGCTTGTCGAGGCGGGGCTCGGCCCGCTGGCGTCGGCCGAGACCCGCAACACGGTCGCTCGCGCGGAAAGTCGCGCGCAGGCGCTCGCCCTGCTGCTGATGGCGCCAGAGTTCCTGCGGAGATAAATCATGACCGAACGCCACGCACCGTCGCGCCGGGAATTGCTGCTCGCTTCGGGCACTCTGTTCGCCTGGGCGTATCTGCCGAAGCTCGCGCGTGCCGAAGGGCGCGACCCGCGCTTTCTGACGATCGTACTGCGCGGTGCGCTCGACGGGCTCGCGACAGTGGCCCCGGTTGGAGATCCAGATTGGGTTTCGCTGCGCGGCGACAACGCGCTGACGCTCGACAGCAAGACATCGGCACTCAAGCTCGACGATTTCTTCGCGCTCAATCCAGCGATGCCGAATCTGCATCGTATGTTCAAAGCGAACGAGGCGATTGTCGTCCACGCCGCCGCCACGTCCTATCGCGAGCGCTCGCATTTCGATGGCCAGGACGTGCTCGAGAGCGGGGTCGAAAAGCCGGGCGTGACCTACACCGGGTGGCTCAACCGTTTACTGGTGGGCCTTGCGCCCGAGGACCGCGTCGGTTCGAACGGGGGCAGGGCCTTCGCCGTCGGACCGGTGACGCCGTTGGTTGTTCGTGGGCCAGCGCCGGTACTGGCGTGGTCGCCGCGGCGAGTTCTGCCGGCAAGCGACGGCACCATCATGCGATTGCTGGACCTCTATCGGCACACTGACGTCAACTTCGCGCGCGTCCTTGAAGGCCGCACGAGGCTCACGGCAATTGCGCCGGCCGGCAGCATGGAGCAGAAGCCGGTCGGCCAGATCGCCGCCCCCGACCTCGCTCGGTTGCGTGCCTATTTCTCCGAAGCCGTTGGCACCGCCGCGAAGTTCCTGGCGCAGCCCGACGGTCCGCGCGTCGGCGCGCTCGCGCTTGACGGTTGGGACACGCACTACAATGAAGGCATCGCGGCTGGCTGGCTGGCGCAACTGCTGGGCGCGCTCGATGGGGCTCTCGCCGCCGTGCAGGACAATATGGGACCGGCGTGGCGCGAGACCGTCGTGGTGCTTGTCACCGAGTTCGGCCGCACGGCGCGCATCAACGGCACTAATGGCACCGACCACGGCACCGCCACCGTCATGCTACTCGCCGGCGGCGCGCTCAAAGGCGGTCGCGTGATCGCCGACTGGCCTGGGCTGAAGGCGGCAAACTTGTTGGAGAACCGCGACCTCAAGCCGACCATCGATGTGCGCGCCGTGCTCAAAGGATTGCTGAAGGATCATCTTCGGGCGAACGACCACGCGCTTGCAGCCGATGTGTTCCCCGGCAGCGACGATGTGAAGCCCATTGCAGGCTTGGTCACGTCGGGCTGACCGCAGTGAATTGAATCCGCTCTCCAAGGAAAGAGCGGAATGCTCAAGCGTAGTTATGTTGCTCCCGTACCCACGGATAGGTGATTTCAAAAGGGCGGTATGACGATTTTATCCCGATGCCATCTGACGATTTTCAACCGATGGGACCACCCGTGGGCATTTCGGGTATGTTCCATGCGTCGCATTGAGAATCGACCTGAAGCAAACCGCCACATGCGGCCACTTTGGGCGGAGTTCATTTTTGCCCTCGACAGTTGGTTGCGAAGGCGGGAAGGCGTGTTCGAGTACAGCCACAAGCCGGACTGCATTCTTCGGGCCCAGCTCAGCCAGCTGTCGAGTGATGTGCTGCTTTCCGACGGAACGTCCGGTCGCCCCGGTGACCGGGTGATCGACCTCCACCTCTGGAATGAGCAGATCCCTGTCAAACCTATCGCAGGCTATTCCCTGGCGTGGGGATGCCGCTTCAACCGGAGCCTCGCAAAATCCCTTCGTGGACTGGCTCAATTTCTGATGAGTAAGCCGCAACTCTCGGACATAAACATCATCCGCGCGATTACAAATCTCGACGCGCTTCATCGTATCGCCACACGACATGGATTCGAGGTCAGTCGCGACCCTGTCAATCTTTCACCACCTTGGGAGCACGCGCACCGGTTCGGCCAAAATATTCTGTATTGGCTGTTGACGCTTGCGTGTCATTCCGGCCGTACGCGGCCGCGTAAATTTTCGCGAAGCCGACAGGTCATATATCTCTCTCGCAGGGTGCTCGACTGCAAGTACATTGCCGCTACGAGGAGGCATACCCGCCATGGTGCTCATGGAGTCGCTTGACGCCACGAAGCTCATGCCCGAACAGCGCCATCACGCCGCCATGCCAAGGATCGCGAGGCGCTGCTGGCCTTCTACGACTTCCCGGCCGAGCATTGGAAGCATCTGCGCACGACCAACGTCATCGAGAGCGTATTCGCGACGGTTCGTCATCGCACCGTGCGCAGCAAGGGATGCCTCTCGAACGAGACCGCGCTGGCCATGATCTTCAAGCTTGCCGAGGCGGCCGAGAAAAGCTGGCGAAGCCTCGACGGTCACAACCTGCTGCCGAAACTAACGCTTGGAGCGAAGTTCGCCGACGGAATCGAGATCACATCGCAAGCTCAAGCTGCTGCCGCCTGGTCCCGACCAACCAGGCTCGACCTTCACGGTCATCCATTGACGCGAGATAACAGCTGATCAGATACGTCGAGGATAGAGCTACAATGGCAGAGCCGATCAAGCCCTCTGCGCTGTCGGAGTCGAGACTGCGGACTGGAGATGAAGGCTCTGGGCTGCTTCCGCGCCGCTTAATCTTCGGAAATCCCGAACGGAGCGTCGTGCGCATAAGTCCGGGTGGCACGCGGATTGCCTTCCTCGCGCCGGTAGATGGCGTGCTCAATCTTTGGGTTGCCCCCATCGACCAGATAGACAATGCGCGTCCCGTGACCGCGGTGACCGACCGTAATCTCGGCTCCTCGATCGTATGGATGCACGACAATCGGCATATCGTATTCTTCCGCGAGCAGGCTGGCGACGAGAACTGGCGCGCCTGGCGAGTCGATCTCCGAACTGCCGAAATCAGGCCGCTGACTCCGGGACCCGGGGTGAAATGTGACGTTCAGCAGATTTCGCGCCACTTTCC
>WNFX01008418.1_pt1 | contig 15444 bp, 15 predicted proteins | sample 5400111 | NCBI WGS metagenome assembly WNFX01 (sample SAMN13153363, study PRJNA577476) | soil metagenome | isolation source: 40 cm soil or saprolite under grassland replicate 1 | place: USA:California | collected 2016-06-15 | reverse complement strand
GGCTATACCCCAGGGGCTTCGCTCGTCTTGTGCTCGGACTGCCAGATGCGAGGAAACGCCGACCGAAATGCAAGCCTGGTCATTGGACAGCGCCTGCTTGCCCGTTATCAGACGCACTCACAGGAAAAGCCACCCACTCCTCTGCATGCAGAGAGGTCTTTGAAAAAGGATGGTGACGCTCGTTCCCAGGACGCCAAACGCCGAAGACGGCCATCTTCCAACCAGGCCAGGCATGGAACCAGCGTCGAGCACGGCACCGCTCAGGACGGAGTGCATGGGATGGCAAATACTCCGTCAGGTATTCCTCGTTAATTACGGTGGTTCAATGAGTAGCGGCTACGCCGCACATACTCGAACGATCGCGTATTCAGGAGTGCCAGAAGCTGCGGGGCTTTTAGCCCTCGCGGAGTGTCACTTTAGAAAACACCGTTTCATCAGACACTCCATCCTGCGGGCAGCAGGGAGAAGGTGGGAATACCCTCAAAGCGACGCGTGCAGGGGATACTCACCAGAAACCTGGATTGTTCCTTCAAGGATGGAGTCTGTTTCATCAGGAGGTTGGCATGTCTTCCTCACATTCACACAAAGCAGTTCCAGTCAGTCCCAGCATAGGAGACGAGGCCGGTATCGAGCAGTATCGTAAAGAGACTAGCGAATTGCGAGCAGCTCTTTCAACCAGTCGAGAAGAAAATGCATTACTTAATGAGGTTATTTCAACGATAGGCTCGACGCTCAAACTTGATGAAATACTCAGCCACCTGGTAGATATCATTGCTCGCGCTATTTCTTGCCATGCAGCCTTCATTTACCTCTATAACAAGGACAAAGATCGATTGGTGCTGGCGAGCACCAGTGAACAGTATGAACACCTGGTAGGAAAGATTGAATTAGGTCTGGGGGAGGGGATAACAGGCTGGGTAGGTCTGACGCTTAAGCCTGTGATCTTGAAGGACGAGGCAATGGAAGATCCGCGCTTTTACTACTTCCCCGAACTGGAAGAGGAAAAGTTCCAGTCCATCATGACGGTGCCAATCATCGGGAAAGGGCGCAACCTGATTGGTGTGATCACCATGCACACGGTCGCTCCCTATGAATTTACAGAGAATCACCAGGCGTTCGTCAGTAATACGGCCACGCTGGTAGCCTCCGCGATCGAGAATGCCCAGCTTTTTGAGGGCACGCAGCGCAAGCTCAGCATCCTCACATCGCTGGCAGTCCTGAGCCAAACAATCAGTTCTGGCCTCTATCTCGATGATTTGTTGCGCTCGCTAACGACGTTGACAGTGCAAATCATGGAGGTTGATCTGTGCGTCATTATGCTGATGGATCAAACGCGGGGTCGTTTAACCATACGTGCCTCCTCGCCTAACCTGAATGATCGCGCCTTGAACTTTCAGCCCATTGAAGTTGACCGGCATGTATGGGAAAAACTGCGTGAAACAAATGAAGCCTCGTTCCACGCAGACAATGCGCGCAGGCAGCTTCCTGATTTGAGCCTGCATACGCTCGAGCGATTGAACCCTCTCAAAGACACGCAGTATAAGGCGCTGCTCTCTGTTCCACTTATCGCCGGAACCGAACATCTTGGACTGATAAGCTGCTACGCGACCAAAACTCGTCGCTATACCTCTGAGGATCACAGCCTGCTGAGCACCATTGCTAACCAGGCGGCAATAGCGATCAAGAATAGCCAACTGGTAGATCTGTTGGCGCAGAAAAACCTGGTGAAGGGTTTTTTTGATGATCTCATGCTTGGTTCGTATGATACGGAAGATGCGCTGCGCCAACGCGCGAACTTCCTGGGCTGCGACCTCAGCAGGCCTCACCTGGCGGTGCTGATTGAAATTTCACAGTTAGATGAGGAGCGCGACGACAAAAATAACAACCAGGCGGAAGGGATAGTGGCAGGCAGTCCATCAACCCTGCAAACAGAAGAGGAGCGCCTGGCAGTTCATAAACGCATTTATGGTTTGATACGGCGCCGTATTCAGGACAGTTACCCCGGCTCGATCCTCTACGAGCACGAAAATATTCTCACCTGTTTGTTCTCTCTGAGCAAAGATCCAGCCGCGGCGCGTCTCAAAACATGGCTGCGTGATCTCTCTCGCCAGATGCGCAGCGAGCAGAACGCCCGGCTCTCTATGGGAGTGGGAAATCCCTGTCAGAGCATTAGCGACTACCGGCGTGGCTTTGCCGAGGCAAGAGAGGCCCTGCAAATGGGGCAAAGCCTCAACAGGGAAGGGGGAGTCACTCATTTTAATGACCTGGGTGTTTATCGCTACCTGTATAAGATTGCGCGCATGGATGACCTGCGCGACATGTACCAGGACCAGGTAGCGCGCATCGCAACCTACGATCGTCGTAAAGGGACCGACCTGCTGGATACGCTGGAGACATATCTCGAATGCGCGGGGAATCTGACCAAGACCTCTAACCGGCTCTTTGTGCACCGCAATACATTGATTCAGCGTCTAGAGCGGTTACAGTCGCTGTGTGACATCGATCTCCAGGAACGAAGCAACTGGCTAACGCTCCAGGTAGCGATTAAAGTGTACAAGCTGCGCTCAAACGGAGCTTAGCAGAAAGAACCAAAGAAACATCTATGAAAAAGTGCCGAGAAAATAGCCGGCAGTGGCTATTTTCTCGGCACTTTTTCATGTTTTCTCTAAGGGTTGTGTTTAGATAGCAGTGTTTCGTGTTTGTGGCTGTGGCCGTTACTTTTCTCCTGGGCATTCTCCATGCGACAATAGAGGCCGTCCATTTCGCAGCACGCTGTGCGGTGGTCATTACACTCAAATTGGATGGTGGCATGATCGATATGGTATTTTTCGCTGAGCATACTGTTAAGGGATTGCAGGATGGGCGAACTGCAACTGGGACGATGGTCGTTGATGCGCGTATGGCAGGAGAGAGCATACATGCCGCTGGCAATACACCAGACGTGGAGGTCGTGTACGTCTTTCACGCCCTCGATCTTTTTCATATCACCGACAAGATCAGAGAGAGAGATGTCCCTGGGCGTGGATTCCAGGAGAATATCGGTGGTCTCGCGGAGGATGCCCCAGGCTCCAAACGCGATAAGCACGGCTATGCCGACTGACAGCAAGGGGTCAACCAGCGTCCAACCGGTCAGGAGGATGATGATGCCAGCCACAATGACGCCGACCGAGACGATCACGTCGCCAAATACGTGCATGGTCGCAGCCCGCACATTGAGACTATGGCCCTCTTTTTGCAAGCCTAAACCGATGAAGAGGTTAACGGCTATGCCAATCCCTGCTGAAAGGAACATAACAAACGGCTGTACCGGTTCTGGATGTTGGAAACGCTGAAAGGCTTCCAGGGAGATGACAATGGCGATGATGATCAAGGTAACGGCGTTAACAAGGGCGGCCAGGATACCTACGCGGTGATAGCCAAAGGTTTTGCGCGCATTGGCAGGCCTCTCAGCCTGTACTGCAGCAAACCAGGCCAGGCCAAGCGCGAAAATGTCGGTTACGACATGGCCGGCGTCAGAGAATAGAGCTAGTGAATTAGAAACAATACCACCGACCAGTTCCGCCACCAGGATAACGATTGTTAAGAAGAAGGCCAGGCGTAACGTCTGTTTCGCCATGCCATGGGTATGATTATGATTATGCCCAATGTGCTGATCACTCATGCGGGCACCTGCGTCTCTCTTTTAAAAGGGAGGAGGGAGAGTTCGTTGGCATGGGTGAGACCAATTTCGAGCAGCAGCCGAATATGTTCATCTACAAGCCGGTAATAGACGATCCGCCCTACTTTACGCATTGCGACAACCTGTTGGTAACGCAAAACACGCAGCTGATGGGAGATGGTGGTATCGTCTCGATCGAGACCGGTAGCCAGATCACCCACACATAATTCTCCCGTGGGAGCGTTCAACAAAGCATAGAGAACCTGGAGACGTGTGGGGTCGCTCAGAACGGAGAAGAGCTTTGCGATACGCTCCGCGCTCTCGTTGGCTAACAGGTTGCGCCGTACTGCCAACGCGAGTTCCGCGTGGGTATTACGCTCCTGGGACATATCTCCTGCATCGCTATCACCAGTGGTCGATGCTTTGACAGGTTGAGAAACCATACAACCTTCCTTTTATCTTTTCATATCTGCACATGTATGCAACTATTCTGTTGTAATTATATCTCATAGACGGCATTTCGGCAAGGTGAGGTGTTCTGGTGATTCCCCAGAAGTGCGCCAGAGATCCTTCGCTGCGCTCAGGATGACAGCCGGGGGTTTTGTCATCCTGAGCGCAGCGAAGGATCTGCGTGGTGCCCGGCGAGAGATCCTTCGCTGCGCTCAGGATGACATGCAGGACACCGCTGGAGGCCGCTCACGGGAAATCTTCTCTCCGAATATCCAGAAAAACCATGGATGGCTTGCAGACAGGTTCACTCACATGTTAGACTAAGGTGTGTTTATTTCATCTATACACAAAACAAATGATCCATGGTGGCAACGGTTACGGCCTCGCCTCACAATAACCTATCTACTGGTTGCCCTGGCCCTGCTCATCATCAGTGTAATCGGCCATGTTCGCCTACTTGGTGAGATAGGAAAAACTTTTGGCGGTTTTTTTTGGGCGATCGATACTGATGACCAGGTGGTTATTGCCTCTACACTACCTCAAACCGGCCAATTCGGGGCCTCGGCAAGTTCACTGACCAATACGGACCATTTCATTGGGGTCGAAGTCAAAAATAAGAACGGGGTGACGGCCTACTCGTGGCAACAGAATCAGCTTCACCCCGAGATTGTGCCGCTGACGGCCGCCTATATGCATGCCAGTCCAGGTGATGGCGTTACTTACACCATTCAGCACTCGAACAACACGACGGGTCAAACAACGCTCCAGGCTGTCAAGTTTACCTGGGATATGTGGTTTGAAAACTATGGTCTGACGCTGCTCGCCGGTATCAGCTGGCTGCTGGTCGGCACCCTCTTGCTTGTCACCGCCCGCGACTGGACGGGAGCCGTCGAGGGTATTACGCTGCTGCCGCCAGCGATGCTCTTCCTGCTCTACAGCCACTGGGGCAACGTGCAACAGGCCTATCCTGCGGATATAGTATTTCAACTGTTGTGGGTCCCATCATTTGCCCTGCTTGGCGCAGCCTTTATCCATCTCAGTTTGACATACCGGCCAGAAGCATTGAGTGTGCCGCGCCGACCGCGCTTGATGGTGGATGGCTTGCCGTACCTGCCGCTGATCGCGCTAGTAGCCTTTGAATGGAGTTCTTTTCTCATCTTTGGCAAAGTAGCCGGGCGTCCTCATTTTATTGTTGCGCTTAGCTATGGAGTATTCGGGGGCGTCCTGAGTTTCGTGATCGGCGTCATTTCGTTGTTGCGGGTCAGTCGCATTATTCCAGGGGCGCGCATACCCGATAACGTACGCCGTCGCCTGAGGGATCTCTTAACACTGTGGATCGGCGGAGTAGGATTGGGTTTCTGCTTTGGTATTTTGCCCATCCTGTTGACGGGTCACCCGTTTTTATCTATACAGATTTTTACCGTACTGGCAATCGTCTATCCACTGTTGCTGCTTTACGCAATTCGTTCTCTGCGCCTGATCGATCAGTTACAACTTACGCTCGAGCAGCGCGAAGAGGCGTTACGCGAACTGCAGCAGACGGCGGCGGCACTACAGCAGTCGAACAGCGAGCTGCAACAGGCAACCTCGCTTTTGCTACACGCGGACGCCCACTTGCGCTCTGTACTTTCGCAGCGCATTCACGATCAGCCCAAACAGCAGGCACTGCGCATCCGCTCGCTGCTGGGACACTGGCAACACAAGCTGAAAGTGGAGTCTGAACGAGACCAGGACGGAAAGGTTGCGGTACAGCCCATTTCCGAGGCGTTAGCCAAGGTGCGAAAAATCAGCGAGGAGCTGGAGGGTGACCTGCGAGGGCTGCAATTGCTGGTCGAAGATGCTTACCAGAGACGCAGCCTGGGCTTGAAACTCCACCTGGAGAAATTGATCCGTGAAGACCTTCCCGCGCTGCACCCCGAATCGCCGCTCAAGGTACAGCCCGACCTGTGGGCGCTCGATGCATTAAGTCAAGACCTTGAGCAGGCGGAGGAAGGAACGAAGATAGCAGAGGCCATTTCATACACCGTCACCCAGGCGCTGCTGAACGTCTATAATCATGCCGGAGCGAGCTTCGCCACGGTGCAAACGGTGCGCAGAAATGGCTATATCGATGTGTACATTACCGATGATGGACGCGGCTTTGATACGAGCTCGATCTCACCCGAAAAAACGAGCCTGTTCAAGGCACGGTTGAAGGCCCGGGAGGCCGGCGGTATACTGTCGATCAAGTCGGTAACCCGTCCAAAGGTCGAGCATGGTACAACAGTTATGCTGCGCCTGCCTATTCCTCATACCGAGCGAAGTAGTGAGCGAAAATTTATTACGGTGCCACTGTCAGAGTCGCAGGTGTATGGGAAGAACGTAGAGCGGGCTTAGGGAGGAGCGTTACAGGATGACAACGATGACCGGGGTCGTATTTCTGGGAGATAGGCGACTTGCACTGCGGGAGTTTCCCGTGCCAGAGCCAGGTTACGGGCAGGTGTTGGTCCGTATGAAGGCATCATCGCTCTGCGGGAGCGATGTGCGTGCCATCTACCGGAGCAGCAACTGGGGAACAGGTCCCGAAGCGTACCAGGGCGTAATTGGTGGTCATGAGCCCTGTGGCATCATTGAGCGCGTTGGCCCTGGGGTGCGACGCTTCCAGGAGGGCGACAGAGTGATCATGTATCATATCGCGGGCTGCGGTTTATGCCATGATTGCCGTGGTGGTTGGATGATTAGCTGCTCCAGCCCTGAACGCGCCGCCTATGGGTGGCAGCGAGACGGGGGACACGCTGACTTTCTACTGGCTGAAGAGCGGACCCTCGTAGCACTGCCTGATGAACTGACCTACCTGGACGGGGCCATGGTGGCCTGCGGAGGGGGGACCGCCTACGCTGCGTGTTATCGCGCGAATGTGTCCGGGCGGGATGTCGTACTCGTCACTGGTCTCGGTCCGGTTGGTCTCGGCATAGCACTCCTATGCAAGGCGATGGGCGCGCGCGTGGTTGGGGTAGAGGCCGTGCCGGAACGCCTCGAACTGGCGCAAAGACTTGGCATCACGGATGTTGTAAGCTCAGCAGAGAAGAATGTCGTCGACGTATTGCGTGAGAAGACAGGTGGGCATGGCTTTGAGGTGACCATTGACGGCTCAGGGAACGCAAGTGCACGCCATCTGTGCCTGGAACTGGCCCGCGAATGGGGCCGTGTCGTGTTTGTCGGCGAGGGAGGGAAGGTCGAATTTGAACCAAGTCCGCTGCTGCTTCACAAGCAACTCGCCTTATACGGTTCGTGGGTATGCAGTGTGCCGCAGATGGAGGATCTTGTCGAACAACTCTTGCGCTGGAAGTTTCATCTAGATATAATGGTGACACATCGCTTCGCGCTCAACCAGGTCAAAGAAGCATATGAACTCTTCGATAAGGGCAAAACAGGCAAGGTAGCGATTGTGTGGGAATAATGCCAGAACAAAGGAGACGAGAAGATGAATAATCAAGCAGCAGTGCTGTATGCACCTCACGACATCCGCATAGAGGAAAGGCCGGTTCCCAAGCCAGGACCCCGAGAAGTGCTGATTGAGATCAAAGCTGTTGGAGTATGCGGCTCCGATGTCCACTACTACGAGCATGGAAGAATCGGCTCGTATATCGTCCTTCAACCGCTCATCCTCGGCCACGAGTCGGCTGGCGTCATCGTGGACGTAGGAGAAGGCGTAAGCAAAAGCAGAATCGGCGAACGGGTGGCGATCGAACCAGGAATACCGGACGGGACCTGTCAACAATGTCGCACAGGGCACTACAATCTCTGTCCAAACGTTCGCTTCTTCGGCACGCCGCCCATTGACGGGGCGTTCACCAACTACGTGACTGTCCCCGACAGCTTCGCGTACACGCTGCCTGCTTCCATGTCGGACGAGGAAGGGGCTTTGATCGAGCCGCTCTCAGTTGGTCTATGGGCGTGCCGCAAGGCACAGCTGCGAGGTGCAGACCATGTGCTTATAACGGGAGCAGGACCAGTCGGCATGCTCGCGATGAAGGTGGCCCTTGCGCTGGGATCGACCGAGATCACGATGACAGACGTGTTTCCACAAAGGCTTGAGATGGCGCGCAAGCTGGGAGCAACACGAACTGTGAACGTAGCCGAGACACCTCTAGCCAGTGTGGGAGTGGAGGCGGATGTGCTCATAGAATGCTCGGGCAACCAGAAGGCCATGATGGATGGCATTCGCTCGCTACGCCCAGCTGGAAAGGCCGTTGCGGTTGGTATGAACCCGGGCGAAGAGGTCAGTGTGCCGATGTCGTTCCTGCAAAACCGCGAGATAACCCTCACGGGAACGTTCCGCTATGCGAACACGTATGCGGATGCGATTGCGCTGGTCGCGACGGGTCGCATTGATCTCAAACCAGTCATCACTGGGCACTACGCGTTAGAGGAGACTGAGCAGGCATTACAGGCCACGAAGAATGACCCGGCCAATATCAAATCAATTGTCGTGCCGAAGCAGAGCTAAACTGAACATCAACAAACTGCTCATGGCGATTGCTCAACTCCTCGCCTAATTTTATCCCTGCTCATGCGGTACGCTCAGCGCCTGCTCGATAGACAGGAGCAACTCGTCTAATTCAAAAGGTTTGGCAGGCCTATCAGATGCCGTAGCTCGATCTCTTCTTGATGTATCTCCATACTTGCACTCAGGATAATCGCGGGAATAGCTTCGAGACGTGGCTGAGCATGAAGGGAGTCATAGAGGTGGAGGCCGTTCATCGTGCCGAGAACATAGTCTAGAATAAAGAGGGCTGGTTTGACGTGCTGAACCAATTCTAAGGCACGTTCCCCTGTCTCGGCTACAAGTGGGTGGTACGAGGTTTCTTGCGCGATGACCATCATAAGTAATGCAGCGATGCTGAGATCATCTTCCACAATGAGAAGGACTTTGCGGGTCAAGTGCTTCTCTTTTGAAGAAGGGTCTTGTATCTGAGACATTTCCTACCTCGCAGTCATTTGAGATAGATGATGTCGAAAGAGTACGTCACTTGACTCAAGAATCATTCTAACATAGCTCGCTTGAGTCGTGAAGTGGGTACAGATTGTGGATATGGGCGTTTCGGTCAGACGTGCTGGTTCGTGATATGGGAGGAATGGAAAGAGAGACGCACAGCACGAGATGCGGGAGTTCCACTTATGGAGCATGCAACACGCTCCCCCCTTCATCCGTCAGGTTTACCAGGACACGACGACGGTCCCACTGATCGACTACGCGCCTCACCAGGCGTTTTTCCTGTCGGGCCTTTTCAACCGGAGACGGCAGGTGGTTGTTGTCCCAGCTGGTTGTCGTGAGAAGAGCAGATGGCTCCAGAAGCCAATGGAAACTGAACAATGGAAACTGGCTCTAGAAGCCTTTTCGTACAGCCTCTAGCAGAACTTGTGCCAAGGAGAGCGGCAAGTTCCCCTACAGACATCCGATCACGCTGCGATAAGAGACGAAGTACTTCACGTTGACGTAGTGTCACACGCACATTTTCCATGTGAACTTTTCATTTCCTTTTCTTCCATTATGAACAGTTTCCCTAAGTTCTCATCCTCCTTGATGAGCATATTCACTTTCAGCATACTCCTTTGTCTTAAGGATTTGACGGCATACAGGAAAAAAAGTCACTTTGAGCCTGCCCCGATTTGGTGGAGGAGGGCAGAATGCCAAAGGATCGGTAGTCAGGACTTACGTCGTGGCAGCCCTTGCGCAGGCCCGTCCCGTAGAACGGGACGGGTTCCTGACTCATACACCCTCCAATCTCCCGAGGCTTGACATCAACGAGGCTGCTATGATGCTGTCTTGTCTTCGGATGGAGGTACGTTGTTCGCAGGGGAATGTTCCTGGCTGAGCACGGCACGTCGCAGGAGCAGTGCGTTCGGCAGCGCAATGGTACCTTGCTCACCTGTTTCGCGGGTCACCTCAAGGATGGTGTACGCGCCTGATGTAGAGCGAACTATCCCGCTATAGGCGTCAAAGGTGAGGTATTGGCCTGGCTGGACGTGTTGCCGGACATAGAAGCCGGCAATCACATTGCGAGCCGACTCGCGCGTCCCAAATGCAAAGGTGAGCGCTACGGCAACACCTACTGAAGCCACAATCAAGGTCAGCATGGTGGTGAGAATCGTGGTATCGACACCCAGGGTAGAGATAGCAAGCACGATCACAAAGGCTACCAGCGCATATTCGATGATTTTTCCGAGTGCCCGGTCATACGTAATATTGACACTACTCGCCAGTGTTGTCACTGTATTGCCCAAGAAGTGGGCGAGCATTGAGCCAAAAATGACGATGATGGCGGCACTGATTGCTTTGGGTATGAATTGCAGCACGCTTTGCAAGAGATCGGCGACAGCGGCAAGCCCCATCAGGCTCATCGCTGCTGTGACAAAACTGAGCAACAAGAAAAAGAAGATGAGCTGGGCGATAACTGTGGAGAGCGGCGTGCGTACCCCTAGCCTCCCTATAGCAGCTGTAATCCCGGCGCGGTCAACGATTTGATCGAATCCGATATGGCGAAGGATGAAGCGCACGATCCAGCGTGTCCCCACACAGATCAGATAGCCGAGCAGCAGAATAAGCAGACCGTTCACGAACCGTGGCAGAAAATTCAGGATGTCCGTCAAGATTTTGAGCAATGCACTCACGACTGGTTGAAAGGTCATAGTTGCTTCTCCTCGCGGATGGATGGAGGGTTGGCACCGAAGGCATCAAGCAAGCCACCGATGAGATTGATCACCTCTACTAGCCATTCACCTAGAGCCTTTGAGGATAAATCGAGCAGCTCCAGTCCATTTTTTTGCTGGTGAATGCGTGTCATTAAGCGCGCCTCGAAACCGCGTGGAATACTCAACCGTGGGTCGTCAGCCTGGAGTGAGACAAACAGGGTACGAATCTGGCGCGTGATCTCGAGCTGCTGCTGGCACTCTGGACACTGCGGCAACGTCGCTTCTACCTCTGCTCGAAGTTCCTGTGCAAGGGTGCCATCAACCAGATCTGGCAAAAGTTGAGCGACTTCTTCACAATTCATGACGGTCTCCTTTCTTCTGTTGAAACGGAATCTGATGCTGAGTTGTCACAGAAAAAGCCAGTTGGGCCTGCCCACATAACTGAAGGAACACCTTTTGGAAGGCGAGACGAGCGCGATGAATACGCATCTTGACAGCACTGAGACCCGCTCCCAGGATGCCTGAGATTTCATCATAACTCAGATCCTCAAGATCGCGCATGACCAGCACCTCCGCCTGCTCTCGATCAAGTTGTTTGAGCACGCGATTGATGCACTCTCGCAGTTCCTTTTGCACAGCCCTTTCCTCCGGCCCTGCCTCTACAGGTGTTTGGGAATGCGTCGGATCACTGCACTCTGGCTGTTGTTCACCTGTCTGCGCTTTCACAAATATAGGATTGCCCCTGCGGCGTTTCCTTTTGTCGAGCGCATCTAAGGCGCTGTTGGTAGCGATGCGATAGAGCCAGGTTGAAAAGGCAGCTTGTTGCTCGAATTTCTTGATATGGTTGTAGACTTTCAAGAAAACGTCTTGCGTAATGTCTTCTGCATCTTCTTGATTGGCAACAACACGGTAGACAGTGTGATACACGCGGTTCATATGTCGTTGTACCAATTGCTCATAACTGCGGGTAGTGTGGGGAAGTTCTGTTTTGCAGCGTGTGACGAGCACATCGTCCGAGGGTTCTGGATCAGTGTAGGCCATACTTTGAGACACCATCTCCTTCCCAGAAGAAATCACTCATGTTCCTGAGCGGATACAGTATATAGATGCACTAATTAAATGTCTAGCTTTTCTTCACGCTCCCGGCTGTGAAGGCAAAGGCGTGACTTTAATAAAAAGGTTCCGTCTAATGGACTGTGTTGTTTGGTAAAGAATACGACGGAATTTTTTCATCAACTGCCTATGCTCGTTTTTGTCCATGTCCTTCAAAAAAGAAGGTCATACTGTTGAGTAGACATCCTGCTGAGATTGTATCACACAAAAGCAAGTATAGAGTAGGGAGTTAGGAGGCAGGTGGAGCGAAACCCTGTCTTGTCGAAATGAAAAAAATCTGGTTACGCCGGGCGTAAACCGGCATAGGCCTCGTAAGCGAGGGCGAGCAAGACGCGGCGGCCGGGATCGCCTGGCGACCCATAGATGGCAAAGAAGTTGTAGAGCTCGCTGACGAGATTCTCAAGCGGTCCCATGTTTGGTCCTCCACGAGCATTGAGAAAACCCATGCGCAGGGCAATTTCATCATTGCTCAGCCCCTGCGCTATCAACGAGGCACATTCCTCCTGGCGCGGCGTCAATCGCTGTCCGCCCAGCTTCTTGAGCAGGTAATGCAAGACCTCGGTATCGATGAAGGTCTCGTTGCGCAGCACGACGGTGGTGGCGATCTGCTCAAGGTAGGCCGGTTCAATGTGGCTGAAGAGGGCATAGCCGTGTAACCCCGGCTGTTTTCCCGCGCGCTTACTGCTGGCGCGAGGGGTGCCACGCCTGGTGTATTCACGGCGGAAGATTTCAGCGGCAAGGGTCCAGCTGGGATCCTGCGTGTAGATGACGATATGCAGACCCGGCGCTATTTCCAGCAGCGCGCGTCCCAGGTCCACCCCATTGTCATTACCCAGGCGCAGGTCGGATAAGACCAGCCAGGCCGCCAGTTCTTTGTTGTGCGGGTGCTGCTCGCTAATTTTTTCAACAAGTTGGAGCGCCTCTGAAGCATCACTTGCCTGGGCATAGAGGCGCATGAGTGAAGTCTCCTCTACAAACTCGCAGACTCCACGCCGCTTGATGGCTGTATCGTCGATGACGATGGTTGGGATGGGTGTTTCCAGGGTCATATTGGTAGTATACTGGCCTCAATTAAACATGGCAACTGAAGAAGTAAAAAAGGGATAACAATGCGCTACTGTCGACGGCGAAAAATGTGCAGATGGCATTAGAACTGTGAATGCATCACCCGCCAATAGCGATAATCAGAATCCCGGCGAAAATGATGCTGGCCCCAATTACTCGCTGCAGCCCCAGATCCTCTTGTAACCAGCGCCAGCCCATAAAGGCGGCGAAGACGATGCTGATCTCGCGGACGGCACCGGCATAGCTTACCGGCGCTATCGAATAAGATGCTAACACAAGCATATACGACGCAAAAGAGAGGATACCGACGATGATAATACGTAACCAGTTTGCTTTCCACTCGGAGACTACGGCGTTGCGGCCGTAACGTAACAGCACCAGCGGTGTGAAGAAGGCGGTGGCAAGGCTGATCACCAGGACAGTGTAGGGGAGAGGGGACACGATATGTGCTGCCGCCCCGTCTATGGCGGAGTAGATGGAGATACAGCAGGCGACAGTGAGCGCCAGGACGATGCCGCTGGTGCTCAAACTTGTTTTCTTTCTTAACGACCACCAGGCCTTGCCGCCGACTATGACAAGGCCGAGGATGAGCAGCGCCAGGCCTACAAGTCCGGCCGGTCGAGGGCGCTCGCCGAGAAAGAGTACGGCCCACAGAACAAGAAAAGCGGGGGCGGTACCGCGCGCCATGGGATAGACAAGAGAAAAATCCCCGTGCTGGTAGGCCTTTGTCAGGGTTATATAGTAGGCGGCTTCAATTAACGCGCTAGAGAGGACGAACGGCCATATGTGGATGGGAAAAGTGCGTATTAGCAGCAGGAGAGGCGAAAAACAAACGGCGCCTGCACATAAAGCCGACCAGGTAAAAACCTGTTTTTCGCGCGCATTTTTGACTAGCAGGTTCCATTCCGCGTGCAGCACGGCGGCCAAAAGCAACAATGCAAGGGCGGTCAGCGACATAGCTTTCTCTTCGGGTGTTTTGATCATGACCACATAGAGTTGACATATCCTTTGAGCATGGTCGTGTAATAACTATACCATAGCATTGCTTAAAAGATGGGAACAACGGAACCGACGATCGAGGCGTCGCGGCCCAGGTGCGCAGGAACAACGTCAACCATCGTGCATACGCTGGAGGAAGGACGGGTGATGAGTGTGCGGCGTACGTGGTCGAGTAAGAGGTCACCGGCGAAAAGCGCGTCTCCACCGAGGATGAGCCTGTGTGGCTCGAAGAGATCGATATACCTGGTAGTGGCAACTCCTAGCCAGCGGCCAACCTCACCATACACTTGCAATGAAACACTATCTCCCCTCACAGCTTCTTCTGCGAGTAATTGAGGGCTGAAGCATTCGCGATTCAGCAAGCGCTGTGTCAGGCTCGTCTGCTCTCCCCGGCGCAGAGCCCGCTGCACCATTTTTTGCATGGCGTCTGCCGAGACGAGCGTATTGATGCAACCTCGTTTGCCACAGCTACAGCGCGGTCCGTTCGTTGAGACGAGCAGGTGACTTATATGCCCGACATACTGCTGAGCAGTGCGCTCCAACTGTCCATCCACCACGAGGGAGACGCCAACCACGGCATTGAGCGTCAGGAAAAGGAGGCGATTAACACCTTTACCTGCCCCAAAGCGATGCTCGCCCAGCAGCGCGGCGTCGACGTCGATACGCAACTGCACTGGCAAATGGTAGCGGGCCTCGAGGAAATCACAGAGGGGGAAGTCATTCAAGGAAGGGAGCGTGGGTAACAGCAGCGGGCGGCGCCTGTCAAAATCGATGGTACCGGGAACACATACTCCCAGGCCACCCACCTTGAACCCTTCGGCAAGGGCATGGGAAAGCATTGTATCGATGGCGCGTAGAGGGGGTTCTATGGTTGCGATTGCAGGACGTCCCCTGAGCGTCATTGCGTGGAGACGATGACGCACCTTCCCGTGGCGGTCAACAAGAGCTACAGTCGTGCCCCTCCCAGTGAGTGTGATTCTAGTATTTGAATAGAACGAATGTTCTTATTTCAAAAGATTTACTGAGATGTGCGTACGTACAATTACAACATTTTATGTAAAATAAGTATACCTGGCATTGAGAACATTTGTCAAGACCAAACGTTCGAGTGGTAGGACTCCACTAACTGGTGGTCGAGCATAAAACCCCTTTGCGAAGACGAAGCAAAGGCCGAAGACGTGATGGGTCGCTGTGGGCTTCTGATGCCGTCGGCTTCTTGGATCGTCCACGTCGTTTTGGCTCAATCCAAGGCGAGGGAGCCACACGGTAGTTCAAGAGTTCGCTGATGCGCCAGACATGATCGGTCAAGCCACTGGCCGTGGCCGGAGTCAGCGGCACTTCTCCGCGTTGTCCCTGAGCCCTAGCGGCGCGTCGGCTCAACTCATGATGCGGCCAGCAGAGATTGTAGGTACAGCCCAGCAGCCACATGCCGCTTTCCAGAGCCGCCAGCCGACGAGCCGCATGCCGACATTTGCGCGTCAAAC
>WNFX01005733.1_pt1 | contig 15457 bp, 17 predicted proteins | sample 5400111 | NCBI WGS metagenome assembly WNFX01 (sample SAMN13153363, study PRJNA577476) | soil metagenome | isolation source: 40 cm soil or saprolite under grassland replicate 1 | place: USA:California | collected 2016-06-15 | reverse complement strand
CGCCATCATGAATATCTGACGATCGAGCAAGAACGGGCCTTTCTCCAGCCTTTTTTCGCGCGAGCCGAACGGGGAGAGATTGCCACGGCTGAGCAGATTCACCAGGCCTTTGAAGCCGAAGTGCAGCATGAAGTGCATAGTGACACCATCTACCGCCTCTTGCATCGACATGGCTGGCGCAAGTTGGCTCCGCGTGCACGTCATCCCAAGGCCAACCAGGAAGAACAAGACGCGTTTCAAAAAAAAACTACCAGCAAGAGGTCCAGGCAGTCCTGAGCACGCGCGAGCCCACCGATGAGAGACCGGTGTTGAAGATGGCCGAAGATGAGGGCTGCTTTGGCCGCCTGAGCATCCCCAGGCGAGCCTGGGCTCCTCCTGGCGTCAGGCCTCACGCACCACAGCAACTTATTCGTGAGTATACCTATGTGTATGCCGCCGTGGCTCCTGCAGAAGGGAAAATGACGTCGCTCATTTTGCCTTCCGCCGATACAGAGATGATGAATCTCTTTCTGGAGCATGTGTCCAAAACGTATGAGAAGTACTTTCTGGTGATGCAAGTCGATCAAGCGAGTTGGCATGGGGCCAAAGATCTGAGGATCCCGGACAATATTCGGCTCATTGCTCAGCCAGCCTACAGTCCCGAGCTCAACCCGGTGGAACATATCTGGGAAGAACTGCGCGAAAAACAGCTCGCGAATCTGGTTCTTCCCTCACTTGATGAGGTAATTGACAGGGTGTGTGATGGCCTCAACCAGTTGGAAGCCGACACGGAGCGTCTCCGTTCTCTGACCTACTTCCCCCATTTTAGAATGGTCTCTTAGAACACTGATTGGTATAACGTCTTTGTCAGCGATTGCTCCATGACCCATTTGAGTTTCTGGAGTGTGTGAAGATTAAAAGCCATGCGGTAGTAGTTACCGATCCCCCGATATTCAAGCTGATACGTGGCGAGGATGGTGTAGTCGCTCTCGTTGAGCAGTTCTGCCCGGTGAATGGGTTTCCCGTTTCGCATGTATCGCTTGCATTTTTCTTTGACGACCTTTTGCGGAACTTTGAGGCCGATATCTCCATTGATGCTCCGGCCTCGGTATCCGTTCCGATCGAGGGTTTGTTTGGTATTGCTTTGGCGTATGGTGATTTCATAGCCTAAGAATTTGGCAGCGCTGTCCCGCGTATGGGTGACCAACGTTTTCTCTTCGGACAGTTCCAGCTTGAGTTCTTCGCGGAGAAATGCTCGGAGTCGTTGTTTGATCTCTTCTGCCTCTTCTTTGGGGCCACTGATTATGTATCATCAAAAGTCAACCCCTTTGACCCCCTTTTCGATGCGCCCTTCCGTGCGTTTTCCATGGCAGTGAGGGAGACACAACGCCATCCAGGCCCACGTTTCTGTGAGCCAGGAGCGCGGGCGATGCCGCCCTTGACTTGGGTGGGTGAGCGCTTCGCGCCGAGAGCGACCGGGGTTCTGCATTGATGAGCGCAACTGTCCCCCGGTCGCTCTCGCTCGTGCCGAGTCTACCCACCCCGTCAAGGGTCGGGCCTGGCGGCATCGCTTGCTCCGCGCTCCTGGCATGAGCAACGTTTCAGCACCTCCACAAGCCTCAAGCTCCCCTGGGATGCTTGATGAGCCTGCGGCTCACTTCCCTTCCCGGTCTCCCCTACCTCTGATCCTGGTACTGTTTCTTAGCGCGCTGCACCCACTTGAGTGGGATGACCTACTGCTCCAGTTTGCGACTCGCCTCCAACTCGCGCGGGGTTGGCCCAGCAGGCGTAGGTACGTCCTGGAGTTTCTCGATCAGCGCCTGGTGCAACTCAACACCTTCGGTGACCAGCAATTTCTCATCTTCGGTGAGTGAGACGAATTCCAGCATGCGCACCAGGTTCGCCTTGCCCTCAACGAGCTGGTCCATGAGTGACTCCTTCGGATGGTAGTAGGGACACCGAGCACAGGCCATGCGGTGAACACAATCTGCCCAGAACGGGTTCGCACACAATCCGTGACCGCGATCGTAAAACTTCCAATCGCCTCCCTTTGCTGCTTTCCCATTCATGATGGCATCCTGATCCAGTAAGACCTCTATCGTTGCGAGATTCTGCTCCAGATATCCTGCCTTGACGACATCATGAGCAAGCTTTGTTGGATCAACTTGCAGGTAGTGCTGCGTTGAAGAGAGTTGTTTGTGTCCCAGGTACTTTTGGAGCTGGAAAATATCGAGTGGTTCTCTCGCATTGTAGAGCATCGAGGCAATGGTGGCCCGTGCACGATGACTGGTAATGGCTCCCCGACTGTCTTGCTCTGGAATATTCGCCTTCCTGCATAAATGAGGAATCAAGAAGCGATTGATGTAGGCTTTTGCTACACGTGTTCCCCGGTAGGAGAACAAGAAAGGCACCGGTTCGCTTGTCTTTCTGTCTACCTGGCGTGGCTGTTTGCTCGGAGGGACCTTTTCCCATTCGCTGATACGTTGGCCGACGAGCGGGTGAACAGGCTTCGTGTAGGCCGTCATGGTCTTGTTCACCGGGATCTCCAAAAAGCAGATCGCATCCTTTGGCAGCGTTTCCCCAGTTTCTGGCACCATCACATCTTCATGCTGCCATCTGACACACCCAACGCGTAATCGTACAATTTCGTCTGATCTCAAGGCAGCAAAACACCAGACCACAGCGAGGGCACGAACCATCTCTAGTGGATAAACCAGGACCTTGCCTGCTGTCGTTGGAAGGTCTTCCATCTCCAGATTCATCGCAGCCCAAAGCAACTTTGCCCACCGATCTCGCTCAACTGCCTTGGGATCTGGTCCAATCAAGTTGCGCAAGGAGCGCGGGGACTGCAAAACGCGCGAAGGGTTGAAGTGGATGGGAATCCATCCCCACTCCTGACAATCACGCAAGAACGTCCGCAAGCTCTTGAGAAGCTTGGCTCTTGCATTTGGGCGCAGCGGCTGCCCCAGCCGGTCATCAGGTAAGCGAGCACGTTTCTCCTGGCTGATCCACTCTCCCACTTTCATGTCCATCACGGCGGCGACACATGCGATCGCGATCTCGTAGGTAAAGTCGGCTGGGCCACTTACCTCGGGATGACAGGTATTCAACCATCGGCCTACTTTGAGAAGAGAGTAGTAGCTGTGTCCCCTTTCTTCTGTGGGACTGTGGTCCCGCCAGCGCCGACACCACCAGAGCCAGCTCTGGGAAATCTGACCATCCGTTTCCGACGTTTTGGGTCTGCTCGCCGCTTTGGGGTCCGGAAGCGGGCGACGAATCAGACCCAAAGCGGCGAGCGCACGCGAAACTTGAAACAGTCGATCGCGCACACAGGCAATGGTGCAGGTTTGATGAACTGTTTCGAGCAACTCGTCGGTGAGTGTCTCCAGGTAAGGGCTCCGATTACGCAACAGCAGGTAAGCGGTACAGGCGATGAATTTCACTGGATGCTTTTCATTGTAGCCCCACGTCCTCAGTACAGCGGTAAGCCGCTGCACATGGGCCGCAAGCGTCTCTTCCCCCCAGATTTTTCGCGCTATGGAGGTGATGGCAAATGGAACAAGCAGCGGATCGATATCAGCAGGAGGACAAAGCAGATAGGCGATGACAGGAATCTCTCGACGTGCAGGATGAAGCTGCCGTCCCCGACATGTTCTTCCATAGCGTGCTGCAAAGGAGGTGGTGCTTGGACCAATGATCTCAATCCATTCGGCATCTTGCCATGCCCAGAAGGGGTTGCCTCGGTAATACATTTCCATCGCCATCACACGGAGCGTCTCGCCACAGATGTGTGGGTGCAGGTGAGTCATGGCAAAGACATCCTCAAGCGGCAAGAGCACGCGATGCAGGATCAGCTTACTGGACGGGCGCAGTTGGAACGGCTGACGGTTCATGAGCCCTTCCAACTCAGCACGTTCTGCTTCGGTCAAGTCTGGTGAACGATCATAGCGCGTCACATCGACGGGCCAGTGGCCAGGAAGCGGCAGATCGGGAAGGGGAGCAACAGAGGTATTCATATCTCGTTCCCCTCCAGGCCCAGCTCGATCCAGCGCTCAAAGGTGGCCAGGCTCTTGCTCACTGCTTCAGTGAGTTCGACTCCACTGGCGTGAATGTAGATCATCGTGGTCTGCAAAGAGGTATGACCCGCGTAGAGGGCGATCTGGTGCAGGTCCATGTGGGCGCGGACCAGGTGGGTCAGGCGAAGATGTCGGGGCGTATGGGTCGTAAATTGTGGGAGGCCAGCTCGTTGCGCCATGTTCTGAACAATCTTGGACCAGGTCACCGGGGCAAGAGGACTGGCGGTATTGCGATGGGATTCGGACAAAAAAAGCGGACCAGGCTTGGATGAGAGTGCTCGCCGATGGTGCAGGTATCTTTCCAGAAAGCGGCTCGTCACCGATGAATAACCGACAACGCGCGCTCGTCCATTCTTGGCGTGTTCGGCACGAATCCTGATCTGACGGTACGCGAAATCAAAGTCGCTCATTTCAAGCGTAATCAATTCCTGACGACGTAAGGCCCCATCGTAGGCTAAGAGCAGCAAGACCTGATTGCGCAATGATTCCTCTGTGAGTCCGCGTAAGATGTTCTGCCACTCTGCGTCTGAAGGCAGCCAGGGGAGTTTGTGGTAATGAGGAAGCAGCCCCCGGTCACGCATACCGCCAAAAGCTCGACCAGGCACGTAATGGCCGCGTCCAACCGGGTTGTCCTGACGAAGTTGTTGCTCGATGAGGGAGTCACAAAACAAACGCAAGACGGTGATGCGTTGCTGCATCGTCGAGTTCGAGAGTCCCCGGCCACTTTCGATGGAAAGAATATTGGCTCCCTTTGGATTGGGGCGGTGAGCCAGATCCTGAACGTAAAGAGCCACTAGATCACGGGTCACAGCTTCTGGCTGGACGTTCTGGGCTGCGCAGAAGCCCAGGTAATCGTTGAGGCAACGTCCATATGCGTCCACCGTGTTTGGGGCAAGCTGCAAGTACGCTTGCCTCTGAAGCCAATTTTGTGCCAGGGCGTTTTGTGCCACGAGCGGGTATTGTTCCCAGCGGACCTCGGTCATGGGGCGCCTCCATGCGAGAAGACGGCAGCTCTTATCTCTTCTTGATGGTATCACGCAAGAATCCTGGTTGAAGTAACAACCTTCAACCTTGTTCCCTAATGATATTTAACATACAATGCTAAAGCAAAGTCATCGGCGTATCTGCAATACTTGAGTCGTCGGTAGTCGGGGTCCTGGGGGTCGATGGCGGGAAGTTTCTGCGCCTGTTGTTTCATCTTTTGGGCAGCCTCCTTCTGCCCGTTCTTCCGTAGGCGATGGGCGCGGTTCATCAAGCTCCGATAGGCTTGATTCGCTTTTCTTCTGCTTCCCTTGTTGTACTGTGGCAGGAGTTCGGTTTCTACAAATCTGTCGAGTTTACTGAGCAGGATATTGGAAAGCACGGGACTCAAGATGGAGCCTTGAGGGACGCCGCTGAGCGTTTTGTTGAACGTCCAGTCTTCCATGTACCCGGCGTCGAGCAGTTTCTTGATGAGGTTGAGAAATCGTCCGTCCTGAATAGGTTCAGCGAGTGCTGATACGATCAGATCGTGATTCAGGCTTCCAAAGCAATCGGCGATGTCGCCCTCGATGATCCAGGTGGAGCCTTTCCAGGTAGTGTAGATTTCTCGAAGCGCCGTGTGGCATCCTCGTCCTGGTCGAAAGCCATGCGAATGGTCGCTAAAGGTCCCCTCAAAATAGGCGTCCAGGATTGATCGGAAGACCTCAGCCAGGAGTTTGTCGCTCCAGACGGGCACGCCGAGCGGCCTTTTCTTCCCACTTTTCTTGGGCACATAGGTTCGCCGCGCTGGTTGCCATTGGTATCGTTCTAGCCGCACTGCTTGAATGATGTCTCTGATTTTTCCCAATGACATGGCATCGACGGTTTCTTGCGTGACACCGGGCGTCATCGCGCCAGCGTTGCGGTAGATGCGGCCATATGCCGTTAGGTAGAGGTTCAGATTGTAGAGGTGCCGATAGACACGTTTGAGTGGCAAGCCACGTTTGCCCCGTTCACGGAGAAGTCCTAAGAGCGTTTCGGTTGTCTGCATTTCGCATACCTCTCTGTTTTAGGTACTTCCTGATACCTTCCCTCTGTGTGGGTATCTGTCACACATTCTGGCCCATCTTCATGGGCTGCCCCTTCGTTTCCCTTGGAACGGCTTTGTTCCTTGAGAAACTCCTATGGGGGTTCCGTCGCCATGAGACTCGCGTCTGGCAGGCGATCCCGCATTTGCGCTTGGTAGACGTTCAGGACGTGTAGGTGCCCCGTTCGTTTCCTTGCCCCATTCCCTGTTGGGTACTCACTGGAGAGAACTTTCGGTGCCCGTCGAGCAAAGGCGCCTATTCCAGTGTCATCGCTTCAGATATGCTGCGATGGGTGTGCTTTTCCACCGTTGGAAACTAGGGTTCAGCCAGTGTAGGTTTCACCTTGCGTCCAGGACTTGCGGGGCATCACATTACATATCTTCATGTTTATCCGCTTTCCTAACATGCTGCTTTCCCCTTTGGGTTTCCCCTCCAGGTCGGTTAGGTGTCCTAGGAGGTGCTATTGTTCTCAACCTCCTGCATTTTTGGATGCAATCTAACATACGCCGAAGCGGCGCACCTCCACAAAGCATTGATCGTTCTCCAGATAGGGACGTCCCCGCGTGAACGTAATGTGTGCTTGCTCGCAATAAGTGAGCACTGTCTCGTTGATGAATTCTCCCCCGTTATCGGTATCGATTCCCAGAATCGGAAAAGGGAACAGCAGGCGTGCCTGTTGGAGAGCTACCAGCACCGTTTCCTGACTTCTATACAGCAGAGGAAGACAATCGGTCCACCCGGTGGCCACATCGGTGAGCGTCAAGGTGTACAGGTAGCCGCCCTCGATGTCTTTCCCACAATGGGCCACCAGGTCCACTGCCAGAAAGCCGGGTCGGGTCTTATTCCACTCCTGGAAGGTGCGGATGGGGATCTGCTGCTTGAGCAGAGTTCCTGCTCGCGTAGTGGAAAGGCCGCGCTGACTCAGTTTGCGCTGAGAGGACAACAGGCGATCGGCTGTGGCTGCGCTCATGGAAAGCAACTGCCTGCGGCACTCCTCTGAGATCTGGAGGTGTTCATGCCGCTCCAATGATTCGATGAGGATGGGGAGAAAGGGGATGAGGCGTTTGGCGCAGATGCGGTTGGCGACGTGCCAGACCAAAAACAGCGCGTGTTGGACTTCCGGTCCATACTGTCGAGGACGTGACCGTTGAAGTGTCTGCTGCACTTCTTCTGCGTGGTTGAGTAGCCACCTGGCGTAGGTACGATGATATCCAGTCGCTGCCACAAAGGCATCCATCAGCGTCCGTTTCTGTGACGGCGATGCCTCACGGTACTGAGATACGGTTTGCTGGAGCAATGCGCGTCGTGCTTGATAACTCAATGACAGTTCCACGCTCCCCTCCTTTGGTAACGCGTAGTGGGCGATCGGTGTGTGGAGGCGACAGACTCCTCCCTCTGTTTGCCTCATGAAACTTCTTCTTCTTTCTCTTTAACGGAGACCATGTTTCTCTGGCGTTCCAAAGCAGAGAAGTGACGTTGCGGCCTTGGAGGAGAGACCCGTTCAGAGTCGGAGGAAAAAAGGGGGTTGAAGCGGAGGAAGAAAGATTTCCCGTGAGGCAATGCGTCAAACGCATTGCATGATTCGTTCCTTAAGATACATCAAGAGCATACCATAGAAGTGGCCTCGTTGCAAAAATACCGTGAGGACACATTGCGTTACTGGAAATCCGTGCGACATCTGGCGCTGCGCCCGACAGAAAGAAACGGCTCTTCATGGTGTATGACCTGCCACGCCTCACCCCCATCGCGCGAAGAGGAGAAAGGAAGATTTTCGTGAGGCCATGTGCTCCCGCCAATCGCCTTTCTATGATGCCACCCATACCTCTCGGTTACTAACCTACCTCCATATGCTCTTGAGATATTCACCAAAAGCCATAAATTCATCCTGGTAAGCCTTGAGTGTCTCTTGATCTGAGAGCAAACCAACGATAGCCCCTTGATTTACTAAGGTGTAACTCCCTAAACCATTTGGTTGGATGACAAGACGACAGGGCAAGGGCGTTTGTCTTTCCTCATAAAAGCTTGTGAGAGGGGCTGAGTTTCCATGATGCTCATGTATCGGGGAACCAATCCAGCCACTGCTCTTTGGGGTATGACAGTGATATAAGGGAAGGCCGCTAGACTGTCCAGGTGTCCCCTACAACTAAACAGTGTCCCTATCCCCAGGATATTGAGCGCAAGCTCACAGTTGAACATATCACGATCGTAATGCTCCCGGCCTTGATCTTGATCTAAAGCTCTAAAATGTTCCTCTGCTTGTGCCCATGAGTCGAGTTCAACGTGCACTACCATGTTTGCTTGCTCCTTTCCTTCCAAAGACGATGACGCACATGGTTCTCAATACGCCGTCGCCGAATGCGATACGGCGACGGCGGGGTGATGGGCGGCGTCTCATTCTTCTCCTACGCCGCCAACCTCAAACGAGGGCAGCGCTGCGTGCAGCAACTGTTCCAGCGCAGCGGCTCGTGCTGGCGAGACACCGGGGATCGTCGAAAGCTGAGCGGCGTCAGCACTCAACAGGTCATGCAGGCTGCGAAAGCGCGCGCATACAGCGCGTGCGGTGACGGGGCCAATGCCCGGCAGTGACAACACGATCTGCAACTGCCGCTCGGACAGAGAAGCCCCGCGCCGTCCTCTCAAAGGGCCGCGAGCCGCGTGCCCGATCTGGATCTGGCACTGTTTCGCCGCAGCATAGACCAGGTGTGCAGAATCCGGCGGTCCGCTGCTGGGCAGGATCGGCACGCGCATGACAGCGGCGATGTAGCTGAGCGCCCCGCGGATGCTTTCAGGGCGCATCTGGGAGTGACTGACACGTAGCGGGTCCCCCTCCAGCAGTAAGATGGGCGCAAAGCGACTTTTCCGCAGCGCGGCCAGCTGAGCGAACAAGCGTCCCTGCGCCAAGCTACAGAGAAAGTCGCTCCCAGTCTTGCGCTCGAAGACCCGGCGTGGATCGCCTCCCACGTCATAGTCGCCCATGCGTAGAGGGACCACCTCAATGTGCACCTGCGGCATGGCAGCCAGCAGAGCGGGGATGCCAGAGCGCTGTTCTTGCGAGTCGATGCGGATATAGATCGGAGCTGGCTCGTGTTTTGGCATAGCTGGTGTCCCATCTCTTGTTGGGTGACTCATCGCTTGAGCAACCCACTCCTGATAGATGCAGGGGAGCCTGGGTATATACGTTTTCCCCTCTTATTGTTTTGCGCGCAGTGGCGCATGTGTCATTCTCAAGCTATGATAGCTGGTGGGCCTCCTTCCCATCTCAGGGACTTTCACGAGATCCTCACGAACATTCCGCGTCGCCCACCATTACGTTAGAATGGCAGGAGCGTGAGGGGAAGAGAGACGTCGTCTGCTGTTGGAAGTTTCCGCCTTTTTTCGTGAGGATCTCGTGAAATTGTGTAAGCCGGAGTTGAGTTTGGTCTGCTATCATTGTCGCAGAGGGCGGGGCAGGCGCTCCGTTTCCCTTTTTCACTCGCTGCCAGAGAATAGCGCTAAAGCAGAGTGTTTTGATGGACAGCACCCCCAAACGGAAGGAGAATAACATGCCGCACTTCACGGAAGACAGCCTGCAGCGGATCATCATCAATCCATTCTACGCCATCACCGTAGCCCCGCAGCTGACCGAGGAGCATGAGCCACCCATGGGCGATGACAAGTGGGTGCAGGCCAATGCCTCTCTGATGGAGGAGATGGGAAGCGCGCGGTGGCTCCGGCAACTGCTGGACGTGCTAGAGGGCAAGGCCGACGCCCCAGAGGGGCCGATCAACCCATCCCAGGCGGTCAACATTGACCCGCTGTTCGCCGCCGCTCATCCCCCGCTCATTGAACGGGAGATGTGGATCGACGTCAACACGAAGCAAATACGCAACATGGGAGCAGAGGGCTGGCTCAGGCAATTGCTGGATGTGCTCGATGGCGACATAGTGACGGCGCAGGAGGTCGGCTTCGCACCGCCGGGCAGCACGTTCGGGTACGCTTCGTCCGGCGGTGCGAATGCGCAGCGGCGGGGGAAAAAGAAACGGAAAAAGAGACGCCACACGTAAGGGTTCGGGCGGGGCTGCAGTGTCAGTTGTTTGAGTCCTCAGAACGGATCGGCGCTCATGCCGATTGAAGACATACCTATGGGACCGCGGCGGGTACGCCTTCCCGGCTTGGGACCGGATTAGCGATCAGGAGAAGGAATCGATGAAAGGCCTGGACTTTTTAGCGGACGTGGACCATGAACACAAGGCCGCAATTTATGCGGCAGCGCACGACGGCAAGCTGAGGAATTTCGCCTATCACGAGGAGCTCGGCGAGTGCCGTGAGACGTTTTCCCGCCTGCTTCACGCTGTGCAAGAGGGGGAGATCGGGGTGATTCTGACCCCTGACGCCGCCTGCCTGGCGATTGAGACGTCGCCGGGCTGGATGGAGGCGTTCATCCAGGCCATCAAACAGCACGAGGTCCTCATCGGCGACCACAGCCACGACCTGGTCTACGACCTGCGCGAGGAAGAGGATGAGGCGCAGTTTCGGGGCCTCTATTCGCCAGGGGAATACCAGAGGGAGAGGAGCGCGCCCCGCCCGCTCTTCGATGCCATCGCGCAGAGCCCCTTCGCGGCCGCCTACATCGAGCGGGGAGAGAACTGGTTCATGGTCACCCGCCTCGAAGGCAGGGACCCGGACGCTTCTGTCTATAGTCTCTCCAGCGGGGCAAGAGGGCAAGACATGGACATGTTTGGGCTGGGGCGATGGAAAGAGCTCCTGGATGTCCTGGCCCCCTATGGGATAAGCGAACAGGGTGGCTGGTGCCCGGTTCCCCCGGAACGAAGAGAGTGGCTCGCGCGCGCGCAACAACATGAGGACGCGATGGCCACGCAAACAGCTGTTGCGATGAAGCCGCATTGGGGTTCTATGCCCAAAGGCGCGCACCTGAGAGTGATCCTGCCAGGGAACGGGAAGGCGCAGGGCAAGAAAAGGCGGAAAAGAGGAGGAAGAAACCATTGAGTGAGCCTTCTTACATGACGCGCGAAGAGTACGAGCTGACGAAAGTGGCGCTTGAACGATCCGACGTTCCGGCCGAGGCCCTGGCCCTCCTCTCTGCCTGGATCGAAGGAGAACACCTGATGGTAGATGACCGGGAGGACATCGGGGGTATCAACTTTTGCCGTATGGATGCAAAAATTATGACACCACTCCCTCACATCGTCGCCTCTTTTTTCGCCCGCCGTCCCTACAAGCGCAAAGCTGGGCACTACCCCAACTGGAACGGCTTCTACCTGCTCCTTTACCGGGATATGGAGGAGGGCTGGCAGCTGGTGCGGATACAAAGGGACTCATCCGACGCTCAGTTTGCCCCGGTGCTCGCAGCCAGAAGCAAGGCGATAGACGAGATCAACAAGCGGCTCGGCAACGATCCGGGAGATGACCAGGAGTGAAGAGGAACAAACTCAAGGTGAGTAAGCCCCGTGTTTCCAATCGCGAAACGAGAAGCCATAGCCGAGGGGAGGTGACGAGCAGATGTCACAGCACCATTCCTTAACCATCAACGTCAAAGACCAGTGCGCCATCGACGCAGGATACTGGCAGGAGTGCGTTGAAGAGGATCAAACACCCTACCGCCTCGTCTCGTCACCTCACACCACCATGTACCGGCAGGTCCTCTCGTATTTAGAGGAAACCACAAGGAACGAGAAGATTCCTCCCAAATCTCAGTTGCACTTTGGAGAAGTGGCCATCGCGGCCCTCTCTGGCTGGCTCGACCTCATGCGGGCAGACCAGCCGCACTTCCGCAAGCTGGTCAAAGCCGCCGTCCAGCTCCTGCCTTCCCCATCGCGCAGCTCGACGGAGCGACGTACTACAAGCGCTTCCGGGCGTTTAGCGTCATTAATTCCGCCAAAGGAAGACGCTTTCTGATGGATGCCCTTGTGCGAGACTTCGGGTCGGAGTGGTTGGAACGAGAGAGGGTGCGCATCCTCGTCAACCCCACGCGCGCCCTGGCCAACGGGATCCTCAACGAGCACTGGCGCAATGGGTCGGGTATCGAGGACGTCCACGCCGGAGGCATCGCTCCCCCGTGCCCACTGATGCAGCGCCGCCTCACGAAAGCGCAGGAAGCGCTGCTGATGCAGGAAACTGCGGAGCTGTTTGTGCCGACCATGCACGCCCTCTATCATGTCGTCAGCAAATCGAGCGAGGAAAGCTGGCCGGAAAAGGCGCTCCCGTACGCGATTGCTTTCAAGCCTCCCGCCGATTGGTCGCAGGATGAGCAGTCGCGTGAGATCACCATACCAGGTGCGGAGCCACGGTAGCCTTTCTTTACGCGCGCTCGTTTCAGACCGGTGAAAGGTGTTTGCTCTGCCGTGATGCGCGCACTATCGAGGGAGCCACGCCTGGCTCAAATCAACGGGGAGCGCTGCCCTTCTGCGGGATCGGCGGCGCGGCAGGCAGTACCGGTAGGGAGATGGCGTTTGGCCGCCGCACCGAGAAGCAGTGATGGCCATCCGAGCTACTTTCACACCGAAGCTGTCCCCACGATCTCTGGACAATGCATCCCGTCCCACCAGGGACAGCGTCTGCACCCCCGCCGCGGTGTAACGCTCTCCCCGCTCGCGCAAGACGAGGCCTTGCCGGATGCGCCGCGCGAGCTCACGGGTGTAGACGGCAGGCTCGGCCTGTTCCTCCTGGAGCACGTCTTCAGTATACTGGTAGAGGTGGAGCGCCTCCTGCCGTCTCTCCTGCTCCACCAGCAGGACCATCAGGCGGCACAGGGCGTCTTCGTCGGTCGGGTCCTCCTCCAGCGCTGCGAAGAGCAGCTCCTCGGCCAGGCCCACGCGCTCATCCTGGTGATAGATGTCGACCAGCTTGAAGAGCACCCGGTGCCGCGCGCCGTTGATCGTGTGCCGCCTACCCTGCGCCCATTCGGCGTAGGGGTCGTCCTCGAGAAACTCACCCCCGGCGAGGGCACGCGCCTCCTCCAGCAGGGGAAGCGGGTTCTGCCCCTGGCACTCGGCACGCATCGCCTGCGACAAAAGTGAGAGAAGCGCATCGGCGTCGACCCAGATGCGCTGCTGCCCCGCCAGTTTGAAGATCGTTTCCCCGCCGCTGCGCAGCGTGAGCAGCAAGCTTCCCACCTCGCCCGTGCGCAGGATGTGCCGCCGGAGCACGGATGCCGCCGAGTCGAGCGCGTGAGCGGCGTTGATCGACTCGTGATCGGGCCAGATGGCCTCGATGAGCTCATCGCGCGATGCCCGGCGGTTCGCCCGGCACAAGAGCACCTTCACAAGAGCCATCGCCGGTCCCCGGTTGCTCCACTCGCTCCGCGCGACGAGCTCGTAACGCGGTGGCTCATCCTCGATCCGCGAGGGAGTACGTACGAGCCGCTCGAGGGCGAATTCGCCCAGCGTGGTGATCCGCACGAGCGGATGTCTAGTCTGCTCATCTTCAGATGTGCTGTGCATCGCTTGCGTATCTCCTCTCCCGACCCCTCTGTGGTCACTCAGTGGCTCTTCGTCTACCGATTGTACCAGAAGCGTCCGTTGGCTGAACGAGAAAATCGTGATTCTTCGTGAGCTCTTCTTGAAACGGATATCCTGCTCTTGTCCCTCGCTCATCTGCGCATCCTCCCTACCTCTGGCTTATTCTTCCCGGAGCGCCAAAGAGTGGAAAGGAACCTTCTCATTCCACGCACATCGCTTTCTCGCCAGCATATGGCGCTTGTCCTGCCTCATAGCCAAATGCCGTGAGCGAGTCGTGAAAAGTCGCGTACGCCCCGTGAACGCGCATGAGGAGCGCATGAGGGAGGCATGCTATGCTCGCTGTGGAGATCGGGAAGGGCGGCCGAACACAAACAGGCACGAAGCAGCAAGGAGGAACGAACGTGACAGGGCAGTTGCGAATCATCGTGCTGGACACCTCGCCTACGACGCGCAAGATTCTCGAGGTCATCCTGCACCGCGAGGGCCACCAGGTGGCCTGCTTCGCTGATCCGCTCGAGGCGCTGCGCGCGCTCACCAGGCAGTGCCTCGCCGACCTGCTGTTTCTCAGCCTGGACCTCCCTAAAATGGACGGTTTCGAAGTGCTGAAGTACCTGAGAGGCGAACCGCGCTTCCAGTCGGTGGCAGCCATCGCACTCCTGGGTGAGCGCGACGGGGTCCTGGTCCGCTTGAAAGCCCGCTTGGCGGGCGCGTGGAGGATGGTGACGAAGCCGCTGGTGCGGCAGCAGATCGTCGACCTAGTATCGGCATACCGCTGGCAGAGGACAGCAGCCCAGGAATCAAGCCAGCGAGCGGGAAGTACCGCCCTTGAAGGCTGTGAGGCAGCCCCGCGTCAAGAAAGTGATTGAGCCTGGTGGGACAACCAGTTCGCGCGCCACATGAGATCTCGCCCGAGATGGTCAAGCCTCTCTCCTGGTTGCGCAGGCGGCTCCTCTCCTGGTTCGCGCGAAACGGCCGCTCCTTTCCCTGGCGCGAGCCTGGCAGGGAGCCTTACGAAGTCGTTGTGGCGGAAATCCTCTTGCAGAGGACGACCGCGACCGGGGTTGCCCGGGCCTACAGCGGGTTCGTCGATCGCTACCCATCTTGGGCCTCCCTCGCGCATGCCCCCCCCGAAGGCCTCGAGAACGCGCTCAAGCCACTCGGGCTCTGGCGGCAGAAGGCGTTTGCCTTCCAGCGGCTCGCACAGTTGATCGAGGTGAATGGCGGCGTCGTACCCCGCACGCGCAAGGAGTTGGAGCGCCTGCCGGGTATCGGCCCCTACACGGCGAGCGCGGTGCTGGCCATCGTGTACGGGCAAGCCGAAGCGCTCCTCGATGTCAATATGGCCCGCCTCCTTGGTCGCTACCTCGGCTCGTCCGAGGGCGCCGAGGCAAACTCCAAACGCAGGCTGCACGCCCTCGCTCTTCTGCTGGTACGCGGCAAGCATAGCCTCGAGGTCAACTGGGCGGTGCTCGACTTCGGGGCGCTCGTCTGCCGCGCAAGGCGCCCGCTGTGCCCCGAGTGCCCGTTGCGGGCCAGGTGCCAGTATGCAAGGGCACTGCAGATCCAACCTACTTCCATCGCAGGTGTTCTTTGAGGCTCACAAAGCGCAGATTACCGATGATGATGTGGTCGACCAGCTCGATGTCGAGGATGCGGCCCGCCGCCACGAGCTGCTTCGTCGCCTTGATATCCTCTGGCGAGGGCGTCGGGTCGCCGCTGGGGTGGTTGTGGCAGAGGATGAGGCCGGGACATTTGCGGATGATGGCCGGGCGGAAGACCTCGGCGGCGCGCAGCACCGAGCTGTTGGCGGTCCCCTGGTAGAGGCTCGCCTTCTCGACCAGCTGGCCCCTGGCGTCTAGCAGCAGCACGCGCGTCTGCTCGGTGTCCAGGTAGGCCA
>WNFX01003575.1_pt1 | contig 15459 bp, 11 predicted proteins | sample 5400111 | NCBI WGS metagenome assembly WNFX01 (sample SAMN13153363, study PRJNA577476) | soil metagenome | isolation source: 40 cm soil or saprolite under grassland replicate 1 | place: USA:California | collected 2016-06-15 | reverse complement strand
TGGCGGAGGCGCACGACAAAAGCTACATCGATGTTCCAATCGAATTGGAATTCGTCCAATGACTCAAGGCGCGACGGCGTGGGCGGCCGTTGTGTTCCCTCTACGATTGGGAACCCTCCGTTCTTTGGCTTCCAAATTTCTCTTGCCATCGAGCTGACAAAGGAAGTATCAATCAGGGCTCGGTGAAGGCGTTGCTGCCAGCCAGAGGCGATCTTCTCCCTCTCGCTCGAGTCGGAGTTGGCTTCTTGCATATGCGTTTATGACTTTGGCCAGCTGCCCGAAGAACAAACCAGTCGATCAAGCGCAAGCAGTTGAACTAACGCCTGTACACCTTCCGAAGATGATGACTGCGGGCCCAAGCGACCATGGCAGACATTAACAAACCAAAATTTGATTTACCTTGGGCGACCTTGCTGCCGCTCCTCGCGGTGCTCGCTGGAGTCATCGCACAGTACAAGCCGCTCGTGAGCGAACGCCCGTCCGTTCCGAGCGAAAAGACTGCTCCAGTGATTGCCGAGCAGGACGTCGATGCGCGGTTGTGGCAAGACCCGATAGGTGTAGCCCAAAAGCAAAAGTCGTTGCTGAATCAACAAAGCGACGGTCCAGCCAAAGAAGCCAGCGCCAAATTGCACGACATCAGCGCGCTGGCCGCGTTGCTTGACCAAGACGTCAAGGCGTTTTCAAAGAACGCGCCTGTTCCTGTCCTTTTGCTTGGGGTGATGCTCGATGCCGGGCCGTACAGCGAACAAGCCGAGTCCCGGTTGCGTACCCGCCACGCTGTGCTCGAAGGATTAAGCGAGAGCGGATTTATGCCGATCGATGGTGAGCATATCGGGTTCGTCACTGCCACGTGGCCGCCGCCGGAGGCAAACGTACCCTCGCTCCCTGTAAAAGAAGCATTGCTACTTCCATGGGAGGAATGTGAAGCAATAGACGATCGAGAAAGGGTTTATCCCCGAGACACCAAGCGGGTTGTCGTAGTCTGGTTGCCCGCGGCAAATTTTAACTTCAATCCGTTGCGCTGTTTGGCCCGCTTGATCGATCAGCTCGCGCCCGAAGACATCCGCGATAAAGTCGGCGTCAGGTTGATCGGCCCGGCAAATTCCACGGGCTTGCAGACCATGGTGAAGGAAGCGTGCTGGGACCCGCTAACACCGCTCAAGGATGAGGCTTCCGTAGCAATGCAAAGGGCACTCGATGGAGTATCGATAATGTCGCCTCGGGCGACCGCCTCGGATTTAACGCTTCTCTCTAGAGGCGTCTCTGATGAGTGTAAAAACAAATCCGTCGAGACAATTCTTAAAGAATTCATAACACGTGGCCCTCGTGGCGGTCTTGACTTTGTTCGCACGATCGCTCCGGATGATTGGGTCTTGGACAAATTGATCCAAGAGTTGGCGCAGCGCAGGATCGCCGCCGTCCCTCAAGTAAACCAAAACGGTCATCCGATTTCAAAGCCAGCGCACATAGTGATTTTGAGCGAATGGGACACGCTCTATGGCCGATCTTTAGGAACCACGTTCGCGGCTAAAGCCTCCACCCAGAAAGCCAATGATATCAGTGAGCACTCGGAAGCAGGGCGAGCGCGAATTGATGTTTACCATTATCTTCGCGGAATTGACGGTCGACTCCCAGGCGACGCCGGTAAAGACATTCAACGTGAGCAGGAGCAAAAAACTCAGCTTGGCCAGACCACGGTCGCGACCGAGGCGACAGAAGGGTTGAATCAGTCCGATTATCTCCGGCGTTTGGGGCGGGAAATGAAAGAGGATAACGCGCGCTGGCAGCGAGAGGACGGCTCAGGTATTCGCGCGATTGGTCTGCTTGGCTCCGATATTTACGACAAGCTGATGATTTTGCGGGCGCTGCGTCCTCAGTTTCCTGACGCCGTTTTTTTTACGAACAACTATGACGCGCATTTTGAGCGCCGCGACGATTGGGACGCTACACACAATCTGGTTATCGCCTCCCCGTTTGGCAGCACCGTGCCGGACATTTACATCGAGCAGCGGCACATCCCACCGTTTCGTGACAACAACCAAACGTCGATGTACCTCGGCACGCTGGTTGCCACAGGCCGAATGACAGAGGAAGAAGCGAAGTATCTTTCGTGGCAGCCGCGCATTTTCGAGATCAGCCGCCGCGGAGCCTATGATCTGAGTCGGCCCTGGTATCGTTGGCGTCCGGGCGAATCGAAAATGGCTTTCGAGTCACGCTACGGGAAAGATGAAAAGACGAAGATGTGGTTTCGCGATTGGCTGTTTGCGGCCGGCGTAATCTGGAGACTAATCATCATCGCGCTAGCGGTCCTGGCCATGGCAGCCTGGATCAGCTTGAGCATCGCGAGACGTTCGCTGTCCGGCGGAGGTACTGCTCTTGAGCGCCTAAAACGTGCACCGGTCAGCACAGTTTTTTGGTTGGTATGTGGCGGACCGCTCATCATTCTCTTGGTTGCTTTGGTTGCGCAATACTGGGCACCTGAAGAACCGCTGGTCTTTTTTTCAGGCATCAGCATCTGGCCAACTGAAATGGTGCGTCTGATCGCGTTCGTGCTCGCGATCTTCTTCATGTTCAAAGCGAGCTTCGATCTTCGTGCGAACGCGAGAAGAATCGAGGCAGAATTTTCGTTTGCTCGGTTGCCGTTGACGGCATTTCGCTGGCGCGATCTTGGCATCGGCTTTGAACATTGGCAGATGAAACAGCCTTCAGGAACTTCGCTCTTTTCCGCTGAGGAGGCGTGGCACACTTATCTTTGCAGGAACAAGTTTTGGCCGCGGTTCATCCGAATCGGGATCCTTTTTGCTTTGTATTCCATTTTCGCCTTCGCGATTTTGCACTTGTTTCCTCAACCCCCGCCGCCTGCGCGGGGCGATCTGGCGTTTAGGATCGATAAGATCGTCTTTTATCTCTCTGGCGCTGGTCTGCTGCTTCTCTCGTTTTACGTAGTCGATGCCATTCAGTTAAACAGCAATTTCATCCGAATGTTTGGCCGAGAGGTGACGAACTGGGGTCGCAGCGTGGTTGACCGGTCGCATCGAAGCCCACCACTAGACGAAGAGGAGCTTTCCGCTTATCACGAGATTTTCTTTGTCGCACAACGCACACAAGCAGTGGCACCGCTGATCTGGTACCCGCTTCTCGTCCTCACCCTGCTGGTTGTCGCCCGCTCTTCGTTTTTTGATAATTGGACGTGGCCGGCCAGTCTTCTCTTAATCTCAGCTATCACTGCTGCCTGGGCACTCGGCAGCGCCATTTTGCTAAGACGCGCCGCCGAACAACTACGTGAAACTGCCCTCAATGATCTGCGACGGTTTCGCCTGTTAGGTCGGGAAGTCGCAGCGAAACGGGAGACGTTCGATGAACTCATCGCTGAAATCCGCGACCTTAAGACGGGGGCGTTTGCCCCGCTGACTGACCAACCGTTTATGCGAGCCGTCCTTTTTCCCGGGGCCGGACTCGGACTCCTCGCGGTCGGCCAGCGACTGCTCGATATTTTCTAGGGCGAGCAAACGATTGCGTCTTTAATCGGCTCCCTGCTCCGTTCTGCGCTGTACAACGGAATTTGTTTCATTCTTAAGCTTCCGCTCTCACGCTCCATTTTGCCAATTGAGATTGGGTTTGGAATTTTCTCTTGCCAAAGGGTTCACCAAAGACATATCACTGATAGCATCGGTGAAGGCAGTGCTGCCAGCCAGGCGCGATATTTTCCGTCTCGGTCGAGTCGGAAGGTGCTTGTTTGCGTGCGCGCTTTTGGGTTTTTCCAGCTGCAAAAAAAACGAGCCAATTGACGAAGCGAAAGCGGCGGGCAAGACCACTGCCGATTTTCCGCAAATCACCTCCGACATTTTCAAGCCAATGGACGGCGGCATCAGTCTTTCGCCAGAGGAAATCATGGGCCGCAATACGTGGAATCTGTGGAGCGGCGGCAACCAGCATTTTTGGAATCGCGCTGCCCAAGACAGCTATGGCTTGATGGATCTTTTGAAGATGCTCGACAACCGCAAATTTCCGCGCGGCGAGCGTTTCAAAACTTTGGGCCTCGTGAATGAGCCTGGATTTCGCGCTGCCGCCAAGGCGGATGAATTTGGGTTGTGGCTGGATGAGCAAGTAGAACCGGAACCCGCCGGTATCGCCGAGCCTGTTTACGGCAAATCTTCCGGTGTTCTTGGCTTTCGGCTTTTTCCAAATCCGGAATTCAATGATGAAGCGCGGAAGAGATGGGACGGCGATCGCTTCATGAACGATCCGACTTATTACAGCGACAACAAGCTTGTCCGTCCGTATCGCGTCGGAGTGGCTTGCGGCTCCTGTCACATTGCGCCGAATCCGAGTAATCCGCCTGATGATGCGGAAAATCCACGGTGGGAAAATCTCGCCTCTGCAATCGGCAATCAGTACATCAATGAAGGAAAAGTCTTCGCCTGCAACGTCGAGAAGGGCGGGTTGTTTTACGAGATGCTCGCCGCGCAGCCTCGTGGCACTTCCGATACGTCACGGATCGCGACTGATCACATCAACAATCCCAACGCGATCAACGCAATTTTTCTGCTGGATGAAAGAAAACGAATCGCGGAGAACGCGGAGCCTGAAAAGATGACAGGCGGAACGCTGGCGTTGCCAGGCACGCAACAAGAAATGCACGTGCCCCACATCTTGAAAGACGGCGCGGATTCAATCGGCGTTCGCGGTGCGACCATTCGCGTTTACGTCAACATCGGCATGTTTTCCGAGTATTGGCTGACGCGCCAAAACCGGCTGATCGGACTTACTCCTCAGCAGCCGTTTGAAATTCCGTATGCGCGCGAGCACTCCGTATTCTGGCGCGCGACTGAGGAGCGTCTGGATAACATCGCGGCCTTTTTTTGCAAACTGAAACCGTTTCGTCTCGCCAACGCTCCGGGCGGCCAGACTTTCATTACGACGGACGCAGCCGTAATGACGCGGGGGAAGGAAGTGTTCGCCGAAAGCTGCGCTGCGTGTCACTCGAGCAAGCAACCGCCGCCGAATATCGATCCGCACTCCGGCGAAGGAAAGACGTGGTTCCGCGCGGAGGTGATGAAGCCCGAGTTCTTGGAGAATAATTTTCTGTCAAACGATAAGCGTTATCCATTAACCAAAATCGAAACCAATTCCGCGCGCGCGTTCGCAACAAACGCAAAAGCCGGCCATGTCTGGGACAACTTCTCCTCGCTGACTTACAAGGAACTTTCCCCTGTCGATGAGCTCGAATTCTTCAACCCGTTTGATGAGACCCATCCCATCAAATTCAAGCCGAAAGACAGGAATGTTGCGCCGGGTTATTATCGAACGCCGTCGCTGGTCAGTGTCTGGAGTTCCGCGCCGCTGTTGCACAATAACATGCTGGGAAAATTCACCGGCGATCCCTCTGTTGCGGGCCGACTGGACGCGTTTAACGATGCGGTGGAAAAATTGCTCTGGCCGGAAAAACGGTTGGGCAAAGACTCCATCTGGCGCACGCAGAACGATTGCTCGCTGCATTTGCGCAAGGAATTTGTACCGGAGCCGCTGCGGCAGATCGCCGACCGCGATGGTTACATCACAGTGGGAATGATTCCGAAAGGCACACCGATTAACCTGGTCGCCAATCTCGAACCGAACTTTCAAAACATCGATGTCTTTCTCAAAATCGCCAAAAAGTTGGTCAAGATTAAGGCTACGAAACCTTCGCGAGAAGAAGCCGCCGCTGAATTCAACAAGCTCATTCCGGACCTGCTCGCAGCAAACAAATGTCCCGACTTCGTCGAAGACAAGGGCCACGACTTCGGCACAGATTTGCCAGATACCGATAAGCACGCGCTGATCGAATATCTGAAAACGTTCTAAGCGCACGTCAAAACGAAAGGAAGCACATGGCAGTTACAGTTGCAGAAATGTTAAAAATGTCGCAGGCACAGCTCGACGATCTGTTCACTCAAAGTCCAGTCGGCGAAATCCCAAGCGGCGAAGCCAAAGGCACGGCGATCATCGCACCGGGAACGACTTACACGCAGGACATGGCCAGTTTCGTAAATCACTTTGCGTGGCAGGGAAAGATCTTCGACCCGGCAAAGGGAATTTTGCGAAACAAGATTTTGCCCTTTGGACTCAACGCGATCATCGCCAAGGTTTACAAGGGCTCGAGCTGGATGGACACCAAAGAGTGCATCGTGCTCGACTATTCTGAGACTTCTTTGGTTGCGCATTGGGTCCGTGACGAGATTCGCGAAGTCGCGCCGCGCATTTACCTCGGCAAAGTTTATTTGGGCAAGAAGCGATTGATTGATTTCGCGCTTGAGTTTCCAGCGTCGGGATAATCGCATTCTGCGGCCATGGCACGCGCCGTGAATTCGAACGTTAGCCACCCAATGCCGCGCGCCAATACTGGCTCGCGGTTACTAAACTGGGTGAGCGACAGTATCATGTTCCTTTTGCAGATGGAACGCCGGCTTGATCACTGGCTCCGTCCGCCATTCGACGCCACTCTTCGCGATCCAATCGCGCGCCTGGTCACAGCGTTGATCAACATGCAACGCAAGAACGAACGCCTAAAAATCGCCGAGGAAAAGCCGCTGCCGAATGAGGAGGAATATCTAGACTCGATCATCGCGAGTTTTACGACGCAGATGCGACTGCTCTGGAAACCGGGAGGCTTCGAGCGTGGCGGGAACACCAAAACGCAGGGCATTGTGCGGGGCGAGTTTATTATTCACAACAATCTTCCGCCACAGTTCCGTCATGGGATCTATGCCAAGCCGCAAACCTTCCGTTGCTGGGTGCGTTTTTCCGGGCCGGGTCCTTACATCACGCCAGACATCGACGATGTGGGATTCATGAGCATCAGTATCAAACTCATGGGCGTGCCCAGCCCGAAGTTGATGGATGACGAGAAATTCACGCTCGACATGTTCGGCGTTTCCACTCCGACCTTTGTCACACAGGATACAAAATCAAATGCGCACTTGCAGAAATGGAGCGTGAAAAACGCGCAAATTTTTCATTTCATCAATTTTCGGCAACCGCACATCCTGGACATGATCATGCAAGGGCTGTGGGTCAAAACGCAGAGCAGCCCGTTTGAGGCTCCTTACTTTAGTTGCGTGCCGTATCTCTTGGGAGAAGGCCAGGCCATGCAATACTCAGTTTGGCCCAAGACAAAGAAGAAAACTCCCATTCCGCGCCTTCCTTTGCGTCCACCGGACGATTATCTGCGCGATGCAATGGTCAAAGCGCTCAGCGAAGGAGACGTGGAGTTAGACGTCCGCTTGCAATTGCAAACGGATCCGTTCCTGATGCCGATCGAGAACAACGGTGTGCTCTGGCCCGAGCGACTTTCGCCACGAGTCTCAGTCGCAACGCTGCGGTTACCAAAACAGAAATTCAATTCTCAGGCGCAAATGGAATTCGCCAAAAAGCTCTCCTATAACCCCTGGCATACCATCGCCGAGCATCGGCCCCTGGGTAATCAAAGCCGCGCCCGCCAGCGGATGTATCTCGAGTTATCTCGGCTACGGCATAACATGAATAACGTGCCTCATTACGAGCCGACAGGTGACGAGGTATTCGAGTAGGAGGTCATGACTCCGCAGTCGAACTTCATGGTCCTAGCGCCGGTTGATCGGGCGCGCGAGACCGAGCTTCGGCAGTTGCTTGATTCGATGAACGATGCGCCAGGCCGTGTCGATCCGAACAACGACCTGGTTCCTTTCGCGGAAATCGACGAGCTACATTTCGCGCGATTCATAATTCTCGACGATAAGACGACTGAGGATGTGCGTGTCTACGGATTAACTCCGCGCAGTTATCCGCTGTATCTGGCATTCCTGGGAGATGTTGATGGCGATGCAAATGCGTTTTTGGGCAAGTTGATCAAACGCGCCGGCAAAGGCTTGGGGCGGATTTTTTCGTGCTGCCAAGGATTTACCTCCCATAGCGATCTTCTCGGGTGGATGAAGCGACATCATGCTCCTGCTATTGCGGCGTACGTCAATTGCCGGGGACGAACGGTACGCCAGATTCGCGAAGAGGCAGCGCTTTATGAAGCACTCGAAAGCTACATCGAGCAGAATGCCGCGACTTTACGGGATCTGCCGCCACGCGAGCTTCAGGCCACATTACAGAACTTCGTGAACGCGGAGAAATCGGCCGGACGATTAACCTTGTCCAAGGAAAGGCCAACTCCTGTAGGGTGGCAGATCAAAAACATGCTGCATATGATTGGTCTGCCACTGCTGGTCTTACTTGCTTTGCCACTGCTCCTCCTTCTTGCGCCGTTCTACATCGTTGCACTTCGCCGTTTGGAGAAGACCGATCCGGAAGTTTGTCCCGTGGCAGATCAGAAACATTCCGAGACCCTGTCGCGCTTCGAAGATCACGATGTTACAAACCAATTCACCGCGATGGGAAGTCGCAAGCCCGGTATTGTGCGACTCTTGACTATGGTCGGCGTACTTAAAACTGTGAACTATGGCGCGCGGCATATTACGCGACGCGGCCACCTCGGCCGCATACGCTCGATCCACTTCGCACGCTGGGTGTTCGTGGCCGGCACTGAGCGGATGGTCTTTTTCAGCAACTACGACGGCAGCGTCGAGAGTTACATGGATGACTTTATCAATAAAACCGGCTTCGGTCTCAATGCTGCATTCAGCAGTGGCATTGGCTATCCACGAACCAATTGGCTCGTCCTGGATGGATGTGCGGACGAACGAAAATATAAGGAATTTCTTCGCCGCCACACTCTCCCGACGCAAGTCTGGTACAAAGCTTATCCGAGTTTGACGGCGGTTGATTTGGAAAGGAACACACGCATTCGCCAGGGATTGGAGTCATCGTCTATGGCCGACGAGGAGGCCCGTGAGTGGGTTGCATTGCTGTGAGCGAAGTGGACTACGCCGACGTGCAAGGTCCGGTTCGCTTTGGCTATGGCCATATGACCAGTGCTTCCTATGCGCTCGTGCGCGTGAAAAATGCGGCGGCGGCGAAAGCCTGGCTCCGCTCTGCTCCTGTAACTAGCGCGGTTGCGCTGAAGCCACCACCCAAGACTGCTATGAACATCGCGTTCACAGCGCCTGGCCTCAGAGCGCTTGGGATATCGGAGTCAGTAGTCGCCGGTTTCTCGCACGAGTTTCGCGGAGGGATGACCGAAGAAAGCCGCTCCAGGCAATTGGGCGACATTGGAGACAACGCGCCATCAAGCTGGGCCTGGGGTAGCTACGGGCGCGAGCCGCATGCCGTAGTAATGTTTTTTGCCGAACCGGAGCAGTTCGATTTTTTTGTCCAAAGCGCCAAGGGTAACACCTGGAGTGATGCGTTCGAGGAGGTGACCTGGCTTGGCACCAGCAATCTCGACGGAGATGAACCATTTGGTTTCGCCGACGGCATTAGCCAGCCCCAGATCGACTGGGAGCAGCAGCGACAAACGCCATGCACACAATTGCAGTACACGAATATCGCCGCGTTGGGTGAGTTCCTGCTCGGCTATCGCAACGAATACGGAAAAATTACCGATCGGCCTTTGCTAGAACCCGATGCCGCGAGCTCGGAATTACTCGACGCGGACGATGCGCCTACGAAAAAAGATCTGGGCCGCAACGGGACCTATCTCGTCATGCGGCAGTTGGAACAGGATGTTAGAAAGTTTTGGCAGTTCCTTTGTCAGCAAGCTGGTGGAAATCTCGCCGAGGCTGGGCAGCTGGGAGCGAAAATGGTTGGCCGCACCCAAGCAGGCAATCCCTTGGTGCTAATCCAGGAGCAGCCAATTGCCGGGATGGACTCAGGCTCGGTTAAGCAGAATCAATTTACCTACCAAAGTGATCCAGCAGGCGCGCGCTGCCCTTTCGGCGCACATATTCGTCGCTCGAACCCGCGCAACAGCGACTTTCCTGAGCGACGTCTCAGCGTGCTTAGAAAACTCATTATCATGTTGGGTTTCGGCCCGAAGGGTTTCTACGATGATCTGAACTCGTCGGTTCGCTTCCATCGCATTCTCCGGCGTGGTCGGGAGTACGGTTCCGAGCTATCGCCCGAACAGGCGCTCCAGCCAGCGCCGCCTAACGAGCCCCCGCGCGGATTACACTTCGTCTGTCTCAATGCGAACATCTTGCGCCAATTCGAGTTCCTGCAAAACGCATGGATTGCGAACACTAAGTTCTCCGGCTTAACTGGAGAAAGCGACCCGCTGCTGGGTAATCGTCAGTCGTTACCGGGCTGCCCGGTTACCGGCAATTTCACAATGCCTCGCGACGGCAGTTTACCGCGCCGCGTTTCGGGCCTGCCGCAATTCGTGACCGTGCGCGGCGGTGCTTATTTTTTTCTCCCAAGTTTACGGGCATTACGCTATTTCGCCGTCGTTGGAAATGCGTAGAAATATTGTAGCAGGGATATTTTCGTTTTGATACGCGGGAAAAAGGCAACGGTAATCAAGGTCATACTTGCGGCACGCAGCTGTCGAATCAGGACAAAGAAAAATTGGTTGAATATTTGAAGACGCTCTAGCGCGGCGGTCGTGATTCGTTGCCGCCTTTGCCATCGCTAGCCTTGCCGAACAAAAGCCCTTGTGCGCACGGCGGTTCTCCGGCAGTTTCGTTCTGTTATGGCGGGAAATCGCAAACTCGGTTGCCTAAGTATCTTTTTGTTTGTCGCGCTTTGCGCCAGTCTGTTCGTCAACTTCGTGCTGATGCTTACAGCGTTTCAGCGACTGGGCGGCGGCATTCGCGAGGCCGAACCAATCCCGCGTTTTCGAGAGATCCTGCTCCAAAGAGGCACGCGCGGAAGTTTCGACAAAATTGCCGTCATCACCATGCGCGGCCTGATCAGTTCGTCGCTTCCAGGTAGCGTGACCGATTCAATGGTCGATGACATGCGCGCCGCTCTGCAACAAGCGCGCGACGACAGCCGGGTAAAAGCGATCGTGCTGGAGATTGATTCTCCCGGGGGAGAAGTGACTGCGTCGGATGCGATCTACAGCGCTCTCGTCAAGGTGCGTGATGCGAGAAAACCAGTCGTTGTCTATATGGATTCGCTGGCGGCGTCCGGCGGCTATTACGTTTCCTGTGGCGGCAAATTTTTAATGGCCAGCGACACGACCATTACAGGCAGCATCGGCGTTATTATCCAAACGCTCAATTACGAGCAGTTATTCAACAAGGTAGGACTTGCTTCCGTGGTGTTCAAAAGCGGCAAATTCAAAGACATGCTCAACGGCGCCCGGCCAATCACGCCGGATGAGCGCGAGCTTGTTCAGAACTTCATCATGAAAACGTACGATAAGTTTCTCGGCATCGTCGCGAAGGAAAGAAATCTGCCGGCCGATCTGCTGCGCAATACTATTGCCGATGGCCGGATCTTATCCGGTAAGGAAGCATTAGAACACAAACTGATCGACGGTCTCGGTGAGTTGGACGATGCCTACCAAAAAGCAAAAGAATTGGGTAACGCGCCAGACGCCAAAGTGGTGAAGTACGGCCCGCCTTTCAGTCTAAGCCGCTTCCTGCGAATATTTGGAGAAGCCGAATCAAAAATCGAGCTCCAGCTGCCGAAGCAGCTCCTTCCGCAACTGGAATCGGGTCGCGCGTATTTCCTGCCAAGTTATTACGCACCGTAGCGGCGGGGTCCCATGCTATCCGCCAGCCTTTTTGCGGCACTCGGCGCCGCCCCGAGCCTCGTCTTGGGTTTCCTTTCCGTCCTTTACGTTCTTGCCAGCCTTTACGTTTACATTTCGCTAGGCCATCAGATCAGCGCGCGAACCTCGGACACGGTCGGCGCGGACGCCCCGGCGCGAAGATTCGGATTCCCGGAAGCAATCCTCGCTGCGCTGTTGATTCTTTTTCTCTTGCTAAACATCGGCGCGTCAATTTCGCGGCCGTCAATCCAGTTCAGCGCGCAGAGCCTTGTGGCAAACCTTCTTTTCACAGTTTTCGTGGTGCTGGTTGTGGTGACTTTCCTGCATCTTCGCGGATTCGACATCGGGGCGTTGGGCGGATTTCTTAGAATCAGTTTTATTCGGACCTTGAGCACTGGAGCGATCCTGCTGTTTTTTGCCTATCCACTTGTCTTGTTGTGCGACGTCATTACACAGCGGCTTTTCGGGGGCGGCTCGAGCAGGCAGAGCATTGTCGAGTTTTTTAGCGGGTCGCGAACCATCGAGCAGCGGATTGTGATTATCATTTTCGCAGTGGCAATCGCGCCCATGGTTGAGGAATTTCTCTTTCGCTTTTTTATTTACGGCGTGCTCAAACGCTATTTTGGCTGGCTACTTGGCGTGATATTCAGCGCGCTGCTGTTTGCCGCAGCGCACGCGCACTTTCCTTCGTTTGTGCCATTGTTCGTTCTGGGGAGTTGTTTCGCGATCGCTTACGAGTGGAGCGGTTCCATTCTCGTCGCGATGGCAATGCATTCGCTTTTCAATTCGGTCACTTTAACCGCCCTTGCATTTCCTGAGATCTTTTCTCAATGAAACTTGGTGAGTTGGGCGAAGACCAGCTTCTCGATCAGCTTCTGCCTCGTCTTCCCCTCAAAAAAAAAGCGGTTGTTGTTGCCCCCGGAGATGATTGCGCTGTGGTGGAAACGCAGGATCACCGCAGACTTCTCGTGCTCAAGACCGACTGTATTGTTGAAGGCGTGCACTTTTCGCAGGCAACGGACGCGCTGGATGTTGGATGGAAAGCAATGATGCGCCCGCTTAGCGATTTTGCCGCCACCTCAGCCGTGCCTCAATTTGCGCTGATCACTCTGATCGCCCACGAAAAAACGAAGGTCGCGTGGGTGAAAGAGCTCTATCGCGGTTTGCGCCGAGCCGCGAAGCGATTTGAAGTCAGCATCGTCGGCGGCGAAACGAGTAGCACGCCAGGACCCATTGCACTTTCAACGAGTGTGGCTGGATTTGTCGAAAACGACCGGTGGGCATCGCGCCGCGACGGCAAGGCAGGCGATGATCTTTTTGTTACCGGCCGGCTCGGCGGCGCATTAAGACAAAAACATTTGCGTTTTATTCCGCGGATTGTGGAGTCGCGCTGGCTTACAAAAAACTTCTCGGTTCACGCTATGATGGATCTAAGCGACGGACTTGGAACCGATCTCCCCCGCCTGGCGCGCGCCAGCAAAGTCGGATTCAGAATCGACACCGAGAAGTTGCCACTCACCCTTGGCGCAAACTTCAGTGACGCAATTTCCGAAGGCGAAGATTACGAATTGCTTTTCGCGATTTCACCGCGCGATCGTTCTCGATTGGAGCGAGGTTGGGCGAAAAAATTTCCCTATCTGCCACTGACTCGAATTGGTTCGCTCAATCGAAAATCGGCATTCGAAAATCGAAAATTACCAGGTGGCTACATTCATTTCCAACAGTCCGGCTGAGACGGAGGCGATCGGCCGGCAACTTGCAGAGCATATCGACGTCGGATCGATCTTGGCTCTAAAAGGAGATTTGGGCAGCGGTAAAACGTTGTTCGTCAAAGGTCTCGTTGCCGGGCTCGGCAGTAGTGCCGATGTCACGAGTCCCACGTTCACCATCGTGCATGAATATCGAGGGCGAGTGCCTGTTTACCATTTCGATTTTTTTCGCGTTGAGAATCAGCGATCCGCCGAACGACTGGGGCTCGACGATTACTTTTTTGGAGATGGCGTCTCGGTAATCGAATGGGCCGACCGCTTTCCTGAATTCATTCCCGAACAAGCGCGCTGGATTTTCTTTGAGATCAAGTCGCAAGACGTTCGGGCAATCACAATGAAATGAAAATTCTCGCGCTTGACCTTTCCACGGCGCGCGGCGGTCTGGCGTGGCTAGATGGCGATGTCGAACTTGCGCGTGAATGGCCTAACGACCGGAAAAACTCCGCGCACTTTTTCGAGAACCTCAATACTGTAGTGAAAAACTTTGGCGCGCCCGAAACGATCATTATTGGGCTTGGCCCTGGTTCGTACGCGGGGACACGCATTGCGATTTCGGCCGCAATCGGATTGCAAGTGTCTTCCAGCGCGCGCCTGATCGGTTTTCCGTCCATCTGCGCCATTGAATGCGAAGCGCGCGAGTACTGCGCGATCGGTGACGCCCGCAGGAAATCATTTTTCTTCGCGCGTATCGGCGGCCGCGAACTCGTAGAAGGCCCCATGCTTCACTCTGAGTCAGAAACAAAGGTGAAACTCGACAAGCTTGAGCCATCGATTCCGATCTTCTCTTCGGACTGCCTCCCCCAATTTGAACGCGCTGTGGTTCGCTATCCCTCGCCGCTGGTGCTGGCCAGAGTTGCGCAAGAGCCGCGGCGCAGCTTTTCTTTGCCACCGCTTGAGCCGATTTATTTGCGCGAGCCGCACGTCACCATCGCAAAAAGTGGGAACATAGGCTTGTAGCCTGTGCGCCGCGCGGACATGTTGTCCGCTGATTCGCAGGTGCAGCGGAGTGCAACTCCGCTGGCCGCACAGACCACAGATCTATGTTCCTGAACGCCTATGAAAGAAACGTATCGTTGTTGGGCTGAAATCGATCGAAGCGCTCTGCGCCACAACGCAGGCGTTGTCCGTGAGCGAATCGGTTCCGCCGAGATGCTCGCGGTGGTGAAAGCGAACGCTTACGGTCATGGTTTACTCGGCGTGGCGCAGACCTTGGCGGAGGACACACAACTATTTGGCGTCGCAAATCTGCAAGAGGCGCTTGCACTGCGCGAATCGCTCCCCCATCCCATCGTCATTCTCGGCCCGGCAACGGCTGAGGAGAGATCAGTAATCGCCGAGCGCGGATTTATTCCGACGATCTCCAGTCTCGAAGAAGCGCAAGCTTTCAATCGGTTCGGGCGGGCGACAATCAATTTCAAGATCGACACTGGCATGGGGCGCATGGGCGTGGTGGAGAATGAAGCGCCCGAGGTTTTCAAACGCGTGGAAGCGTTGCCGAATATCGACATTCACAGCATTTCGACCCATATGCCGGCGTCGAATGAAGACGCGGAATACACCCGCGACCAGCTCGCCCGATTCCGAACAATCATTGAGCGGATCCGGGCTGAAGTTCCTGGCACTTACAAAGCGCACGTCTTTCAAAGCGCAGGGACACTCGCATTTAATCCCTCGACGTTTGACATTGTGCGCGCCGGCATCGTTCTCTATGGAAGTTCGCCTCTCCCGGAATTTCAAAATCTGCTCAAGCCAGTGATGACATGGAAAACGCGAATTTGTCTTGTGCGCGATATGCCGGAAGGAAGTTCCATCAGCTACGGCCGCACCTTCATTACTCCGCAAAAGATGCGGATCGCAACGCTATCGGCCGGTTATGCCGATGGGTATCCGTGGCACCTTTCCAACCGTGGGGCCGCGGTCTTGGTGCGAGGCCAGCGTTGCGGCGTTGTGGGCCGAGTAACGATGGATTTGATGATGACGGACGTTAGTAACGTAGAGGGTGTTCAGGTCGGTGACGACGTTGTTCTCATGGGACGCGACGGCAGTGAGGAAGTCTCCTGTACGGAACTC
>WNFX01006102.1_pt1 | contig 15469 bp, 15 predicted proteins | sample 5400111 | NCBI WGS metagenome assembly WNFX01 (sample SAMN13153363, study PRJNA577476) | soil metagenome | isolation source: 40 cm soil or saprolite under grassland replicate 1 | place: USA:California | collected 2016-06-15 | reverse complement strand
ACAAGTGAGAGTGATGAAGACCACGAACACACACACGAACCGCCTCAGTCGATCGATTTACGCAAGTTTTTTGATGAGCGACAGCTACGCCAGGGAGAAGATATGCACGGCGATCCCGATAAGCTCAGCCTCTCGCTCTTCGCCCAGCAGCTCGTGCTCAATCGCAAGCAGGGTGCGCTCCAACAGATATTCGACCGTATCTCGCACCAGTTACAGGTGCGTCGCGCCCGCAACATCTTCCAACCAGGTGGGGTAGCTCCTTTGAGCGATAGTGAGGAACTGCCTATTGACATCTCTGCTGCTGAGTTGCAGGATCTCATCGACCACCTGCATGAGATGGATGTAGACGAGGACCTGATCGAGCAGCTCAAGGCCCAGGCCGATAACATCATAGAGGGGCTCCCTGAACTGCTCAAATCGATGCAAGAGCGTCAGAAAAAGCTTGCTGCGAAGCAGCCCGACCCCATCGACTTGCATCAGCGCTCGCTGCGCCGTTTACTCGATTTTTCCGCCAGTGAGCAGCGCGATATGGAGGCCGCTGTCCGCCGCCTGGCGCATGAACTGCACGGTGCACACTCTCGGCGGCAGCACAGGGATCGCACCGGCAGGATCAGCATTTCTCATACCCTGCGCCACAATTTACGCTTTGAAGGAATTCCCTTTCAGCCGGTGTTGCGTCGCCGGCATGAGCAGCGCCCCCGTCTCGTCCTGCTCTGTGATGTCAGCCTCTCCACGCGACATCTGGCGCGCTTCTGGCTGCACATGATCCACCAGATGCAGAGCCTCTTCTCCAAGGTGCGCACCTTTACCTTCGTGGCTGATATGGTTGAGGTGACTCACCTGTTTGAAGAGTATAGTCTCAACCGGGCAGTGGAGACAATCTTCGGCGGCCAGTTGCTGGATGTGGATGCCAAGAGCGATTTCGGACGCGCAGCTCAACAGTTCTGCGATGAGTTCCTGAACTCGGTCAATCGGCGCACCACGGTTGTCATCCTTGGCGACGGCCGTAACAATGGCAACCCACCCAATGAAAGGGCCATTGAGGAGATCGCCTACCATGCCCGCGATGTCATCTGGCTCACCCCCGAGCCAAAGTGGGGCTGGTCCTTGGGAAGCTGCGACATGGCGCTTTATGAACCACACTGCAAGCGGGTCGAGGTCGTCACTTCAATAGAACAGCTTGGTTGCATCGCTGAAAATCTTGTGTGCAGCAAGGTCTAACCCGGGGAGCTTATCACTTCCCTTGGAAGCGCGGCCGTCGTTTTTCCTTAAAGGCCTGCACTCCTTCGCGGAAATCCTCCGTTGTACGCAAGAAGCCATACATTCTTCCCTCCATTGTCAGGCCAGCACTCAGCGGAACCTCCATCGACGCATGGAGCGCTTGCTTCCCTACACGGTAGGCCAGCGGTGAAAGCACCAATAGCTCATCGACCAGGGCATCGACACGTGCATCAAGCTCACTCATCGGTACTACCTCCGTGAGCAGACCCCAAGACCTGGCCTCCTCTGCAGAAAGGCGCCGGGCCCGCAAAATCATGTCCATTGCTCGACCAAGTCCAGCCATACGCGCAATGCGTTGTGTCCCACCGCTCCCCGGAATCATGCCAAGGCGCATTTCAGGAAGCCCGATCTGCGTAGTCTCAGATGCGATGCGAAAATCGCAGGCCAGCGCAATCTCCAATCCTACGCCAAGAGCATATCCCGAGAGACGAGCTATGACTGGTTTGGAACAGCGCTCTGGGGCCGCGACGTTCTCTGCAAAATGACTGATATATTCAGGAGTGACATTGAGAAACCCGACAACATCTCCCCCAGAAGAGAAATGTTCGCCTCCACCACGCACAATGACAACGCGCACTGCATCATTCGCCTCAATTTCCCGGAACACGGCCCCAAAATGTTCGCGCGTCGAGACAGTAATGATGTTGAGCGGAGGCGCATCGAAAGTCAGCACTGCTACCGGCTTTTCACTGCGATACTCCATACGCAAAATGGAATCTGGATATTCGGTCATAACGATTTGTCCCTCCTGATTTCATTTATTGCTGAACCGGCATATCATAGAGTTCGTACTCTTCCGCCTGCAATTTACGCCGCAAAATCTTCCCCACCGCAGATTTTGGGACTTCTTTGATGAACACATAGCGTCTTGGACGTTTGAACCTCGCCAACTGTGAGTTCGCAAGAGCAAATTGGTCGAGTTCCTCAGCAGTCAGAGAGGCATCTGCGGGTACAACAAATGCCGCCACAATTTGTCCCCAGCGCTCATCTGGCAACCCTGCCACGGCAACCTCGGCAACTTTAGGATGCTGTGCGAGTACATCTTCAACTTCCAGCGGATGGATATTTTCTCCGCCAGAAATAAGCATGTCATCCACTCTCCCCTGCACCCACAGGTCTCCATCCTCATCCCACACACCGACATCACCACTGAAGTACCAACCCTGACGAAGTGCCTTCTCGTTCGCATCTGTTCGATGCCAATACCCCTTGAAGGCTTCCGGGGAAGAGAGGCTGACAATCACTTCACCCGGTGTGCCTGTGCTAACTACCTCATCGGGGAGTACGTAGCGCGTAGGATCAGCCGTTACGATACGTACCTCCTCGTGAAAGCCTGGTTGACCAGCACAGGTAGGTTTCCGATCCAACCACGAGCAGATCGTGAAGGTATACACCTCAGAACTGCCAAAGTGGTTCACAAAGACTTTAGGACGAAACCGCTCAAAGCAAGCCTGTGTAAGCGTCGAGGTCATTGCGGCCCCTGCATATCCTATTTTGGTGAGTGCTTGCAGATCATATTGATCGAGTTGAGGGCGGCTCACAAGATCATAGTATAAGGTGGGCACCAGGTACAAGCTTGTAATTTCTTCCCGGGCGAGAAGCTCTAAGGCTGCCTCCGGCTCGTAGCCCCCCGATTTATCGTGGGAGGGCAGCAGAACGAGTTTTCCATTCAGAAAGGTCGTCACCAGTAGCGTGCGCATACCCATTGTATGATAGAACGGCATCACACCAATGGTACTCTCAAAGAGCGTATACTGGTTCTGAATAATGTGAGCCTCAGCTGCACTTGCTTCATTGAGGTGAGAACGTGGCACACCTTTAGGACGCCCCGTCGTTCCCGAAGTATAGAGCATGATGGTAATGGCATCATCAGAAATAGGTGGCACCGCTTGCAGGGATGCTCCACGCAGTCGCAATTTCTCAAAGGTATCCGAGCCAGAGCTTGTACCAACAGCATAAGCCCTGGCTGAACTTTGCGTTTGTTTGAGGGCAGCTTCAATTATTACGCGGTTTTCTTCCTCATAAAAGACAAAGACTGGCTCTGCATCACCAATGCAGTAGACAAGCTCTGCAAGCGACATGCGGAAATTGACGGGTGTATAGATGAGCCCTAACAACTGACATGCCCAGTAGATGACCAGATTTTCGCGATGATTTTTCAAGACCACCAACACATGGTCACCCTGCTTCACATCTGATTGCTGAACGTTGGCAGCGACCGTCGCGACCTCTTCATAGAGATCCTGATACGACCAGCGAACCCGGTCATCTACCACAGCGGTTGCTTCTGGAAATCGCTTGACAGCTTGAACGAAGTATTGGGCGAGATGCATCGGAATTCATCCTTCCCAGGGATTCTTCATATTCCCCTCATGATTATGCGCGGATAACCCATGTGCGTCATAAGTGTGCCTCTACAGTTAGCAATCTACGTTAATTCCCGTAACGCCGACATGATGCCATGATAGCCTGTGCAGCGACAGAGGTGCCCACTCAGAACATCGACTATCTCCTCTTCTTTCTTCTTACGTCCCACCACCTCTGCCATAGCCGAGACCACAATGCCTGGTGTGCAATAGCCGCACTGTAAGGCGTGGTTTTCCGTGAAGGCTTGATACACGGCGGGGAAGTCAGGATGTTTTGCTAGACCTTCTATCGTGGTAATCTCACCATCCGTAACGGATACCGCAAGCAACAGACAGCTTCGGACCGCCTCGCCATTCACCAGTACTGTACATGCGCCGCACACGCCCTGTTCACAACCAACGTGCGTTCCTGTAAGCCCACATTCTTGGCGCAGGAAATCGCTCAGCAGCATGCGCGGCTCAATCGCAGCACGACATCGGCGGCCATTCACACGAAGAGTAACCGGTGTCAACGTATCAGCCTTGATCCAGTCCATGATTGCCCTCCTTTGCCATTGTGTCCTCATACGCAGCACCTAAGACGGAAGAGATCAAAACGGCTGCTAACTGTCGGCGGTACGAAGAAGATGCTTGATAGTCGTCTGCGAAATCCAACCTGTTTACTACTGCCTCTGCTACCCTCCTCACACGCTCCTTTGCCCAGTGCTCACCCACTAACTCTTGTACTTCGTCCACGAGCAGCGGCGTATCTGCTAGACCACCCAGGCCAAGCCGAACATGCTGCACTGTTCGATCGCTCCCTATTTTCATCGTGCAGGCGGCGGCCAGCAGAGCAAAATCGCCATGACGACGCCGGTACTCCTTGAAAGCTATACCCTCGTCAGGTGCAGGAAGCAGCCACAGCGTTTTCGTCAGCATCTCGTCTTGCTCAATTGTTGTAGTGAAATAGGATTGAAAAAACTCCTCTGCTGCCACCTGCCGTTCACCGCGTGTACTTTGCATAATGGCAGTCCCACCCAATGTGAGAAAGAGCAATGGAAGCTCGGCAGATGGATCAGCATGTGCCAGGCTCCCCCCTACCGTTCCCTGATTTCTTGTTTGCGGGTGTCCAACATATGTCAGTGCTGTATGAATGAGCCTCGCACGCGGTTCCTTTAAAGCGTATCGTTCAAGCTGCCGCTGCCGCACCAATGCTCCAACTTCCAGAAATGCAGTGCCAGGGCTCTGCGCAGGCACCCCTGCCAGATTCGTTTCCAGTCGCCCTAACGTTGCTAATGCAGCAAGCCTATTTATATCAACCAGCGCCTTTGGCTGTGACAGCCGCATATTCAACATGGGGAGCAAGCTCTGACCACCTGCGAGAACTTTGGCTTCGAGATCACTATCTGCCAGAACGGAGAGAGCTTCATCCAGTGTATCGACACGAATATAGTCAAATGCGGATGGTTTCATGTGACTCCTCTCTTTTCGGCTGTCCAGCAAGGACATTCCTCTGGCAAAGCAAATCCCATACCCGTGTTGGAGAAAGGGGCAAGATGGTAGGCTCTACACCGAGGGCATCGGCTACAGCATTAGCAATCGCAGCTCCAGCGCTCATCGTATTCCCCTCGCCAAGCCCCTTCGCTCCAAGTGGCGTGAGAGGAGAAGGTGTCTCCTGGTGCGCGATTTCCACTGCAGGCATTTCGCCAACTGTCGGACAGAGATAATCCATAAACGATCCGTTAAGCAATTGGCAATCCTCGTCATAGACCATCTCCTCATAGAGAGCGCTGCCAAGTCCTTGAGCCAGACCACCTAAAATCTGACCGTGAGCCAGCTTAGGATTCAGTAGTCGTCCTGCGTCGTGGACGGTGAAATAGTCTAGCACTTTTATTTCTGCGATTTCGGGATCGATCTGAACCTTGACGACATCGACGAGGAATCCGTAGGTAGCCGATGAATTCACCTGATCTTTTTCGTTCGGTGGCGTGACCGTCGGAATTGTGTAATAGGAGGTCTCGTACACTCCAGGTTCGACACCACCTGGAAGCTCTGTCGGACTCCAATGCGTCAATCCGGCCAGCCGACGAATTGAAAGACCTGTATCTTTATCGCCATGATAGACACGGCCTGCCTGTAGCCGTAGTGCTGCTTCGGGAACTTGCAGCTGCTCAGCTGCAAGATGCAGAAGTTTCCTTTTCACACGCATTGCGGCAGTATAGACTGCGCTGGAGCCAGCCGGAGCAAATCGGCTTGAATAGCTTCCCGAAGCAACCGACCAGGGGCTTGTAGCCGTGTCCATTTCTGCGATGACGCGAATGCTGCGCGGCTCCACATCCAGCACTTCTGCTACGATTTGCTGCACGGTCGTCTCGTGCCCTTGGCCTTCCGGTGTCGTGTCAATACGCACCGTGATGCCGCCAAGCGCATCGATCGCCACAGTCGCTGCGGCAGTGCAGCCTGACTTCGGCAATTGCCTGGCTCGCTCTTCTGCCGTAAACGCAACACCAAGATAGCCCATATTTGAACCCGACGGCTCGACGACGGCTGCCATTCCAATACCTTGTAGGGGCCGATTTATCGCGCCCGCCTGTCCTTGCCCCGTTCCATTTCGGCTACGCTGCTGTTCCTCCCGAAAGGCTCGGTAGCCACTAAGCTCGAGCGCCTTGTCCAGCACAGCTTCATAGTTACCGCTATCATAGAGTCCACCTGTGAGCGTGCGGTAAGGGAATTGGTCGGGCCGAATGAAATTTCGCCGCCGTATCTCTGTAGGATCGCGGCCCAGACGATGTGCCGCGATATCCATGAAGCGTTCTAATGTAAAGTACAACTGTGGCCCGCCATAGCCTCGAATCAGACCTGTCGGCAAGCGATTCGTCATGATCGCATAGTTGTCCATATACAGCGCAGGAATATCGTATGCCCCAGTGGTATCACCATGTGTCCGATACAGCGTGGCAGGTTCTGGCGCTCGGATATAAGCTCCAACGTCATCGTACTGCGTGAGCTTCAGGGCAAGTACGCGACCATTCTCATCAAGCGCACCAGTCATATACGAAACCCTGTCAGTTCCGCTCGAACTCGCTCTGAGATGCTCCAGTCGATCTTCAAGCCAGCGCACGGGGCATCCTAATAGCTTAGAGGCCAGAGCGATCAGCGTAATATAGGGATAGACCGCGGACTTGATTCCATAGGAGCCGCCAATATCAGCGGGGACGCACAGGCGTAACTGGTGAGTCCCAATTTTTAGCGCCTGGGCCATCACAGTAAGGAGTGTAAAGGGACCGTGAAAGTTTGCCCAAACGGTGTACTCATCGGTTCCAGGAGCGTAGTTCGCTATCACTCCATACGTTTCTATCGGTGTTGCATTGGTTTTGGGAAATTCAAAACGGGCACTGATAACATGAGGAGCCTCTTTCAGAGGCTGTTCCCATTCTCCATAGGAGAATATGCGGTGATTGGCAACATTGCTCCCCACATTCTCATGCAAAACTGGACTCTCCGCTTGAATCGCCGCTTCGACAGCAGTGACTGCTGGCAGAGGATCGTACTCCACATGAACGAGTTCTGCTGCATCCTCCGCAATGTAACGTGAATCGGCTACGACGACTGCTACGGGCTCACCAACGAATCGTACCTTGTCTATCGCCATCGGGTAATACTCGATGGGTGCTGGCACTCCTACAGAGAAAGGTCGCATCTCCTGCCGCACATTGGCTCCGGTAATGACTCCCACGACTCCTGGCACCTGAAAGGCGGTCTCCACATCAATGTGCCGTATGTGGGCATGTGCATAGGGGCTTCGAACGATAGCGGCAACCTTGCATCCAGGAAAGGGCTCCAGGTCATCAATATAGCGCCCAGCCCCACGCATCAGGCGTTCATCCTCTACTCGGGGGAGCGACTTTCCAATCCAGCGAAACTGTTCAGATTCCATCAGCTCTGCTCCTTAAAACTGGTCGTTCTTCCAGTAACCTTCATAAAGTATAGATCAAGATCTCCATAAAAGTATAGGCCAGCCTTCCATGACAGCAAACATGATCCGCTGCGCTAGACGGACCACTATGCTCCTGTTGGAGGGCTTGCATGCTCTCTATTTCCCGAGACAGCATTTGCAGATCGACAGCGTCGCTGTCAACGACTTTGAGTGCCAGGGATGCTCTGGTGCGGAGATGGTATCCTCTGAATCGGACGGCGTTCCCGCCGCCGCATGCGGCATCCTCGTCCTCCGCTCCTTCCCGAGGGATACCTCTGTTAGCGAACTTGCCTCTGCTGTACTGAGGGCAGTGGCACTAGTAGTTGACCTTGATACCACCAATCGCGTCTAGCAGCATCACTGGCTTCAAGTGGTTGAGCGCGTCATCATCTTCATGGGCCGAAAGTACCGGATTGATGCTTGCACGTGCATGCATAAACACACAGTATGCTACACTCTAAGGCATTGAGAAACAAAGGAGTATAAAGCAGAAAGGTTATTTTTTGAGAATAAAACCCTGTTGGGGACTGCTGTGTCTCTCTCTGGTAGTATTACTGGCGGCATGCGGATCTGATAAGGTCACCACATCATCTTTGTCCTCCAAAAGCATCGCGAGCGATTCGCTTAGTAACAGCCGCCCGCAGCAATCTCCTCTTCCTTCTCCAACTTCGATCCCTCCACTATCAATTCCCAGCCATAAAGTGACGCCTGTACCGACGCAGGTACCTCACATCTCCGCTTCCAGTACCAGTACCCCACAACCGGTCTCAAACTGCGTAACGTACAGCCAGGAGACGACCCTGGTCCCTGCAAAGAATGGGACGCTGGCAGCTCCCTATGGACCGGCGCCTGTTTCAGGGGAAGCGCAACAGCTCACCCAGCAACTCTTCCACTTGATCAATCACGAACGTGCCGCCTGTGGGCTCCCTCCTTTCGCCTGGAACAACATCCTGGCCTCCGGGGCGCTTCTGCATAGCTGGAACATGGCACACTGCGGATTCAGCCACACCTGCCCTGATGGCAGCACACCTTATCAGCGCATCGCTGATGAAGGCTTCGCCGGCTTGAGCGACTGCGGAGAAAGTATCGGCCAAGCAGGGCCATATCCGACCGCCTGGGACGGGGTCTATTCCGTGCAGGAGAGTATGGCACACGAGCCGCTCGGAGGCTGGCACCGCATCCACCTTTTCAGCACGACCCTGCATCGTATCGGCATTGGCGTCTATGTCGATGCCAGCGGATGGATCTGGTTCAGTGAAGATATGGTAAGCTAACAGGTTCGTTTTCGCGAGGTCATCCATCCACCCCACCCCAATGTTCCCAGAAAACTACCTCATCGAAGGATTTGCGTCCGTTTGCTTTTGGAGCATGAGGCTGCTCGCGGCTTGGGAGAGGATGGCCAAAGGAGATCGCGACATCAAAGTGGAGATCCTGGAGAACACCCAGGATGGCTTTGGCCCTCTTTGCCCACCAGGAGAGCATCAGCTCTCTCACTAGGCTATTCTAATGCCCCGTGCGCGAATAACGCCACGCTTGCTTTTCCCGCCGTCAACCACGATCTCCTGCCCTTCTTGCAACGCCTGCAACTCTGCGTGAGGGACACGTTCATCTTCCTGGCGCATCACCAACGTACGGTCATTCACCCGTACAGCCACTACCTCGGTTTCATCAGTGTCCCGTTTCTTATACCTGCATGCGATGATAGAGGCATCTGGTTTTGTCGGATGGGGAGCTACGCCGATCACTGTCACCCGGTACTCCTGCTGTTGTAGCGAGCCGCTGCCTTGCTGGCTCCCCCATCGGAGCTCTCCTGGCTGCGCGTCGTTGCGCTGAACTGAAGGTGCCTGTTTCTCTCTCTGCTCCGCATGTGGCATCTGTCCCTGGCCGGTGTAAGATGCAGTCTGAAACAGCGTCCCGTTATACGTGCGTGGCACAGCCATATGCACCGCTCCCGGCACGGCATCGAACCGGTAGGAGACCATCACCTCTCCAGCATCGTTCATCTGTCGCAGCGCATCACGCTCGGCTTTGCGCAGATAGTCTCCGAGCTTGACGACGCTACCATCCACTTGCATGGCAATAGCAGCCGGGACGCGGATGGACAGCTGGCTGCCTCGAAAGTACCTCGTAGTCGCCTCATCGAGTTTGCGCCGCACCAGAAACGAGAGGGCTTGCTCCGCGGTTCTAAAGGCGCTATCAGCGGTAATCACGCAGACATTGAGCAGCCCGTCATCGAGATAGGCATCTGGCGCTATATCCACGCTGCCTGCATAATAGCGGGTTTTGCTGACGATCACCTGCCAGGCCTCCCCCTGCCACTTCATAGCTCCGTCACCACGATTACTCCTGGCCTGCACCTCAACGGGAAATGGATGCACCTCGGGAAGTTCTTTGATTGCCGCCAGATCAAAGGCCAGGTGGCCAAGGCGATACTTGAGCGGCTTGGAGATATGTGCTATGAAGGTAGCATCAGCACCCAGACCGACATGGAGGAAAAAGTACTGCCTGCTTTGAGGAAATCGTTTCGATTGTCTTTCCCCTTGTCTCATGGTTTGCAAGCCCTGCCCGGCAGTGCCGGGCAGGGTCAGGTTCTGCACCTCAATATGCCCAAGGTCAACCCTGCGTGCCTCGCTCTCTACAAGAGCCAGCGCCGCTTTGACCGGGTCCTCCGGAAGACTGATGGCTCCGGCCCATTCGTTGTAAGTGCCACCTGGAATGTCCCCGATCAGGCTCTTTCCTCCTGCATCCATCACCCCATTCACCACATCATTGAGTGTCCCATCACCCCCGTAGCCGATCACCAGGCCGCAGCCCTCTCTGGCTGCCTTCCTTGCTAATTTCAGCGTCTCACCCCCATAGGCCTTCAAGGCGACGTCGGGTTTGTAGCCGGCGGCGCTGAGAATGGCAATCAGATCAGGCACATGGATGACATTCTTCCCCGTTCTGAGATCAACCACGATGCTGGCCTGTTTGCTGCCCATAAGCACCTCCTGTTTGCTTTCGCTTCTGATCGTTTCCTCTGAGCAAGACACGGGGGAAGGTGCTACCGGGTTTCAGAGCAGGTGGTGCTGTGCCGGCTACACATGACCAACCTACACGAAAACACATCGACTCCTGATGATGCTTTTTGGCAAGGGCAGTTTCGATGTTTCGAGCCGATATCCCACGTAGCCAGCACCATTTTCATGCTATTATTCTCGCTTTTGCTTCTCGCTTCGCGCGGCGGGTTGCCAGGAGATCTGTTGTCCAGCGGTACAGAAAGATGAAGAGAGCGAGCCACAACATGGCAACGAGCCACATGCCAACCAGGACGCCAGCTGTCGTCCATACATCTGTAAACAGATGGCGTGCATCAGTTTTGACCTAATTACTGAGGATTGGTCGCCCCTAGCCGGTACTCGCGCATGACCAGTTCGTTCAACTCCTCCAATGATGTATCGGTTACTCGCTTGTCCAGCGCAATGGAGCCGTGCTGGAGAAGGTTGACTCGGTCGCAGATCTCTAGCACCTGAGCGTAGTTGTGTGCGATCATAATCATCGATACCTCGCCGGTAGCTTTCAGGTTGCGTATGAGGTCCAGGATGCGGGAACCTTCCTTGGCACCCATTGCGTACACGGTCTCAATCCCGAGGGAGCGAGCGTGTATCACAGAGCGCAGTTTGACCTCCTCGCCGTTGACAAAAATCCTGCCTTCATCCGGCTGGATAAAACCGGTCAGGATCTTGATCAAGGTCGATTTGCCGGCCCCGTTGTCTCCAAGCAGGCCCAGGATCTCTCCCTTCATCAAATGCAAACTCACATCGCGCAAAGCTATGACTGCGCCAAAGCTCTTGACTATGTGCTCTGCCAGTATCACATCTGGAACTTGTGACTCTGTCATTGTCGACCTGCCTCTCGCAATAACTGAAGACGGACGTTAAGTATCATGGCGATCAAGATCGCAGCACCCAGAATCAGGTCGAAGGTGAACGCGCTGACCCCCAACAGGGTGAAGCCATCATTAAGGATGGAGAGCACCAGGACGCCCAGGAAAGCACCTACAATCGTGCCTAAGCCACCCATCAGCGAGGTTCCGCCGATGACTGCCCCGGCGACCGCCATGAACATAATACCGGCGCCACCCGCACCCGGATCAATGGATGTGATACGGAACGCCTCCAGGGTACCCGCGAATCCACCGAACAGGCTACACAGCATGAAGTTCCCAATCTTCACCCGCTTGACATTGACACCAGACTCGCTGGCTCCGAGCAGATTGCCACCTGTCGCGACCGTGTGCAGGCCCCATCGAGTATAGGAAAGAACAATCTGCATGATAATGGCGATGGCAATAGCCCAGATAATCTCCGAGTACGGGCTGTTTCCAAACACCTGGTTGAGGGCCCCCACTTGTGGGGTGAGTACAGGAAAGCCATTAGAGATGGTCAGGGTAAGCCCGTTTAACAAGAAGAGAGTTCCCAGTGTGGTGATGAAAGACGGTACCTTTAGCAGCACAGTGATCAGGCCATTGAACAGTCCGACGCCTGCAGCTACCAGCAGGCCGAAGATGATACCTACCCACAAAGGTAGGCCTCCCTGGTTAGTAAAGTACATAATGAAAGGTACCAGCGCAAAGACACTGCCGACCGAGAGGTCGATCTCGCCGCAGATAAGCAGCATGACTTCACCGGCCGCGATGATGGCCGTTGCCGCTACGAATTGGGAGATCGTGCGGATGTTGGTTTGCGTTAAGAAATTCTGGTTGGAGGCCTGGAAGTAAATGACTAACGCAATAGTGACTAGAATAATACTCGCCTCGCGCCGCCTCAAGAAGATACCGGCCAGATTCGACCAGAATGCTCGCCTCCCTTTCGCTTTCTCTGGCTCTGCCTGTTGAGCAGCGGCGCTCGGGAGAACATTTTTGGCCATTCCATCTACTCCTTCACTATGAAGGATGCTTCCTTGCCCTGATACTGTTTCAGATACAAAGAGTATACAAGTTGTAGAAGCACTCCTTGCGGGTACCCCTCCAGGTCACAGTGTGGAACACTCTTCCCTTTGGGACTGAACCTGTTACGGCGACACCACTTTCTGCTGGCTGGAGCTTCCCTCGAAGCGTGTCTGGGTACTCAAGTAAGGTCCTACATTGCTCTTGGTGACGAAGAGCAGTCCAGTATTCGTGTCTGATGGTGCCATGAGCCCGCCTGACAGCTTGTACAGGAACAGTTGGATCACGGGAATGAAGCCCTGCAGATAAGGCTGCTGGTCGATCGTGAAATCGAGATTGCCTGACTGGATTTCCTGAAGCGTCTTCGGCAGCAGGTCGTAGCCCCCGGCATGCACTCCCTTGGAGGCAAGGCTATACTTCTCCATGATCTGGCTCGTGCCCTGGGTACTACCTGCATCGACCGCGAACATCCCTTTCAGACTCTGGTGCCCAAGGTAGTAAGCCTCGATGCGGGAAAGCTCGTCGTTGACTGCCGCACCAGTGGCGATCTCCGTGAAGTTGATCGGCTGTCCCGACTGCTTGATGGCATCCTTTGCGCCGTTGATGCGAGGCTGGATGTTCAGCGAGCCTGGTGTGGCGATGAAGCCCGCGACGTCCCCGCTCGGTATGAGCGAGGCGATGCGTTTACCCATGTTGAAGCCCGACAGGTAGAGGTCCTGCCCGATGTAAGCCATGCGAGCATTCTTACTGCTGGCTGGTGCATCGGCATTATAAGCAACAACCGGAATGCCCGCAGACAATGCCCTCTCTACAGGATCGTTGAATGCCGTAGGATCAATGATCGAGACTGCGATGCCATCGGCCTTAGCTGAGATAGCGGTGTTCATCGCGTTAACCATCTCAGAGACGATACTATTCTGCGAGCCTGTCCACTGGTACTTGCATCCCACAAGCGCGCATGCATCCTGAATGCCGTATTGCGTGGGAACGAAGAAAGGATTCGTGGTCACATGATTGACAAATACGAAATTCCACTGGGGGTGACTGGGGAAGTTACCCTGCCCCCCTCCCGAGGATGGGTTCGTGCTGCTTCCTCCACATGCGGCAAGCAGAGATGACAAAGAAAAACCAGCGGTGCTGAGTGCAGCACCTTTGAGCAGACTACGCCGCCTGAGCCGCAATTCTACGTTGCTTAGTAAGGCGTTTGATTCTTCCATTGGGATTTCCTCCAATTCCAAAACAGACTGTTGAGTCAAGGAAGCCAATCAAGGAGCCAACGACTAAAAATAAACAAGGAAAGCGATGAGAAAACCGGGAACACCTCCCTTCTGTGTGTTAATTACGGTTAACTCCGCCCTTTTCTCACATAATCCCCGTCCAGGGCGCGATGAATGTCTTCAGTCGTCAGGATAAGCAACTTCCGCATTGCCACTTCTGCTGCCTGCTCATCACGGATGCGAATAGCCTTAGTAATTGCCCAATGCAAGGGCATGGCTTCCTGGTTAGCCCCGGGGAGACTAGAGGTAACGACGCGACTTGCACGTAAGGGTATGGCAAGTGTAACCATAATCCGCTGCAAGAGTTCGTTATGAGCAGCTGTGCATATGGCGGTGTGGAATTGAAGATCGGCGGGGATGTATGCTTCGACAGAGTCAATTGCGGCTTGTAGACGCTGGCAGCGCTCCTCTATGATGTTTATCTCGTCGGCAGTGGCGCGGGCTGCTGCAAAGCGGGCAGTCATAGGCTCGAACATGAGACGCACTTCGCAGACGGTTTGGAGGAATGACTTGTCGGGTCCTATTTCGTACTGCCAGGCAATCACATCGGGATCAAGGAGGTTCCAATCGGTACGTGAGCGTACCCGCGTACCAGTCTTGGGACGCGACTCAATGAGGCCTTTCGCGACCAGCATCTTAAGTGCTTCGCGCAGAACGGGTCGGCTGACATTAAATTGAAGGCTCAAGTCAGGTTCATTCAACAGAATATCACCTGGTTTGAATTCGTTACGCATAATGCTCAAACCGATCTGCTGAACGACCTGCTCAGACAGGTTTTGTCGCTGGCGCGAATTAAATGTCTTTGCCATCTCACCGGCCATTTGTAAGACAATTATATTGTATAATGGTACATTAGTATTGACCCTCTGTCAAGCCGTTTTCTGGCTTAAAAAGAGGGTAGAGCGATGCCTGGTTAGCTCAAGCGACAGAGGAAGCATCGATAATATTTCTTTCATTCAGGTGATTGTTGCCAGGTGATGCGCGCTCTGGCCCCCCTTGTGCGGCCGGGCATTTTTCGCCTGCGCACCCTGACCGTCGGGAACCTGGTGAGCCAACTGTGTGCTGGAGCCTTCGTCTCGCTGCTGTTTGTGCTCACCCTCTCCATGCAGCAGGTGCTCGGTTATGCGGCAATCAGCACGGGACTGGCTTTCCTGCCGCTGGCTCTGATGATCATGCATGTCTCCAATCTTGTGTCACGTATCGTGGCCCGCGTTGGCGTCAAACTCCTCCGGGGAATTTTTAGCGTCAGAAGAAGGGATGGCGACCAATATTCTCGCCAACCGCCTCGCTCATCTGGAACAACAAGGCGTTCTCGTGAAAAAGCTCTCTGAGAAAGATAAGCGCAAAGAGGAGTATGTCCTGACGGAAAAAGGTCTCGATCTCATCCCTGTCCTGGTGGAAATGGCCAACTGGAGTGCCCAGCACGATCCACACACCGCTGCCCCTACCGCCTGGATTGCCCTGATGAAGGCCGAGAGAGAGAAGATGATCCAACGTATTCGTGAAACGGTGCAAAGTGGCGGCGCTGTTTTTGTAGGCGAGAAGAGTCTTCTGGGTCAATCCGTCTAGCACTGCTCCCTTGCGGAAGGTTCAATGCAGCCGAGCGCTCCCCCGAGCTTCCGCAAAACAGCAGGGTTCTCGTCGTGAGCCTTGCTGTTTTTTT
>WNFX01004609.1_pt1 | contig 15471 bp, 12 predicted proteins | sample 5400111 | NCBI WGS metagenome assembly WNFX01 (sample SAMN13153363, study PRJNA577476) | soil metagenome | isolation source: 40 cm soil or saprolite under grassland replicate 1 | place: USA:California | collected 2016-06-15 | reverse complement strand
GCACTGAAGGTCTACAAATTAAAAAAGTCACTTACTTTGATAATGTCTCTGGATATTTAGTCTACCCAGCAGCTGCTAATACTACTGGTAATAATAAACTCTCAGCAATAATAATGATACATGAATGGTGGGGTTTAAATGATAACATAAGAAGCATGGCAAACACTCTCGCTAAACAAGGTAACTACGCGGTATTAGGGATAGATTTGTTTAAAGGAAAATTAACTAAAGATCCAAAGCAAGCGATGCAACAAGTAAAATCTGTTACTGATATGCCTGGTGAAGCAATTTCTAACATGCAAGCAGCTGTAAAATATCTGAGCTCACTTCCTTTTGTTGACTCCTCTAAAATAGTTTCAATGGGATGGTGTTTTGGTGGAGGACAATCCTTGCAACTAGCATTGCATAGTGAACAACATCCATTAGCTGCTACTATATTATACTATGGCACACCTTTAGTTACAGACAAACAGGAAGTTTCAAAAATAAAGTGGCCAGTTCTTGGGATATTCGGTGATAAAGACCAAGCTATTCCATTACCAGAAATACAGAAATTCAAAGCAGCGTTGGATGCCGATGGAATTCCTAATGAAATTCACATATACAAAGGAGTAGGACATGCATTTGCAAATCCTTCTGGAGCTAATTACGCTCCAAAAGAGACTGCAGATGCTTGGCAAAAGACGCTAGCGTTCTTAAAGAAATATGTTTGAGGATAGTAGTAAGTTGAATAAGATGTAAAGTGCATAGAAAGAGGAAGTATGATAATATATGGTTCAAAGAGTTAATTACTGCATTAAGAACTGGTGTAGACAATGAAGGAACATTAGACAAGGAAGCGACTTCATACGAAGACATATTTGATTCATATAGATTAGCATACAGCATTGGAATTTTATCATCATAGATCTGAGTGATATAATATCTCTTCACTACCACTTTCAATTAGGTCAAGTGTAAGATTGTTATCTGTGATTGTAGACGAAGTAGATCTATTACAAAGGATAAAGCAAACAATCAGTTTAATTTGAATAGTGATGATGATATTTTACTTCTTTAACCAATAATACAATCTGCCTAAAACGTCAATCCTCTTAAATGGATATTACACTAAATAAACTCAGGTAATAAACCATAACAAAAGATGGAACTAAACCCGAGTAAAATGACATTACCTGTATGTTTATATCAAGACACTAAAACTAAACATTATTTCATATAGTTTTATATTATCTGTTTGGCGACACTAAGTTCACGACATCAGAGGCAGACCATGATTCAACAGCGATAATCCAGGGGACTGAAAATGTAATCAAAAGTGCATTGCAAGGTCTTTATAAGGTAAGAGAAAAATTTGACAGTTGTTCTGATAAAATAGGGCCATCGGTAATAGTTACAATTGAACCGCTATGGAAAGAATTAATTGAAATTAAAAAAAGGGCAGGAAAAATAAGACTGCTCACTGAAATTACTAAAGACAATATTCCTTTTTGCAAAGAATTCATGAAAATTGGAGAACTCCGCCATTTTGATGGAGTGAAAGTCAATTTTGCAATATTGGATGGCAAAGAGTATCAGGCTACTATAATTCATGAAGAATCTGAACCAGTGACGCAGCTTATCGTTAGCAACGCGAAATCGTTTGTGGATCAGCACCAGTATGTTTTTGATACTCTTTGGAGCAGAGCAATAACGGGAGAACAGAAGATTAAAGAAATTCAAGAAGGAATTAGACCAGATTTTGCAGATGTAATACATGCAATAAGGAAATACAAAAAATTAATTTTAACCTAATAAAATCGGCAAAAAAAGGGATACTCGTATTATTTTTGACAATAAATGCTTTCCATCAGCATACACAATTAATGCAGCTGTTTAAGGAGGCAGCGAAAGAGCGTGGTGTAAAGATTAGAATTATGATGCCCATGAAAACCCTATTTATGGGATATCCATTCAATATCCAGACAATTGGCACAAGTCAGAAAATAATCTTCCAAGTCACGGTGTTTTAAAATTTTCTGCCCCTGATATGAAGGAAAAAATAATTAAAGCATTCAATATCAATCTTCATTCCAGCCTCTTTAGTAGTACCTGCCAATCCTTCAACTATCTCAAGTTCATGCCTTCAGAAGTCCATGCCAAAGGTTTCTTCTTAACATTAGATGGCTATTCCTAAGCCTTACAATGACTCTTAAGATGAGAAGGCGACTACATCTAATTGACTTAATGCATATAATATAGAAGCAGTTACAAATAAGAAGAGGTTAAAACAATATATCGTGGAAATTCAATTTTGGAATCCTAATGGAGACATTGTTTCCAAGAACAAGAGGTCTGATGGCTATATGATGGTAATAGCTTTATTATCAATAACAATAATTATTTTTATATTGATGATCGGGTTGATGATTTTTACTTCTCCTCATATTAGCTTAATACATACCACTTATGCCAAGAAGAATAAATCTGCTAACAATAGTGTTAATAATAATGGTGGTGGAGGTGACAATAGTAATAATATTGCTAATCAAGATCAAAACAATATTGCTGCTATAAATAATAAAGTAGTGATATTGACTTTTGGCGATATTCATAAAAGTCAATATATGACTGCTAAGCCAATACTAGATCAGTACGGTTTTAAGGGTAGTTTCTTCGTAACTTGCGACATGGTCGGTAAGGATTCACAGATGGACTGGCAAGAAATAGTCACATTATATCATGAAGGCCATGATATTGAAGCTAAAAGTGCTGATGATCTTATCAAACTACCAGCAGATCAATTGAACTTTCAAGTTAGCCAATCAAAGCAATGCTTATTAGATCATGGAATCAATAACCCTTCTACCTTTGCAGTACCTCAAGGAAATGCAGTTGATAATTCTACTGTTATAGAAAGTATTGCAAGATATTATGATTTTGCCATTAATGGATTTAGTCCATTAATGAGATTGGACTGTAATAATGATCATACTGGTTGTGCAATATATTCTGATAATGGTCAATTGTCAACCTTAAATAGATATTCTATTAGAGAATGGAGTCATAACGCCAATGATAAAAAATATGATTACAATAGCACTGCAATATTTAATAAATTTCTAGATGTTGTAGACAGTCAATTCAAATATAATGATAATAATAATGATGGAGTAATAAATGCAATTCCTTTGATAGCATACCATAGCATAGATAATGATGGAACTTCTTCTAGCACAGATATTGATCTGTTTGCTGCAGAAATGAAATATCTGCATGATAATGGATTTAAAGTGTTAACTATGCATAATATTGGATATGACCAAAATAATGGTCGCCTTTATGTTAAAGTCCCAGGAACAGAATCTGGTACGCCAAATCCTAATTCTCTATCTCTTTATCCAGTTTTCTAACCGAAATGATATAGCTTGCTTTGACTAAGATATTGTAAGTGACATACGCAGACGTAGAACTGAATGCAGATAGCAAAATAATCCAAAGAGAAAAGATACAGGCATCATCTTTGGCTAAAGAATGCTACTCTATGAAACTTGAACTATTAACAAATGCTATTGTAGTTAGTGGTGTTATTAGGTTCGTATCAACGAATGGACAACCGATCCAAAGCAGATTCTGAGGGAAAGGATATAAAATATGAAATAAATGGCAACATTTTTTGCAAAACAGATGTTTCAACATACCGGTAGGCCCTTCTAATTATTTTTTTATAATTATTGTCGAGAACAAGTCTAGATATTACAATGAGTGTTATTGTACGTAGTTTTTTGCTCCTTATCGCTTAACTTGTATGTATGCACATGAAGTATCTATATTAGTATGCGTCATGCTAAAAATGATGAGATTGAATCTGAAGTATATGATGAGTTCTTAGCAATAGGTCTGACAGAACAAAAAGAATTTGAAGAATATAATAATAGGGATAAAAAAACAATTAAAAGAAGATTGAAGGACTCAGTTTCAACATATGTATTAAGCTCTAGTGCAGTATGTAGTGCCTTACTATTTCAAGCAATTGATATAATCTAATGATCATACTACATCTGAAGAATAATGTCTGCCCCCTAATCTAGATTTTACAATTGAAAATCAGTTTTCAAACAAGAATATGTTTATTATAGATTTGGTATTGAAAAAAAACATCTCTTTACAGACATGATCTCAAGCATAAGCATTTGTGGACAAAAGGCTAAAGGTCTTGCGGTTAGTAGAGTATACTACTTAAATATCTTGGTTTATACATTTATAGTAGGTAAATTTGACCGAAATTGCAAGAAACATGTGTATGATGACAAGGATATTCACTATACTTGTTACAGTAACGGGAATAATAACGGTAGTGACAGGAGTTGCATCTTTTAATGTAAGCCAAGCCCAAGAATTAACTCCAGAAGAAAAAGCAGCCATGTGTGATCCCAACAATCCAAGACTCAACTTTGTTAATTCAACTGAATCTAAGATATGTGGAATCCCAAAAACACCTACCAATCAAACAAATTCTACTACTTCCGCTACTCCTTCTACTCCTTTTAAATCACTCACACCTTCAGCAACAATCCCATAACTGCAGCTGAGTTACACACTATTACTGCTTACTAGATAAGATAGTTCGTATCAACTTAGTAAAGAATTACTACGATATACGAGGATAGGTTGGAAAATATAGTTCACATATAACAAGCCTACAAAAGAAGCTAGTATTAACGCGATGAACAAGACTTTGATTGAGTCTTTATTTGGCTTTTGTTGTTCGGATGTTATCAAAACTATCTCTATAAACCTGCCAGTCATAAATAAGAATATGCACTAAGAACGAACCAAGAAATAAAGATCATGACTCCGTTATAGAATATAGAGCAACAAAAAAGAATATCATAAGTTTGATAGATAAGAAGAAAATGGCAGTAAAGAATCAACGACTAAAAATTATGTATTTTAAGAACTCCGAGATAAGCGCAAATAACTGATTGTAAGACAAAATGCTACAATTTGGGATTCAAGTTTTCAATACTGTTTAATAATCATAGTTGCTCAGTCATATGATGAGAATTCCCTTTGAATGAGGCCAGTCTTCTCCTGAAAGGACAGAGGTATTGTATGGAAATGAAAAGATATTGGAAAAAACACTTCAAACTTTTTCAAATATCAAAGAAGAACTTGATGGGTGTTTCGATCATACTGAAGTAGCTATGCATGTTATAGCTGAACCATTATGGAATAGATTTCTTCAGCTGAAGGAAATAGGAGTAAGACTAAGAACCGTAACAGAAGTTACACATGATAGTATATCTTATGTAAACAAACTGATGGAAGTCTCTGAGGTAAGGCATCTGACAGGAGTCAGAAGCAATTTTGGTATAGCTGATCGAAGAGATTGTATGCTTCATTCAATTTCATATGAGGATCAGCCATTATCACATGCGATATTAAGCAATGCTAAAGCACTTGTAGAAGCACAACAATACCTATTTGAGACTCTTTGGAATAAAGGAATACCTGCAGAAGAAAAGATAAAGGAAATACAAGATGGTATAAAACCACCGTTTATTGAAACATTAAAAGATCCTTATGAAATACAAAAACTTGGGCTTGATCTTGTAAATTCGACTAAAGAAGAAGCTCGAATGTTATTCTTTCCTACTGATAAAGCGTCTTTAAGAGAAGAACATGTAGAAGTAATACAATTATTGAAGGATGCTGCAATGCGGCGTTGAATAAGTGTTAGGATTCTCACGTCTAAAGATAAACAAGAACAAATAGAAAAATTATTACAAAAAATAATGACATCAAAAGAATGGCAGCAGGAAGACCCAGCCAGAGAAAAAGGGAAATTCGAAATTCATTTGGCAGACAGAAATCAAGAACACGGTCTACCAATCAAAGTTTCGATTCTGATTGTAGATTCAAGAATTCCTTTGATGGAGGAGCTAAAAGACGACAAAAAAAGTAGGTCTATTGAGGCAATAGGAATGGCAACTTATTCCAACAATGAATCGACTGTATTAACCTATATTTCAATATTTGAAACATTATGGGCGCAAGCAGAATTAAAGCCCACAAATATGAGGGCTCTGACCATACTGTAATAATAATTGTATAAGCAGCAGTATTAACTATTGATAAATAATTTTTACTAAAGTGTATAGACACTTGCCCATATCATAATTATATGCTGTTTAAAGATGCAGCAGGATACGACCAATATTCATGACAAAGAGTAGGTGGAGTGATAATAATGATAAATCAACAAAAAGAATCTTAATTATAGATGACGAGCCTGATGTTACTCTGGTGCTAAAGCAGGTATTAGAAGCCAATGGGTTTGAAACAGATTCATATGAACATCCTAGTTTGGCATTAAAGAATTTTAGAGCTAATATGTATGACTTGTTACTTCTAGATATCAAAATGCCAGATATTAACGGCTTGGACTTGTATCAAGAGATGAGAAAGATAGATGATAAAGTTAAGGTATGTTTTCTGACGGCTAGTGAAATGTATTCTGAGAAGTTTAGAAAAGAAGAATCATATGGCAAATTCGATAAAGAACTTTTTATTGCAAAGCCTATTGAGAATGAAGAGTTGCTAGACCATCTAAATAAAATAATAAATAATTCAAACTAACTAAAGGAAAGAAGAGACAAAATCTCTTTATTATTGCGAATAAATTCAACGGAATGGATTATTTGTTATTTCTTTGATACTAAAGTAATCATGAAAACACAGCAACTAATGCTGAAGACAGGAGAGAAAAGTTACAAGCGCTATCTTTGGCTAAGTAATACTACTCTGTGAAACTTCATCGACAATGCTCTTCTGTACCTTCTTCTGTTGTAAATAAAACGTATTTCTTTGGACATGTTAATATAATATAATTATATTATTATATTAATATAAAAAATAATCTAGGGCTTGCTCAAAGAAGAAGGCACTATTCTGTATACTGTTCCATCATAACCAAGAACATACAAATAACCATCAGGACCAACCTGCAAATCTGTAATTAGACCAAATCCATTTCCCAATATTATTCCGCCTTGCTGCATTTGATCTTGACTATTTGCAACTTCATTCGCCAGTGGACCATTCAATACAAGTCCGGTTCTCTCTGGATTTAATTTAAAGTTATATAAATTACCTGTAAGAACATCTCCTACAAACATGGTATTTTGATACTGCTTGCCTAATTTATCAGAATTTAAGAATTTTAAAGCTGTAGGCGCTACAGGTTGGTTCCAAACAAATTTAGGATCTGTGTAAACCCCTTTTCCACCAACATTAACTAAATCTTTAGCAGGATCTATTTTTCCAGCAAGCTGATCTTTTGCAAAACCCTGAATTTTAACCCATCCACTATTAAAACCCGGTTGAACTAGGTTAATTTCATCACCAAAAGATGGACCATTCTCTGTATCCCATAATGTTCCTGTGACAGGATCAAAATCCATACCAAAGCCGTTGCGAATACCATAAGCATAATAAATATTTAATTGTGTTGTTGCTCCTAATGGCGGATTTGGTGGTACTTGTCCATCTTGTGTTATCCTCAATATACCTCCAGTACCATCAAAAGCTGGTCCGTTTATAACATTTTCAGCCTGACCTCTGTGATCACCAACATCACCGATAATAGCATATAGATTGTGATCTGGACCAATTATTATTTTTCCGCCATTATGGTTGCCTTCTCCTCCGGGGGAAGGTGTACCAGGCAAATCTAAAAGTAGTTTGGGATTGACCAGTTGCTGATTATTATTTACTAATTCATATCTATAGATACGATTCCCTATTACAGTGTTGCTAGTGTCAGCCTCTGTATAATATAAAAATACATAGGTGGGTGCATGAATGTTAGCGCTCTTTTGTATAGCAATTCCTAGCAGACCACGCTCCACTTGAGCAGCAACATTAACATGGAGTAATGGTGGTTCCAACATCTTACCATTTACAATTCTAATTACATTTCCTGTATTTTTTTCTAACACCAGAAAATCATTTGGACCTAAAAAGGCCATGCTGGTAGGAATATGAAATCCCTTGAAAATTATCTGTGCCTTTAGATTTGGATCACTAAAAGTTGGGCCACCAGCTGTTGGTACAGCTTTAACATAAGCAGAAGACGTATGATTGAAAAAATATGGTAAAAGTGAATAATTAATAACAAAAAATATTGTTGCTACTACGCCAACAGTAATAAATAGTCTATTATTATTACGATGTGATAACAATAATCTTCTAATAGTCATTCCGGCAATATCACCGTATCATTTAGATATAAAGTCTTTTCGCAATATGTTTTGTTAATGATTATTGGATGATAAAGCCTTTTTTCTGGCTTGGTGATTGTAGTCTTTGTCTTCATATTCAATACTGACAACTATTTTGATGAAATATCCCTGAGATTTGTAGCTTACTACTTTGTGTTAATCTTGATTTAAGTAATGGCTAATGTAACTATAGTTAGTAACGAAGAAATACATATTATTTAATATCGAGCTGCGTATCGACGGATTATCAAAATATCATTGCTATGTATCAACACAGTATGCACACCCCATGGTTCAATCATACTTGTAGTCGCTGCAACTACTTCATCCAAATTTTATCTTTCATTATTAACAAGGGGAATAACAACATTAATAGCTATACGAGAATCGTAAACATAGTAGTCATTGAATGTTTAGTTGCCATTCCCTATAAACGGGACATTCTATCATAAAATTATATAGGTTCCGGAATACTGTTAGTTCTAGTTTGCATACACATACATACACTTACACATGAATCACTATTCGCATTTTTTGCAAGTGTGTCTGTCATAGTCTTGTCTCGCTTTCTATATTAACTTCTTACGCAGAGTAACGAGTCTTCTATATCCTTCCAAATAGCATATGGTAGATGTTAACTCATTTAATAGGCTCTATTACTGCCCTAAATCTTACACTTCCATTAGCTACTTTGTCATATGCATTGCTAATTTCTTCCAATGGAAAGATTTCAGTCAGCAGCTAACATTTAACGATAATGATAATCTTCTTCCTTATTATTATTTTTCTGTGTCTGCCGTTCCATTATTTGCATTTTCAATGACTAGATAGAATTTTGGTTGCCGCTTCTCCTCATTTCTGCCAATCTATACTTAATCTATAGTTGTCAATTTCCTTTACTGGGATGGTAGCAGAAGTCAGTATTAATTCAAATGGCGCTTTATCGCCTGCAGACAATATAGCTGGATCTGTAAAACTAGAATCTGTTCCAACCACCTTGCCATTCACATCGTAGAAAGTTCCGATAACTTTGACCAGCTCCACAGGGTTTGGTGATACATTTTCTACCTCTCCTACTACGTGAAAATATCCCGCATTATCTATGAAGGAATTATGACTCAATATCTTCAGGATGTTATTCTTATTGTTTGAAACCGAACCAGGTTTCTGCTGCGCGAAAACTGATGGAGTAATGACCAAAGGTATAATCAGGACCATTAATATTACGAAGAAAAACAAATCATAAATTGTAGATTTGTCTATAGATTGTCTAAGCAAACAAGTGATATCACTTACCGTTATATTTTAGGTTTTAAAATAAAATGGTAAACCTTGATTTATGTTATAATAGCAATGGATTCTACTCTTTCAAACTTCTAGTGATAAATACATAGAATTGAAGAACATAATAAGGAAGATGCCAAAACTTCAAACTCAACGTTAGTGTAGGCTATGGATCATATACAAACTAATCTAAAGTAAAAAGATATGTAGTTCCACGAATGATATACTACATAGTTAAAATAGAATTTCACTAAATTCACTCGCGAGCAATCTCGACAGATAGACCAAGCAGTAAAAAGAGACTGTAGTAAATGCAATGTCGAGTTAGTACCAACTTGGTTGTCATTGAAGAAAATGATTCTTGCTGTGTTAAAAGAATAGGAGCTAGATCTTGAGGTATTAACTATTAATGCCATCTGAAGTAACTATAGAGAAAACAAGAATACAGGGGTAGACAGAGCAATGTTATTCTCACACAGCAGGGAGAAGGTACGTTGAAAATATTAGGAGAGTAATAGCACCTGCCACAATATCTGGACATTACTGTATCCAAGGTGGGGTCTAATCACGTAGTGTCTATGACCAATCAAGGACATGATGGATTAAGGTTTCTAAATATCTAGCCCCTTATAGAAATCTCACTTAATAACAAACATGCAGTAAAAACTAGAAATCAATAAAAAAGTTGGTCCTATCCTCTATACATAGACTATAAGAAGTTTAGTAGTTTGAAAACCGTAAAGGCTGTCTAGTATTTCACATACTTCACCGTGCGGGTCAAATGTCCTTGTTATATCTATATTAAGTTATGACATTTTCTTCAATGCTAACGCGAAGACTGGTTCATCAAAATTCCAAGAATTGAGAAAATTTTCATAGCTGACTAACTCAAACTGATCGATTGTAGTTTCTGATATGATTGTCATCAATCAATAATAACTGTTCTTAATAGTCACGAAATATTGTATTAGTTAAATGATAACAACATTCAAAATCACTGATCAAAAAATAATAATGTTAGCTGAATGTGTTAGCGTACCAAAGGTTATGTTAATCCTTGACCAATTCGTATATGCATCTTGATTTTCCGCATCCACTGGGTCCGTACAAAAACAATTTACTTGCTTCCTTTACCTTTTCAAAACCATTGAAAGGAATAAATGGAATCTCTTGACCTGGTTGTAGAGTCAACTGAACATTGATAGTGATAGCAAATTTCTCTAGCACGCCAGTTGTATTTTTTGGGGATACGTCAAGCACTGCATAGGACACCTCTTTAGTGGTATCGCTAGCCTTACTTAGGCGAGACTGATCTAACTCTTCTAATTTTTCGGAAGACTCCATTTAGACCCTCCTACTGCTAATTTTTACCAGAGCCTATTCTTGTGCATGATCTTATATTGTATACCTATACAAAACATTTCTGGTGCCTTTGCTTTGCTACATAGAATGTCTTTTAGAATGTATAGAATATCAACCAGTATAGACTCGGCTCTTCAGTTTTTGATCGAGTGCAGTATTGGGGCTTGATGGTTGATGCCCAAATAATCGAAAACAGAATGAAATGTTAGCCTTTTCTGCAGATAAAGTAGAACACGATTAATCAAAGGTACACAAACAATGGGAAACTATTCAGCAATGACTAAGGCTCAATAATAACAAAAAAGGTGCGATAGATTTTGAAAGAAATTTACTCGATGCTAATTACTACCAAATAGATATAGGAAACCACCTCCGTATCTTCAACAAGTTCTTCAATGAAGTTTCTAAAACATTATTCTATGTTACTGTCATCATCATGCTTAGTAAGTATAATTTTGGTTGCAATCTTCACCTTGACTTCTACCTCCATAACAAACGAATATCCACACTTCGTACTACAAGATTATCGTAGTCATCTTGCTAAAGCCTTATCTTCAAAATATCCAGAAGTCGGTCTTCCTTCTCCTAAAGGACCAACGATACTTGATCCTAATCTGAAGGCAGAAGTAGTTTTCAGAGGATTAGAATACCCTACCAGTATGGCCTTTTTAGGTCCTAATGATATGTTAGTCACAGAGAAAGATGCAGGCACAGTACGAAGAATTGTTAACAGTACTGAATTACCGCAACCTTTGCTTGAGGTTAACGTTGCTACATTAGCTCATAGAGGTTTGTTAGGAATTGCTATCGTTCCTCACTCTACTGCTGTTGTCGCTCTATCTAACCATGGAACTGCTAATGGTCATAATAATGATAATAATATTATCGCATACGTTTTCCTATACTATACTCAAGCTCAGACTCGTACTGGTGATAATATTATAGAGGGAACACAACCACTGGGTAACCGCCTATATAGATATGAATTGATCAACGACAACAAGTTAGTAAATCCAAAATTGTTGTTAGATCTCCCAGCAACTCCAGGAGCTATAGGTATTGGCGGTAAGGTGATTGTCGGACCTGATAATAATCTCTATGTTACTGTTGGTGATGTTGGCATCAACGGACATAGCACTAAAGCACAAAATATCCTAAATGGAAGTGAGCCGGATGGAACAAGTGGGATACTCAGAGTTAATCAAGATGGTCAGCCGGCACTGCCCGGTATCTTGGGAAATAAATTTCCATTAAACCTTTACTATTCCTATGGAATGTGGAATAGCTTTGGACTTGCTTTTGACCCTATAACAAGAATTCTATGGGATACACAAATTGGTTTACCATTTGGTGATGAAATCAATCGGGTTGACCCAGGATTCAACAGCGGCTACAAAAAGATTGATGGCGTATGGTTGCGTGGCTATAATTTGGATCAAACTGAGAAGCAGCATATTGCCTCTCTTCATCCAAATGATTTAGTCAATTTTGGTGGGAAAGGAAAATACCATCCCCCTCAGTTTACTTGGTTTCGGAAAGTGGTTCCGGCTGGAATCACATTCCTCAATTCTAACAAGATAGGAAATCTATACAAAAATGATATGTTTGTTGCCGATGTGATAAATGGAAATATTTACCACTTAAAACTAAATCTACAAAGAACAGGATTACTGCTCCCAACCGGTCCACTTGCAGATGGAGTTGCAAACAGTTCCGATTCTCTTAACCAAATAATATTTGGAAAGGGCTTTGGTGGTATTACAGATCTCAAAGTAAGTCCTTATGATGGCTATCTATATGTGCTAACATTTGATCAAGGTACAATATATAGAATAGTTCCTGTTAACAAATAAAGTCTCATGTTTTTTACTCAATGATGCTCTCGAACCTCGAGTCCTCGGGATGATAATATTTGCTACAATATACTATACTAAATTCAAAATAATAACTGAAGTTCTTGTAGGTCATTTTACCTGATTTACAGCTTCTTGCAGATCTACTTCATCTATACTTGGTATTCTCTTATTTGATCAAGTGTTGAACCTGTTTTGTTCTTAACGTTGACCCAGTCTAGCATTTTAAAGCGATAGGTTTACTCGCAATATTTGGTCATGATTTTTGAAATTTAACGTAACAAAAGGGGCCTTTTGTATCTCATAACCAGTTATTATTACGTAAAAAATGACGTAATATGATTTACGTAATGCGATGATTTTGATATGTTATTACGTTAATTCCGATCTTGTTACGTCACGATACGATCTTTTACGTCAAATCCTCTGATGCTTTTAATAATAAGGAAGTAGGCTAAAAATCAAAAAGAATAGATCCTATTCAACTTGGCGTGATTGTAATCATAAGTAATATATAATGAATGCGGCTACACAAGTATTATAACAATTGAACCTGATAGTGCTAAAGCATTGAAGGATACACACCAAAAAGAGACAGGACATAGTAAAGGATTCCTTTTCATTGTTACCAAGATTATGACTGACTAGAATGCATACAAAGGGAAGTAGCTATACATATAGTGCACTATCGTTTATCGTTGTAGTTGCCGCATTTACTTGTTGGTGTAGTGTTTGAGTAAGAGTTGTTCCCACAATAACCATTATTGATGCTAAGATGATGATTGTAGTCTTTGTGTTATTCATGTTCTTCCATACTGACAACTATTTTGATGAAATATATCTGAGATTTGCAGCTTACTACTTTATGTTTGTACCAGTCTGATATTGATAATCGAGAAGATCCGCGAGAGGATTAGTACGTTCGTATATTCATCTTTCCGAATATACCGATGAGGACCAACATGGCTTAGGAGCGGCCACAAGCGTAGCAGTAAAGTACTTATCTTAATGCCTAATAATTTACTTAGACTATTCTAATTATAATAATATATGTATCTAAATATCAACACGATAGCCCTAATTAACCAGTGATTTATCTAATTATTCGAATTCACGATGATGTTCTGGTTTGACGTGTGCTTCAAGCAAATCTGCCAATGGCCCTTTGATTTCTTTAACACTGTCTTTAAACAATACCATCTCTCTTCCTTCCTTCCTGCAAAAGATGTTTACCTTCCATTTTTCGTCATCTAGCTTTGGAAAGTCAGACCGGTAGTGAGAACCTCTACTCTCTTGTCGGGTCAGGGCACCTCTTATTATGGCCTCACAAACAACCAGCGACGACTTCACTTCCCAAGTTAAGAAAATATCTTCACCATTACCATCATCAATTTTGAATTCTTTTGAAATATTGTCTTTAGAGTAAAACTCATTCTTTAATTCCAATATTCTTTTCAATCCATTTTGCAGCTTTGTCTCTTCTCTTATTATTCCTGCATTCTGTTTCATTAATTCTTGTATTTCATTACGAAATGTAATTGATTCCTTAACTACAAAGAATTCATCATCGAATTCCTTTTGGTTATTTACGTCAGATCCTAGCTGTGATGGTTCAAGTTTCTTTATTTCTGTTAGTTCTTTTGCTAATCTCGCTGCTTCACCACCAGCAATTTTTCCGAAAACTACTGTGTCCAGTAAGCTATTCCCACCTAAACGATTAGCACCATGAATCTGACTTATTACTTCCCCAACAGCAAATAAACCTCTGATCTTAGTCCTACACTTTATATCTACCACTATTCCGCCCATCGAATAATGTGCAGTAGGTGCAACCTCCATTTTCTCTTTGGATATGTCAATTCCATCAATATTTTTGAACTGTTCGTACATTGTGGGCAGCCTGTCTAGAATTTTTTCCTTTGATAGATGGGTTACGTCCAACCAAACTGCTCCATGTTCCGTACCTCTGCCAGCTACTATTTCATTATAAGTTGCGCGGGCTACTACATCACGTGGACCTAGCTCCATTCTTTCCGGATAGTAATTTTTCATATACCTTTCACCCTTTGAATTTAATAGTATGCCTCCTTCACCACGAATTGCTTCAGTAGCTAGAGTACCCAATGCTTTCTCTGGCCAAACCATCCCTGTAGGATGGAACTGCACCATCTCCATGTCTACTAAATCTGCGCCTGCTTCATACGCTAGAGCTACACCCTCTCCATAATTTTCAAAAATTCTAGAACTACTAACGGCATAGACTCGCGTATATCCACCAGCGGCAAGTATTAAAGACTTGCATTCGAAAATCACAATTTCTTTCTTTTTAAAATCTATACCAATTGCCCCTTTGACTTCTTCTACAGTTTCCTTTTTCTCAAGTACATAGCCTGATTTTAATAATTTTGTGATGTAAACTTCGTCTACAATTTCGATTTTGCGCTGACTTACTTGGTCTATCAATACACGGATTATTTCCTCTCCAGTCCAATCTTCGTAAAATACAGTCCTTCTGTAAGTATGGGCGCCAAAAAATCGTTGTGTCAATCTACCATCTTTCTCTCTGTGAAACCTAGCACCCCAATTAACTAGTTCATTTACAGCGTCAGGTGCATTCCTGCACAGTACTTCAACTCTTTCATAGTCTGCAAGAAACTCCCCTTCTCTTAGAGTATCAACCGCATGTATCATCCAGTTATCTTCTGGGT
>WNFX01007766.1_pt1 | contig 15472 bp, 9 predicted proteins | sample 5400111 | NCBI WGS metagenome assembly WNFX01 (sample SAMN13153363, study PRJNA577476) | soil metagenome | isolation source: 40 cm soil or saprolite under grassland replicate 1 | place: USA:California | collected 2016-06-15 | reverse complement strand
ATCGCTCCCGACGCGGCCGTGCAGTGCGCGCAGGACTGCATCCAGGTGCACGGCGGAATCGGCTACACCTGGGAGCACGACGCGCACATCTACTACCGGCGTGCGCTGAGCCTGCGTGCGCTTACCGGCTCGTCGGCGGCGTGGGTGGACCATGTCGCCCGGCTGGCCATCGGCGGCGTGACGCGCGAGCTTGACGTCGACCTGCCGGCCGAGGCGAAACCGTTGCGGGCCCGAATCCGGGCCGAGATCGCCGAAATCGCCGCGCTGAGCGGCGGCCAGCAGACGCCGCGTCTCGCCGCCGACGGCCTGGTCATGCCCCACCTGCCGAAACCCTGGGGCCGGGACGCGAGCCCGCTGGAGCAGATCCTGATCCAGCAGGAGATGCGCGCGGCGGGGGTCCGCCCGCCCGCGCTCGTGATCGGCGCGTGGGTGGTGCCGTCCCTGGTCAGTTACGGCACGGCGCAGCAGCAACAGCGGTTCCTCCTGGCCACGCTGCGCGGCGAGGTGGTCTGGTGCCAGCTGTTCAGCGAACCCGGTGCGGGCAGCGACCTTGCCTCTCTGCAGATGCGCGCGGAGCGGGCCGACGGCGGCTGGAAGCTGACCGGGCAGAAGATCTGGACATCGCTGGCCCGCCAGGCGGCGTGGGGAATCTGCCTGGCCCGCACCGATCCGGCGACCAAACACAAGGGGATCACATATTTCCTCGTGGACATGAGGTCACCCGGCATTGAGGTCCGCCCGCTGCGGGAGATGACCGGCGAGGAATTGTTCAACGAGGTTTTCTTCGACGACGTTTTCGTCCCGGACGAGATGGTCGTCGGCCGGGTCAACGAGGGCTGGAAGGTGGCGCGCAACACGCTCGCCAACGAGCGGGTGTCACTTTCCTCGGGTGCGACAGCGGGGCTCACCGTTAAGGAACTGCTCGATCTGGCCCGCGGCCGGGATGGCGATCCGGCGACCCGTGAGCTGGTCGGGCGGATGGTGTGTGCGGAGCAGTCCCTCGCGCTGCTCGCGCTGCGGGTGACGCTCAGCAGGCTATCCGGCACCGAGCCCGGCGCCGCGGCGAGCGTGCGCAAGCTGCTGGCGATGGAGCACGCGCAGGACATCGCGGCGGCGTGCCGGTCGATGCTCGGCGCCCGCGGCGCGATCGCGGGTGAGCTGACCGCGGGCCCGGAAGGGTACTGGGGGCGGATGATTCTGGTCACGCGGTCGATGACGATCTACGGCGGCACAACAGAGGTGCAGCTGAACATCATCGCCGAGCGCATGCTCGGCCTGCCCAGGGATCCGTGATCGCACCATAACGGCTGCCGCGGGGTGTCACGTGCGCGCCCTGACACCGACCCGGTAGCTCGCGCAGTCAAGGACCGTTGTGTCCGGATAGGAAATGATCCTGGAATGCTCGTTATGGCACAGAACAGGCAGGCTGCCCTGGCTGGCGGGTGATTGCCGGGTAAAGTGGCGGCCGGACCCGTCGTGCGCGGCCGATTCGCCACGCGCGGCTGGACCCGCCGTACACGGCCATGAGTGAGGCTTGCCATGGACGACGATGAGGTCTCCAGCTTTCATCCCGGCCCACGGCACGCCCGGCGCCGCAGCAATGGGTGGATTATCGGCATGGTCTCGGCCGCCGTCGTGATCGTGCTTCTTCTCGTGGCCGGTGTGCGTGCCGTCCTGGTCCGGGCGCTTTGCGAGGCAGGCCCCATCCGGGTGCACGTCTCGGCGGCGCTTGACATCGCTCCCGGGGTGCAGCGGATCGGCCAGTACTTCAACGACCTCAATCGCGACGTGGGCGGCCACTGTGCCCAGGTTGAGGTCACCGAGGATCCCTCCGACGCGGTGGCCGCCCAGCTGTCGGGGACACCCGCGGTCCGAGGCGAGCCTCCCGTGGACGCGTGGGTTCCCGATTCCAGCCTGTGGGTGGACGTGGTCAGAAGTTCCCCGGGCCGAGCGGCGGCCGTGCGCCCCACCGGGATCTCGGTGGCGAAGTCACCGCTTGTCATCGCCGTGCCGCGCAAAATCGCCGGTGAAGTGACGGACTCAGTGCGCCACGTCAACTGGCAGGTGCTGTTCCCGCAACTGCTTGGCGGACCGTCGGCCTCGCTCGGCCTACAGGTCCAGCTCCCTGATCCGACGCACAGCGCGGCCGGGCTCGCCACCGTGGTGGAGACCCGCAGGCTGCTCGGTAGTCAGCAGCCCGGGCGGGACGAGTTCGCCACCTTCGTACACAACGTCGTGCCCACCACATCCTTCGACGACCCCCAGTTGCTGTCCAGCTTCGCCGCGCTGGCTGAGCCCCCGTGGGACCTGCACCCGGTTACGGTTAGCAGCGAACAGGCCGTCGAGAGCTACAACCAGGCCAATCCGCGGCAGCCGCTCACGGCCTTCTACCCGCCGCAGGAGTACTACCTCGACTATCCCTTCACGCTGACCACGTCGTCGCCGCTGAAGGTCCAGGCGGCGCGGCAGTTCGAGCAGGTCCTCACGTCGAGCTTCGCCGCAACCTTCGTGCGCGACAGCGGATTCAGGTCGGCGACCGGCCAAGCCGCCCAGGCGGGCGGCGCGTTCGGAATCGTCGGGAGCCTGGCGCCCGCGGTCGCGCGGGCGGCGCCAGGCGAGGTGAATACCGCACTCCGGGGATGGCAGCGGCTCAGCCTGGGTTCGCGCGACCTGGTGCTCGACGACGTGTCCGACGCAATGAACCGGCAGTTCGGCACCGCAGGCCAAACCCGGCTTGAGGTACTCCAGTCCGCCGCGAGCCTGGGGTTGTCACTGTTCCCTGACAGCACACAGATGGGCGTATGGGTGTACTCCTACCGGATGAACGGGTCGCTGCCCTACCGGGTCATGGTCCCGGTGGGGCCGCTGCCCGCCCGGCTCGGTCTCCTCACCCGGCGCCAGCAGCTGCAGACGTTCACCCATACGATTCTGCCGCGGCCAGGTGCCTCGGCGGACATGTACGGCGCCGTCTTGGCCGCATTCGACTGGATGACAGCCCACTACCAGCCAGGTCACGTGAACGCCGTGATCCTGCTCGGTTCCGGCACGCAGACCGCGCCGAACAGTATGTCGCTCAGCAGCGTCCTGGCCAGCCTGCGCCAAGACTACAACCCGCGGCGCCCGGTCGAGATCATCGCGGTCTCGGCCGGCACCGACGTCAACCCCGCGGCGCTGCAGGCGATCGCCGCGTTCACCCATGGGGCTTCTTACATCGTCGAGCAGCCTTCCGACATCGCCCACGTGTTCTTCGACGCCATCGCACGCCGGATCTGCGCGCCGAAGTGCGGTTGACGGCCGTGCCGAACATGGCGCGGCCGGTAAGGAGCGCAACGATCCCACGCCGAGGCTGACCGGTTAGATGAGTCACGTGCGAACACCAGGCATGGCACGCATCTTGCCGCTGATCACCGGTCTCGCGCTCGGCGCGCTCGCGCTCGGGCCCGGGCTCCGCCGCGGCTTCTTGCTGTCCTACGACATGGTGTTCGTGCCACAGCCGCCGCTCACCGCGGCTGCGTTGGGAGTGGCAGGCGGACCCCCACGAGCGGTGCCAAGCGACGCCGTGGTAGCGGTGCTCGCACGGGCGCTGCCGTCGGACATCGTGGAAAAGCTCGTGCTCTTGTCGATATTCATGCTCGCCTGCTCGGGTGTCGCCGCGATGCTGCGCGCCCTTCCGCTGCCAGTACGGCTCGCCGCCGGGGCGTTCTACTCGTGGAACCCATACGTGGCGGAGCGCTTGATCCTTGGCCAGTGGGCGCTTCTGCTCGGCTACGCCGGGCTGCCGTGGGTGATTAGCGCGATTGCCAGCGGAACCGAGGGCTGGCGGGGCGCGGCCCGGCTGTGCCTCGCCCTGGTGCCGGCCGCGATTGGCGGGTTCGCCGCGATGAGCGTATCAGCGCTCGTGGCGGGGGCAGCGGCACTGGTGGCACCCGCGGCGCAACGCACGCAAGCGCAGCGCGCCACGGCGACTGTGCGGCACGGCCGTGCCCGCACCGTCATAACTGTGGCGCTCGTGCTCGGTGCGCTCAGCCTGCCCTGGCTGATTCCGTCGCTGGCACGCCCGGTGCACACATCGGCGGCCGGCGTAGACGCCTTCGCATCGCGCGCGGACACGCCATTCGGGTCGGTTGGCAGCCTGCTGGCGCTCGGCGGCGCTTGGAATGCCGAGACCGTGCCGAGAGGCTACGGCGGCTTCGCGGCCGTGCTCTGGCTGCTACTCGGGGTGGCTGGCGTGTTCGGCTACGTGGCCTGGTACCGCCGCGATCCACGCTGGCCCGGGCTTGGCATTGCGGCGATAGCCGGCTTCCTGATCGCGATCGTCGGCATCACCTCGGTGGGCCGCGAGATGCTGCGCGGCCTGATCGGGGCATGGCCCGGTTTCGCGGTGCTCCGAGACGGCCAGCAATTCGTGGCGCCACTTGCGCTGGCGGAGGCCGCAGGTGTGGGAGCCCTGGTCGCGCGCTGCGTCAGAGCGCGGCAGCCGTTTGGCATAAAAGACGATAAGAGCAGCGGCCCGGGTCGCGCCGACCTGACCGCCGTGGCTCTCGCGACGGCGGGGTTAATCGTCCCCGTCTTGCTGCTGCCGGGGCTCGCCTGGGGGGCGGCGGGGCGCCTGCGTCCGGTGCAGTACCCCGCGGACTGGCTGCGGGTGCGCGCGGCGATCAACGCCGGCCCATCAGCCGGTAGCGCGCTGCTGCTGCCGTGGGGGGCTTACCGACGGTTCGGGTGGAACCACGATGAGGCGGTGCTCGATCCGTGGCCGCGGCTCCTGTCGCGCACCGTGATCCGGAGCGACGCAGTGCAGGTCGGCGAGCTGGTGGTGCCAGGAGAGGACGCGACCGCGCGCAGGTTTGGCAAGTTGATCACGTCCCAGGCGCCGCTCGCCGCGCCGCTGCGGGCGCTCGGCGTCCGCTACGTAATCGTGGACGCAGGGCCGGACCGCACCTCGGCCTACGGCGGTGGGTCGTTTCGGCCGCCAAGCGGGCTCACCCGAAGGCTCGCTGGGGCCACAGTCGTGCTGACCGGGCCAGATGTCGTCGTGTATCGGCTCGGCGGCTGAAGCTGCGCCGCCCCGCTCAGCCGGGGCAGCATGACCAGCACGACACCGGCGACCAGAATTCCGGTGAGGCGCAGGGCGAGTTTTCCGGGGTCCGACGGGAGGTGCTCATGGAAGAGCCAGGTTCCGGCCACCATGAAGTACAAACTGCCGGCAATGGTTGAGACCGGGACCACGATGGATGCGCGGCAGCGCTGCAAGGCCGTCTGCAAGAAACCGAAGCCTGCTGCTATGCAGCCTGCCATCACGTAGAGGTAGGGCGACGATGCCATAGCGAGGGGGACGGCCGCGATCGAATGACTGTGGACCAGCACGCCGGACAGGTCCTTGATAGCAAGCGCCGCCACCCCGTACAGCAAGCCAGTACCGATTCCGTAGCACACTCCGGTGGCGGGGCCACCGTCGGACAGTGCGAGCAGGATCACGGAGGCCGCCATCACCGCAACACAGCCGAGTTCCCCGCCGCCGAGGTGCTCGCGCAAGATGATGCGGGACAGCAACAGGACGACAACGATGCCACAGGCCAGAATCGGCTGGACAACCGTCACCGGCTCGAGGGTCAGCACGACTGCCTGGAAGGCCAGCCCACACAGCGTGAGCGCGAATCCGGCCAGCCACGGCGGCGCGGTCAGTAACGTTCTGGCCAGGAAAAAGATCCGGCGCACGTCGATCGGCGGCAGGTGTTCGAGTGCGCGCTTTTCGAGCACTAGCCCGGTGTAGTAGGCAGTCGTGGCAAACACGGCCAGCGGGATCCCTGCATGGGCTATGCCCGTCACGCGCCCATCCTTTTCCGCTTCTTTGCGCGGTCAGCGCGCGCCACGACGATCACGTTGCTGACCGCGGCGGTGCGACGCGGCGGCGGACCAATCGTGACAACAGCCTCATTTCCCAGCCGTAACGTATGCTACTCACCGGTTAGGGTCAATGTCGGGCGGCACGCGATCGGCACCGCGATGAAGTGCGTGGCCATTCGCCAGTGGCCGCCGTATCCCTGATGCTGCTGCGATGCGACGAGCCTGGCACCGACCGGCTCGATGACACGGCGAACCACGCGAGCCGGGAGCGTGTGCATCCGCATCGGCGCCGGATAGCCGAAGACGGATCGCTGGAGCCATCCGATGAGCTGGTTCGGCGCGTAGGCATATGCGAGCCCGCGTGCCGTGCGCAGGTGCGCTGTGGGCACGAGGATCGCGATGGCGCCGCCAGGCCGCGCGATCCTGACGAACTCGGCAAGGTACCTGTGCGCCAGTTCGGGTGGCAGGTGCTGGAGGACAAGACTCGAATAGACCAGGTCGAACGAGGCGTCCGCGAACAGGCGCAGATCCGGGGCATCGTTGTGCACGAATGTGGCTCGTGCGCCAGCCGGGTTCAGCCGTCTGGCCTCGGCGAGCATCGGCGACGAGATGTCGACGCCAGTAACAGCGGTGAAGTGATCCGTGAGCGCGGCGGTGAGACGGCCCACGCCGCAGCCGAAGTCGAGGGCGTGCTCGCGTCTCGCGCACAATCTGAGCCCATCCAGGTTGGCCATCGCGGCAGCAATTTCCCGGCGTCCGGTGGCGAGTAGCTCGGCGGGATCCCAACGGCCGCCCCGGCGGGAGCCGTCGACGCACACCGCCCACAGGGGATCGGCCTCGCCGAGCCGCGTCCAATTCCGCCCGATTTCACCGAGGGCATCGCGCACCTTTACGCTGGCGGAGGGCGGGGACCAGCGCTGTCGAATGGCGTTCACGACTGAGGAGTTGCCGCCACAGCGCCCGGTTCGAGGACAGGACCCGGCGCGGTTTTGAAACCATCGCCGGTCCGCGGCAACGGAACGTGCAGCGGCACCGTCCTCTCGCCAGGAACGTCCGGGCGCTTGAGTTTGAGGTTCAGCCACATAGACGCGATGTCCCACAGTGCGCTGGGCCCATGGCGTCGCGCAGAGAACGTGGATCCTGGGACGTCGCGCCAGTAAACCGGGATCTCGGTCACGCTGGCACCGAGCTGGATACACCTCGCGATCAGTTCGACGTCGAACGCGAAACCGCCGGTGCGTAACCTCCCGGCCGCCGCTCTGGCCAGTGGGCCGGAGAAGAACTTGAAACCGCATTGCGTGTCCGTGGCGCCCGCGACCACCAGGCGCGCGAGCCCGCGGAAAACGCAGGCACCGGCCGTGCGAAACGCGCTATGCCGCGCCTCAACAACCGACCCGCGGTGCGCTCGGGAGCCGATGACGGCCGGATGGCCGGTGGCGAGCAGCCTGATGACGACGTCCATTGCGGACAGGTCGGTCGCCATGTCCGCGTCGCAGAACCCGGTGAACGGCGCCCTGGTCGCGAGCAGCCCCGCCCGCACCGCCGCGCCCTTGCCGCGCCGGGCACACTGCAGCAATCGCACCGGAACGGGCTCGGCAGGCCAGTCGCGGACGATGTCAGGCGTCTCGTCGGTGCTCGCGTTGTCGACTACCAGAATGGATGTGCTGAGCGGGAGGTCGGCCGCCTTCCTGGTGAGCAGGCTCAAGCCGACGGGAAGGCGTTCGGCTTCGTTGTACGCGGGTACCACGATCTCGAGTTGCACAGGGCGAGGTTTCTTCGGATTCCCCGCTGTCGGATTCCTCATCATGGCGCCCGGCCCGGCTCACCGCGAGCCGTAGTTGTACAGCGGCTGGTTGACCGGCTTGGCCGCTCCAGCGCCGCCGAGCGTCGTCGAGATCAGGAAACCAGCCCCGACAGCAAGCGCCGCGCCGATGACGAACGCGACCACAAGCATGCGAACCATGCACTCCCTCCTTCGGCAGAAAGCTGCCATGCGCGGAATCGGGAGGACCGCGGCGTGCCAGCGGACGGGCAGGGATTACGCTAAACGCGACACGAGCCGCACACTAGATCGACCACACAAAAGAGTGAAGGCATATTACTCAAAAGTAGCATATTTCCACTCTGGGTGATATGTCCCTTACGTATAGTCGCTCTTGCTTACCGGGGTGGGAAGCTCGTGGCGCACCTCAGCCACACGAGAGCCGAGGCGGCCGTCGCGGGGAAGGGCGCCCCAGGCAAGATCGGCAAGCAGGCGCGCGACGATAATCATGCAAAGTGTCTGCGGGATGGCGCTCCACAACAGACTCAGCGCTGGTCCCTCGTACTCTGCCATGCGCAAGTGCTGCCCGACGGCGGCGCAGGCGGACGCCGTCACCATGAGCGCGCATACGAGCCAGGGCCGTGACAGCTGGCGTGCCCGCCGCGACGTCGGCCCGCGGCCGAGTGCCACCAGGAAGCACACCGTCGCGATCGGAAGAACAATCACGCCGGGGTATCCGCCTATCCAGAGTCCTACTGCCACGCTGAACGACAGCGTCCAGAACAGGCGGGCGACGAGGGAACGAGGGCCATACGCGATCGGTGGGGGCGGAGGAAGCGGCAGCAGCGTTTCGGGGAGTGCGAGCAGCAGCGCGAGCAGCAAGAGAAGTCCCAGCGCGCCGAGCCCCCCGAATAGCGCGCGGCGATAAGTCGTATCCGGCAGATACTGCAGCCGGACTTCGGCGAAGGTACCGGCCGGGATGAGCCACGCTTGCTTCCAGCCGTCCACCCTGACCGGCTGAAGCACTGCCGAGCCGATACGCGCCTGCCAGCCGGTGTTGAAGTTCTCGTTTACCTCGAGATATGACCGCTGGCTGGCGCCGACGAGCAAGATCCGGTCTGATGTGTTCCAGCGCTCGACGCTCACCGCGGCGTCGTACCCCATCGTCGGGCGATCGGCCGCCAGTGACTGCGATCCCAGACGATCGACCACGACGGTATCCACCTGGAACGCATCATTGTCCGATTCGACGACGCCGTTGGCGCCCCGCGCTACCTTGACCGGCCCGCATACGGCAAAGCTCATCGGTTTACCGGTGAGGAACTGGGAATACGTCCCCGACACCCGCGTGGCAAGCAACGCACCGTTGAGCCGGATCGCGGGCCCCTTTCCGCATGGCAGGGCGAACACGGACGGCCCGAGATTAGTGAGCGGATGGACACCTGGGATCGTCACGTCGGTGATCTGGAGCGGTGTCTGCAGCGGGGAGAATAGCAAGGTCATCCGGCTGGTCCGGATGGCCGGAAACGTGATCTGTCCCTTCCGGCCGACGATCCAGCCGCTGCCCAATTGGTGCGGTGAGCTGCTGACAAATACCTGGGTCGGCGTGCCCGCTCCAGGAGGCCGGGTGATCGTGATCTCGTGGACCGTGCGCGGGCGGGCCCACGAGATCGTCATCGACGGATTACGGTCATTCGGTGCGGTAATCCATGTCGTCAACGGGTCACCGTCGAAGGCGGCGAGTGGCAGCTGCTGCGGCGCGGTCATCCAGGAAGAGCTGGCCGTGACGGTGGGCTCGTCGGCACTAATGCGCGCATATTCCTGAAGGAGAGCCGGGTCGGTCAGGGTCGCGGTTCCGTACACCTGTGCCGCGCGCGGTACAGCTGCGGTGAAGGTGTGGTTGAAGCCGAACTGTTCCTCCACCGGCCTGGTGAGCTGTGGCGAGCAGACCCAGCGGGGCGGCGTCGGCATGCAGCCCGAGGCCGGAATCTCGGCGCGGGTCAGCACGACCGTCGTTGGGTCCTGGCCGCTGGGCGTGGTGATGTCAGGAAGCTGAATCGTGCGGCGCGGGGAGACCCGGGGCACGTGGATATCCGAGATGGCGACCTGCGAGCCAAGCTTCGGATTTGGCGCGTACGCCACGCCGGCAATCCTGATACGCAGCCATGTTGTCGGCCGGTCAGGTACCCGCAGCACCTGCGGCTCGTCGGTCCGCTTGACCGGCTGGACTATCTGACCGCCGGCCGCCTCCACCGCAACGCTGGTCACCGGCGGGCCGATCGCGCTGTCGGCGACGAATCCAACCTTGATCGTCCGCGTTGTCAAAGGATGCTGGAAGCCGACGCGGATCCACTGCCCAATCGGGCCGTCCCAGCTGCCAGATTTCCACGCTGTACGGCTGTCGTGATCCAGCGCCGCGTAAGGCAGGTAGCCGGTCGCGTCCTGGTCGGGAATGCCGCCGATGTCGGAGGCTGAGGAGGATGCTGTCACGTCCTTAATGCCCTGGTATGCGGCGACGGTCAGGTAACGCCGCCATCCGGGCACGAGGTAGTCATCGGCGGCCAGGAACGTGGTGGCCGGTTCGCCCGCGGTCAGCGTGGGTGAACGGGCGACACGTGGTTCGCCGAATCCGACGACACGGCGGCGCAGCGCATCCGAGACAACGGACTGGCGGGCGGGGATTGAGTTCGCGTCGGAGTTCAGCAGCACGGGCCGGTCTGCGAGCAGGCCTTCGTCGCCGAGCGTCAGGAGCGTTTCCGGAGCCCCGTTGACGCGCAGGGTCTGGCTCGCGGGCTGCAGCGTCGCGATGCCCTGGGCGTCAGGGACCTGGTAGACAAGCAATGGCCGGTAAAAGGGGTCGAACGCGGTCGTCGCGTCGTTCGCCTCGAGTGATCCAGCGAACAGGTGAGACGAGTCCCAGAACTCGGTGACCAGGCGCAGCCCCGAGGAGTCGAGTGCCTGCCGCACGCGGGACGGCCAGGCGCCGGACAGGTCGCCTCTGATCAAGTCGTTGCGCACGAGGACGTATCGAATGTCCATCTGGGCCAGTACCTGCGCCAGGCCAGGGGATCCCGCACCGTCGGTAAGCCGTGTGTCGACGGCGTCGAGGAGCCGCGTCAGGCCGACGGAACCCTGTGGGACGACCGAGCGGGAGGCCCAGCGTGCGGTGGATAGCGGCTCCATCACGTCGTCGAGTGGCCGTCCCCACACGTATTCGCCAAACCGCGCCCCGGGGACCACAAGTACTGCCTGATTTCCCGCGTGCTGGTTCAGCCAGCGCGTGGCGTTCACCCAGTACTGCGGGATCTGCTTGAAATCACCCGAGGACGAGAGCCCGTTGGTGAAAGCCGGCAAGGCGACGCCTGCCACCGCGACCATCGTGAGCGTGCTGACCGCGATCCTGAGCCGCGGGAATCGAAGCGGCGCCAGCATGTGCGCCAGGCCGATCGCGATTGGGAGCCGGATCAGTGGATCAAATTTCCGCACGTTGCGCATTGGCGCGAGCGGGCCGTCGATGATGTGGCGGATGGGCCCGGCCAGCGGGTTATCCAAGCCGCTGACGTAGCCGGCGGTGATAAGGAGCAAGCCGAGCAGCAACGTCCAGAGCAGGAACCGGCGCTCTGGGAGCCCTCGGCGAGCAAGACCCGCAAGGCCAAGACCTGCGACGAGCCCGGTCAGCACGACCAGGGGGATCTCGACCGTGAGCTTGTAGCCCACGGGCCACCATGCCTGGCCGTGCGCGGTGAGATAATTGACCCAGTCCTCTGTGCCCCGGAACGTGTTGGCCAGACTCGTCACCGCGGTGGTGATCGAGGCACTTTCTGTATAGGGCAAGAACGAGAATCCGTACTTACCAAGCAGGACCAGCGGCACCGCCCACCACAGCGTTGCCGCCATCACCGCGAGCAGCCACCAGCCACCGATTCGCCATCGCGATGCGGACGTGCGGCCCGTCAGCAGATAGATCACGGGCGGAATCAGGACCGCAACGGTGGCGCTCGCGTTCAGCCCACTGCACAGAGCAACGGCAACCCCAGACCTCAGCGCGGCCCGCACCCGCCCGCCTCCGTGCATGGCCGTGATGAGCGGGAGCAGGATCCATGGCAGCATCGCCGCGGGCAGGAACTCAGAGGAAAGCTGGCCCAGCAGACCGAGACCACGAGGGCACATCGCGTACCCGAGGCCAGCGACTATCTGCGTCATTGGCGTGCCCACGCCGAGCCGTGCCGCCACCCGTGTGGTGCCGGTAAAGGCGGCAATCAGGACCGCTGCCAGCCACAGTCGTTGAATTACCCACGGTTGCAGTGCCGCGAGGTGGCCGAGCCAGAAGAAGGGCCCCATCGGGAACAAGTAGCCGGTTGCCTGGTTCTGGAGTTGGCCTAACTGGTTTGGATCCCATAGATGGAGCGCTCTGCTCAGGAACCCGCCTGGATTGATCGCCATGTCCAGCTTGGTGTCGGCGATAATCCGGCCCGGCCGCGTGAGGAAGGCGAGCACCGTGAGCAGGAGGCAGCAAACGACCATCCAGATCGAGCGCCGGAGGCGCTCGTCCAATCCCGCCGGCCGTTCCGCTGCGGGCGACGTGCCCCCATCCTCGAGGAGCCATTGGGTAATGGGCCGGATCGGCCCGCCCAGGTTCCGGGTGGCCAGCTTGGTTACCGAGGTCACGGTCGTGGGCCCGCCTCCTCGACCTCGTGTCCGAGCAGGCACTCGAGCGGCGTTGGTTCGCGGAGTTCCTCGGCCTCGCTGGCGTGTTCCATGATCACGTCCCGTACTGGCCCCGCTGCGATCGTGGTCCACCGACCGTCCACGTCGCGATAGCGGATCAGCCTGGCCTCTTCGCCAGTGCCGGCGGAACTGCCGCACTGGATCGCCGCCGAGAGCAGGGTGGCCAAGCGTTCGGCGCTGCGGTCCCAGCCGAAGCACGCCGCCCACGCACGGCATGCGGCCTGGACGCGCGCGCGGCGCGCCGGGTCGGCGAGTTCCTTGAGCGCTTGCTCGACGACATCCTCGACCACGCCGCCGCTCGGCACGAGCCATCCGGTCTCACCGTCGCGGACCGCGTCGTGCAAGCCGTCCACGTCGTATGCGACGGTAGGCACTCCGAGCGCCGCTGCCTCAAGGACGCATAGCCCCCATCCCTCGCCTTGGGAGGTGTTGAGGTGGAGCAGTGAGCTCGCCACGAGCGCGGTCTTGTCTTGCTCGGACAGGTAACCGTGCAGCCGCACGACCTCGGTCAGGCCCCGCGCCACGGTCTGTTCGGCGAGCGGGCCGGTCTCGGGCCCGCGGCCGATCACATGGATGGTGACGCCCGTGCCGGCCAGCCTCGACGCCACGTCCAGTACCCTGATCACCCGCTTGTGGGCGACAAGCCTGCCGACCCACACGATTGACGTCTGCCCGGTGGCCGCGACCGGCGCTTGCGTTGTTATCTGCGTCAGCTGCGAGATCCCATTCGGGACGAGATAGACGGGCCCGCTCCAGTGCAGCCTTTCCCGCATCGCGCGCAACGTGGACAGCGACACGGCGATGCACGCGTGCTTGCGATAAGCCCACCTGGCGACCGGCCCTTCCAGCGCCCGCCCCACCCACGCCAGCCACGCAGGAAAGTGCACGCCGAACTGGCGGTCGTGGACGTGGTGCACGACGCAGAACACCGGGACCCGCGCCGGTAGCACCCACGGCGTAAAGAACGGGATGCCGTTCTGGCAATCGGCGACGGCGTCGAATGACCGGCGGTGCATCAGCATCCACAGCAGGACCAGCGGGTAAACGGAGAAGCGGCCACCCATGCGGACGACCGCCACGCCGTCCCGCCGGTCTCTTCGCCGCTGGCCAGGTGCGCGGCTGGTGATGAAGCAAACCGTGGCGCCGCGGCGGACCAGGCGGCTCGCCATCTGCCAGGCGTAACACTCGGCTCCGCCGGCGGCGGGATGCCACGGGTCGCGCCAGTTGACGACGGCGATGCGCCTGCCATCGAGCTCGAATAGCGTCACTTCGGCGAGGGTTTGTTCCGTTGCGTGGGCGTCTTAGCGTGGCAGCCTACGTCTCATGCCGCTCATCCATGCTGCCTGTGGCACGACACTAGGCCATGACCGAGGTCCGGCTCCAGGCCGTTAGTTGCCTCGACAGTAACATTTCGGGTACGTCCCCAGCATCTGCCGCTAGGGTGGAACCTGTCTATGCTGACACCACGAGGTCCGTCGGCGGGCCGCGGTCTGCGGGCGCACCGAGGGCGCAGCAGCAGGTCGCCGCGGCCAGCCGGACGTTCTCGGACCGCCCTGGCCATCACCTGTGTGGCCACGGCTTTCGCACAGGCGGGATGCACGGGGCGGACCAACGGCAGCGTCTCTGCTACCGCGCATACGGCACATCCGGCCAGATGCGCGCCGCTGAGGGCGACATCCGTGACGCCGGATACGGGATTCGACACTGTCTTCCGGAACTACGGCGACCAGAACCTGCGCGGCCTCCACTGGACCGGCAGTGACGGCACCTGGTCTGTTCGCTTACCGGACGGTCAGACCCTGTGGAACATGGGTGACACGTTCGTCGGCTCGGTGCACCCACCGGACGCTGTGCATCCGACCTGGTGGCGCATGTCCCCGGCCACGCCAGGATCCGATTCGCGGTTCATCCGCAACTCGGGCTTGCTCCAACTATCGGCGGCGCAGGGTGGTGGGCTCAGCACCACCCTCTACCGCCTTTCACCGAGCGGAGGCGCCCGGTCGTGGCTTGAAGAGACGGGCCACGGCCTTCACTACGGTCCGGGCGCCGCCGTCGTTGAGCCAGCGGCGCCCGGCTCCCGTACGCAGGTCCTCCGCCTGTTTGACGTGGTGATCAGTGACCGGGATGCGTCGCGGTACCCGTTCGGGTTCGACAGTTCGTCAGTGGTCGTCACCTTCGACCTCACCGACCTGTACCGGCCCGTCTCGATCGTCGCCCTCCCGGCCGGGCCCGGCCGCGATCCGGCACACCAAGTGTTCTTCGGCTTCGCCGCGGTGCCCTCGGGCACCTTCACCTACGTCTTCGGCGGCACGGCCAACGCCCGCGATATGAGCGCCTATCTGGCGCGCTACCGCACCGGCGCGGCGGGGGATCCGTCGGCGTGGCGGTACTGGGACGGCGTTTCGTGGACCCCTGACCTCCACGACGCTCAGCCCATCCTGCCGTACGGCGACGGCCCGACCGGCGTCGCGCCAGGTTATTCGGTTGCCAAGTGGGGATCGACCTACATGCTTTTCACCGTCGCCGACGAGCACGAGGCAGACGTCGGGCCGATCGTGAGCTACTGGGCATGCGGGCCGGTAGGACCGTGGCACGGGCCATACCTCGTGTACCAGCCACCGCAGACGATCGGGGGCGGGCCCACAGGAAACATCCTCGCGTACAACGCGCATGTACATCCGGAGTGGACAAACGGCGCCGGCCTGCTCCTCAGTTATGACATCAATGATTTCCTGCCCAGCGCCACGAGCAAGGTAGCCGAGGCGGACGTCAACCTGTACCGGCCGCAGTTCGTCCGCGTCAAGCTCGGGCCGGTGCACCGGGCACGGAGCGCGCCGCCATGACCGGTCAGTCCTGGCGGAACAGCACCAGATTGACGTAGCGATCGCGTGGCCTCGCTAGCCGTCCAAGTAATCCCCGCGCCGCCACGTGTACGTTCGCCCGCTGGTGGGCGGCCAGGTCGAAGCTATCCAGGGGGATCCAGGACCGGCCGGGCATGACATGCCCCCGATAACCCCACTCGCCAAGAAGGCGTACGACGTCCTGAATCGGCTGGTGGCGGGCCTCCAGTTCGAGCAGGAGCTGCGGTGAGTCACGTTGTATCGTCTGCTCGGCTCCCCGAAGCGCGGCCGCCTC
>WNFX01003568.1_pt1 | contig 15479 bp, 24 predicted proteins | sample 5400111 | NCBI WGS metagenome assembly WNFX01 (sample SAMN13153363, study PRJNA577476) | soil metagenome | isolation source: 40 cm soil or saprolite under grassland replicate 1 | place: USA:California | collected 2016-06-15 | reverse complement strand
CAGGATGGTTTCGTAATCCCACTACAGGCAGACGGAGGCCGGATGGAGATCCTGAGAAAGAATATATCGCATGGTAGACGTACAGTACAACAATCCCTATTGGGATGAGATCAAAGATCGATTAGCTGAAGTCGTGGATATGTTCCATGTGTTCAGAGTAGCCAATCCAATCCTCAGCACCACATGGGACACATCCATATGGATCAAGCGCAAAGATTTTTGTGGCAAGTACTGTTGGGCTGTTCCCGATCCTGATACCCTCGCCTTCGTAGCGCAGTGGCTCGGCCCATGCGCAGTCGAGATGGGCGCGGGTACGGGCTACTTCGCATGGCAGTTACAACAATGTGGTGTAGATATCCTCGCCTACGACCTCGCGCCTCCACACCTCTCTTGCAAAAATGAGTATCACGGTGTGCGTAACGAGGATGGGACCGCCTTACTCGAACAGACACGCGAGGTCTACTTTCCTGTCGAGACGGGCGCACCAGAGACCTTAGAGCAACATACCGACCGTACCCTGTTCCTCTGCTGGCCTCCCTATGCCAGTGATATGGCGTCCCTATGCTTGCAGCACTATCACGGCACCCGCGTAGTGTACGTTGGTGAGAGTGAAGGCGGGTGCACTGCCGACGAGATATTCTTCGAGATACTAGAGTGCGGCTGGCATGAGGTAGCACAGCATAGGCCGATCCAGTGGGATGGGATACACGATTGGGTGTATGTCTACGAGCGAGGAGGCACACATGTCTAACCTAGATTCCATTCGTGACGCACTCCTGTACGCCCGCCTCGCCATCAGCGAATCCGTCAAGGATCGGATGTATCAGTTCTATCTCAAGGTGGACAAGTTACCCGTCAACATCTTGAGCGTAGAGCAAGCGCGCAAGTTATATGAAGCGTTTGGGCAGTTGCTCGTACAGGTAGAAGAGGAATGAACGAACAAGAGCTAGGTAGGATTGCGTGGGAGTCACACCCTGACTATGACGCTCAATACGACGCGTGGGAAGCACTAGAACAGAAAGCACGTGATTTGTGGATCGCCGTTGGAAAGGGAGTTGCTGACGCTGTACAGCGTGACATGCGAGTACAAGGCTTCGCGGCATTCGTGAGTGTTGGCGGGATGGAACTGGAACAGCGTATCGCTAACTTGGAGAAGAGGCAGGAGGCATTAGACGTAGCACGTGAGCGCAACAATGCGAGGGTGGTTAAACTGGTCGACGAAGCACTCTCCATCGACGGAGCGCACCACAAACAGCGGTACCTCCGGCGCATTGCCGACGTGTTAGGAGTGCAACCATTTGAGAACACCGACGAGGGGATAGCGCCGTGACCTTTGGAGAGCGACTACGCCAGATCCGCAAAGAGCGCAAGGTGAGCCAGCGCGCACTTGCTGACATGGTGAACATCGACTTTACCTACATCAGCAAGATAGAATCAGGCCGTCAGGCGCCGCCGAGCGCTGTAGTTATCCGGCATATTGCACAGGCGCTACAGACTGATGAGAGCGAGTTGTACTACCTATCTGGTAAAGTTCCTGCTGACCTGGAACCAGCACTCAAGGAGAACCCATTGCTCACTGAATTGGTGTGTCTGCTCGCTCAACATCGTCTGTCGGATGGTACCTATCACGCGATGATAGAGATGGTGCAAGAATGGGACTGAGAGAGCAGTACGCCATCAAAGAGTTTGCCAATGCCCGTCAAGCTCTCGATGGCTACTACGGCGCAATCAACGCCCTCGCACACAAGATCAAGGCCCGTGTCGAACCGGAGGACGTGAGAGAGGCGGTAGAGAACTCAAAGGATGCAAGGCGACGACTCAAACGGGCGATAGAAGCACTAGGGTTTGTTTGTACGGATAGTGAAGATAAGGAGCAGCAAGCATGACCATCACCCTTCTCTTTACCTGGGGACACACCGGCAAAGAGGCCATACGAGACTTTCCCGTAGAGGGCGATATCTCGCTCTCCTATCAGAAAGTAGGATGGCTACAACGGTGGCAAGCAACCATCACACTCCCAGGACAGAGCGCACTGACTGAGGCACAACAGGAATGGATACGCCGGAACAGGACAGCACGATTGATCGGGAAGGAAGAGGGGCAATCTTGAACGCAAACGAATACCAATGCGCGATGTGTGGAGGCGTCTTCACCAAGGGATGGAGCGAGCAAGAGGCGCGTGCTGAGACGCAACAGTACTGGCCTGATACGACACAGGAAGAGCTAGCGGTGATCTGTGATGATTGTTGGCAGAAGATACATCCCCAGACGCATCCCGTTGAGTATGTGCAGTCCCTTTACGATCAGGCATGGAATGAGTACATGACATTCGTGCAACAAACTATCACGAAGGCGTTCGGGGTACCGTCATCAGTCCTAGGGAAGAGCGGCGTAGTTGTAGATGGGACACTACGAGAAGCGCCGTTGCAGATAGAGAAGGAGAAAGAGAGATGACAGGATACTCTTTCAGTATCGGCTACCTCTCAGGCGCATCCTATAAAGGTGACACTGACGAGGCATGGCAAGAGCTAGTCAAGTGTGTAGAGACGCTACGCACACAGCCAGAGCGCATCGTGACAGAAGCACGTCGCCTGGATGCACCGGAGCACTGTGAGCACGGATGCTGTACACTGTTCTCACTGGCGCAAGCGTATCAGAACCATGATGCAACCTTGGTCATCCACCACGACGCACACACCATCGACCAGTACGCGAGCGGGGACCGAATGGTCAAAGAGCATGTCCGTCGGGCGTTTTGCAGGCTGGTGTTAGAAGACATGCACCGGAAGGGGATAGAGATCAACTTGAAGGTATACTAGAAGGAGTAAGGCACACAAATAGAGAGGCAACGCGCCTCTCTATGCCGCGAGCTCTTCTTCTAGCTCGCCTGGATCGGGAGTGCGATAATTCGTTTGACCGAATATTTCACCTGCTTCTTCAGGAGTGCACTGCAATGCGCGGCATATCCTGAGCAAGCTTTCATACGATGGATGTGATGATCCATGCATAATCCGATACAACTGGCTATAGTCCAGTCTGGCATCTTTCGTCAACTGACCCAGGCTCATATTTTTCTGCATACGGACAGTATTGATCTGAGTCCCTATTGGACTCAGTGGGTTCGTTTTTCGTGGCATGACTCTTTCGTCCCCCCTCGTCTTGACATTAGATATTGCACAGTGTACAATACCATCATTGCATTCAATGCAATACCAATCATACACGGTGACGGTGTACCATGTCAAGGTACACGTTTGAAAGGACCCAACCATGAGCGAATCGTCAGGGATCAATCTCACTTCTCGAAAGAGGACGGCATTAGAAAAGTTGTACGAAGGCATTGAGTACCATAAGTCGCAGTTTGGCGGGGCGCTTCCCTTGCGCGTGACCCTCAGTGCGGATTGCAGGGAGGAGATGCAGGAGGCGACCGCACTCGTCATAGAGGGGCAAGAAGTGCAGGTTGGCTATCGTCGTAACCAGGATTACCGCACCGTCAGCACGAAAAAGAAGCAACAGCCTGCATAGCGGGCGGAAAGGGAACGAGCCATGTCTGGAAAGAACTACTGTACGACTTGCGGAAAAAGGGAACAGTGGGAATCAGTAATAGGGCTGTGTGAGCCTTGTTATGACAAGCTCTGCCAGGAGCAGAATAGACTCCCATCTCTCCCAATGGATGCTACGACCTGGAACGAGATTGCGTCTACTCTTCTCAACGTAGTCGGACCACAAGGACGGAAAGCGAGGAGGAGACACCCATAACGCAAACGGCCCGCCTCTGCTACTGATCTTGACAAATTGATAGCAGAGACGAGCCGCCCGTTCCCCTTGCACCGTCCTGGTGCTCTCTCGATAACCCTTACGAAAGGGCCGTTGTGCAGTACAATCGGTGACTGCACGAAACCCATGCAGGACGTTTGGTTCCTGCACAAATCCGCATCTTCATTATAGCAGGTTTATGAGCGTGCTGCAATGGAGATGAGAAAGAAAAAGGACAATTCACCATGAACTGTATATCTTGTAACGCGTATCCTGTCAACAATTTGCGTGAGAATGAGTACTTATCTACTGGTAGAAGTGAGGAGATGGCAGTATGACACAGACAGTCACTAAAGATGGTATAACGATCCTGGTAGACCTCCCTGAGCATGAAAAGAAAGAGCATCGTCACGTTCAACCCTCCTACGTCAAAGCCTGCCAGGGTGACGAGGGCATGGCGAGCATCCTTGACTACTTCACCTATGCCGCTAGTCGGGAGATTAAAGACAAAGGACTCTCAAAAGATTGTAAGGTTGTAACATTAACCAGAACGCACGATGCCATTCTGGACAAACTTGAGAATGCACCCTCCGAGAAAAGCCTGATTCGCTACCTCAAAAAGTTGAAAGGTTGTAAGTTTGTACTTTCAGAGAAGTACAAACGTGACTTTGAAGTCCATCTCGATACCATTCAAGAGGCAGTAAACAACCCGCCACCTCCAAAAACACGCAAACCACGCCAAAAAGGTTGTAAGGTTGAACTATTAACTGGTGTTCAACCTTCTGAAGAGGAGAGCGAAAAGGTTGTAAGGTTACAACATAAAGTGGACATGTTACAACAAAAGGTTGAACAGTTACAACCTTTTGTGGACATGTTACAACGTTACAACCCTGTACTCGAAGCGCTTGGGGCCTTGCTTGAAGGCACACAAAACGATGCCTCTCTAGTATATACCAGTATATTACCTTTAGTAACCAGTAATAGTGATGTCGACGCTAACGCGATCGACACTACCCCACTTTCTTTTCCGATTCTTGATTCTGGCGTGGAAGCGGTCACGGATGAGACCTTCAAGATTGCGGTCCTGGATGATTGGAGAGAATACAAACACCTCCCCAGGTTCACACCGACCATTGATGTCATGTCAGAAGCATTGAAACGCCTTCAGAGAGCGAGCGGCTATAGGATCTCTCAAGATGAGACACCCTCACAACCTTCTCCCGTTTCCGCCGCTCCTGGGGAGATCACGGACAACCCATGCACACGTCAACCGATGGACGATATCCCCTCACAGGCACGAGATAACGGTGTGAGAGAGGCAACACCACCTCTCAGCAATCCTGAACGCGTCAATCCATCTCGCCCGGAGAATTCGGCTCTCAACGCATCTACGGACACACTCCCGCCAGCAAGCGAGCAACGTCGTATAGCCAGCACTACACGCAAGGACGCGCCGGCGCAAGAGACTCACGCAGACGGAGAGACGCCCACCGGGTCGGGCGCATCGGAGACGGGCAAGAAACCGAACAAGCCCAGAACGCCACGGGTGACGACTCCTAAGCCTGCCCCGCCCGTTCTTGTCCTTTCGGCAGATGAGCAAGCGTTCTATGACCTGTATTGTTCTCTGCCCATGATTAAGATTAAGCCTGATGTCACTGCGAAAGTGAAAGAGCAGTGTGGGAAGCTTGCACCGCACCTCAAGACGCAAGAGGAACTGTTTAAGTTGAGTGGCTGGATGAGAAAACATCACTACTTCAAGGACAAAGGGTTTAACCTGCCTATGGTGGTCAATGCACTCAACGAGTGGGCGATGACGCAAGCACCGATAGACATGGAAGAGAAGCGCAATGAGGCCCGCAAGGATGCTATGGTCAATACGGGTACGAGCCTAACGCAAGTGGTACGACCCAAAGAAACCGAGTTAGAACGGCATAACCGAGAGTTACGCGAACGGTTTAGCAGCAAGAAAGTAGTAGGGTAGTCAACATGGTAAAAGAGAGAGTACCGCACAACGAAGAGGCAGAGCGCGCCGTCCTGGGAAGCATCCTCTTTGACCCTGAGAGTCTGGACGAGGTTGCTACCTGGCTCTCTCCCGATGCGTTCCGCGATGACACGTTACGCACCATCTATGAAATAATCATCGTGATCTCTACTAGCAGGCGCGTGTTTGACTCGCTCATCATCTCCGATGAGTTAGAGCGGGCGGGCCATGTGTGCCCGCATGTTATCCCTGTCTGGAGTTCGTATCTGATGGATCTGACTAATGAGGTTCCCACCTCTGGCAGAATCGTCTACTATGCAGGCATCGTGCAACGGGCGTATGAGTGCCGCCGTCTCATTCACGCGGCAGGACAAATTGCGGCAATGGCCTATCACCAGGACGATGCGGTACTAGATAAGGCAGAGCAGTTGTTGTTCTCGATTCGCGCATCAAACACGCAATCATCGTTTACCGCCATGTCTGTGCTGATGAATGAGTACATGCAAGAGTTGGATTATCTCTACCAGCACAAGGGACAATTTACCGGCGTGCCAACAGGCTATGATGATCTCGATGCGTGTCTAGGTGGATTACAGAAGTCCGATCTGATTTTACTTGCAGCACGTCCGTCGATGGGGAAAACGAGCCTGGGTATGTGCATCGGCTATAATGCGGCGCTCAGAGGGAAGAAGGTTGCGGTGTTTAGCCTGGAAATGGGCAAGAAGCTACTCGCCCGTCGCCTCATGTCTATGCAGAGCAAAATTGATATGCAGCGGCTACGAGGCGGCTGGATTGAGGATGATGAGTGGGAAAAGATTGAACGGGCGTACTCGTCTCTTACGCCTTTGCCCATCCACATCAACGACACGGCAGGCAACCCAGTTGCCTCTATGCGGAGCCAGCTTCGTCGTTTAGTCCAGCAACAAGGCGGGATAGATCTAGTGATTGTGGACTACATCGGACTGATTGAACCGGATACCGACGCCTCTAAGCGGGAAAACCTCGTACAACAAGTAAGCGCCATATCACGCGGTCTCAAAACCTTAGCGCGAGAGTTTGATGTACCAGTTCTGGCACTCTGCCAACTCTCGCGGGCGGTTGAGTCGAGACAGAATAAGCATCCTCAGTTGTCAGACCTCAGAGATTCGGGGAGTTTAGAGCAGGACTGTGACGTGTGCCTGTTCATCTACCGCGAGGACTACTACGCAAAAGTAGAGGCCCGTGAGGACTATATACCGACCCATATAGCAGAGGTCATCATTGCCAAGCATCGGAATGGACCGACAGGGAACATTTCTCTGTACTTTCAGGATGACCAGACGATGTTTTACTCACTGGAAAAGGCCATTGACCCACAAGGAGAATAACATGAGCAGTTATGATGATGACAGACCTGTAAACATGAGCGATCTCTTGGATGAATACCTGAAAGATTTGAAGACAGGGAAAGCACAAAAAGAGGCGAGGCAACGCGAGAACGTTTTCCGCCGTGGCTACTTGCACGGCTTTGACATGGCGATCGAGTGCCTCTCAGACTTGCTGGACCATGCCGTCTCACGAGATCGGCTCTATAGCTACCTGGCACGGTTGGAGAACGAAGTCGTCATGCCGTGGCGTAATGACCTCCGCACGTTCGATACGCCCGAATTGAGAGCAACGATACAGGCATGGTTCAGTGCACCACCGCCGACACCCGGTGATGATGAGAGTGAGGAGGACGGGGTAGCATGAAGAAGACCATCATTTCACCATCACCCATCGCACCCTGTCGCTTCGAGTGCACGCCCGCGCCATCCGTCTTCCCGCGCACCGTCACCCCATGCCGCAACAACGCACGCGAGAATGGCTGGTGTGAGCACCATGAGTACGCTGCACGGTTGCTAGAACGAGCACGCTCCTATGGCTGTCCCCGTCTCGAAATCGTGACGACGTACACGCGCTATGACATGGCGACTCACAAGGAAGTGAACGAGCAGTTCGTGTGGGAGATCGGGCGCGGTGTGGACGCATGGATAGCGGTGTGTGAGCGGGTAACGCCTGAGCACGCGCGCAAGATTGAGGCGGTGTTGGAATGGGAGTGTAGTGGGTTGTTTGGCAAGAAGAGCAAGGTAGCATGATGAAGAGTTGTGAATGGTATACCAGACCAAAGTACATAGAGGCAGCACGAGAAGTCATGGGGTCCATTGAGCTAGACCCTTCTTCCTGCGCTACCGCCAATGCAATTGTGAAGGCAGAGCGATACTATACCAAAGAACAAAACGGGCTTGCTCAGGAATGGCGCGCACGTTCGCTCTGGCTCAATCCCCCTTACGGACGCACTGCGAAAATGGAGGCGACACATAAGAGTACCATTGGAATGTTTGTAGAGAAGTTGCTGCAGGAGTATGAGCGAGGGAACGTCTCTCAGGCGATTGTCTTAGCAACTACTGAAGTCAATGCCAGATGGTTCTATCCCCTCTGGCAATACCCTATCTGCATTCCTGATCATCGGGTAAGTTTTATCGTGCCTGAAAAGCTAGATAAGTATTCGCAGATGTTTGGGACCTGCTTCGTGTATCTCGGTCCCAACGAACAACGCTTTATCGAAGTATTCTCTCAGTTTGGACATGTAGTAAAAACCGTGTCCTGTCATACATCAAAACCTACGACGCTCAAACTGTGGACTGAGGAGGTACCAGCATGACCACCACTCTTAAACGCTCCACCATCTACGTCTCGCCTTACGTGCGCTATGCCTGCTCACGTCCTGGGTGTCACGGCTACGGGCGCTATGGGACCGCTACAGGGATGCGCTTCTGTGGCGACTGCTGGCGACGGTACATGCTGGTCGAATACTGCCAGAGGCTCTGCATCGATGACCTCTCGACGCGCATCAAGGGCGGGACATACCAGGGATCGGACCTGTGGCGCTGTGTGCAGTGGATCTGTCAAGCGAGCGATGAGGAGATCGAGCAGTGGGCGACGGCGCTCGGGTTGGAGGATGTCGCATGATAAACAAAGAGTTAGGCGCTCGTTTGCGCCGCTATCGAGAGCAGGTCGGTGTGATGCGTGGACGGCGGAAGCGGCCAAACTTCCGCCTTGACACTCCGATACATCTGAGATCGCTCAGGCAGTGACATGATACCCGACAAAGAGAGAGGATGGCAAGATGGGTGAGGACGCAAGAGAAGACGATGCGCTCCAACAGGCGCATGCAAGCAGCCACTATAAGCAACTGTGCATAGAGCCGTTGGAGTATATCTATCGCAACAATATAGCTTTTGTGGAAGGGTGTATTATCAAATACGTCAGTCGATGGCGACACAAGAACGGCATCGACGATCTCAAGAAAGCGAGGTCGTACCTGGACTATCTCATCCAACAAGAGGAGAAGAGGCCGGATGGAAGCCCCTCATGACGACGACTATTTTGCCATACGCGACAAAGCTTCACCGCTGCGCAATCGTTCCTGTCCATCCGGCAATTCGGGCACCGGTAGATACACATCATCAGCATTGATATCAGGACCGTCTACAGGTTCTAACGGTGTCCGATGAATGGATGTGCGAAGAGGCACATCCATGCTATCAGCAAGAAACAAACAAGCCTCTACTGGCGGCGGTTCTGGGAAAAAAATACAGGTTTGTTTCAAGCCATATAACCGATGCAAGGAGATGCCAATCTTATCAGGAAATGAGCCATACACTTTGCGGTAGTTGTAGCCAGCTTGAGCGGCGCGGTCTAGCAGCTCTGAATTAGTCATTTGCTTATCTCAACGATCACTACCGCAATCACCAGCCACACGAACAACAGAAGAATGAGCAAACCGGCCCATTCATATGCGAGGTCGTATACGTGACTCATCAGATCCACAACCATGTGTACCGCTTGCTTCATGGCCTCATTCAGGCCGCGCAAGAACGTTATCATCTGTTCTCCTCCAACGTTTCCGCCTATTCTAGCAGGAGTGGCGTTTATTCGCCACTCCTGGCACGGTCTCAGAAAAGTCTTTCGCCAGCGGGGAACTCGTGAGGGAACCGTGCGCCTTTGCTTAGGTTACAGTGAGGGCATGCTAATACAAGGTACTCGATAGAATTTGCCGGAATGCCAGTACCGGCCACGCGGGAGAGAGGGAAGGTGTGATCGATGTGATAAATGTATTTCCCTTTAACTCTCTTGAACTTAGAGAAACCGCAAGCAGCGTAGTAACATTTGTATTTTTGCCGCTTTAGTTGCTCTCTGATTTGTGAAGGAGTGTATGACCCTCCTACGCTCATTTTACGTGACCGCCTTGTATGTCTGTACGTACGATAACGATCGCTGTTCACTTTATAATATTCGTTAAAGTACACACGAAGGTGATGTTTGCCTTGCGTGCTATTGCGATATCTATGAAGGTATTCGTTGCGACGGCCACGCATTTCCACCCTTCTAGAACGTTCCTTATCATATGCGCGTTTGTGTGCTCGTACTTCAGGACGGGCATTATATTCTTTCCTGTACTCTTGAATAAGGTCTTGGTTCTCAGGTTGAAGGTAGTACTCTTTTGCGTAGGCTATCTTGCGTTCCTGTATTTCTGGTTGCTTATATCGCTCGTTATCGTATGCACGCTTGCGTTCTCTGGCTTTTTGGCTACTACGTTGGGCAAGGTGCTTTTCTTTGACTTCAGGGCGGTTATTGTACTCAGTATTCTTTTTATTGATGCAGTCCTTGCAATTTGGAACGAAACCGCCTTTATTTCTTCTGCCTATGCTAAAGAAATCGTTAGTAAGAGGAAGGGACTGTTTGCAGGTTTTGCATTTTCTCTGTGGGGTATTGTCGTCTTGAGTCCAGAGTGATAGACTGTCCATATGGCAAAGCTCCTAACCTTTGTCATCACGCCAGAGGATGTTGAAGCATCGCTCTGGCAAAACATTTTTCTGTTGTTAATTATACTATAGAACCGCTACAGAAGCAAGTCTATGGCCTTGTTGCTACAAAGTACATAAGGCTCGTTCGTGAGGCTCCGTCGTCGATCTGAGCATCAGACATAGCGTTGACGTTGTTCCATGCTGTTGCCTTATCTATGACCGCAAGCATGGCATTGACAAACGTCGGCCATGTTCCAAAGTTTTCAGCTTGCATCTTTGCCAACTCACCTGACAATGCCATAGCTTGTACCCATGCTGGCTCGACATACAACTCTGTTGCATTATTTACAGGTATTACTTGTATGCCTCTTCTACATGATAAATGATTGTCAAACCATGTACTGTCATCTTGCTTCGTCCCCCATTGAATGCCTACTCCATTAGATGTCCACTGACTTCCATAGACATTGTTCCCATTGTAGACGTGCCAATATTTACGAGCTGATCGAATCTCCATAGCCATAAGGAGTGCTCCATAGTTTTGTGCCGCTGTATCTCCTGTGGCTACTCCCCAAAGCATTGCACCAAAGTACCCTGCTATCGCCTCGCTTGTACTTTCCTCATCCCTACTATCGGCAAAGTCAAAGAGTCCTGCTACCCACGAATGGCCTACGTACATATCTTTACATCTGCGAGGAATAAAGCGTGAATCGTTTAAGTCAGGATTAGCATAATGGTGAAGTAGCATTGTCACCTTGTCTTTATAGGCTGCCATCCAACCAGGATCGCCTTTGGCAAGAACAGAGCAAGCATACACTATATATCCAGCATGATACGGTGCATCATTATAATAGTTGAACCCAAAGTCCGCGCCTGTATCCCTGCCAGCAGGAGCAAACTGCATACCTCCCCAGGTCGTATCGTAGGTAAAGAGACTTTCACTTAACCAAGTCGTAAGCGATGCCTTGAGATTATTTCTGAGTCGGGTAGCAGAGTCAGTATCACCTAGTTCCTCCGCAATTAACACAAGAAGGGCAGCTTTCGCCAAACTTTTCCCGGCGAAATACGTGTCCGATGTTGAGCTTGCAACAAAGTTAGCATCCTTCTTCAACTGCGCTGCAATCGCATCTTTGTACGCTGGATTGATCGGGCGCGGCGCTCTCCACTGGATCTGTGGCATCTGTTCAACAAGCGTCCAGGAGTTACCTACTACGCCCGTCGTCTCGCCCTTCATAGATCGCCATGAGGTCGTCACGGTCGTTGGCGCTTGTATGATGTCCATATGGTGAGGCAGCGCGCACATGAGCAGCGACCCTGAGCCTGCGACATTCCAGTTGAAGGTATACGCCATATTCGTCGCGCCGTACTGTGCTGAGACGGTTCCGCCTGTGGGAATGGCGGTCACATACTGATCGAGGATCGCTTCATCACTGGCGTTCACCAGGCATGCTAACCGGATAACCCCGGTAAACGGCGCACCGGCTAACAACTGATTGCCTGACACGGTAAAGACAAGCGGGCTTGAGCAGTACACGATCCACGTCTGTTTATTATTCAAGACGATCTTAAACTTGCTGCCAGTGTACGACCCCTGATTGGTAAAGCCATTAATAGAGGTAATCGCGTGCTGTGTCGTGAGCAGTGGTGTCGTGCCTGTGTACGCCATCGAGAGATACGGGCATCCCTGCGCAATGACAGAGGTTGCGCTCTGCCCATTGGCGGCTGTCCATTTGAGCGTGACCGTGAGATCGTCGTACTTCGTGACCGCCCAACTGCCCATTTTTTCGGCAAACTCGAGTGTGAAATTCTGTAGAAATTGTGTCGTAATGTGCTGCATTCCCTGACTGTCCTGAGCGAATACCTGTACAGGGTAGCAACACAAGAACCCGTTATCAACCACCTGTATCTGGTAGGGCTCCGGTGCGATACGGTTCTTGCCCAGGATAATGTTCTCCCACCACGCATTCGTCGGGTAGGGGAATGTCGTTTTGAGCGTCGGAGGGATAGGGACCGGGTGTGTCGTCGTGGCGAACTGCGGCGGCGGTGATACGGGCACCACGGGCGGTACTGCCTGAGGTGGCGTCACCGGTGGAACGGTCGGAGGTGCCACGGGCGGGAGGATGATCGGCGGGACGATGACTGGCGGCGTGACCGGCTGGCTCTGTTGTGTGGTCGTGACCTGTCCCGTAAATGCCACACCGTTGCCGTCAGGCGTCGGGTTGACCGCGAGGGTAAGCGAGATCGGCTTCCCCGAGAGAAGGGCGCTCACGACGCTCTCAAGGGCAGTCGGGTTATCTGTCGTATACATGGAAGACCTTTCTAAAGATGGCTGAGCAGTGAACGCATCCCGTCAAGGATCGGTGATGCAGGCTGTTTGCGTTGTGCCTGGATAGCGACGGCCTCATTCTCGAGGATCGCCTGACAATTGGTACATGTTGCACGGTAGACGCTGGTCGTTGGATCAATGTTGCTGATGACGTTGGTTGGAACTTGCCCAACGATATGCAGGGCATAGCGGTGTACATCGGGCGGGCGCTCTGCGTAGAATGCCGTGTAATCACTCATGGCATGCCCCTGTGGGAGTAGGATCTGTATGTCTAGGGAGGTGGTGGTATAGAGCTGCATGAGTGAGCCAGCGCCCGCAACCGTCGAGAGGGGGGCAAAAGAGATTTGCCCCACGACGCCATTCGACGGACTCTGCACACTGAGGTTCATCCCGTTGACGCGATACAGCGGTGACGGCGCAGGGATCGTGTCAGGGTTGAGGATATGGATCGTTGCAAGTGTCTGCCCCTTGCGTACCGTATCCCCCTCATGGACAGGCAAGGTCAGAATTTGTCCATACACGGGAGAAGTGATGTTGATCGGCGCTTTTTCGATATTGCCGGTAAAGGTGTCGTAGCGCGCAACATTTTGCGTGAAGAGCACCAGGATGACCGCGCCAGCGATGACGAGTACCACCAGGATGGCAATGACTTCTAGGAGTATTTTTCTCATAGTTGTGATCTCCCGTTGAGGCGCATGGTTGGTTTGTCCTCTATTCTCACGTGATCTCTCAGTCCGTTTTTAAATTGCACGGTGGGCGTCTTGCCCGTCTGCGGACTGACCACCAGCACCTCTGCCGTCGTGATCTCGAGCGTGTCCCGTTGTGCAAAGGCGGGAACCGTCGTCTTCGATGTGGCCGCATAGCCGTACACAATGCAGATGGCAACCATGATGATGTCAATGCCAAGCCAGCCATAGTAGAGGATAAGCGACGGGTTATAGGGCAGCACGCCCGTTGCCAGAAAGTAGCAGGTGGCCGCTGCAATAGCGAGGTAGATGATATGCGGTGCTAGCAACTTTGTGATGATCCCCTTCGATGCCGTGTTTGTCACCTTCCAACGGAAAGCCCGCCCGACGAGCGTTGACCGCAAAGCTGCCAGATACGGCGCAAAACTAAAGAGACCCAGGACGAGCGCCTGTACTCGATACCGCTTCATCAGGAGCAGCGCTAACCCCAGGTTAGCACCTACGAATGGAAGGTAGTTGCTATACCAGTCCCAGATATACGTATCACTCAAAGGTTTGATATTGAGCAGGATCGCCAGCAATGGACTGATCAGGTAAATGAGTACGGATATGCCGGACAAGTAGAAGACGTTCGAGAGGAAAAACTGTAATCGTTGCTCCGCGTGTAGCCTCTTGTTGAACAGCGTATTGTGCTTGAGTAGCATCCTGATCCCACCACGCGCCCAACGGTATTGTTGGCTGTAAAACGAGATAAGCGTCGTTGGAGAGAGGCCCGTCGCCAATGGCTCATCCAGGAAGAAGACCGTGTACTTGTGTTCTAGCAGCTTCTTCGTCGTGAAGATATCTTCAGAATCGGCAACCTCTGTGATACCGCCAATATCGGCAATGGCCGCACGCCGGTAGATGACGTTCGTCCCAACGACGAACGCGCTCCCAAGTAAGCACTTGCCTGGTTGCACGTAGGTATAGAACACGTCTTGCAGGTGCTTACAGCCACGTGAGAACAGCGTGTCCTCATTCGAGTAAACTTGCGGTGTCTGGACCGCGCCCACGCGAGGATCGACAAACAAGGGAAGCGTCTGTTGCAGATACTCCGGTCGTAGCGCGAAGTCAGCATCGACCACGATGAAGTACGGCTCCGTTACGTGATGGGCAAGCGCATTGTTCAGGTTGCCTGCTTTGAAGAAGGCGTTATCCTGGCGAGTGACGTAGTGCACGCGTTCTTGTAGGGCAAGTGCCTGCGTCTCCGGTCGTCTTCCATCGTCCAGGAGATAGACTTCCTTCTCTCCTATCAGGTCTTTGGCGCATTGAATGGTGTTGCGCACGATGGAGAGATCTTCGTTGACCACCGTGATGAGCACCGCGACTTTCTCATGTCGTAGGTGTCGCCCATTTTTGCGCAACTCCGCAATCTCGCGGTAGTAGCGCGGCTTGGAGATCTCAAAGTAGAGCGCCGTCGCCCAGGTGGAAATGAAAATGATACTTACTATGAGGTCCGCGATGACCGTCATTGCGTAAAAGCCGATGTTGTCGGCATGCGTCGGGTTGAGCAAAAAAATGAGATACCTGATATTGCTGAGAATGGCGATACTAAACAACACTATTTTTATCAAACTGGTCTTTTTCAACTACTTACACGAACGGGGCAGAAAGCCCCGACCTTTCTAAGGCGGGTACTCCTACCTTTTGGGGTGCGATGGGTTGGGTACTCATAGGTTGAGTACTCAACTTCAAACTACTCAACAAAAGTCTAGACACCCACGAGACACTAGCAGTAGAACACAAGGCACGTTCGCACGGAGCGAGATAGCAGCGTAAGAGTCTTTCTTGATTGAGAGACGCGCATTCATCCCACCTCACGGTCGGATTGCTTCTCATCGCACGCTCAGGTAAGACGGGCA
>WNFX01007169.1_pt1 | contig 15480 bp, 8 predicted proteins | sample 5400111 | NCBI WGS metagenome assembly WNFX01 (sample SAMN13153363, study PRJNA577476) | soil metagenome | isolation source: 40 cm soil or saprolite under grassland replicate 1 | place: USA:California | collected 2016-06-15 | reverse complement strand
ACGCGTCCTCTGGCGAATTTGAACGGGCGCGTGCGCCTAACCTCTTATAATCACGTGCACCGCGGTGGCTTTAGCTCAGCTGGTTAGAGCATCAGATTGTGGATCTGAGGGTCGAGGGTTCAAATCCCTCAAGCCACCCTTCAGACCTTCTCTCGAGCACGCGAGCCGGCTCAGATAGAATCGGACCGCCATGCCGGGCATCCTCGAGGGGAAGAAGATCCTGGTCACCGGCGTCCTCACCCCAGCCAGCATCGCCTTTGCGATTGCCGACGCGGCACAGAAAGAGGGCGCCGACATCGTCCTGACCAGCTTCGGCCGGGTGATGAGCCTGACGGAGAAGAGCGCCCGCCGGATGAAACCAACTCCGGAGATCCTGGAGATGGACGTCAACAAGCAGGAACAGATCGACACGCTCGCGCAGACGCTCAAGCAGCGCTGGGGCCGCCTCGACGGCTTCGTCCACGCGATCGCCTTCGCGCCAGGCGATGCGCTCGGCGGCAATTTCATGACCTTCGTCCACGCGATCGCCTTCGCGCCAGGCGATGCGCTCGGCGGCAATTTCATGACCGCACCGTGGGAGAGCGTGCAAACGGCCTTCCAGACCAGCGCCTACTCGCTCAAAGCGATGGCGCAGTCGCTGAGCCCGCTGATGACCGAGGGCGGCAGCATCGTGACGCTCGATTTCGACAACTCTACCCAGGCATGGCCCTTCTACGACTGGATGGGCGTCTGCAAGGCGGCACTCGAATCGGTCAGCCGCTATCTCGCTCGCGACCTCGGCAAGCACCACATTCGGGTCAACGCGCTGGCGGCCGGGCCGCTGAAGACGATGGCCGCCAAGGGCATCCCGGGATTCGAGCGCTTCGAGAGTACCTGGGGCCAGCGCGCACCGCTCGGCTGGAATAGCGAGGACCGCACGCCAGTGGCCAAGATGGCCTGCGTGCTGCTCTCCGACTACAGTTCCGCAACCACCGGCGAGATCGTGCACGTCGACGGCGGCTACCACGCGATGGGCGGGGAGGTCGCGACCGAGCCGCCCGACTAGGGCATGTAGCGCAGGCCGAGCGAGAGGAGCCTCTGGACGGAGGCATCCAACTGCGCGCGGGGATAGCTCCCATTCAGCACCGCGGCGTGGATCGCGGCATAGGTGGCATCGGCGACCGCCAGGTCGTGCGACACGATCACCATGTCACCGCCGTTTTTGAGGAACCGAACGGCCGCCGCCGGCGGCGAATCACTCGGAATGAGCGAGCCCATTTCCAGGTCATCCGAGACGATCACGCCCTGGTAGCCGAGATCCCTGGGCACTGCGATTGATGGCACCGTAAGGTGCCCAACCATGACGAATTCCACGTGGGCAGCGATCACCGCCCGAAAGTCGCTCGAGGACTTAGCGGCCGCGTACATCCCCGCGGCATGGATGTCGGCAATGGCCGCCGTCACGTCGGGGGCATCGGCCACCGGAGCGAGGTTGATGTCGAAGCCGAGCGCCTTCAGGCCTCTCGACGTCGTCGCCGGCGCGGATTGGCCGGCCCCGCCCTCCGGGTTGGTTGCCGCCATCATTTGATGCAGCATCACGCCCCGCACCGACTGGATCAGCTGGCGGATCGCGATGGCGTCCCCGCCGTTGTGATTTATCGGAACGACGATCAAGCCGCCGAACTGGTGCTGGCGCCAGTCTTCGAGAATCGCCGGTGTCAGCGGGCCCGTGAAGCCGACCATCATGACTGCGCCGATCTCCTGCTGGAGCGTCATTCCAGCCGGGCCCAGGACGGCATCCTGTTTGCCGGCGCCGCCTGCGGCCGACGCGGCCGGTAAGGTCGTCGATTCGACCGTGGGCTTGGGCATTGCTGAGGGGGAGGTCGCCGCGACGCGTGACCCGCAGCCGGCGAGCACCAGGACTGAGAGGAGAGCGACCGCTCGACGCATGCCAGCCGGCAGTGTACCCGTACCGGGCGTAACCCGCCACCGGATTAGGTTGCAGGTAACTTTCCCGCCGCCGACCTCAAGGAGCGCTGGTCCGTCCCCTTTCCAGCGCTCCTTACTTTCTGGTCACGCGGCCCGCGGCGACGATCCGTGAACAGCCGCAGGCCGGTCGCGGCGAGCACAAGAACACCGAGCGCGTAACTCCAGGGCACGGTGCCGGTGCGACGGACAGGCGCTTCCAGGCCGATTGGGCGCAGGCCCCGAAGATGTCGATCGAAGAGCGCCGCGACCTCGGCGTCTGGCAGGATCCAGCGCTGCTCGAGTGAGGCTCGCCCATGGGCGAATTCGACGACCATGAAGCTGCTGTTTCGGCCGCCCGGGAAGTAGATGAAGGTGGTTTCCAGGAGGCGGGCCCATGGGGCCGTCACGAAGGCCGGCCCGAGATGGCTCACCTCGATGCGGTAGTGGGGCAGCATGACGGCCGATTCCTCGATCGCCTGGGGCGGCCCCTCGGTCGCGCTGTCGATCTGGTTAACGAGTGCGACGGAAGCGCGTCGGTCGTCTGTCGACCGAGGGAGGAAGTCTCGCACGGCCCCGTTGGCGCCGAAGATGCGGATCTCCAGCGGACCCAGGTCGCGAAAATGATCCGCGGCCGCTGCTGGAACAGCCGTTAGTCCGGCCAGCCCAAGGGCCATCACGGCCGCGCAGCCGCATCGACGCCATGCCCGGCCCACGCCACCCCGATTATGGGCGTTAGTGCGAGCTGCCGGGCTGCGTCGTTGGCGCCGGCTTGGGAGCAGGCGCTGGTGCCGCCGGTGCCGGCCTCGCGGCGAGGGTGCACGGCACGCCGTCGACGAGCGTGTCGGCGTAGGTCAGGTTGTAGGGGTTGTAGCTCCAGAAGCGGCACGTTGGCCAGCCCAGCACGGTTGACCGCACGTTCTCTGTCCCGGGCAAGAAGTAGTTGTCGCCGATCTGGTGTACACCGGCGGGCTTCGCGTACCACTGGTCCGGGGTGGCGGCCAGTGCCTGCTGCATGAACTTGTGCCAGATCGGGGCGGCGCCCACGATCCCGGTCGAGTTGTGGCTGAGCGGGGTATTATCCGGGTTACCGATCCAGACCGCGGTTGCCAGCGTTGGTGTGAAGCCGATGGTCCAGTTGTCGCGGAAGGCCTGGGTGGTACCGGTTTTGGCGCCGACGTGCCGGCCGGGCAGCGTCAGGTCGCCGTGGCAGCCGAACGACATGCAGCGGTTGCGGTCGTCCGACATGATGGCCGCGATGATGTACGCCACGTCCGCGCTGATGGCGCGGTACGCGTTCTTGGCGGGGTCGTAGGTGAAGACGTCTTTGCCAGTCGCGTCCTTGATCGACAGCACCGGCGCCGGCATGTGACGGACGCCGAGGGTCGCAAGGGTTGAGACCCCGGTCGCCATGTCGAGTGGCGTCACTTCGTAGCCACCCAGCGTCAGGCTCAGCGAGTAGTTCTCATCGGGCTGCGTCAGGTGGGTTACCCCCATCCGCCGTGCCACGCTGAGGACGTTCTGCAGCCCGACCCGCAGCTCCGTCTTCACCGCCGGGATGTTGAGCGAGTTGCCCATTGCCATCTTCAGCGGCAGCACCCCGTGATACCTGAGGTCGTAGTTCAGGGGGGCATAGGGCTCGAAGCCGCTGGCGCCGCCCCAGGTTGGAAACACCAGGGGGGCGTCGAGCACGGGGGTGATCATGTTGAATTTGCGGCTCTCGATCGCGGCTGTGTACGTGTAGATCTTGAAGGTCGACCCGGGCTGGCGCGGCGTGTCCGCCATGTTGATCCAGCCGCCCGGCCGGTTGTAGTCATTGCCGCCGACCATGGCGAGGATTTCGCCGGTCGTGGGATCCATGCTGACCAGCGCGGCGTCGTGGAAGTTGTAGTAATTGCCCTTTTGCGCGATCTGGTCGCGTACCACCTGCTCCGCCATCGACTGCAGATTGAGGTCGAGCGAGGTATAGACGCGATACCCACGCCGATCCCCCGGCGCGATGTGGTACTGCTGCCGCAGCGTCTTCAGCACGTAGTCGACGAAGTAGGGGGCCAGGAAATGATTGGTGGGCGGATAGATTTGCAACTTTGTCGCGTAGGCCGCATCCGCCTCTTTCTGGGTTATGAACTGGTTGTCGACCATCGCCGTGAGCACCGTAAGCTGCCGCTCCTTCGCCGCCGGCAGATTGATGAGCGGGTTGTACTGCGTGGGCGCCTGCGGCAGGCCGGCGAGCATGCTCGCCTGGGCGAGCGTTAGGTCGTGGGCGTTGCTTTGAAAATAGCTGTGCGACGCGGCCTCGATGCCATACGTCTGGCTGCCGTAGAAGATGGTGTTCAGGTACATCTCGAGGATCTGCTGCTTCGAATAGTTGCGATTGAGCTCGAGCGCCAGGGCCGCTTCTTTCGCTTTGCGATGGAGCGAGTTGTCCGGATGTGGACCGATGAAGAGCTGCTTGACGAGCTGCTGGCTGATCGTGCTGCCGCCCTGCTTGATCCCGCGGTGTGAATAGTCGGCGAGCGCCGCCCGCACGACGGCACCGACGTCGACGCCGCTGTTCGAGTAGAAGGTGTGGTCCTCGACGGCGATCGTGGCATTGATCACGTTGGGCGAGATGTAGCTGAGGGGAACGACGACGCGGTGATCGCCCTGGTCGCCGACGTCGGCAAGCAGGTTGCCGCGCCGGTCGTAGATCAGCATGTCCTGGGGCAGGCTGGCGGATGAAAGTCCAAGAACGGAAGGGAGATCGCCGACCGTCTGCGCCGCGATCGCCGGCACGGTCATCAGGGGCAGCGTCAACGTGGCGATCATGCCGATCAGCACGTTGCGCTGCAGTGTGGCGCGGCGACGCCGGTGCCACTGACGCAGGTGGTAATCGGTGTGCCGGTACGAGTGGCGGCGCCCGTAGCAGCGCCTCACGGGTTCACCAGGCCGTACACCCCGGCCGCCACCAGCCATCCGAGGATCAGAAAGAAGAGACTCCAGGCCCCGAAGCTCGCCAGCCAAAGGGCGGCCGCCCGGGTCCGTCGTCGCCGGCTGCGGCGATCGATTCGACGGCCAGATTGTCACGCAGGGTTGGGCATGTCAAGAAACAAGTTTAGTTATAGTCGCGCACTACCCTCGAGGGACTTACTGGCCGGCGGCGGCGCGGTCCACGATGAACGCCAGCTCGCCGTCGAGCGGCTGGACCTGGCTCGCCGGGTGCGCCGGATCCCGCCGCAACACCCGCGCCAGCGCCTCCCGTTTCGAGGCCCCCTGCACCAAGAAGAGCACCGCTCGAGCCGCGTTGAGCACCGGCAACGTCAGGGTGAGTCGCTCCGGCGGTGGCTTGGGAGCGTCGTGCACCTGCGCGACCGGCGCTCGGACCTCCTCAAGGACCGGGCTGCCGGGAAACAGCGACGCCGTGTGACCATCCTCCCCCATGCCCAAATGGATCAGGTCGAACCTCGGCCGGCCGCCGGCGTCTGCCGGAATCCGGCGCAGGGCGGGCGTCGGGTCGCCCACCAGCGGAAAGACCTGCTCCGGTGGGATGCGCAGGTGGTCGAGCAGGGCGGCCTTCGCCATCGCATAGTTGCTGCTCGGGTCGTCGAGCGGCACCTGCCGCTCGTCCGACCAGTAGACGAGTACGGAGGGCCAGGGCAGGGCATCGCGATAGGGCGGCCGGGCCAGCCGCTCGTAGCATCCTCGAGGCGTCTCGCCGCCGGCCAGCGCCAGGTAGCAAGCGCCCCGCTCCCCCACGGCCGACGTGATCCTCGCCGCAGTCCAGGAGGCGGCCGCCTCGGCCAGCTCGGCCGGTCCCGGCACGATGACCGGGCTGACCGGCGCGATCAATGGCTTCTTTTCTTCTTCTTGCCGTTTAAGGCCACCGACGGTCACTGCAAGGCGGCTGCCAGCGCCTGCTCGAAGAGGACGTCGTGGCCGGGCAGGGTCAGCTCGATGCTGAGCAGCTCCTCGGGCGCGCGCGACTCCAACCGTACGGTTCGCTCGGCAAGCTCCTGGTCGCCGAGCCGGATCTGCGTGGAAAGCCGCCCGCCTCGAAGCCGGCTCATGCTGAAACGGGCGGGGCCCTCATTGCCCCCGGTGTAGAGGAGGAAGCGGTGGACACCATGCTCGAGCGAATCATCGGGTCGAAATTCCAGCGGCACCTCCAAGCCCACCGTCGCCATCCGGCTGCGGATCCATCCGCCCAGCAGTCGCGCCTGGGCGGTCGACCCATCACTGCCATGAAAGATGGAGACCCCACGAATGTGGGCCAGGCGAGCGAGCATGTTCGGCATGTCGAAGAACTGCGCGGCGACGTGGCGCCACGCCATCAGCCGAGCCCAGTTGAGGTCACCAATGGACGCCTGCGCCTTCTCCCGGCGGGCTACCTCGAGCAGCCGTTTCAGGTCGGCATCGTCGAAGCCCTCATCGGTATCCACGACGAGACGATCGGCGAGCTCGCAAAGGTCATTGAACAATGGGGAATCGAATTGGGGGCGCCCCGGCCACCAGAGGATGACGGGAAGATCGGGGATGAGCAATGGCGCCGCCAGGCTCGCCAGGTGGCGGGCGGGCTCGCCGTGCGCATGCAGAATGACGCGCTCGGTGCTGACCCGGTGCCCGCTTTCGGTCCGCTCCTGCGCGGACACCTCGGCCTCCAGCTTGTCGGCCTCGCGGGTGTGCTGGGCGAGCAGGATCAGCGTGCGCGACGGGTTGGTCACCGAGAGACGGTCGAGCACGCTGGTGACTTCGCCCAGCTCGGGCTCGTTGCTCACCACGGTGACCAGGTTGAGAACGCTGGCTCGGGCTTCGGCCGCGGCGTGCTGCGCAGCCTCGCTCTCTTCGCCGTCCGTATGAAGGCCCCAGCGCACCTGGTCCAGCTCTTCCTGGATGTCGTGCACGTCGACAAAGGTCCGGGCGCTGAGCTCGGTGTGATTGGTTTTCATGGCCGCCGCCAGCGCCGGCCGCCCTGCTGGATCAGCGCGTCCACCTCGGATGGCCCCCAGGTCCCGGCGGGATAGTTCGGGAATGCCGGCGGCGGTTGCGACGCCCAGCCGGCTTCGATCCGGTCGACCAGGCCCCAGGCTCGCTCCACCTCATCCTCCCGTGCAAAGAGCGTCGCGTCGCCCAGCATGCAGTCGAGCACGAGGCGCTCGTAAGCGTCCGGGGACTCGACCATAAAGGAGGAGCCGTAGAAAAAGTCCATGTTCACCGTGCGCAGGCGCATCACCGGGCCGGGAATCTTGGCCGCGATTTTCAGCGAGGCGCCCTCGTGCGGTTGGATGCGCATCACCAGTACGTTGGGCGTCAACTCCTGGACGGCGGTCTTCGCGAACGGCAGGTGCGGCGGGTTCTTGAACTGGATCGCGATCTCGGAGGCCCGGCTCGGCAACCGCTTGCCGGTCCGCAAATAGAACGGCGTGTCGGCCCAGCGCCAGTTATCGATCTTGAGGCGCACTGCCACGAATGTCTCGGTGGTCGAGGTCGGCGAGACGTTCATCTCCTGCCGGTACCCCGGCACTTGCTGGCCGCCGACCCAGCCAGGGCCGTACTGGCCCCGAACCACGTCATTCGCGACGTCGATCGGGTGGATCGACTTGAGCACCTTGACCTTCTCATCGCGCACGCTGTCCGCGTCGAAGTTCGGGGGCGCCTCCATGGCGGCGATGCTGAGGAGCTGCATCAGGTGGTTCTGGAAGATGTCACGAAGGGCGCCGGCCGTCTCGTAGTACTTGCCGCGCCGTTCGATGCCGATGTCTTCCGCGACCGTGATCTGCACGTGGTCGACGTAACGCCGGTTCCAGATGGGTTCGAAGATGCCGTTGGCAAAACGGAACACGAGGACGTTTTGCACCGTCTCCTTTCCCAGGTAGTGATCGATGCGGTAGATCTGCGGCTCGCTGAACACCATGTGGATCGCTTGGTTCAGGGCCTGTGAGCTCTTCAAGTCATTCCCGAATGGCTTCTCGATCACGACCCGTTTCCATCCCTCGCCGGCCTTGGCGATGCCCGAGGCGCCGAGCCGGTCGACGATGACGGAAAAGAACTGGGGCGCGGTCGCGAGGTAGAAGACGCGGTTGCCGTTGGTCCCTCGCTCGCGATCGAGCCGGTCGAGCTCGGCGGCCAGCCGGCCGTACCCCGCCTCATCGTCGAACGGCATCCGGACGTAGGAGATCCCCTCGGCCAGACTCTGCCAGACCGCGCGATCGACGGGCTGGCTTCGTGAGTACTTTTGCACCGCCTGCTCCATGTGGGCGCGAAACTCGTCTTCCGTAAGCGCCGTGTCGGCGACGCCGATCACACTGAAGCCCGACGGGAGGTAGCGGTTGAGGGCCAGGTTGTAGAGCGCCGGCATCAATTTGCGCGCGGTCAGGTCCCCGGAGGCGCCGAAGATGACCATCGCCGCCGGGTCGGGTGTGCGGGGCAGGATCAGCCCGTCGCGCAGGACATTCTGGGTCAGCGAGACGGTGGCGGCCTGGGCCATGCGCTATTCCGCCCTGACGGGGTGTCCCCCAAACTCATTGCGCAGCGCCGCGAGAACCTTGGCGCTGAATGAATCCTCCTGGCGCGACCGGTATCGCATGAAGAGACTCATGGCCAGCGCCGGCGCGGGCACGGCATACGCGAGCGCCTCCTCCAACGTCCAGCGGCCCTCACCCGAGTCTTCGACGTAGCCCTTGATGTGTGCCAGCTGCGGATCGCGTTCGAAGGCGGCCTGGGCGAGCTCGAGCAGCCAGGAGCGGATGACGCTGCCATGGTTCCACAGCCGCGCGAGCTGGACGAGGTCGAAATTGAAGGGCGCGGCTTTGAGGATTTCGAATCCCTCCGCATAGCTCTGCAGCATCGAGTACTCGATCCCGTTGTGCACCATCTTGGCGTAGTGCCCGGCCCCGGAGGGGCCGACATACGCGTACCCGTCGGCGGGCGCGAGCGTTTTGAAGATTGGCTCGACCTGTTTGAAGACGGCCTGGTTGCCGCCCACCATGAGGTTGAATCCCACCTTGAGGCCCCAGATGCCTCCGCTGACACCGGTATCGAGAAATTCCAGCTGCTGCGATCGCAGCGCTTCCGCGCGGCGTATCGAGTCTTTGTAATTTGAGTTGCCGCCATCCACGATCACGTCGCCGGGCGAGAGCACCCCGGACAACCGCTGGATGGTGTCATCGACCGGTGGGCCCGCGGGGATCATCAACCAGAGGATGCGCGGTGGCTTGAGCTTCTGACCGAGATCTTCGAGGCTACTGGCACCGACGGCGCCATCGCCCGCGATCGCCGCGACCGCCTCCGAAGACCGGTCGTAGACCACCAATTGGTGTCCGCCCTTCATCAGTCGACGGGTCATTCCCGATCCCATCCGCCCGAGCCCGATCAGCCCTAATTGCATTAGTTACGCCTCAAACGCTCGCCTGGCACTAAAGCGCCGCTCGCGTCGGCCGGCGGGCCGGCTGGGCGATCTTGGCGAGCCCCTGCGCCACGTCCGCCAGTTGAAGGCGAAGCACGCGCCGCCCGTGGTTGCGCAATGCCTGGAAATCACCGAGCGCCTGCGCCTGCTTGAGAACCCCGAAGGAGAATTTCTCGCCGGGGATCGGCACGTCATGTGGATCATCGCCCACGAGCTGGAGGAAGACACCCGTGTTGGGACCGCCCTTGTGCAGCTGACCGGTCGAATGCAGGTAGCGGGGCCCGTAGCCCACCGTCGTTGCCACCCGGTGGCTGTCGCGGATGGCGAGCCGGATCGAATTCAGCGCACGGTCGTGCTCGGGGCTGGGCGCGATGAAGGCGAGCAGCGCGACGTAGTCGCCGGCCCGGGCCTGGCCGAGCAAGGACTGGATGGCCGCCTCGAGCGTCGCTCCCGACTGCCCAGCCCACCGGATCCCCTCGCCGACGGTCGGCGGATTGCCCTCGCTGAGGACTTTCCTGGTGAGGTCCTTGGCCTCCTGCACGTTCGGCTGATCGAAGACGTTGAGGCCGAGAATCGCACCGGCGACCGCGATCGCATACTCCCAGCGGAAGAACTCCGCCCCGATCGCCAGCGGATCGCTGAGCTTGAGCGTCACGACAGGATGGCCCGCCTGGCCGAGCGCGGCCAGGGCGCTCGGCTCATCGTCACCGGGGAGCGCCAGCCGGACGAAGAGGCGATCGTCGCCGTAGACCTGCGGTGTGCCGAGCGCCTCGTCGGCGACCGGCACCAGTCCCTTCCCCTCCTTGCCTGTGCTCTCCGCGATCAACTGCTCGGCCCAGACGCCGAAGCTCTGGATCGCGGGCGGTGCGACGATCGTGATCTTGTCGCGCCCGACCTTCGCTGCCTCAGCGAAGACCGCTCCCAACCAGGCCCCCGGGTTCTCCCCGGCTGGAACCGACGGGGAACACGCCTGCACCATGGTCGCCGCCCGGTCGAGCACGCCGGAAACATCCACGCCACCGAGCGCCGCCGGCACGAGGCCGAAGTACGAGAGCGCCGAGTAGCGGCCGCCGATGTCCGGCGGGTTGAGGAAAGTTCGGCGGAACCCGCGCCGTGACGCCTCATCCGCCAGCGCCGTTCCCGGGTCGGTGATGGCGATGAACTGCCCGCCCTTCTGGCCCGCCTGCTGCCAGAAGTGGCGGTAGTGGGAGAGCGTTTCCAGCGTGGTCCCCGATTTCGAGGCGACGATGAAGACGGTCTTGCGAAGATCGATGGCATTTTCCAGGGCGCTGATCGCGGCGGGATCCGTGGTATCGAGCACGTGCACGTCGAGCGCAGCTCTGGGGGCGCCGAAGGTTTGCCGGAACACTTCCGGGGCGAGGCTGCTGCCGCCCATGCCCATCAGGACCAGGTCGGTGAACCCCTCGCCGACCAGCTCCTTGCGGAGCGCCTCCAGCTCGGGCACGCGTTCCTCCATCCGATCGGCGACCTGGAGCCACCCCAGCCGCTCGCGGATCTCGGTTTGCGTGCTGCCGTTGGACTTCCACAAACCGGCATCTTTCTCGGCGATCCGGCGCGCCACCGCCGTCCGCTCCAGCTGCTCGAGCCGCGTGCTGACGGCGCCATCGAGTGCCCCCAGCTGCGCCTCGTGCGCGCCGACCGATCCCTGCTGGAGCTTCCGCTTCTTGTTCGCAATCTCCTCGAGCAGCTTGTCGATCGAATCGGCGAACAGCTTGACACCGTCGACGCGGAGGTCGGATGTGACCCTGTCGATGTCGATGCCGGCCGCGGCCAGGTCGCGCAGGACCTGGCGGGCACCCTCGACGTTTTCGGACAGGCTGGGTCGGACCTCGCCATGCTCCTTGAACGCCATCATGGTTTGCTGTGGCATCGTGTTCACCGTCTCGGGGCCGATCAACTCCTCGACGTACATCACGTCGCTGTAGCTGGGATTCTTGGTTCCGGTGCTGGCCCACAGGCACCGTTGCACGGATGCCCCTGCCGCTCGGAGGTCGCCGAATTCGGGCCCATTAAAGATCCGCAAGAAGGCCTCGTAGGCCATCTTCGCGTTGGCGACGGCGGCCTTTCCCATCAGCTTCTGCAAGCGCGCACGTTCCGCCGGGTCCGTGGCCGCGGCGATCTTCTGCTCGAGCAGCTTGTCGACCGCGGTGTCCACCCGACTGACGAAGAAACTGGCCACCGACGCGACGTCGATCGGGTGCCCGTCCTTCATGCGCCGCTGCAGGCCGCGGATGAAGGCGCGGGCGACGTCCTCGTAGACCTTGACCGAGAACATCAATGTAATGTTGATGTTCACGCCGTCGGCGATGCATTGCTCGATGGCGGGGAGTCCGGCATCGGTCGCCGGGATCTTGACGAAGATGTTCGGCCGCCCGACACGGTCGAAGAGATCGTGCGCCATCGCGATCGTGCCCTGCGTATCGTCGGCAACGCGAGGCAAGACCTCGATGCTGACGTAGCCGTCCTTGTGCTTCGTCTGCTCGTAGACAGGTTTGAGCACATCGGCCGCCAGCTTGATGTCCTCGACGATGAGGCTGAGCATGATCTCCTCGTCCGTGATGCCCGCGTGGACCAGGTCGCGGAGTGCGTCGTCGTAGTCACTGCTGCCGCCGATCGCCTTCTCGAAGATGGTGGGGTTGGAAGTCATGCCCACGACGGCATCCTCCTCGATCATTCGCGTCAGCTCGCCGGACGTCATGAGGCTTCGGCGGATGTAGTCGAGCCAGACGCTGGTGCCTGCTTCGTAGAGCTCGAACAGGGGATTCTTCGCCATCGGTCCTCCTATGGCCCGGGCGCTGTGGGGCCACTCATTAGACTCTCACACCGCAGGGGGTGCTCGCGCAATCTCGCTCCCCCTCCGGGGGAAAGGCAGGGTGGGGCTGGCTTAGGTTCCGACGCCGCTCAGGGTGATCCGCTGGATCCCGGCATTGTCGATGACCGTGACGGCGCCGGAGAGGGCGCCGGTGACGTGCGGGAGGAACGTCACCCGGATCGTGCAGCTCGCTCCGGCGGCCAGCGTGCTGCCGCAGCTGGTACTCATGGTGAAGTCATCGCCGCTTACCTTGATGCTGCCGATGGACAGCAGGCCGTTGCCGGCATTGAAGAGGACGATATTTTGCGGCAACGTCGGGCTCCCCACGCGTGCCCCACCAAAGTTCAGGAATCCGCTGCTGACCAGGGCCCTCGCCGCCGTCCCGGTCCCGCGAAGGCTCACGGACTGTGTGCCGCCCGGCCCGTCGTCCGATAGGGTCAGGGCGGCCGCGCGCAGGCCGTAGCCGTGCGGCGCGAAGTTGACCGTGATCGAGCAGGAGGCGCCGGGGACGATCGACCGCAGGCAGTTGTTCGACTGGCTGTAGTCGCCGGCAGCGGTGCCGCTGATCCCGATGGCGCGGATCGTGAGCGCGCCGTTGCCCGTGTTCGTGACAGTCACGACCTGCGGCGCCGCCGAGCCGCCCAGGTTTGCGCCCGGCGAGAGAATCGTGGCACTCAGGGTCGCCACCGGCTGAAAGGCAAAGCCCGTGAGCCGCACGGTGTCGGTGGAGCCGGGAGCCGCGTTGCCATCATCTGTCACCACCAGGCTGCCGGTCCGAGCCCCCGCCGCCGTCGGCGTAAATGTCACGCTGATTGGGCACGAGAGGCCGGGGAGCAAGAGCGCTGGGCAGTGCGGCGTCGCCTTGAAATCGCCGGTGGCCGAGATGACCGCAATGCTGAGCGGCCCATCGCCGCGGTTCGCCAGCGTGACGGTTTGCGGCACGCTACTGGCGCCGACGTTCTGGCTGAAGTTGAGCCGGTCCGGACCGAGATGCGCCAGCGCCATGGTCGCCACACCCAGCACCTGGATCCGCTGCGGGCTGTCCGCGGAGTCGTCCGCCACGACGATGTAGCCGTCCCGCTCGCCGAGCGTGCTCGGAATAAAGGTGATCGTGATGAGGCAGCTGGCGCCGGGTGCGAGGACCGGCGGGCAGTTGTTGCTCTGGGTGAAGTCGCCATCTTCGCGAATCGCGCTCAGGTGCATCGGTGCCTGGCCGGTGTTGACGAGCCGCACCGTTTCCGAGCCACTGCCGCTACCCAGGTTCTGGGTGAAAACCAGTGACTGGCTCGTAAAGGTGGCGGCGGGTTGCGCCAGACTCCCGGTGAGCGGCACCGATTGCGAGGCACTACCCGACGACCCGTTACCGCCCGCATCGTCCTTGACGGTCAGCGTGCCGCTGCGCGTCTTCTTGTCGTCGGCGCCGATCTGGCTCAGTGTGATCGTGATCAGGCAGCTGGCATGGCCGGCCAGCGCGCTCGGACAGTTGTTGCTCTGGGCGAAATCCGGGTCGGTGCCATTGTCGAGCGAGATCGAGGTGATGTGGAGCAGGCCATCGCCGTTGTTCGTGAGCGTCACGGTGGCGGGCGTCGCCGGACCATTGAGTGGTTGGTTGATCACTAGCGCTGGCGGACTGAGTGTGACGAGGGCCGCTGTGGCTTCACCCTTGAGGGTGATCACCTGCTGGCCCCCCACGGCATCGTTGGGAACCACGACGGTGCCGATGTGGGTGCCGAGGGTGGCGCGCGGTTGGAACGCGACCTCGAAGCTACAGGTCGTCCCGGGCTCGAGTCGCGCCTGGGCGCAGGTGTTCTTGAGGGGATCGAGGTAGAAGTTGTTCCGGTCCGCACCGAGATCAACGGCCCCCATGACCAGCAGCCCACTTCCGGTGCTGGTCACCGTGACGCTCTGCGGTTGGCTGCGCCCGGCCAGGTTCGTCGGATCGAAGTTCACCTGGGTCCGCTGGATCCCAGCCTGCGTGACGCCGAGCCAGCGGACCCGGCTGTTGAAGCTATCGGCCACGAGCATCGCGCCCGAGTCGGCGAGCATGCTGAGACCACGTGGTCCGTCGACTTCGGCCGCATCGGCCGGGCCGGCGTCACCCTTGAGTCCGGTGCTTCCGATGCCGCCCAGAGTCGCGACCGCCTGGCCGGCGACGTCGACGCGGCGAACGCGGTGGTTCAGGTAGTCGGCGACATAGATGTTGCCCTGATCAACCGTAGAGCTCCAGGGGCGGTTGAAGTGGGCTTGCGCCACGCCGCCGTCGCCGAAGCCCGGCGCCCCATCCCCGGCGACTGTCTGGATGACGTTGGGCGCCTTCGGATTGGTGCTGACCGCGCTGACCCGCCGGATCCTGTTGTTGAAGCTGTCGGTGATGTAGAGATTCGGGGACGTGGCGGTATCGACCGCGACGCCATATGGGAAGTAGAGATCGGCCTGGCGCGCGTCACCATTCTCGCCGCTGAAGCCGAGCCGGCCGGTGCCCGCCACCGTGAAGATCGAACCCACCGACAGCACGCGACCGTTGCCATCGAACCGCAGGCCGCCGACGACCTCGCGGACCCGGCTGTTGTAGGTATCGGCGATGAAGAGGTCGCCCGCCGCGTCGACCGCGAGTCCCGTCGGATAGCTCAGCGCCGCCTGCGTCGCCTTTTTGCCCTCATCGGTGGCGGCATAGCCCACGGTTCCGGTGCCGGCAACGGTCGCCATCGTCTGATGCGTCAGGTCGATCGCCCGGACGACATTGTTGAAGGTGTCCGCGACATAGAGCACGTTGCGCGCGGTGTCGAGCGCTCCACCCATCGGGTATGCGAACCGTGTGGCGGTCGGCTGGCTCGACGTGAGCCCCGGACCGCGCGCGCCGCCGATTCCGGCCAGCGTACTGACGTTGCTGTCGGTGGCAAAAGTGCGCACCGCGTGGTTGAAGGTGTCGATGACATAGCGCTGGCCGGTCACGGCAGGCACGGCCGCGTTGAGCTGTTCTGCAGGGGTGATTTTCGAGAGGACCGCCGCCGGCGCAGCAAGTTGCGCGCGGCCCGGCTTCTGGCCGTTGCCGGCAAAGCTCGCGGTCCCATTGCCGGCTTCGACGTGGATGTTGTGCCCGGGCGCGGTGGAGATGGAGCCTTCCAACACTCGCACGAGATTGTTGCCGGTGTCCGCGATCACGACATCGCCGTTGGGTCGCACCGCGACCCCCGTCGGTGCGCTGAGCTGTGCCAGGATCGCCGGGCCGCCGTCGCCGAGCTCGCCGGCCTTTCCGGTGCCGGCGACGGTACGGAGCGCGTGTTCGGACGTTGCCGACAGTTCGCGAATGGCATTGTTGCCG
>WNFX01003665.1_pt1 | contig 15481 bp, 19 predicted proteins | sample 5400111 | NCBI WGS metagenome assembly WNFX01 (sample SAMN13153363, study PRJNA577476) | soil metagenome | isolation source: 40 cm soil or saprolite under grassland replicate 1 | place: USA:California | collected 2016-06-15 | reverse complement strand
TGAACGCCTCCATGCCCGGCACTGCCGCGCGGACGTTCGCCTGGGCGGCCGACTTGTTGGCCCGCGTGCGGAAGCTCAGGTAGGAGGGAATCGCGATTGCCAGCAGGATTCCCAGAATGATGATCACGACGAGAAGCTCAATCAGCGTGAAACCTCGCTCCTCGCGGATGCGCTGCCGCATCAAAAGCATATGTGTACTCCCTTCGGCTTTGGATGAACGCCTCCATGCCCGGCACTGCCGCGCGGACGTTCGCCTGGGCGGCCGACTTGTTGGCCCGCGTGCGGAAGCTCAGGTAGGAGGGAATCGCGATTGCCAGCAGGATTCCCAGAATGATGATCACGACGAGAAGCTCGATGAGGGTGAAACCCTCCTCGCGCCGCACCCGGCCGAGTCGGTGCGAAAGCCTTTCCAACATGCGTGGTCCTCCTTGAAGGGGTTGTTTGCGCAGATGGCCTATGCCGGGTTGGCTATCGGCGTCACGACCCCCGGCTACGCATCCCCTGTTCGGGTGAAGCACGGGTCGCCGTAACCGCCCGAGTATCGGCCCTCAAGAAACGCCCTGGCGCTGCCGATAGCGAGCCCAGCGGCTATGGCGGAAGCTCTCTATTCGATCGATGCTCTTCTCGAGCGCATGGTGGCGCGCAATGCGTCAGATCTGCACGTCACCGTCGGCACGCCGCCGGCCATGCGCGTGAACGGGGCGCTGGAACGGGACCAGGGCGCTCCGAACCTCACGCCGGACGACACGCACCAGATGCTCTATCGAATTCTGTCCTCGGAACAGCAGAAGCTGCTCGAGATCAATCGCCACATCGACCTGGCCCACTCGATTCCCGGCCTCGCCCGCTTCCGCGTCAACGTCTTTTTCCAGCGGGGCACGCTCAGCGCGGCTTTCCGCCTCATCCCGGCTGACATCAAGACCCTCGAGGAGCTCGGCATTCCGAGCGTTCTGCACGCGCTGACCGAGAAGCCACGTGGACTCGTCCTGATCACGGGCCCGACTGGTTCGGGTAAGTCGACGACGCTGGCTGCGTTGATCGACGAGATCAACCGCAAGCGCGCCGAGCACATCCTCACGATCGAGGACCCGGTCGAGTTCGTGCACCGGCACAAGCGCTGCATCGTCAACCAGCGCGAGATCGGGCCCGACGCGCCGAGCTTCGCCGACGCCCTGCGCGCGGCATTGCGCGAGGACCCCGACGTGATTCTGCTCGGCGAGATGCGAGACCTCGAGACGATCTCGACCGCGATCACCGCGGCCGAGACGGGACACCTCGTCTTCGGCACGCTGCACACCCAGAGCGCGCCGAGCACGGTCGACCGCATCATCGACGCCTTTCCTGCTGCCCAGCAAGAGCAGGTGCGGGTCCAGCTTGCCGGCACTCTGCAAGGGATCTGCACCCAGGCGCTGCTCCCGACGGCGGGCGGCGATGGCCGGATCGCGGCGCTCGAGATCCTGTTTCCGGACGACGCCGTCCGGAACCTCATCCGGCAGGGCAAGGTCGAGCAGATCTATTCGATCATGCAGACCGGTACGTCGAAGGGGATGCAGACGATGGAGCAGGCTCTCGCGGAGCTCGTTCAGCGCACCGTGATCACTCTCGACGATGCGCTCACTCGTTCCAGCCGTCCCGAGCAGTTGTTCGGACTGCTCGAGCGAGTCGGCTTCGACGTCTCCTCTCACACAGGCAACCCAGGAACGCCCCCGGTCGCCGGCGCGCTGAGGGTCGCAGGGGCATAGGCGATGGTCGACTGGAACAAAGAAGTCAAGTTTTCCGATCTGATCGGTCGCAAGCAGACCGAGGCCGAGGAAACGAGCGCTGCCACGCCGGAGACGCCGAGTTCCACCACGCCCGAGGCACCGAGCTCCACCACGCCGGAGGCACCGAGCTCCGCGACGCCGGTGACACCGAGTCCGGCGGAAGTCCAGCTTGCCGTTGACCTTGGTACTACGCCGGCGACGGCGCCAACGCCTGCCTCAACGCCCCCGCCTGCCGACTCCCCCGTTGCGCCTCCCTCCGACTCGGAGCAGGTGGCGGTCACGGCGGCAGCCGCTGGGCTCGAGCTCGATGGTGCGGCCGAAGAGCGCGTGCCCTGGTACAAGCGCGAGATCTCACTCGGACGCAAGTCCGACAAGCCGAAGGCGGAGAGGCCGGCCAAGCAACCGAAGGAGAAAAAGGCCAAGCCCAAGGAAGAGCCGAAGACGGAGCAGCCGCAGGGGGAGAAGGTCCCCTTCTACAAGCGCGAGCTCTCGTTCGGCGGCAAGACGAAGGGCGCGAAAGGGTCCCAGAAGGCTTCGCAGTCCGTCAAGCGGATGAAGCGCATCACCGGCCTCAAGATCGGTGGCTCGCAGCTGGCAGCGGCGCAGATTCGCAACAACGGGACGCCCGAGCTCGTGCAGCTCGCTCGGCAGGAGCTCGAGCCCGGGATCATCGTCGGCGGCGAGCTTCGTGACCCCGAAGCCCTCGCACAAGCGCTGAAGACATTTTTCAAGGACTTCAAGCTCCCCCGCCAGGACGTCCGCCTCGGGATCGCGAACAACCGCATTGGCGTCCGCACCTTCGAGATCGGGGGGATCGACGACGTCAAGCAGCTCGAGAACGCGATCCGTTTCCGCGCGCACGAGGCTCTCCCGATTCCAATCGACGAGGCTGTGATTGATTGGCACGTCCTCAGCGAGCATCCCGACGACGAGGGAGGAATCACCCGTCGCATCCTGCTCGTCGTCGCGTATCGCGATCTCGTCGACCGATACGTCATCGCCTGCAAGAAGGCAGGGATCAAGCTCGTCGGCATCGACCTGGAAGCCTTCGCGCTCCTGCGTGCCCTGGCCGAGCCGCTGCCGGATGAAGCCGGTCCGTCGAACGCAGCCGTCGTCGTCGTTGCGGTCGGCCACGACCGCTCGACCTTCGCCGTCTCCGACGGGAGGGTCTGCGAGTTCACGCGTGTGCTCGACTGGGGCGGCGCGAGCTTGAACGTCGCCATCGCCCGCGAGCTGAACATCGCTCCCTCGGAGGCCGAGCCGATCAAGCGCGCGCTCTCGCTTACCCATGGCGACACCCCTGAAGGGCTTTCGGAGGACGAAACGAACCGCGCGCGAACCGCTGTGCAGCGTCAGCTGGAGAGCTTCGCGCGGGAGCTCGTCTCCTCGCTCCAGTTCTACCAGAACCAACCTGGGTCCCTGGGCATCGCGGAGCTCGTTCTGACCGGTGGCACCGTGCACCTGCACGGGCTGGCCGACCAGCTGCAGGGCCTGATCGGCGTCAACGTCCGGGTCGGCGACCCGCTGGGACGCGTGACGGTCGGCAAGAAGGTCAAGAACGCCGAGCAGGTCGGCTCACTCGCAATCGCGATCGGCCTTGGGATCGAGGACTGACGAATGCGCGCGATCAACCTTCTGCCTCGTGATGAGAAGCGCCGTGCCGGACCCACGCTGCCGACCCCAGTTGCGGTCACGGCGCTTGTCAGCCTGACGGTTGTCACAGTGCTGCTCTGCGGGCTCTTCCTGAGCGCCCACGGGAAGGTCTCCTCGCGTCAGCTCGAGCTGGCTCAAAAGGAGGCCGAGTTGGCCGCGATCCCGGTTCCTGCGCAGAGCCAGCTACAGCAGCAGGATGCGCTCGTCGCCGACAAGCAGGCTCGAGTAACTGCACTGAATAGCGCCCTGTCCAGGCGCATCGCCTGGGATCGTCTCCTCCGTGAATTTGCGCTCGTTCTTCCCGACGATGTCTGGCTTCTCAGCATGTCTGCCAGCGCTCCGACGCTGGCGACTGTGGCGCCGAACACAACCTCGAGCACGAGTTCGGGTAGCTCGACGGCTCCGGCGCTCGGCGGCCAGCTTGGCTTCAACATCGAGGGCCACACCTACTCGCACGACGCCGTCGCACGCTTGCTCAGCCGGCTGTCCGTCATACCCGACCTCGAGCGCGTGCAACTGGTGACGAGCGAGGAGACGACGCTTGGCTCGCGAACGGCCATCCACTTCAAGATCGCCGCGAACGTACGCGCACCAGGAGCAAGCTCGTGACCAAGCAGAAGCTGCCCCAGTCCGCGCAGATCGGGATCACCGTCGCGGCGTTCTTGCTGCTCGCGATCGTCGGCTACTTCGTGGCAGTCAAGCCTCAGAAGAGCAAGGTGGCCAGCCTCTCCGCCGAGATCGCCGCCAAGGACAGTCAAATCAGCGACGCGCGCGCGCTGCTGGCGAAAGCCAAGGACGCGCAGAAGGTTCGCGTGGCCGATCTCTTCAGGCTGACGAAGGCCATGCCGGATCAGCCCGACGAAGCGGGGATCGTGCTCGAGTTGAACGCAATCGCCCGCGAGAGCGGGATCACCTTCGACTCGATCACACCGCAGGGCTCGACCGCGTTGAGCGGATACCAGGTGGTGCCGATCAACGTGGTCTTCGACGGAAACTACTTCCAACTGACCGACTTTCTCTTTAGGCTCCGCAGCCTCGTCGACGTTCGCCGAGGCGCGCTGGCCGCGGACGGCCGGCTCTTCACGGTCGACACGATTCAGTTCGACGAGAGTCCGCTGAACTTTCCTCAGATCCGCGCCTCGCTGCTGCTCGACGCGTTTATCTATGGCACCAGCGCCACGGTGAGCGCGCCGCCCCAAACGTCGGTGCCCGCGACGACGTCGGGGACGACGACCGGTCCTGCCACCACCACGACGTCCTCCACCACAACGACCGCTCCCACAACGACCACGCCGTCTTCAGCCGTCGGGAGCACAGCAGGAGCTACGAACTGATGGCGAAGAAGAAGCACGACCCGAAGGCAAAGGCAAAGCGGCAGAAGGTGATTGCCGCAGTCGGGGGTGTCCTGCTGCTCGCGCTGCTCGCGTTCCAGGTTCCGCGAACGCTGAAGATGATGCACCCGCAGGATCAGAGCGCGCAGTCAAGCTCGCCGTCGACCACCACCTCGACGATCTCGGGAACGCCGGCCCTTGCACCGCCGTCACTCGACGGCTCGACCGGGACTGCGAGCAGCGCCTCTGGAGCTTCCACGGCTTCTGCTGCCGCGACGACCGCCGACGGAATCTCCGATCCCGCCGGCCCGCTGCCGCCCGACGCCGGTCAGCTCGTTTCTTTCAGCCAGTTCAAGAGCAAGGATCCGTTCAAGCAGCAGATTTCCACTGCCTGCGGAGTTACGTCGAGCCAAGCGCCGGGCGTCGTGTGTGCATCCGGTTCGAGCGGCAGCTCGACGACGGCCAAGTCTGGCGCCGCAAAAACCACGACGAGCCTCTCGAGCCCGGCCCAGCCGGCGAGGAAGCTCAGCTTTGCCAAGGCGACGACCGCAACGATCTCGGTCAACGGTGCCAAGAGCACCGTCTCCGTAGGCAAGTCGTTCCCCTCGGCCGCGCCAGTGTTCTCGCTCGTCGCGTTGACCGGAAGCTCGGCCAAGATCGGAATCGCAGGCGGTTCTTACGAGAGTGGTGCCGCGACCGTCACGCTCGCGAAGGGCAAGACCGTCACGCTGATGAACACGGCCGACGGGAGCCGTTATGTGTTGCGGCTCGTCGCGGCGGCGTAGCGCCGGCGGGTTTCGCTGGCAGGCGGAGCGGATTTCGTCACACTCGTGTCCGCGCTTCGTCACGGTGTCCGACACCCGCGTCCCGCGCTGACGCTACGAACGCGCGGTAGCGCGCGGCGGCTTCGCTCGGGCGGTTTCCGAACATCTTGAGTAATTCTCCCGCTGCAAGAAAGCTCGGCGAAAACGTAAATCCCGCACAGGCGCGGTAGCTGCTCCATTGCCACTGAGCCGGCGAGCGACAAAGTCCGGCGCGAACGGGATTGAGCACGACGTATCGACATGCCTCCAAGAAGTGGGAATCCCGCTTCAGCTGCACCGAGAAGAATCGTTGTCGAAACAGATGATCACGCCGAGCATGGCGGCGGTTCGTTTCTCGCGAATGCCCGCTGACCAGCTGCTGCATGCCGCTCGAAAGACCGCCTTGAGGGTTCCTGAGGACGAGATGGAAGTGATTCGTCATCAGGCAGTACGCGAGACATTGCCAGCTGTACCGGGCCACGGCGCGTTCCAGCCTCTCAAGGAACGCGTCGCGGTCTCGGTCATCGTGAAAGATGGCTTGCCCGCAGTTGCCCCTGGCGGCGACGTGGTACGTCCCGCCCAGCACCTCTTGCCTCGGGGCACGTCCCATGTCCAAACGGTAAGGGACCGTTGGCCGTGGACTGACGCCGCGGCGCAGTTTTTCTTCAAACGCGTGTGGCCTTCGCTACGGTGTCCGACACCGTTCCGAACCCGCGGCCCCGCCCCAGGGGCCCCGGTTACCGAAGCTCGGATGGCTCGACGCGACACCCGGCCGCGACGGTCTACGTAGTCGGGCAGCCCGCTGCGTACGGGAGGGCAGTGGAGCAGTCGAAGGTGGACGTCGAGCGCGCCAGAACCTTGCTGGTGTTTCGACCATCGCGAACGACGACGGTCACCTTCCGGATAAGACGACTTGCGCCAGGTGGATGCTCGTCGACGATGTAGGTGTCGACCCGATACGGGTGGTGATCCGGGCCAGTCGTGGATTGGCTCGCATTGCACTGAGCCGGGAGCGGCGTCGTGCATGTGGTCGTCACCTGCGAGGCCGCGTACGCCGAATCGGAGGTGTACGGGGTCGTTCCGGGAATCGACGTCGGGTCGAGGGCGATCGCGCCGTACGTCAGCGATCTGTACAGCTCCATCTGCTTGTCGGCAAGCACCGCTGCGTTCGAGATCATCCCCGAACGTCGCAAGGTGACGATGCCGGAGTTGAATGCCGCCACCACGACGAGGATCCCGATGTTCAGGATCATCATCGCCATGAGCAGCTCGATCAGGCCAAAACCGGCCTCCTGCCGCAGGCGCTTGTACACGCTTAGACCTATCGGCACGCGATCGGGTGCTCAAGACCCCCCTTTTTGCTGCCGATAGCGCTCCTATGGCGGCGTTCGCGTACAGCGCGATCAATGTGGACGGCCTCGAGCACGCGGGCGAGCTCCATGCGCCGAACACCGAGGCCGCCCGGGAGCAACTCCGCGTCCGCGGGTTGCTCGCCAATCGCCTCGAAGAGTTGCCCGCGAGTGGCGAGGAAGGCGCGCGCACGGCGTTTAAGAAGATCAAGCCGAAGACGCTGCAGATCTTCTCGCGTCAGTTCGCGACGATGATCGAGGCGGGCCTGAGCGTCGTCGGGTCGCTCGTGATCCTCGAGCAGCAAACGGAGGACGCGTACTTCTCCTCCGTCGTACGCGAGATACGAGCGGACGTGGAGGGCGGCTTGCTCCTGTCACAGGCGATGGCACGCCATCCGAAGATCTTCGACCGCCTGTACGTCTCGATGGTCGAGGCGGGCGAGGCGGCGGGAATTCTCGACACGGTGCTCGACCGAGTCGCGTACCAGATCGAAAAGGCGACGCAGCTCAAACGGCGCGTGAAGGGCGCGATGATGTATCCGACGATGGTCCTGATCTTCGCGACCCTCGTCCTGATCGGACTGTTGATGTTCCTGGTGCCGGTCTTCGTCAAGATCTTCGCGCAGCTGAACGGCCAACTGCCGACACTGACGCAGTACGTCGTCACTGCCTCGGACTTCCTGCGGAACTATTGGTTCATCCTTTTCCCCGCGGCGATCGCGGCTTTCTTCGCAATCAAGCAGTTCAAGAAGAGCGAGCAGGGTCGGCAGGTATGGGACCGGATCAAGCTCAGGATCCCGATGCGTATCGGCGACGTTGTGCTGAAGGTGACGATGGCACGCTTTTCGCGGACGCTGTCTACCCTCGTTGCCGCCGGCGTCGACATCATCAAGGCGCTAGAGATCACCGGCCAGACCGCGGGCAACTGGGTGATCGAGAGCGCGCTTGGTGACGTACGGGCCAAGGTGCATCAGGGCGTGCCGATCGCGCAGCCTCTGATCGACAACGAGATCTTTCCGCCCATGGTCAGCCAGATGGTCAAGATCGGTGAGGAGACGGGAGAGCTCGAGAAGATGCTCTCGAAGATTGCGGATTTCTACGAGGACGAGGTCGACGCGGCAGTCCAGACGCTGACCTCGATCATCGAGCCCGTGATGATGATCCTCGTCGGGATGATGGTCGGCGTCATCGTCATCTCGATGTACCTGCCGATGTTCAAAATGCTCAGCCTGGTCAAATAAGAAAAGAAGAAAAGAAGAAGACAACAACACGGCAGGCGGGCATCATCAAGGGTTGAGCCTCTCGACCTCCCAGCCCTCGCGCGCGCGCGTGTAACGAATACGGTCGTGGAGCCGGTTCTCACGGTGCTCCCAGAACTCGATCGCTTCCGGGCGCAGGCGGTAGCCGCCCCAGTGCGGCGGGAGCGGAACGTCACGGTCTTCGTACTCGCGCTCGAGCTCGGAGTAGCGGCGCTCCAGCTCCTCGCGGCTCCCCAGGGGCCGGCTCTGCTCGGACGCCCACGCCGCGAGCTGGCTGCCGCGCGGCCGCGTTGCGAAATACGCTGCCGACTCGAGCTCCGGGACGCTCTCCACCGAGCCTTCGACCCGCACCTGGCGCCCGAGTGGCCGCCAGTAGAAGACCAGCGCCGCACGCGGATTCTGCTCGAGCTCCTCGCTCTTGCGGCTGCCGTAGCCGGTGTAGAAGACGAAGCCGTCCTCGCTCGCCGCCTTCAGCAGGACCATTCGAGCCGACGGAACACCTTCGCCGTCCGCCGTCGCAAGGGTCATCGCCTCCGGCACCTCGACGCCTGCGCGTTTCGCTTCGGCGAACCAGTGCTCGAACTGCTCCAGCGGTTCCTGACTCAGCGCCTCCATGCCGATTCGAGCAGCTCGCGCACCTCCTCGACACCCGTTTGCCAGATGCGGAGCATCTCTTCGTCCGGACGCTGATACAGCCCGCCGAAGCTTCCGTCGCCGATCACGTCACGCAGCTGCTCGGGCCCGGCGGCGAGATAGGCGGCCTCGTCCAGCATGGGCTTGCGCTCCTGGGGCGGCTCGACGCCGGGAAGGCGCGTCCAGGGAAAGTTCTCGCCCCAGTTCGCGTGCGAATACTCGGGGTCAATCGCCGTGGCGACCTCGCGCACCTTCGGCCCGACCCACCAGGAGTGAAAGATGGCTTGCGCGTCGGGATGCTCGGCCGCCCACTCGCGAGCCAGCGACCCGGCAGGCGTGTTGCCGCCGTGCGCGTTGACGATGAGGACGCGCCAGAAGCCCTGGCCGTAGAGGGAGTCGAGCAGATCCCGGAGCAGCGCCGCGTAGGTCGCGAGCCTGAGCGTCGGGCTGCCGGGATACGCCGACGCAAACGTCGGCGTCAGCCCGTAGGGGAGCACCGGCAAGACAGGGACACCAAGCGGCTCGGCTGCCTCGACCGCGACGCGCTCGGCGAGGATGTTGTCGGTCGCCAGCGAGAGAAAAGCGTGCTGCTCCGTCGACCCGAGCGGTAGCACGATGCGGTTGTCTCGCTCGAGGTACTCCTCGAGCTGCATCCAGTTCAGGTCGCGGACGTGCACCGGCAAGCTCCTTTCATGCGGTCTCCAGGGTGCCGAGCCGGCGTGACTCGCGCTCGAGGTAGCGAAGCAGCGCATACCCGATCGCGCCGTAGGCGGCGCCGATTGCCAGCTCTGTGAGCAAGAGGCTGCGAACATCGCCAAGGCTTGCCCCGTCGGCGATTCGCCGCGCCGCTTCGAGCCCGTGTGTCACGGGGAGACCCTGGCCAATTTCACTCATCCAGTGCGGCAGCTGGTCGAGCGGAATGTTGACGCCGCAAAAGACGAGCAGCAGTGCATCGAGCAGATTGATCAGGACGATCGAGTCGCGCACCCGCAGACCGATCGCGCCGCCGAGGAACCCGAAGCCCGTGCATGAAAGCGAGGTCACGACGATCGCCACCGCGAGGGGGAGGAGCGTCGACGCCGGGAAGCGCACGTGGAGGAGGAGGGCGCTCCCGACGAACGACACGACGCAGACGAAGGCCGCGTTCGCCGTTACCGGCAGAGCCCGTCCGAGGAACAGCGCGGCGCGATTCGCCGGCGTCGCGAGCAGCGGCGCGAGCGTCTGCGCGTAGCGTTCGCCGGTGATCGTGAACGCCATCGCGAACAGCCCTGGCAGCGCTGCGATCTGCAGTGCGTTCCCGATCACGTAGAACCGGTCGGACTCGAGCCCTGCGGCGCGGCCGAGGAAGGCGAAGAAGAGCACCTGGAAGATGGGCGCGACGATGAGCGTGGGCAGGAAGATCCAGGGGTTCAGCCAGTTGAAAAGCGCGCGGTACGAGATCAGCCCGCCGACGAAGAAGATGCGCAGGTTCGTCACGTGAGCGAGAGCGTCGCGCGTTGCCGCGCCGCGTCGAGGAAACGATCGAGCAATGCCACCCCGAGGGCGGCGTAGACGACCGCCAGGCCGGCGCAGACCGCGATTTCACGCCACGGTTGCCCCCCGAGCGCCGAGTGCAGGAGCGCGCGCATCCCCCAGGTGGGCGCAAGCGCCCAGGAGATCGGGTGCGACCAGGACGGCAGGACGGCGATCGGGAAGAGCAGCCCGCTCACGATCCAGACCGGGTACTCGAGCGAATTGCCGATGAAACCCGCGGTGCGGAAGCGCATCAGCACCATCGAGAGCGCGAACCCGAGCACGCCGAGCGAGGCGATCGTCACCGGGACGGCAACCAGGAAGGCGAGCGGGTGCACCAGCGGCAGCGGGATCCCGTAGACAACGCGGCCCCAGAGCAGCGTCGTCGCGAGGGCGTAGACGCCCGCCGACGCGATCGCGATGGCCATCGGCAGGAGGATGAGCGCGAACGGGACGGGCGCGCCGACGAGTAGCTCGAGCGTCCCCCACCAGCGCTGGCGCTGAATTGCGCCGGTCACGTCGATCGCGGCGATCGACCAGATTCCGGCGACCGCCGAGCCGAGTGACGCGTAGAGCAGCGTCTGCGCGTGGCCTCCCGCCCGGTACATGAAGTACGCGATCGTCGCGTTCACGATGGGCCAGGTCACACCGACGACGATCGCGAACGGCGAGCGGGAGATGATCTTGAAGTGCAGAAGCCAGCCGATGCCGAGGACTCGCAGAACTCTCACGAGCGCTCGAGCGTCGCGTAACGGCGGCTCTGCACCTCGAACCAGCGCAGCAATGCGTACCCCGCGACTCCATAGATCGCGCCCACGAGCAACTCGGCACCGAGCAGCCCGCGGACGTCGCCGAGACTCGCGCCCGCCGCGAGCTGGCGCGCGGCCTCGATCGCATGGGTGAACGGCAACCCCTGCGCTACGGTGCTCATCCAGTTCGGGAGGGTGTCGAGCGGGACGTTCGCGCCAGTGAAGATCAACAGGAAGCCGAAGATCACGTTCGAGAGCACGGCGTTCTCCCTGATCCGAAGGCTCGCCGCGGCGTTGACCAGCCCGAGCCCCGTACAGGAGAAGGCCGCGATCAGGACGACGAGCCCCAGCGGCGCGAGCGAGCTCGTCGGCAGGTGCACCCCGAGGACGAGCGCGCCCACGAGCAGCGCGAAGGCGGCCACGAACGCGCCGTTCAGCACCACCGGCAGCGAGCGCCCGAAGAAGAGCGGAATGCGTGGAGCGGGACTGACCAGGATCGCGCTGAGCGTGTTCTGGTACCGCTCGCCGCCGACCATCTGGGCCATCGCGAACAGGCACGGGATCGAGGCGTACTGGAGGGCGTTCCCGATCAGGAAGAACTCGTCCGATTCGAGCCCGGCGGATCGCCCGATGTAGGCGAAGAGCAGGATCTGGAAGATCGGCGCCACGAGCATCGTGGGCACGTAGATCCAGGGAGTCAGCCAGTAGAAGAGCGCCCGGAAGCTCGTCAGCCCGCCGACGACGAAGATGCGGGCCGCGACGATCACGTCAACGAGAGGGTGCCGCGGCCGCGCGCGTCGTAGAGGACACGATCGGTTACGAGCACGGCGAATCCCACGTAGGCGACACCGAGGCCGAGGCAAAGGAGCAGGTCGGGCACGGGCGTGCCGCCAAGAGCCGACTCGCGGATCGCGCTCATCCCCCAGGTCGGGGCGAGAACCCACGAGATTGGGCGGACCCAGCCAGGCAGGAGCGAAAGCGGGACGAGGAAACCGCAGATCAGCCAGACCGGATACTCGAAGAAGTTCCCGAGCACCCAAGCCGCCCGGAACCGGACGAACGAGACGGCGAAGAGGAGCCCGAGGCCGCCGAACGCGAGGACGGTGCCGACGACCGACAGCGCGAACAGAAGTGGATGCTCAATGGTCAGGGGGATCCCGAAGGCGAAGCGGCCCCAGAGGAGCGTTGCGGCGAGGTTGTAGATGCCGACGGTCGCCAGGCCGAGCGTGGCCGGGAGCATTACGAGCGAGAAGTGACGCGGGGCGGCGACGAGGAGCTCGAGCGTTCCCCACCAGCGCTCGCGCTGCATCGCCGAGCCGGCCGAAGTGCTGACGGACGACCACATGCCCATCACCGCGGCGCCGAGCGACGCATAGATCAGCGTCCTCGGACTCTGTCCCGCGCGGAAGACGAAGAAGGCCGTGGTCGCGAAGAACAAGGGGTAGAGGACGTTCCCAAACCCGTCGAACGGCGAGCGCAGGATCATCTTGAACTGGAAGTACCAGCCCACACCGAGCAGTCTCAACGTGCTCACTCTTCGGTGACGAGCGCCACGTAGGCATCCTCGAGCGTTGGCTCGCGTCGCGAGACGCGGCCCACTTGCCCGCCGTTCAAGTGACCGAGGATCGCCGAGGTCAGCTCCACGTCGGTCTGCGTCTGCACCACCAGCACCTGGGCTTGCTCCCGCTCCTCGACCGAGACCGCCAGGACTCCATCGAGCCGCCGCACGCGCTCGATCGTCCCCTCGGGGACACCGTAGACCTCGACCTCGACCACGCTGCCCTGCGCGACATCGCGTTTCAGGTCAGCCGGCGTTCCCTCGGCGACGATCTCTCCCTTCGAGATGACCGCGATCCGGTCGCAGAGTGCGTCGGCCTCGAACATGTAGTGCGTCGTCAGGAGGATCGTCTTCCCGGCGGCGGTGAGCGAGGCGATCGTCGACCGCAACTCGCGGGCTCCGACCGGGTCGAGCCCGATCGTCGGCTCGTCGAGGAAGAGCACCTCGGGGTCGTGCAGGAGGCCGCGAGCGACGTGCAGCCGCTGCTTCATGCCGCGGGAATACCCCTCCGCCCTTTCGTGCTCGCGGCCCTTCAGCCCGACGAGGTCGAGCAGCTCTTCGATCCGCTGCTTCTGCAGCTTGGGCGGGACCCCGTAGAGCTCCGCGAAGTAGCGCAGGTTGTCGTACCCCGACAGTCGCTCGTAGACGCCGCGTTCGCCCCCGAACACGTACCCGATTCGCTTCCGGACTTCGCGCGCGTCCTCGACCACGTCCAGGCCGAGCACCCGCGCCGTGCCTGCTGTCGGGATCAGCAGGGTGATCAGCATCTTGATCGTCGTCGTCTTGCCGGCCCCGTTCGGCCCGAGCAGACCGAACAGCTCGCCCGGTTCGATCGAGAAGCTCACCCCGCGAACCGCCTCGATTTCCTTCGTCTTGCGACGGACCGTGCCAGTGTGCGTTTTGTAGGTCCGCCGCAGCTCGTGCGCCTCGATTGCAGCCACGGCCTCAGCCTAACCGCGCGGGCAGTTTGGCTAAACTCGGCCGCGCTCGGCGGCGTAGCTCAGCTGGTTAGAGCAGCGGAATCATAATCCGAAGGTCGAAGGTTCGAGTCCTTCCGCCGCTATCTGGAGCACCCGACCGAACGGGGCACGAGTTTCGCCAAGCCCTCCTGGTCGTCGCTACAATCGGGCAGCCGGCCGGGAGGAACTTGCCTTCCGGTCGTTTCCACGCATTCGACCAGGAGCTTTTCGCTTGGCAACCGGAGTACGAGACGCGATCACCCTCGCCTGCACAGAGTGCAAGCGGCGGAACTACCAGACGACGAAGTCCAAGCGGAACACCCCGGACCGCGTCGAGCTGCGCAAATACTGCCGCTGGTGCGGGCATCACACCGTCCACCGGGAGACGCGTTAGCGATGGCGAAGCAGACGCGCGCCCAGCGGCGCGCTCGCCGCGCCGAGCAGGAGCGCCAGCAAAACGGGGGCGATGCGAGGCCCGTTCCGCGCCAGGCGCAGGTCCCGGCCAGCGTGGGCAGCGCCGAGCCGGCGGTCGAGCGCAGGCTTCCCGGCTCTGGGGTCCGGCGCTTCGTCGGAGAGTCGATCGCTGAGCTCAAGAAGGTCGAGTGGCCGACCCAGCAACAGCTGATCCAGGGCACGGCGGTCGTCCTGATCGCCTGCATCATCGTCGGGACCTATCTCTGGTTGGCCGATCTCGCCTTCAAGCGGCTCGTCCAAAACGTCCTCCTGGGTTAGAGCGAGGGGTCAAGCAATGTTCAAGTGGTATGCCATCAACACGTACTCCGGGCACGAGAACAAGGTCAAGACAAACCTCGAGCACCGGATCGACTCGATGAACCAGCACACGCGGTTTCGCCGGGTTGTCGTTCCGACCGAGCAGGTGATCGAGACGAAGGACGGCCAGAAAGTGCAGACCGAGAAGCGGATTCTGCCCGGTTACGTCCTCGTCAACATGGATCTGAACGACGACGCCTGGACCGTGGTCAAGAACACTCCCGGCGTCACCGGATTCGTCGGCGCCGGCACCAAGCCGGTGCCGCTCTCACAGGGTGAGGTCGACCGGATCCTGCGCACCGGCGTGACCGCCGGCGAGCGGCCCCGCGCGCAGGTCGAGTTCTCGCTTGGAGAGTCGGTGAAGGTAACCTCCGGCCCGCTCTCCGACTTCGACGGCGAGATCGTCGACGTTAATCCCGACCAGCAGAAGCTGAAGGTGCTCGTGGACATCTTCGAGCGCCAAGTGCCCGTCGAGCTGGGCTTCGACCAGGTGAAAAAGATTGACTGACGGGCACTTCAACGAAATCCGGTGCCAGACTTCAGTCTGGCTTCAGCGTACTCAGGTTTAAACCAACCGAGGGACGAATGGCGAAAAAGGTTCTGACCATGATCAAGCTGCAGATCCCGGGCGGGCAGGCGAACCCTGCGCCGCCGGTCGGTCCTGCGCTCGGCCAGCACGGCGTCAACATCATGGAGTTCTGCAAGGCGTTCAACGCGCAGACCGCCGATCAGAACGGCCGCATCATCCCGGTCGAGATCACGGTCTACGAGGACCGCTCGTTCGACTTCATCACCAAGACCCCGCCGGCTGCCGTGCTGATCAAGGAGGCGCTGCGGATCGAGAAGGGCTCCGGCGAGCCGAACCGCGAGAAGGTCGGCCGCCTGACGCGCGACCAGGTGCGCCAGATCGCCGAGACGAAGATGCCCGACCTGAACGCGCGGGACGTCGAGCAGGCGATGAAGGTCGTCGCCGGCACGGCCCGCTCGATGGGAGTTGAAACAGACGTATGACCCAACATGGAAAGAACTACCGCGCCGCCCGAGCCGCGATCGATCGCGAGCGGCAGTACTCGCCGGCTGAAGCAATCCGACTGATCAAGAGCTTCCCGGACAAGAAGTTCGACGAGACGATCGAGGTGCA
>WNFX01003566.1_pt1 | contig 15481 bp, 13 predicted proteins | sample 5400111 | NCBI WGS metagenome assembly WNFX01 (sample SAMN13153363, study PRJNA577476) | soil metagenome | isolation source: 40 cm soil or saprolite under grassland replicate 1 | place: USA:California | collected 2016-06-15 | reverse complement strand
ATTCCCGGCGAGATCGCGCCCGATGAGATCGGCGAGCCTGACCCGGGGCCGACCCGCGATCCTGAGCGGCAGTCCCAGCATCTGGTTGAAATCGCAATCGTAGACGGTGCCCTGCCAGTCGACCGAGACGAGGCTCCTGCACATGACGCGCTCGAGGTTCTCCTCGCGGTAGGACTCGTGCAGCAGCTCCATGTAGGCGTTGAATTGGCCCTTGGAGATGAGCATCGAGCCGAATCGCGCAATCGGCATGTTGGCGAGCGTATAGAGCCGGTCGAAGCGGATGCCGAAGCGCTCGCCGAGCACCCGCTTGTAGTCGGCTTCGAGTTTTTCCTGCGCGGCCGGCAGCGACGGTCCCTGAGGGTTGTACACGAGACAGAGCGGCAAACCCGAACCTGATTCGCCATAGCCCAGCGCGTTGAGACGCCGGAGCGCGCGAATGCTCGTCTCGTACACGCCTTTGCCGCGCTGCCTGTCGACCAGCTCTTCGGTGTAGCAGGGAAGCGAGGCGATGATCTCGACGCCCTGGGCGGCGAGAAACTCCGCGAGATCCTCCTGGCCGGGCTCTTCGAGAACGGTGAGATTGCAGCGGTCGATCACGTGCGCGCCGAGTGCGCGGGCGCTCGCCACGAGTTCGCGGAAGTGCGGATTCAACTCGGGCGCACCTCCGGTGATGTCGAGCGTGCCGACACCCGAGGCCTCGAGGTAACGCAGCACGGTGCGCATCGTCTCGCGGTCCATCTGCTCGGTGCGCGTGGGACCGGCGTTGACGTGGCAGTGCACGCAGGTCTGGTTGCATTTGTAGCCGAGGTTGACCTGGAGCGTCTCGAGACGCTCGCGGCGTATCGCGGGAAAGTCGGAGACCTCGAGGAGAGGCAGCGTCGCGTGCACGGGTGCGCTCTCCGTCAGGCTCGTGCGTGCTTGCCGACCTTCCAGCCGTGCGAAGCGAGATATTTCTCGCCGGCTGCAGCGGGCTCCGGCTCGAGCGGCGTTCCCATGGTGTCGTTCCAGCGGTTGAGGAAGCCGAAGTAGGCGACCACGGCGGTGATCTCGACGATCTGGTTTTCCGACCAGTGCCTGCGCAGCTCGGAAAACATTTCGTCGGTCACACCGTTCGGGACCGAAGCAGCGGCAAGCGCGAAATCGAGCGCGACGCGCTCGGTCTCGGTGAAGAGCGGGCTCGTGCGGTATTCCCAGACCGCCGCGAGCTTGCGCTCCTCGATACCGTAATGCAGCGACCCTTCCGCCGTATGTGCCATGCAGTACACACAGCCCGCCGCGCGGCTCGCGACGTGGCCGACGAGGCGCTTGAAGCCGCGATCTACCTCGCTGTTCGGATCCCAGATCGCCTGGGAGAGCTGCGAGAACGCTTTGACGAGCTTGGGCTTCCTCTGCATGATCAGCATGCTGTTCGGGACGAAGCCGAGGCTTCTCTTCGAGAACTCGAAGTTCTTCTTCAGCTCGGGCGCGTGGCCGACCGGCAGCGGCGTCAATCGCGGCGACGGCCTCACATTCTGATCCATGATCTTCTCCTCTATGTGATCCCGAGGGCTTGCTTCGGCGGGCACTTCGCCGACCCGTAGGAGCAGAACACGCAGCAGTCGCCCGCCTTCGGGCGCAGGAGCGCACCGCAGCCCGCACATTCGTAGAAAAACCAGCACGTGTCCGTCGGCATTCTTTCCCGCTTCCTGTGACCGCACTTCGAGCAGGTTATCACCGACTCCATTATCGGTCGCGATACCACTCGTTCTATCCGCCTTTCGCAGGAGGGGTCTGACGGGAAGACGCCTGCGTCCCGCGAAAGCGCGCCCAGTAGTCCGTGGCGCTCGTCGCGACCAGACCGGCGAACCCCGCGTAGATCATCGCCTCGGAGGGCACGAGGTACAGTCCGCCGAATACGGCTACACCGCTCAAGATCGCGAGCCCGAGCATCCAGCCCTTGCGGTGTTCCAGGTACGCGAGCGCGTGGCCCAGCACGGCGACCGCAACCAGTATCTGAGCGGCGATGAAAAGCTGCGATTCGTACGCGCCGAGCGCGCCCAAGCCGAAGAGCGCACCGATCAAGGCGAGCTTGGGAAAGCACACGGGGCAGGCGGCCGCGGCGATGAGAGCTCCGAAGCTGCCGATTTTTTCAAGATGAGTTTTCATCCTTCGCATGCTTGAGGATACACCGTTCAAGTGTGCCAAAAAACGCCGTCGTAACCTTTTCGTCGTACGGAATCCGTGCTCGCTCACATTTTCTGCATGGCCCAGAGCGTATCCAGATCCCGAAGCAGGTACAGCGTGATGCATGCGGCGAGCATCGGCCACGCGGCGAAGAAGAGCAGATTGTCGAACGGCGCCAGATATTGTTGATAAGACGCCAGCGTGGAGATCGCATGAAGGAGCAGCACCAACCCGTAGGTGTAGCGTTTGGCGGTTCCGGTGACGAAACCGACCAGCAACAGCAGCTCAAGAGCGCCGATCACGTAGAGCACGGTCGGGGAAATGCCGTCGATGCCGTAGAACTTCTTGAATATCCCGGCGGCGTGTCCCGGGCGGACGAACTTGTCGAGCGTCCACATCAGCATGACGATGAAGACGCCGATGCGGAGCAGAAAGAGCGGCAGGCGAATGCGGTCCATGACTCCTCCTTTGGCTGCAACTATACGGAACAAACTACTGCGAGAAGGGCTATCGCTTGCTTTGCCTCATTGTAGCCGAGTGCTTTTTCCAGCGTTGCTCACGGGAAATAAATCGCTTGACCATTCTCGGCATGCTACATTAGGAGCTCCGCAAGACCTCCGCCCCGCTCATGGGCCACCGCCTCTCCAAGATCTACACCCGTACCGGCGATTCCGGCGAGACGGGCCTCGGCGACGGGTCGCGGACGCGCAAGGACAGCCCGCGCGTCGTCGCGCTCGGCGAGATCGACGAGCTCAATTCGGCGATCGGCGTGCTGCTCGCCGAGCAGATTCCCGAAAAAATACGCGGGGTTCTCGAGAATATCCAGCACGATTTGTTCGATCTGGGCGGGGACGTCTCGATCCCCGGCCGCGCGACGATGACCGAAGATCAGGTCAAGCGGCTCGAGGCGCTGCTCGACGAACTCAACTCCGCGCTGCCTCGGCTCAAGGAATTCATTCTTCCGGGCGGAACGCGCGCCGCGAGCCTCGCGCACCTCGCGCGCGCGGTGTGCCGGCGCGCCGAGCGCTCGATAGTCACCCTGTCGTCTTCGGAAAAAGTCGCCGACCCGGCGAGGATCTACCTGAACCGGCTATCGGACCTGCTTTTCGTTCTCGGCCGCGTCCTCAACCGCGAGGGCGGCCGTGTCGACGTGCTGTGGCAGCAGGGGAAGAACCGCTAGCTCACGCCTCGACGAAGGCTTCCTCGCGCTTCTTGCGCACGGTCGGCGCGACAACGACAGTCAGCAGGAGACCCGCTATGAGAAGCATGGTGAGGCTGATCGGTCGCTGGAAGAACACCAGCGGGTCCCCGCGCGACAAGAGCATCGCTCGGCGCAGGTTTTCCTCCATGAGCGGCCCGAGGATGAAGCCGAGAATCAGCGGCGCAGGCTCGCATTCGAGCTTCACGAAGATGTAGCCGACCACGCCGAACGCCGCCGTCTGCATGACGTCGAACGGGCTGTTCGAGATGCTGTAGACGCCGATGCAGCAGAAAACCAGTATCGCAGGGTAGAGTATCCGGTAGGGCACCATCAGCAGCTTGATCCACATTCCGATCAACGGCAGGTTGAGCACCACCAGCATCAGGTTGCCTACCCACATCGAGGCGATCATTCCCCAGAAGAGCTGCGGCCGCTCGGTCATCACCTGCGGCCCGGGTGCGATGCCCTGGATCATCATCGCCCCGATCATCAGCGCCATCACCGGATTGGAGGGAATGCCGAGCGTGAGCAGGGGGATGAAGGAGGTCTGGGCGCCGGCGTTGTTCGCGGATTCCGGCGCCGCCACGCCCTGGATCGCGCCCTTGCCGAAGTTCGCCGAATTCTTCGAGACCTTTTTCTCCAGCGTGTAGGCGGCGAACGAGGCGAGCAGCGCTCCTCCCCCGGGCAGAATGCCGAGGAACGAGCCGAGAGCGGTCCCGCGCAGGATCGACGCCCACGAATCCTTGAAGTCTTGCAAGGAAGGGAGCAGGTTGCTCACCTTCTTGGTAAAGATTTCGCGCTGCTCCTTCTGTTCGAGGTTGGCGATGATCTCGGCGAAGCCGAACACGCCCATCGCCACCGAGACGAAGCCGATACCATCGGAGAGTTCCGACACGCCGAAGCTGAACCGCGCGACGCCCGAGTTGACGTCGGTGCCCACGAGGCCCAGCAGCAAGCCGAGAATCACCATCGCGATCGCCTTGATGAGCGAGCCGTGGGCGAGCACCGTCGCCGCGATCAGGCCGAGCACCATCAGCGAAAAGTACTCCGCCGGGCCGAACTTCAGCGCGACTTCGGCGAGCGGAGGCGCAAACAGCGCGATGATCACCGTGGCGACGCATCCGGCGAAGAACGAGCCGATCGCCGCGATGCCGAGCGCGGGCCCCGCCCGGCCCTGTCGGGCCATCTGGTAGCCATCGAGGCAGGTCACGACCGACGACGACTCGCCCGGAATGTTGACCAGAATAGCGGTGGTCGAGCCGCCGTACTGCGCGCCGTAATAGATCCCGGCAAGCATGATCAGCGCGGAAGTCGGGTTGAGCGTGAAAGTGACCGGCAGCAGCATGGCGATGGTGGCCACCGGCCCGATGCCGGGCAGCACGCCGATCAGCGTGCCGAGCAGACAGCCCATCAAACAGTAGAAAATATTCTGGAAGGAGAGCGCAACCTGGAAGCCGATGGCGAGATTGTGAAAGAGTTCCATCGCCTTACTCCCAGAGACTCGGCCAGACGTTCATCGGCAGCCCCAAGCCGTGGACGAACGATGCTACCGAGAATACCGCAAGAGCAAAGCTGAGCACGGTGACGTGCCCCGCCGTGATCTGCGGCCACTTGTACCGACCTGCGAAAAACGCGAGCACTGCGCCCAAACCGATCTCCACCAATAGGAGCACCAGCACTGGGGGTAAATTTAGACCCACTGCGCCGAACACAGTGAGCACTGGATGCTGTATCCACGATGACACGACCAGCGTAAGGTAGGTCAAGAGGACTCCGACGGCTACGTAGGCCGGCAACATCTGGAAATCCTTGCGCGTCCACGCGAACCCTGGTACCGCCGAAACGATCGTCAGTACGAAGACCGCCAATACGAGTCCGAGAGGCTTCAACACATAGCCAAAAAGAACGACCGCGAACAGGACCACCCACAGCGAACGCTCACCGAAGGCCGCAAAGAGCAACAGGATTGCGACGCCCGCAAGCAACGCGTGCGCAATCTGCGCGAATATCGTCGCGTCGCGCTGTGGCTGGGTGTAATAGGCGATCACGCCCAATATCAGCCCGCCGACGACCAGCCAGAAACGAAACGGAAAGACAGCCAGAGGATTGGATATCTTCGACACGAAGCCCCGGAACAATACGACCGCCCCGAGCACGGCGAGCATGCCCCCGAGCACCGTCGGAAAATACGCCGGCCCCATGCGCACCGCGTTCCCCATGGCGTAGTTCTGGGCCACGAACATGAAACCCAGCCCGAACGCGATGAACATCACCCCGGCCCAGAAATCCCTGCCGTTCGTTATTTTCATTTCACCCTCCACCGCTCCGGCCGCGTATTGTGCCACAGGTTCTTTGGCCGGTATGACCCCCTGATCAAGTCTTTTCGCGATCCATGTAGTCGAGCAGCCTGGAACTGGTGTGACGCAGCCGCTGCGACAGCATAAGCACCAGTTCCATTAGGATTTTCGCCCCGAGCGTTGTCTGCTCCAGGATGATGCGCGCCAGGCTGTCGCGCGATAGCACCGCGATCATGCAGGATTCCGCCGCAATGCAGCTCGCAAAGCGCGGCTCGCCATCGATCATCGACATCTCGCCGAACGATTGCCCCGGCGCGATCAGCGCAATCAGGCGCGGGGCGTTCGACCGGTCCTGCTTGAACACCTCGATCCGGCCTTCGACGAGAAAAACCATGAAATCCCCCGCGTCGCCTTCGCGGATGATTTCCACGCCGGGGCCGGCGCGGTAGACCTGCATGAACTCGCTCAGCACGCGGATTTCCGTCAGGTTGAAGGTCTCGAAAAGGGGCGAGAACGTGATGAGGCCGTGAATCCTGCTGGCGAATTGCATGGGATCGCCCAGCGACTCCAGCTGTGCCAGCCGGGCCCTTTCCGCAGTTTCTGCCATCTTCGGATTCGCCTCGGTGAGCCGCCGCGCGCGGGCCCGGCTCCCGCCGCTCGCGCCGGTGACGGGCGAGATTATGCCCAAACGCCGTACCGATCACAAATATCCAAGCGGCCTCTCACCCCGCTAGGAACCATCCGGTCGCGCCCAGCCACCCCGCGGTCGCCGCGATCAGATGCGGATTGCGCAGCATCTCCCAGGCGGGATCACCGCCTCCCCCCTTCGAATACACGACTTGCAGATACCGAAACAGGCCGTACAACACGAACGGAAACGTGAGAAAGAGCCGGTCGGTGCCATGCAGCGCTATAGTGTCCGGGTCCACCGTGTACAGCGCGTAGCCGAGCGCGGCGCAGGCAACGCTGACCGCGATCAGGCAATCCAGCAGCGCCATGCTGTAGCCGTCGAGAGCGACACGATGTCCGCCTCCTGAAATCGCGGGGCCGATCACTGCGAGCAGCTCGGCCCGCCGTTTGCAGAAGCCGAGAAACAGGGTGAGCATCAGCCCGCAGAGCAGCAGCCATTTCGACGGGGCAATGCCGACTCCCGCGGTGCCTGCGAGGATGCGCAGCATGAATCCGCCGGCGATCATGAACACATCGAGAATCGCCACGTGCTTGAGCCCGGCGCTGTATCCAATGTTGAGTACGACATAGGCGGTGGCGATCAGCAGGGCCGGCAGCGAGACGGTGGCCGCGAGCGCGAGCCCGCCCAGCGCGAGGGCAACGCACAGCGCGATCGGGGCGCCCACGCCGATCTCGCCTCGCGCCAGCGGCCGTTCGCGCTTGTGCGGATGCAGGCGGTCGGCATCCCGGTCGGCGATGTCGTTGAGGATGTACACGGCGCTCGAGACCAGGCAGAAGGCAGCGAACAGGACAAGCGTTTCCGCGACGAGCCTTGCGTCGTTCCATCCGTGGCCGAAGACCACGCCCATGAAAAGAAACCCGTTCTTGATCCACTGGTGTGGGCGCAAAAGGCGGATGAGGGTGCTCGTCATCGGGTCAGTCCTTTGTAGGGCAGGTCGGCGTACCCAGATAGCGCTCGCAGAAATAGCAGCGTCCCTGCGGCAAGTACCGGGGAATGGCGTAGTAGCGCTGTTGCAACGGTTTCAGGATCTTCTCGCGGTACGCAGCGAAATCGAAGCCGCGGCCGAGGACCACATGAAAGGTCGCACCCCAGAGGGTGAACTCCCTGTATTCGACGGAGCGGAAGTAGGGCCGATAGTCGGCATCGCCGGGCGCATCCTTGCGCAGCACCAGAATGTTCTTACCGTCGAGCCGCCTGAAATCGGTCAGGATGTCGTCGTGCCGCGCGTGCGAGGAGGCGGCGCCGAATACCGCCACGCGCCGGCGCGCATGAAAGGACGCGACCGCCGACATCGAGTACCCGTCGGTGGCGAAATCGAATTCCTCCCCGTAGGGCTTCAGCTCACGGAGGATTTCAGGCATTCGTGCGTGGTACACGATGCCGTCGTAGAAACGCGCGTTCTTCCAGGTGTCGAGCGGCAGCATCGCCGCGGCGAGGATCGCCGCGACGTGGAAGGCGCTCAGGGCCCCCAGATAGAGCACCGAGCGCAGCAGCTGCTCGCGCGACAGCAAGCCGCCCGCAGCGACGAAAAAGAAAGGCACGAAGGCGAGCATCCAGTGCAGGCCGATCAGCTTGACCCCCGAAAGCGCGGCGAAGAACCCGAAGGGGAGCGCGAAGACGACGGCGAAAAACCGCGTCGCCGGCTCACCGAGCGCGGCCGCCACGCGCCGGCGCTCTCTTGCGAGCTGCCACAGGGCGACCGGGCTGAGCACGTAGAGCACCGAGACCGCATAGACGAGCGGCGTCTTCCAGGACCAGCCGGCGGTGTCGTGCCGGTTGTAGAGATTGAACATCAGGTTCGCCCAGCAATGCTCGTAATTCCACCAAAGGTTGACGGCAGCGAACGGAAGCGAACTCAGAACGACGAGCGCGAGCGCACGCCAGTCGCGCTGCCCGCGGGGGGAGAGCGCGACATGAACCACGTAGGCGAATCCCAGCAAGACGGCGAAGTACTTGGAAAGAAATGCCAGACCTAGAAATACGCCGGCAAGCGCGTACCAGCCGGCTGAGCGCCGGACGATCCCCAGCCAGAAGGCGAACGCCGAGGCGAAGCAAAAGAAAACGAGCGGCGTGTCGGTGGTGATGAAGACGCCCCACACGTTGGCGGGCAGCAGCATGAAGGCGAGCGCGGTGAGCGCCGCCTTCGTTTCGTCCACGCGGCGCAGGACGACGTAGATTCCCGCTGCGAGCGCGAAGGGCAGCAGGGTCACCGGCAGGCGCAGCAGCCATTCTGCGCGCGACAGCTTGAGCAGAAAGGCGAGCAGCCAGCCGATCATCGGCGGATGATCGTAATAGCCGTAGTCCGGATAAGCGCCCCATTCGACGAAATACGCTTCGTCGCCGGTGAAGGGAAAGACCGCGGACAGCCACAGCTTGAACGCGAGAATCAGCGCCACGGCACCCCAGAAAACCGGGGACAGACCACGTTTATTGCTCGGTCCCGGGTCGCCGGTTTCCTTGGTTCGATGAAAAAACGTGGTCTGTCCCCGGTTTTTCTAGGAGTCTTCGGCTTTGACCAGCCGGCGCTTGCGCACCGCTTCGGCGAGATTTTTGAGCAGCGGCACGCTGTCCTCCCAGCCGATGCACGCGTCGGTGATGCTCTGGCCGTATACGAGGGGCTTTCCCGGAACGAGATCCTGGCGGCCGGCCTTGAGATGCGATTCGACCATGAGGCCGATGATGCGGTCCTCGCCGGCGGCGACCTGGCGCGCGACCTCGCGCGCGACGTCGATCTGGCGCTGGTACATCTTCTGGCTGTTCGAATGGCTGCAATCGACCATCAGGCGCTGCTCGAGCCCGGCGCCGGCCAGCTCCTTGGCCGCAGCGTCGACGCTCCCCGCGTCGTAATTCGGATGTTTTCCGCCGCGCAGGATGATGTGGCAGTCCTCGTTGCCGTTGGTCGAAACGATGGCGGAGTGCCCCTCCTTGGTCACGGAAAGAAAATGATGGGGAGTGCGCGCGGCCTTCAGCGCGTCGACCGCGATGCGCACATTCCCATCGGTGCCGTTCTTGAAGCCCACCGCGCAAGACAGCCCGGAGGCGAGCTCGCGATGCACCTGCGATTCCGTGGTGCGCGCGCCGATCGCGCCCCAGCTCACCAGGTCCGCGTAGTACTGCGGCGAGATCATGTCCAGAAACTCCGTGCCCGCGGGCAGCCCTGCCTCGTTGATGTCCATGAGCAGCTCGCGCGCGAGGCGCAGCCCCTTGTTGATCTGAAAGCTGCCGTCGAGGTCCGGATCGTTGATCAGTCCCTTCCAGCCCACGGTCGTGCGAGGCTTCTCGAAGTAGATCCGCATGACGACGACGAGGTCCCGCTCGAGTTCGTTTCTCATTTCGACGAGCTTGCGCGCGTACTCGAGGCCCGCCTTGGAATCATGGATCGAGCACGGTCCGATGATGACGAGAACCCTGTCGTCCGAACCGTGAAGGAGGCGGTGAATCGCCTGCCGCGTGTTATAGGTCAGCTCCGCGGTTTTCTCCGAGCAGGGAAATTCGCGCAGCAGGAGCGCGGGTGGCGCGAGCTCCTTGATCTCCCGAATTCTGACGTCGTCGACTTTGAAATGCATGGCTGTCGCCGGTGCGCGGCGGGTCTTCTCTAACAAACTGAAAAGTCTGAATTTTACCCGAATAAATCGGTTGCGGCCGTTCCCAGCGGCGCGCATTCCGTGCAGCTCTCGCAACGGCGGTCTCGGCTTCTGCGGGCGCCAAAAAAGTCACGCCGCTGGCAGATGCAGCGCGAGAGTGCCAGAAAAACCGGCGGTCAACGCTGCGAAACGCTGCACGTTGAAGATGTCAAATGGATTGTGGGTATCACTCTTGCGTGATAGCTTGTATTCGCGTGGAGGCAACCAGAATGACGACAGCAGCGGTCAACATCCCGATCGGAGGATTCAAGGATGTCTACGACGTCGCGGAAGTCGACCGCGCGTTGCAGGAACTTGCCGCTTCGGCGAACGATGCGCTGAAGTCCACTTATGAAAAAATGATCAAAGCGGGCGGCACCCGCCTCACGGTGAAGCCCTCGGGAATTCCGGCGATGGAAAGCCTCTACGACGAGCTTCCCAACTTCGCTGAAGTCCTGGACGACGTCAAGAAGCACATCGCGCTGTGCGCTTCGTCCAACGACTGCCTGGAGTTGCCGCCGATGCTTCTGCTCGGCGAGCCGGGAATCGGCAAGACGTATTTCGGCCGGCGCCTGTCGCAGCTTCTTTCGACGGGTTTCGGCCTTTGCTCGATGAGCTCGATGACCGCAGGCTGGGTGATCTCCGGGGCTTCATCGCAATGGAAGAACGCCAAGCCCGGAAAAGTATTCGAGACCATTTTGAACGGCACTTACGCCAACCCGGTGATCATGGTCGACGAGCTCGACAAGGCGGGCAGCGGCAATCAGTACGATCCGCTGGGCGCGCTGTACACGCTGCTCGAGCGCGACACGGCGGCCGAGTTCGTGGATGAGTTCGTCGAGATACCGATCGATGCCTCGGGCGTGGTGTGGATCGCCACAGCAAACGACGAGGCCAAGATCCCGGACCCGATCCTCAACCGCATGAACGTCTACGAGGTCGGGTCGCCCGACCGGGACGGGTCGGTCCGCATCGCGCAGGCGATCTACGGCGAAATCCGCGGCAGCCACGACTGGGGCAGGGACTTTCCCGAAGGGCTCGCGCAGGAGGTGCAGGAGCGATGCGCGGAGCTCTCGCCCCGGGAAATGCGCCGCGCCATCATGAACGCGTTCGGCAACGCGAAGCTCGCAGGCCGGGACGAGATCGACGTCTCCGACATCGACGACGTTCGCTCCCCGAAAAAGCAGCGGATCGGCTTCTAGCCGATCGTTCTCAAAGCCGCTGCTCCACCCACTGGCGCACCGAGCCGAGCGCGGCCGGGACTTTGGCGGGTTCGGTGCCGCCCGCCTGCGCCATGTCCGGCCTGCCGCCGCCCTTGCCGCCCACCTGCTGCGCCACGTAGTTGACGAGCTCGCCGGCCTTGAGCCTCGCGGTGAGATCCGCGGTCACGCCGGCGATGAGGCTCACCCTTCCCCCCTCGGTCGAGCCGAGCACGATCGCGGCGGATTTCAGCTTGTCCTTCAGCTTGTCGAGCGTCTCGCGCAGGGTCTTCGCATCGGCGCCGTCGAGGGAGGCCGCGAGCACCTTGATGCCCTTGACCTCGACGGCCTGCGCCGCGAGATCGTCGCCCTGGTTAGCCGCGAGCCTCGACTTGAGGCGCGCGAGCTCCTTTTCCAGGGCTCTTTTCTCCTCGCGCTCCGCCTTGAGCTTTTCTTTCAACGCCTCCCCCGACGCCTGATAGAACCCCTCGACGAAATGCCGCTCGTCCTCCATCGCCTGCACCCACGCGAGCGCGCCCTCGCCGGTGGTCGCCTCGACGCGGCGCACGCCCGCCGCGACGCCGCCCTGGGACGTGATCTTGAAGAAGCCGATGTCGCCGGTGCGGGTGACGTGCGTGCCGCCGCACAGCTCGCGCGAGGAGCCGATATCCAGAACGCGCACCTCGTCGCCGTACTTCTCGCCGAACAAGGCCATCGCGCCGCCTTTGACCGCGTCGTCGAACTTCATGATGCGCGCCGAGGTCGCCTCGTTTCTGAGGATTTCCGCATTGACGATCGCTTCGATGCGACGGAGCTGCTCGTCGGTCATAGCCGCATCGTGCGAGAAGTCGAAGCGCGTCTTCTCGGCGTCCACGAGCGACCCCTTTTGCTGCACGTGCGGCCCCAGCACCTCGCGCAGGGCCCTGTGCATCAAATGGGTGGCCGAGTGATTGCGCATGGTGCGCGCGCGCCGCGCCGCATCCACGCGCGCCGCCACCTTGTCGCCCACGGCGAGCCGGCCGGTCGCGAGCGCCCCGTGATGGCCGAACACCTCGGACTGGATTTTCTGCGTGTCGGAAACGGCGAAAGTACCGCCCGCGGCGACGATCTCGCCCGCGTCGCCCACCTGGCCGCCCGATTCGGCGTAGAACGGGGTCTTGTCCAGCACGACGATGGCGGATTCCCCCGCCGCGATGGCCGGCACCGAGGTCCCTTCCCTGTAGAGCGCTGCCACCTTGGCGTCGTCGAGCCCAAGGCTGTCGTAGCCGCGGAACTCCGTCGCGCGCCCGGAATACTCGACACCCGCGTCCATCCTGAACTTGCCCGCGGCGCGCGCGCGCTCGCGCTGGCGCTGCATCGCCGCCTCGAATCCCGCGTGGTCGATCATGATGCCGCGCTCGCGCGCCATGTCCGCAGTCAGATCGACGGGAAAACCGAAGGTGTCGTAGAGCTGGAACACGGTTTCGCCGTCGAGCATGCGGTCTTCGCGATGCAGCGCGCCCTCGAGCACTTTCATGCCGTTCTCCAGCGTTTCGGCGAAGCGCTCCTCCTCAGCCTTGAGCACCCGGGTGACGCGCTCCTTCGCCCGCGGGAGCTCTGGATAGGCCTCGCCCATCGCGCGCGACAGGTCCGCGACGAGGCGGTGGAAGAAAGGCTCTTTGCGCCCGAGCTTGTAGCCGTGGCGGATGGCGCGGCGGATGATACGGCGAAGCACGTAGCCGCGTCCCTCATTTCCGGGTATGACGCCGTCCACGACAAGAAAAGCGCACGCGCGGATGTGGTCGGCGATCACGTTCAGCGAATTGTTCACGAGGTCCTTCGTTCCCGTCTCCCGCCCCGCGGCGCGTATCAGGTCCCGGAACAGGTCGATCTCGTAGTTCGAGTGCACGCCCTGGAGAACGGCTGCGATTCGCTCCAGGCCCATGCCCGTGTCCACGCAGGGTTTAGGCAGGGGCGTCACCGCGCCTTTGTCGTCCCGATTGAACTGCATGAAAACGAGATTCCAGATCTCGATGTAGCGATCGCCTTCGGCTTCGCTCGAGCCGGGTGGGCCGCCCGGGACCCCGGGCCCGTGGTCGTAAAAAATCTCGCTGCACGGACCGCAGGGGCCCGTGTCGGCCATCTGCCAGAAGTTATCGCTCTGGTATTTCGGGCTTCCGGGCTTGTCGCCGATGCGGATGCAGCGCCCTTTCGGCACGCCGATCTCCTTCGTCCAGAGATCGTAGGCTTCGTCGTCCTCGTGATACACCGTCGCCCACAAGCGCTCAGGCGACAGCTTGTACACCCTGGTCAGCAGGTCCCAGGCATAGCGGATCGCGTCGCGCTTGAAGTAATCGCCGAATGAAAAATTGCCGAGCATCTCGAAGAAGGTGTGGTGACGAGCGGTGTAGCCTACGTTCTCCAGATCGTTGTGCTTTCCGCCCGCGCGCAGACACCGCTGCGCGGTCGTAGCGCGCCTGTAGGCCCGGGACTCCCTGCCGAGAAACACATCCTTGAACTGCACCATGCCCGAGTTGGTGAAGAGCAGCGTGGGATCGTTTGCCGGAACGAGCGGGCTCGAGGCGACGGCCGCGTGGCCGCGCTCTTCGAAGAACTTGAGAAACTTTGCCCTGATTTCGGACGATTTCATGAATTCCCGAGACAACTTCTTGACGCGTCTGATTTTCGCCCGATTTATCCGCCCGTGCAACGACTCTTCCGTATTGGGTTAAGCTTAGCGCAGTATGCAGGGACGGATGCTGAAAGACCTGTTCGCGTCGAAAGTCCGCCTGCCCGGGCAGATCGACTTCGAAGCCGGAGTGGAAGCGTACAAGGCGGGCAAGCTGGCTGTCGCCGCGGAGCACTTTGCCGGGACGCTGCGCGCAGAACCCGAGCACGTTCAGGCGCACAACTACGCCGGCGGGATCGATTTGCGGACGGGACGCTACCGCGAGGCGCTCGAGCATTTCGAGCGTGCCCGCATGCTCGACCCGCAAAAGGCCGAGTACCGCTTCGGCGAGGCCATGGCGCACCGAGAGCTGGGCGCGATCGAGGCCGCGCGCGAGTGCTGCGAAACAGCGCTCGCACTCGACCCGGAGCTGGCCCTCGCACATGACTTACTCGCGAGTCTCGACCTTCCCGGACCCGACTATCTCGAGGTCATCTCGATGTTCCATTCGCTTTTGCGCCCGCGCGCTTACCTGGAGATCGGCGTCGAGAGCGGCCAATCGATCGCGCTCGCCCGGCGGGAAACCCGCGCGATCGGTATCGACCCCGAGCCCAAGATCACAAAGCCGCTCGCTCCCAACACGAGCATACGTGCCACCACGAGCGACGAGTACTTCGCCGCTCACGACGTGCGAGCGGAGTTCGGCGGCTTGCCGATCGATCTCGCCTTCATCGACGGGATGCACCAATTTGAATTTGCACTGCGCGACTTCATGAACATCGAGAGGCACTGCGCGTCACGGTCGACGATATTGATTCACGACTGTTACCCCTTGTCCCGGCACACCGCCGGTCGAGAGCGCCGAACCGAATTCTGGAGCGGCGACATATGGCGGCTCGTCCTCCTCCTGAGGAAATATCGTCCCGACCTGAGCGTGAAAGTGATCGGCACGTTTCCGACCGGCCTGGGCGTGGTGCGCCGTCTCGACCCCGATTCGAGAGTCCTGCAGGAGAACTACGATGCGATCGTCGGGGAGTTCCTGGCGCTCGACTATTCGGTGCTCGACGCCGACAAGCCGGGAATGCTCGCCCTCTTTCCCAACGACTGGGAGAGGATCAAGGCGATTCTCCAGTAAGACTCCCCGCGCGGGCTCAATACAGCATGCCCACCACCGAGCCCGCCACGCAGGTCGCAAGCGTACCGGAGACGATGGTCTTTGCGCCCAGCGAAACGATCTCGTCGCGGCGCTCCGGCGCCATGGTCGCGAGGCCTCCGATCATGATGCCAAGGCTGCCGAAATTGGCGAAGCCGCACAGCGCATAGGTCATCATGAGCCGGCTCCGCGGGCTGAGCGCGCCCTCGGGGAGCTTCGCGAGATCGACGTAGGCGAGCAGCTCGTTGAGCACGGTCTTCGTACCCATCAAGGCGCCGGCCGCCGTCGCCTCGGCCCACGGAATGCCCATGATCCAGACGAGAGGCGCCAGTGCGATGCCGAACAAGCGCTGCAGCGTGACCGGGGCTCCTGAGACGCCTGGAAGCAGTGCGAGAACCTGGTTGGCGAGACTCACCAGCGACACCAGCACCACCAGCATCGCGACGATGTTGACGAGGAGCTGCGCCCCGTCGAGCGTCCCGCGAGTCACGGCGTCCATGCTCGAAG
>WNFX01020927.1_pt1 | contig 15484 bp, 17 predicted proteins | sample 5400111 | NCBI WGS metagenome assembly WNFX01 (sample SAMN13153363, study PRJNA577476) | soil metagenome | isolation source: 40 cm soil or saprolite under grassland replicate 1 | place: USA:California | collected 2016-06-15 | reverse complement strand
ATCTTTCAAAAGAATTTGGAATACCGCCGGTATATGGTGTTCCTTTCAAAGCCCTGACAAATGATACCGGCAGGGTGGTGATGCAGGTATTTTTTTATGGGGATAAAGATGGTCTTGGAATTTTCCAGGGATTCAAAAGATTGTTTGATTCTAAACTTTGGAAGATAACAACCACTCAGAATTGGATTGTCATAAATTCAATAAAAGGGAAACCTGTTTCTATTTATGCCAATCTTCCCTTACCTGAAGAAGATGACCTCGATAAAAAAGCACAGGATGCCCTGGATACTTTTTTATTAAGAAATAATTTGTATCCGACTGTTGTCATACATCGAGGCCATAGTTATAATGCTCCATATACCATTGACCAGATTATGCCCTCTGCAAAAATTGTTTTCATGGGGTCCTGTGGTGGTTATTATTTGATTCATGATATTCTGAAACATTCACCCGATGCTCATATTATTACTTCCAAGCAAATTGGTAAAACAGCTGTGAACCAGCCTTTCTTTAATTTGTTGATGGAAAAAGTGAGAAATGGAAATAATATTGACTGGATTCCTTTTTGGGAAGAGTTAGAGAAAAAAGTGAAGGTGGAAGGATTTGAAGATTACATTCCTCCTTATAAAAATCTTGGCGCCATTTTCATTAAAGCTTATAAAAAGGCAATGGGAGATGAAGATTAGTTATGAGGGCGGGGTTAACGGTTATGAATTCTTTAATCTCACCGTCTTCAGTAAGTTTGTGGTTCTGTTTCACATAACCCATAACACATAACCCATTACATTTCGTGGCCAACGCAGCATTAAAAAAAATATTTGACTTTGAAAATCTGAAGAGGGTATTTCAATTTGCAGTGCCCTATAAGAAAAGATTTTATTTTTCGATCTGGTTGGCTGTTTTTCTCGCCATGATGACTCCTGTTCGCCCGTACCTTATAAAAATTACCGTAAATAAATTTATTGCCAGTAAAATGCTTGACTGGATAATCTGGATGACAGTAATCCAGGTTGGATTATTATTAATTGAAAGTGCTCTTCGTTTTTATTTTACTTATATCACCGCCTGGCTCGGTCAGACTGTCGTCCGGGATATGCGAATAAAAGTATATGAAAAAGTAGTTGCGCTTAATCTGAGACAATTTGATCAGACTCCTATTGGCACTCTCACCACAAGAACGATCAATGATATTGAAGCCATCAATGATATTTTTTCTGATGGCCTTGTCCCTATTATTGCTGATCTTCTTTCAATCATTTCTATTTTGTTGTTTATGTTTTACGTGGATTGGCGATTGACACTGGTTTGTCTTGCACCTTTTCCAATTTTAATTGTAGCCACCTATTATTTTAAAGAAACTGTAAATAAATCCTTTATTAAAGTTCGAAATGCGGTAGCTCAGCTTAATGCATTTGTACAGGAACACATAACAGGTATGCAGGTGGTACAGGCCTTTGCCGCGGAAGACAGGGAATTTGAAAAGTTCAAAAAGATCAATAGAGGCCACCGCAATGCAAATATCAGTGCCATTTTTGCCTACTCTGTTTTTTTTCCTGTTGTTGAAATTGTGTTGGCGCTTTCAACTGGTTTATTGGTATGGTGGATTGCAGGAAGAGCGGGTGCATCCGCTGCAGAAGCGAGAGAGCTGGGAGGAAAGATGATGATGTTTTACATGTGCCTGAATTTATTATTTCGCCCTCTTCGTGTAATCGCTGATAAATTCAATGTGCTGCAAATGGGAGTCATTGCCAGCGAAAGAGTATTCAGAGTGTTAGATAATGATGATTATATAAAAACACAGGGAAATTATTCCCCGCAAAACGTTCACGGTAAAATAAATTTTGATCAGGTTTCATTTGGATACGATCCTGAAAATTATGTATTGAAAGATATTTCTTTCAAAGTAAATACCGGAGAAACAGTTGCCATAGTTGGACACACCGGTAGCGGAAAGACAACTATAATTAGTTTGTTGAATCGTTTATATCATATTCAAAAAGGCATTATTAGCATAGATGATGTAAATATTGATGACTACAAACTTGAGATTTTGCGAAAAAATATCGGTGTCGTTTTGCAGGATGTTTTTCTGTTTTCCGGTTCTGTAATTGATAATATCACTCTTCGCAATCCGGAAATTCCAAAAGAAAAAGTAATTGAAGCTGCAAAACTGATCGACATGCATGACTTCATTATGCAGTTGCCGGGAGACTATGATTATAACGTAATGGAAAGAGGGGCTACACTTTCTCTTGGTCAGCGTCAATTATTATCTTTCATCAGGGCGCTTTTATACAATCCGTCCATTTTAATTTTAGATGAGGCCACTTCATCCGTTGATACCGAAAGCGAGATCCTGATCCAAAAAGCCATTGATAAATTAATTGCCGGCAGAACTTCCATTGTTATCGCTCACCGGCTTTCTACAATCCGGAAAGCAGATAAAATAATAGTATTGGATAAAGGTGAAATAAAAGAAATGGGAACTCATGAAGAACTGCTTTCATTAGAAGGATATTATTATAAATTATATCAACTCCAGTTCGATAAAAAAACCAAAGTAGCTTAACTCATTTTCCTGTTTTTAAAAGGTCAATTTTTGAGGTTTTTCACCTCTCGCCCCCTATCTTTGCGGCAAATTTCAGAACCCCATGGGTGTTGAACGGATCAAATGCTTATTGGTAGTGATTTTTAGCCTTTTTTCAAGTTCTATTTTTGCGCAAGATCAACATGGCGAAACAAAACAACCCAAAAAAAGATCTTTTGATGCTAACGAGGTCATTTTTGGCCACGTTTTAGATGCCCATGAATTTCATTTTTTTTCTTATAAGGACGGCGATGGAAAAGAACATGCGGCTATTATTCCATTACCGGTAATTCTGTATTCTCCGCAAAAAGGCTTTTCCATTTTCATGTCCTCAAAATTCCATCATGGAGAAGAAGCCTATAAAGGTTATTCCATTCTTACTGATGAAAAAATTCAGAAATTAAAACTAAATCCTAAAAAATATCATGCAGGCCAGGTTGTTGGTACTAATGATAGTGGTGACATGGATACAAGCATTGAAGTGTATGATTTTTCTTTAACCCGCAACGTCGTGCAAATGATTTTTGCCCTGGCATTGCTGGTTTGGATCATGCTCAGCATTGCCAAAAAATATAAAAAGGGAGATGGAGTTAATTCAGCTCCTAAGGGCACTCAAAGTTTGCTGGAACCGGTTATTAATTTTGTAAAAGATGAAGTAGCTAAACCAAATCTCGGACCTAAGTATCAGAAATATCTTCCATACCTTCTTACTGTTTTCTTTTTTATTCTCATTAATAATTTAGTGGGCTTGATTCCGGGCACTGCAAATGTTACAGGCAATATCGCTTTTACCATGGTGCTGGCAGTTATTTCTTTTATAGTTATTTTATTTAGTTCTAATAAACATTATTGGGGACATATTATCAATCCACCGGTTCCCATTGGCGTAAAACCAATTTTGATTCCAGTGGAGATTCTGGGAATATTCACTAAACCATTTGCCTTGATGATACGTTTGTTTGCTAATATGATCGCAGGGCATATTATCATTATTTGCCTAGTTTCTCTGATCTTTATTTTTGGAGCTATGAGTAAAGCGATAGGTTGGGGTTTTTCGCCTCTTTCCATTGCCTTTGTGATATTCATTTATTTTATTGAATTATTAGTAGCTTTTTTACAGGCATATATTTTCACAAACCTGACGGCTGTTTTTGTTGGACAGGCTTTTGAAGGGGGTCATGATGATACAGATCATCATGAGGACATAGCAATTGTTTAATTTTTATTAATTATAAAACAAGTATCATGGATTTATTGAATGTTATCTTATTAGATGCTACAGCAAATGCAGGAGGAGCTATTGGTGCGGGTCTTGGTGCAATAGGTGCTGGTATTGGTATTGGTCAAATTGGGCGGGGTGCGGTTGAAGCTATTGCACGTCAACCGGAAGCTTCCAATGATATTCGTGCAAATATGATTCTTACAGCCGCTCTTGTAGAAGGGGTTGCTTTATTTGCCGTTATTGTTGGTATCCTGGCAATGTTTATATAAGAACGAATTACTGTACCTGCCAACGGGTTATCAGATTCACAAGAGAATTTGAACAGTTCTTTAACATGAGTGTAATGATTAGTAACCGGGCCGGAGAGTTTCCCTGCCTGCCGGCAGGTATTCGACTTCTGTTGCGTCAGCACTCTGGTACGTTCAATAATTCTATTGAACAAAAAATATAAGTGGGTTATTCTTATTAGCACATTGGCAAATTAACACATTAGCAAATTGATTTTATGCAATTACTTACTCCTGGTTTAGGCTTGATCATCTGGACACTTTTATCGTTCCTGGTTGTTTTTTTTATTCTTAAAAAATTTGCCTGGCCGGCAATTTTGGGTGGGCTGCGTAAACGTGAACAGACTATTGCTGATTCATTAGCCACAGCTGAAAAAATAAAATCAGAAATGGCACAGATGAAGAATGAGAATGAAGCCATTCTTGCAAAAGCAAGAGAAGAAAGAGCACAAATGCTTAAAGAAGCCAGGGAGACAAAGGATAAGATTATTAATGAGTCAAAGGAACAAGCGAAAATTGAAGCAAATAAAATTATAACTGATGCACAGGCTTTTATAAAATGCCTAATCCCCGTCTTGCATCGCGATACGCAAAATCACTGATTGACCTGGCTATAGAAAGAAACCAGTTGGAAAAAGTATTTGCTGACATGCAGTCGCTTCAGCAAGTTCTCAAAAGCAGTCGTGATTTTACAAACCTATTACGGAGCCCGATAATAAATGCAGATAAGAAAAAACAGGTTGTTGAAGCAATTATTAACGGTAAGGTGAGTGACATGACTTCTTCGTTTGTTCATTTGCTTATTGCAAAAGGAAGAGAAAGCAATTTGTCTGAAATTATTACTGCATTTATCAATCAATATAAAGAGTACAAAAATATTTATGCAGTTAAATTGACAACTGCCTTCCCGGTCGATGAAGCTCTGCGAAATATAATTATCGATCGGATCAAAAAGACGAGTGATATGCAGAATATAGAATTAGAGACTGTGGTAAATGAAAACCTGATCGGCGGATTTGTTCTTGAAGCAGGTGATAAATTAGTTGATGCAAGCATAGCCCATGAATTGAAAAAGATTTCAAAGGAATTTGAAAATAATGATTTTGTTTATCGAATACGTTAATAATTAAGTATTGAATGTTGCGTGATTGTACCAGCCAGACGATGAAAAATTGCGATATATATCTGATACAAAAATTAGTAACACAAAATAGATCTTAATACTAAGTACTGAATACTAAATTCTAAAAAATGGCAGATATTAAACCAGATGAAATAAGTGCGATACTGCGTCAGCAATTGAGCGGCTTTGATTCAGGAGTTGAATTGGAGGAAGTGGGCACAGTATTACAAGTGGGTGATGGTATTGCCCGCGTATATGGATTGGGCAATGTTCGATATGGTGAATTAGTAGAATTTGAAAGCGGTGTTCGTGCAATTGCATTAAACCTCGAAGAGGACAATGTGGGTGTAGTATTGATGGGTGAAACGGGCAAGATAGAGGAAGGAGCCAAGGTGCGTCGTACAGGACAGATAGCTTCTATAAAAGTTGGTGAAGGGATGGTGGGCCGTGTGGTGAATACTTTAGGCGAACCAATTGATGGCAAAGGACCCGTTACGGGGGAACGTTATGAAATGCCTCTTGAACGTAAAGCGCCAGGTGTTATTTTTCGTGAACCTGTTAAGGAACCTCTACAAACGGGGATCAAAGCAATTGATGCGATGATTCCTATTGGTCGTGGACAACGTGAATTAATAATTGGCGATCGTCAGACAGGAAAAACCGCGATTGCTATTGATACAATTATTAATCAACGGGAATTTTTTGCCGCCGGTAAACCTGTTTACTGCATTTATGTAGGTATAGGTCAGAAGGCGTCGAACATTGCAAATGTGATGAAGATCTTACAAGATGCCGGAGCCATGCAGTATACAATTATAGTTGCGGCTTCTGCATCAGACCCTGCGCCATTGCAATTCTATGCACCATTTGCCGGTGCTGCCATCGGAGAATTCTTCCGCGATACCGGAAGACCGGCCCTGATCATTTATGATGATCTTTCAAAACAAGCGGTAGCTTACCGTGAAGTATCATTATTGCTTCGTCGTCCACCGGGCCGTGAAGCATACCCTGGTGATGTATTCTATTTGCACAGTCGCTTATTGGAAAGGGCCGCGAAAATTATCACGGACGATAAAGTAGCCAAGAACATGAATGATGTACCGCCAAGTATTAAGCATTTGATAAAAGGTGGCGGATCGTTAACTGCATTACCTGTTATTGAAACTCAGGCCGGTGACGTATCTGCGTATATTCCTACAAATGTGATTTCAATTACTGATGGGCAAATATTTCTTCATTAATGTTGGCATTTCAGTGAGTCGGGTGGGAGGGAATGCTCAGATAAAATCCATGAAGAAAGTTGCAGGTACATTAAAGCTTGACCAGGCACTCTATCGGGAGATGGAAGCTTTCGCAAAATTTGGAGGCGATCTTGATCCTGCAACCAAACTTGTTTTAGATAAAGGTGCCCGCAATGTTGAAATTCTGAAGCAACCTCAGTATGCACCGGTGCCGGTAGAAAAACAAGTTGCGATTATTTATTTGGGTACTCAGGGTTTATTGCGTAATGTTCCTGTAAGAAGAGTAAAAGAATTTGAAGAACATTTTTTGATGGAAATGGAGAACAAATTACCTGATGTAATGGCTGAATTCAAAAAAGGAAATCTTCCCGACGATGGAATGAGAAAGATGGTTGAATTGGCAAATGGATTAATTCCTCAATACAGATCATAGAAGTTTTTTACTTTTCTTTAGTTTATTCAAGGCGGCGTTAAAGGCTGCTTTTTATTGGCAAAAACAGATTAATAATTTTATTCTTGGAAAATATGAAAGAAAGTTTTTTTTAAAAATTTTTCATGACTTTTAAATGGACATAAGGGGTTGAAAAGTAATTCATTTATAATTTATCTTTTGCAGGAATTACGATAAGGATCAAGTAAAATTTCTAAGGAAAGTTTGCATAATCAAAAACCCCTACTTATTTTGCACCAGATTTGAATGCGACCTAAAGAATAAAATCGACAGGCAGCACCATTCAGAAATTCATTAAAAACTAATAAATAACTGGGCTTTATTTCTCAGTACAAATTATAACAGGACGGTTACTTTAGTCAAGGCGGCCTTATTAAAGGCCGCTTATTATTTATGGTCAGAAAATACCAAGTAATCCCTATTTCTTAAAAGAAACTACAGCATCTGATTTTTTTTATCCTTCGGAAAATACGGAAGAAATTTTTTTAAATAATTTTGACAACTGAATATTAACTGTAAGTAATTGATTGAAAAGCATATTCTAAATTTCCTTTTTGCAGGAATTACGATACTGTCCGAGTAAAATTTCGTAGAAAAGCTTGCATAATCAAAAACCCCTACCTATCTTGTGCTTGATTTAATCCTAACTCTAAGAAAAAAATTGATCCGACCATGAAAGTAAGTTTACCTGCAGCACGAGTATTTTCCTCTTCCACTTTTACTTCGACTATTTACCAGACAGGGTTTGCTTGGACCAGTTTTTCATCTTCTGATATGGGCATAATCACCATTGCTCTAATTGTAAAATCATAATCTGCTTTTATCAGTACCTACGGAGATAGAATAAACTCTTAACCAAAACTTTTGAAAATGAAAAAATCTGTACTCTTCTTTGCTACGACAATTGCCCTGCTGTCTGCGAAAGCTCAATTCTCACAAAATTTTGATGGATCCGAGAGTGGTCTTACAGGAAACTGCTGGACACTATTAAACGTACAGCAGACGACCACTCCAGGTGATGTAATAAACGGCACCGGAAGCATGTATACTAATCCTCCTACAAGCAGTGCAGGCACAAGAGATATTACGACTCCTGCGTTAAATATTACATCCACCAGCTTTACCGTTTCATTTAACTATAAAGTGAGCAGCAAAATCAGTGGGAATGCCACTCGTACCATTGAGATTGGATTATTAGACGTTAATGGAAATTTTACTTCATTGTCCATTATTACCATGGATAAAAATTCGCCTACAACAGTTCAAACCTTTAATCAAACTTTTACCCTGGCCTCAACTGGCATAAGGAAACTGGTATTGAAATTAGGTGGGGCTACCGGTGATGGTAATTCCCGTTTGATATTTGACGATATTTATTCCAGTGCAAATCCACTGTATGGTTCTGGTACCTGTAATAGTGCACCTGTTGCTATTGATGAATCCAGGCTTTATCGGTAGTTCCACGACATTTACTTACAACTTGCTGGATGCAGGTTTTGATCCACTCACCTCAAACACTGCTACCGTTACTATAAATTTCTTTGCTAAGATCACATTACCTGTAAAACTTTTAGATTTCACAGCAAAATATACAAAACCCAACGTATCATTAGAATGGAGCACAAGCCAGGAACATAATTTCAGCCATTTCATAATTGAGCATAGCAATGATGGTACAAATTTTAACCAGACTGCCTTTGTATTTGGTGCGGGTGAATCAGATTCCAGAATCGATTATTCTTATACTGATAAAGATTTGAATGGCCGTGGTGGAATAATTTACTATCGTTTAAAACAGGTGGATATCGATGGCAAGTTTGACTATTCACCGGTTCGCATGATAAAATTGGGAGAAGAAAGGAAAGAGATGATGATTACAAGTTTCCCTAACCCTGTGACAAATGAACTTCATGTTACCATATCATTTGCGTGGCAGGGCAAAGCAATAAAATATGAATTAGTAAATACTAACGGACAATTAATAAAGCAAATAATCCATTCAAGTGCTGGTCAAACGGAAACCATTACCGTTAATGACTTGGAAAAAGGGATATATTTTGTTCGAGTCAATTGTAGTGGCGAAACGGCCATGCAGAAAATTATTAAAAACTAAGTTTCATTAATTCTAGGTGTACCAGTCGAGACCGATTCTTTCCAGAGTCGGTTTTTTTTAAAAATTTGGTTTATAATATAAACTACTTTATGTTTGTGACGAAATTGAAACTCGATGAAAAAATTGACGATACTATTGGTTGTACTATTATCTGTTGCGCAAATTTACTCGCAGATAGTAATAAAGGGGAAAATAAAGGATAACAAGGGAAAACCGGTACCAGGCGCAAGTATATCCATTAAGGATAGCTATGATGGTGGGATAGTTGATTCGCTCGGAAATTACAGATTTACCACAACAGAAAAAGGAGAGCAGGTTTTGACTGCCACGAACATTGGGTATAAATCCGTTGAACAAAAAATCAACATTGATGCCGCGCCAGTAGTAGTTGATATTATTCTCAAAGAGGAGCTGAGTGAATTAAAAGCGGTTACCGTTATATCGGGATCATTTGCAGCAGGCGATACAAAAAGAGCAGCTACTGTTTTAAATTCAATAGATGTAGCTACCGTTGGCGGAGGGAATGCTGATATTACCGCAGCAGTAAAAACTTTACCTGGAGCGCAACAAATAGGAGAACAAGAGGGATTGTTTGTGCGTGGTGGTACTGGTTATGAAACAAAGCAATTTATAGATGGCACCGTGGTAAATAATCCGTATAGCACAAGTGTGCCAGATCTTGCTGGCAGAGGCAGATTTTCACCCTTTTTATTCAAGGGTACGGTATTTAGTGCGGGAGGATATTCTGCTTTATATGGTGAAGCCTTGTCATCAGCACTAATTCTTGAGTCAATTGATTTACCGGAGCGTTCAGCGGCTAATCTGTCTGTTTCTCCAATTATTTTCGGAGGAGGTTTTCAAAAGCTTGCAAAAGATAAAAAATCATCGTGGGGTGTTAATTATAATTACATAAACCTGGTGGCCTACTTCAAATGAATTTGGGAGCGGGCTACAGCACCAATACAGACGATATTTCGCAGCAGTTGGAGGACAAAAATAATCAAGCGCAATTTCCAAACCAGTTCTGGGCAACTTATAAGAATTTTAAAGTAAAAAGCATTCAGCAATTATCACAGATAAAGGCTCTATTTGAGAAAAGATTATTTGGAATTAGTACTCTACGGTTTGGAAGTGAATATTGGTATGGGGTTAACAGCAGTGACTATAATACCAATACTTATGGTATTACTAAATCAAAACTCATAGAAAATTTTCAGTCAGTTTTTGCTGAAACGGATATTTATGTTACCAATGACCTGGCTGCAAAACTTGGCGGTCGATTTGAGCACTCATCTATTATTGCTAAGTCAAATTTTGCCCCAAGAATTTCTCTGGCGTACAAAGTGGGAGCCGGCGCTCAACTATCTGCAGCCTATGGAGTATTTTTTCAAAAACCGGAAAACACTCAGCTTGTTTATACAACTAATCTTGATTACACAAGGGCAACCCATTATATACTTACTTACCAAAAATCTACCAATGATCGCATTTTTCGTACAGAAATATTTTACAAGAAATATTATGATCTGATCAAAACAGTGCCCGTCAATTATTATTACGGTAGTTATAACAATGATGGTAATGGTTATGCCAAAGGGATTGAATTTTTCTGGAGAGATAAAAAAAGCATTAAAAATTTTGATTACTGGATTAGTTATTCTTACCTGGATACAAAACGTGACTATCTCAATTATCCTGACGAAATAAGACCTGATTTTGCGGCCAAACATACAATAGCTCTTGTCACTAAACGATTTTTTATGGATATCAAGACAGGCTTCAATTTTACTTATAGCTATGCTACCGGCAGACCGTATTACAATTTCGTTTTGAACGGGTCAAATAAATATGCAATTGCCGACCAGGGGAAGACTAAAGACTACCATAGTCTTGGATTCAGCATGAACTATGTACCGAGTATTGGTAAAACGAATCCCAGATTGTTTTGGGTGCTGGTGGCAAGTGTAACAAATGTTTTAGGCTATGATCCTGTTTATGGGTATCACTATTCTTTCAATGGTTTGAACAAAGAGCCGATTGGTCCTCCAGCAAAAAGATTTTATTTTATCGGTGCTTTCTTTAGCTGGGGGGTTGACAGAACACAGGATGCAATCAATAATAACCTTTAAAATAAGTGTATGTATTATCTGTTTTCAGCGCCAAAATATAAAGATTGTGCGATCAATTTAACCAACCCTTTGACAGAGGAAATAGAACTGAAATAAAAATATTCATATTAGATTTTAAAAATCAATTAATCATTTCAATTAAAATTGTCAGTTATGAAATCCCTTATTTCTCTTGTTTTTTTATTTGGAGTATTGATAACTCATGCTCAAAGTGACAAATATGTAGCTACCGTGAAAAAAAATCTTGCCATGTTTGATAGTGTAAAAACAACTGCAGACTACCAGGCATTAGCGGCTGCATTTGAACGTATTGGTGATGCAGAAAAAACACAATGGTTACCTTATTATTATGCGGGTCTTGCATTGACTACTGCCGGATGGATGGATTCAAAGCTTGATAAAGAAGCTAATGCTGAAAAAATAAACGCACTCTGTGATAAGGCAGAAGCCATCGAAAAATCTTCCGAAATATGCGAAATACGAAATATGGCCGCTACACAACAGATGATGATTGATCCTCAAACCCGCTGGGCCACTTATGGAAAGGAAGCCAGGGAGGCTCTAGAACGGGGAATGCAGCTTAATCCGAATAATCCCCGGCTATATTATTTGCAGGGAATGAGTGTATTTAATACCCCCGAAGCATTTGGGGGAGGCAAGGCAAATGCTAAACCCATTTTTGAAAAAGCTGTTGCACTTTTTAAAACGGAACAGCCAGCGCCATTGTATCCTCATTGGGGACAGCAGCAAGCTGAAGAAATGTTAGCTAAGTGTCAATAAATCTGAGTTTGAAATAATTTAAAATTTATAATTCAAATTTTCGGCCAATGAATGAAGAAAATCTTGATCCCAAGCAAAGCCTGTTATTGATAGAAAGTATGATAAATCGTGCAAAGGATAAATTTGCTGAAGACGGATCTATGTATTTACTATGGGGATGGGCCGTTTTTATTTGTAGCCTGTCACAATTTATACTCCTGCATTTTTTTAAATATCCCCATCATTACCTGGTGTGGCTAGCTTCATGGATTGTTGTTATTTACCAGGTAATCTATCTGCGCAGAAAAAACAAGTATGAAAAAGTGCGCACTTATACTAGCTATATCATAGGATATGTATGGCTCACTTTCGTTATTGTTATTTTTTTACTTGCCTTTTTAATTGGCATACTAACAACCGGGGAATACTACACTCATATAAATCCTATTTTGCTCAGCATTTATGGTATGCCAGTTTTTCTTTCAGGAATTATTTTAAGATTTAAACCATTGATTCTGGGAGGCATTGGGTGCTGGATACTTTCCATTGTAACCATGTTAATTGTTAATTACGATTATCAATTTTTGATGATTCCTCTTTCCATGTTAATAGCGTGGATAATTCCCGGGTACATGCTTAGAAAAAAATATAAACTCCAAATGCAATAATTATGGAAGAAAAAAAATTGTCTGAGCAGGAAAGCCTGTATATCATTCAGCAAATGATACAAACTGCCAAGCAGGAACAAAAAGATAATGGACTGGGATGGATTATCTGGGGCTGGATGTTATTTGCAGTCTCAATTCTTACCTATTTAAATATTGAGTTTAAATGGTTCGATACAGCTTTTTTCTGGAATGCTTTCGGTGGAATTGTCATTCTTAATTTCCTTTACCTCCTTTTGAAATCATCTTTTATTAAAAAAAGACAAAGAGTAAAAACGTATACCGGCGATCTTTTTGATAAACTGAATAGCGGGTTTTTCATTTTTCTTATACTCATTATTTTTTCTATGAATCTGGGTGTACCACCCAGCAAAGGTTTTATGCTCCTCATTGGATTGTATGGCTTTTGGATTTTGATTTATGGTACAGCACTTAATTTTAAACCATCTGTCATTGCTGCCTATCTTACCTGGGCCATTGCCTTTGCAGGTTTGTTCATTGATAAATTCATTCATGCTGTTAAACCGGACAATCTTGCTGATGCAGGCAGTGCCGCCAGCCTGGAACGTTTTCAATGGGTAATGCTGTTTCATGCCTTTGCCGTTCTATGTGGTTATATTATTCCCGGCCATATTGCCAATAAAGAATTCAACAGAATAAATAAGAAAGGAAATATTCAGAGTGTTTAAAGATCTTGATCCCATATTACATTCACAGTTACGTCTCGCAGTAATGTCACTACTTATTAGCGTAAAGGAAGCAGAGTTTACTTTTCTGAAGGAAAAAACAAACGCAACCGCCGGTAATTTAAGTGTGCAAATACAAAAATTAAAAGAAGTTGCATATATAAATGTGATTAAACAGTTTAAAGACAATTACCCACAAACAATTTGTAAAATCACTCCAGTTGGTGTAAAGGCTTTTGAACAATATGTAAAAAATCTTCAAACTTATCTCGCAAAATAAGACCCTTCCGAAGAAGGGTCGTAGTTCTCTATTTATAAGTAACGCCTTAAGATTTTTATCGGGTTCCGATGAAATAATAAACAAGCTCTTTTTCTTCTTTACAGGAATTGAATGAGTAATTTTATTCAATCCCGGTAGACGAACGGATAACTTCTTTGTTCTTTTTTACGAAGTCGATGTGACGTCCGCCTTTCGGTGAAATAAATACGGAGTCTAAAATAAACGGGTTTATTGTTTTATGAATTTTGCTGATTGTTTCATAGTACCGTTGTTCATTTCAACCGCATAGATACCAGTTTTGAAAGCGGCGCTGAGAGGCAAGCTCAATTGGTTATTGCCCCGGGAAACATTCATTCTTTGAATCATTTGTAACCGGCCACTCATATCATAGATTCTGATCTCTGCTGGTTGATTGTTTGTTGCAGTAAACTGTATCGTTACTTTATCGGTGGCTGGGTTGTTGATAATCTTCAATGCATAAGTATTCGAGCTTGCGATTTGAAATACAATAGTTTTCGAATATTCCGCTGAATGATTTTTATCATACATTTTCAACCGGTAATAAATTTTATTAACTTTTATTGTTTCGGTATATGAATAATTTTCGGTTCCCGATTTACCGGCTGCCGGTACAGTGCCTGCTGTAATGAAGTTTATTCCATCCTCACTTCGTTCTATTTCAAAACTAGCTGACGATTCATTTTGGGATACTGCCCATTGTAGTGTAACCTGATCGTTTTCCAGGTTGCCGAGGAAATAAATTAATTTAACCGGTAATATAGCTATATTGGGTGAATAGAGTACCTTATCAATACAGCCAGCATTAGATTTTACAACCAACAGCATATTTGCATCATAAGGTTTAAATAAGGTAGTAAAAGGACCATCTGTAACTACTGTTTCTGTATTCGATTCAATATAAGTATCGCTTGCATCTAAACTTAAAACGGAAGGTCCATCGTCTTTGTATACATCCAATTGTATCGGAAAGCTCGCAGAAGGAGCAGAAATGACATCGTAAATAAGTTTAGAACCAGTAGCAGTTGTGCCTTTCTTTACGAAAGCAGTGACTGATATAGTACCACTGTATGCGTCTGCTCTTCCATTAGAAAGTTGTGGCGAATAACTTACGGCATTGCTTGATTTCTCCCATGATCCGCATACTCCATCGGCTGTGCGAACATAGCCATTATCAGTTCCTGTATTCTCATTTACCTTTTCAACCGGAACGGATCCATAGTTTGAAAAATCAATGGTAAAATCAGGAGAGGCACCGCTCATATCAACAAATAAAGGAGGCATATTGATAATTTCAGGGATAACTGTATCGTATCCACCTGTTCCAAAAATAAGTGCATTGATCAAAACGCCATTCTTGTACAGAAAGATAGTATAGGTAGCACCCGATCCATTGTGTGGTACAAAAAAGTCATTAAAATTCGAAGGGATGGTTCCTTCATTGTAATACAGATTTCCATCAGCGGAACTGCCACTTTGCTGTAACCACATTTTTACGTAGCCATTATTGGAACCCAATGCGGGGTCATTCCAACTAAAGTTTGCAGCCGTGGAATTCGCGACATTCTGGTAGCTGAATGGAATAGCCGATGCTCCAACAAGATACCCTGCGGGATCGATGGTCAGGTTGGGAAGATCCATCACATAAAATCCTTCCTTGCCGGAGATTCTGAAATAAGTCACGATAGTAAAGTTATCCAGCGACAGGGGGGTAGGAGAACCAGTGGTATTATAAAGTTCAAAAAATTCATTGTTACCCGAGCTCGGGGAAGGATAGACTTCGTTAAAGACGACCTGTGTTCTTGACACCAGCACTAAATCTATGAGTGCAATTAATAGTAAAATTTTTTTCATTTTCCAGGGGTTGAATTATCTAATAGAGATTCAAATGGCGCATAGAAACATTGGAAAAAAAATAAGTTA
>WNFX01010191.1_pt1 | contig 15484 bp, 11 predicted proteins | sample 5400111 | NCBI WGS metagenome assembly WNFX01 (sample SAMN13153363, study PRJNA577476) | soil metagenome | isolation source: 40 cm soil or saprolite under grassland replicate 1 | place: USA:California | collected 2016-06-15 | reverse complement strand
TATTCATGCGTGCTCGTGAGCAAACCGGCGTTTGGCCCCGGCCTCTTTCTTTCTTCTGCATCAAGGCTCAGTTGGATCCGGCATTCGTCTTTGGATTTGCACCCTGGTCGCAAGCGCAAATTGAACAAAGTTTGGCAAAACTGGCATCGGCGGTTAAACAACTGAAGCAGCGTGGCGCGGGAAACGGTTCATCGTTTCAAACCCAGCCTTTCTCACCTAGTACGAGTTCATACTGGCCGTCGACAGATGTCCGATCAAATTAACTGGCTAACGAAAATTGGATTGAGGAAAACAGCCGGGCCCTTTCGAGCCTACGCGATAATCAGAAAGACTTGTGGACGCAACCGCTCGCTTGCGGCTCATTCGCGAAGCGCGCCGTCGTCCACCTGATGAGCAGGTCCCTGAGCGGGATACCGGGCTGGATGATCGTGAGGTGGTCGCGCCCCGCGAATGTCCAATACTCGATTCGTTGACCAGCAGAGCAGCGCTCTTCGACATACGCGTCCGTGGCAGACGGCGGCACGACGATGTCCGACAGGCCTTGCGCGATTACGACAGGGGCCTGTATCGGACCATCCGCCGTGTTCTGCTCAAGCCGAGCCTGAAGCGCTTTGTTCGAGCTCATCGCCAATGCGGGTCCGTCGAACGTCGCCGCCAGTGCTTTAATGCGTTGCAAATCCTCAGGCAGGAAGTCGCATAAGTCCACTATCTGGCGTGCAGCATCGAGCGCCTCGGGACGAATCGCTTGCTCGAATGTGATGCCAGGGTAGAACCGGCTGTACGATTGAGCTAGATAAGGTCCAAACAACTTGTCCATTTGGACGTTCATCGCGAGAACGTTCTTGATGTTCGCGGACGGTGCGATTGCTACGACACCACGGATTTCGAGGTCCGGTGCGTAGCGCGGCCCGATGATGCCGGCCCAAAGCGCTGCGTGTCCTCCCTGCGAGTGACCCCACACCACCATGCGCTTGTCGAGCGTAAGCTCGGACATCTGCCGCGCGGCACGAACCGAATCGAGCACCGCACGCGCTTCGCCTTCGCCGATCAGGTAAGGATGCGGGCCACCTTTTTCTGCGAAGGAGTAATCTGTCGCGACCACGACCCAGCCAGCACTCACGATCCGGTCGCGCCAGGGGATGCCCTTGGTCGGTAACGACACAAGCGACGGCATACATCTCTGCATCAGGCCCGTCGTGCCGTGTTCCCATGCGATGACAGGACGCGGGCCTGCGGGAGGATCGGTCGGCGCAAACAGGGTCGCGACCGCCGTCGCTGGTGTGCTGTCGTCCACGGTAGTTGCATAAAGGACGCGCCAGCCTCGCACGCCAGCTGGCAATACCACGTCCTTGAGCGGTTCGCTCCGCAGTAACTCGCCAGGCTTGTGCGGTACGTCCGACGGCGGATCGTAGAATGCATCCGGCGCGTGCGCAGTGACGCTCGCGCGAAACGCCTGCGGTGTTGGCGCGGCGCTCGACTCTGACGACGCTCGCTTGGACCGATTGCAGCCAGCTCCGGCGAGCAGAACAAGCAGCAACGTGAAGCCAATCACACGAAGTCCAGCAACGTTCATAAGCTCCTTAGAAAAAAGCGCGCTCCGAATACGCGAAGTTCTACAGCCGATCACACTCCACTATGATCCGCGTTTACAATGACGCTGGCAACGTGATCGAAGTGCATCGACACAAGGGCGATTTTCGAGAACCGTACAAACGAACAATCTCCGGTTTCATTCGGCGACGTTTGTCCCCGTAATTTCGGACGCTCTCGACTCATTTCGATGTGCCGGCAACCCAAAAGCGGTCCCAACTCAAACCAGATAACACGCAAACTGGCCAGATCGAAATTCGCTAACTGGATATTGTGCTTTTGCCACATCCCCTTCAGTAATGGGGATTCAATTAAGGAGGCAATAAGCATTATGAAACCAAAACAAATATTTAGCAGCATTCTGGCAGTTCTGTTCGTGTTCCCATTGATGGGGACGTTCGCTCAGCAAGCGGCGAACTCAGGCTCTATTGAAGTGATCACGACTTTTGATTATCCCGGGGCCGGAAATTCGACCCTGCCGCAAAAGATTAACGAAAGAGGCGACATCGTTGGCGTTTTCATCGATTCGAACGGAGTGACGCGAGGTTTTGTCCGGTTCAGCGATGGTAGCTTTAGCGCGCCGATCGTCGACCCTAACGATACCGTGGGTTTTACCGAAGGACGAGGCATCAATAACTCACGCACAGTAGTCGGTGACTACGCCACCCCCGATGGGAACCTGCACGGGTTTTTCCTGTCGGGCGGCACCTTCACAGAATACGATGTTCCCGGCGCGGTCTTCACCGCTGTGCTTTCGATAAACGATGCCGCCGACTTTACCGGCACGTTTATTGACAGCAGCGGGATCCAGCAGGCGTTCGTCAGCGTTGGCGGAACCTTAACGTTGTTTAGCGTCCCGGCAGCTCCCGCGACCCTTGCTTACGACATCAATAATTCAAAGCGGTTGGTGGTAGGGTACTATATAGACGGCTCAGGAATCCTTCACGGGTACTACCGGGACGCCAATGGGGCGTTGCACTTCCCGGTCGATCCTTCGGGCTCCACTGCGACAATCCTGTTTGGACTTAACAATTTGAACTGGGTGGTAGGCAGATATGCGGACAGCTCAGGCGCGACTCATGGACTCTTCTTTGTCCCGCCAAACCAATTTTCCACTTTCGATTATCCCGGATCGACCTTTACATCGCTTAACGGAATCAATGACAGGGGAATTATCTGCGGTCGTTACGTCGATGATTCCGGCATTGCTCACGGATTCCTGGCTCGCGTCACAGGCACACCGCCGACAAAAGCGGCGGGGCCGGAAATCAAACCCAATTCCCCGTCGCTGGTCACTCCACTCGATCAGTCGCCCGCGGCCTGGGGAGGTGCAATGCCGGCGCGCTGAGTTGGTGGACTCCGCGGTCGCCGCTTCCAGTTCCAGAAACGCACGCCGATTTCTCATCGGCGTGCGTAACGAAGGGCCTTCGATCGTCGCAGTGCGCGTCAGTAATCCGGATTACCGCATTTCTGTAGCCGCGGGCGCCGACCGCGGTTGCCTCAGAGATCAGCCAAAAGCGCGCTCCGTTTGATTACGCAGCTTCTGGTTCTTCGCGTATTCGGTTTAGAGCCGATCTTGCTAGCCACTCCCGGGCCTTGTGTCGCAGTTCGGAAGCGCTACGGAGACCCAGCGATTGGGTGACGTCCGTCGCTCTAGTTGCGCAAACCGTGCATTTCCAGTTTTCGAGTAATCTGCGCCAGACTCCGGACGACATCGACGTCCGACGGCGTGAGCGGTAAGCTAAATGTAAGCTCGCGCAGCGCGTTCGGATAAAACATCACCCTATTGCGCTGATAGTCGATTTCCAGTTCACCAGCAAGCCTTTCAGTCTCTTTTGGCGCAGTTATCGAATTTTCCTCGCCTTCGTTGTGCATTCGTCACCTCGTTCTACGGGGCCGAAGCGGTGAAGTTCCGAGAAAAGTGGACCGGCAATTCAGATACCATATCGTCGCGCGCACAGGTTTCCCTAGAAATCAGACGGCAATTTGTCATCTATTTCTAGCCTTTTAAACGGAAGACTGGCTAAATAGGGTGGCGAGATGCCGGACCACAAGGTTCTGCTCAGTCCCCGCTCTCCGTGTTCTGAAAAGACGTGATTAGCCACTTCCCGTTAGTTTTGACCATCACCATCGTGGTGATTTCTTTCAGAACTGGAACGGCCTTTCCAGTGGGATGATTCGAACCGGTCACGTCCCACGTAGCATGGACAAGTGCAACATCGGGCGCCGAAAAACGGACTTCTACACCGGTAAGCTTCCGAACGGCAGTCTTTAATCTCTTCCGAAACAGTTCCGCGTGCCGCTGAACAATCTCCTGCACTCCCTTCCAGTGGTCACCAGCGATGTTTACGTAGTCACAGTCTTCAGTGAAGAGACGACCGAAGTCGGCTGTGTCATGGCCGTTCCAAGAAACTTCGTATTCCGCGAGAACATTGCGCACCGCACTCTCATCGTCATTGGCGTAGTCGTAGTAATTCAGAGGCGGGTAGACATATCCGTAATCATAGCCGGACGACCCATAACCATAGCCATAGTTACCATACCCGGACCCGTAGCCAGAGTAGTCGGATGGATAGGAATATGCGTAGGATTCGTACGGGTAGACCCAGTTCGAACTCCACCAAGGACCCCACCACCATGGAGAGGCGAAGTTGCCGATAAAGATGATTTTGTTGAAATGCTTGAAGCGATGAAACCGATCGTTCCGAGTAAAGTCTCGATAGTTGAAACGGTTAAAGCGTCGAAGGCCTAAGCCTGAATTCATCATTGGAACGCGGTGCATTGGCATCCGCCCCATCGAACCTGGTATCGGAGCGCGGTGCATCGGCATTCGGGCAACCGAACGTGGCGCATTACCGGGCCCCCTCATCTGCGCCGTCGCAATTGAGGCTGCGAAAACGCATGCTACCACGCAACTAAGGAGAACGAATTTTCTCCAGTTCATAGCGTCATAGGTTTCTAGAGATTGAAACCCCGCGGATTCGAAAGTTGCGGCACTGGAAAAGATAAAAGGTAGCGGTCGCGTTACCTTTAGTCTCTGGGAAACCACCACACCTGACGATGACAATCATTTGCTGCCGGCCCAGTTTACCGGTCGAGTATTCTGGCATTTGCTCACTCCTCTTCAGCGTTATATCTGCGCGTACACTACGCTTCGAGACGAGTCGCCTCAACTCGCTGCTGTCTTGGGTCAAGAGCCAAGCGATTGACTACGCTCTCACCGGTGCATGCTTTCATGCTGGCGAGATCCGCGTTCTCGATTCAAGCTTGTGTACAAAGTTATCCTGCATTGGGGAAGCGCGATGATTCGTGGGTCGCTCATTCAAGTTTCAGAAACACACGCCGATTTCTCATCGGCGTGCGTAACGAAAAGGCTTGGATCGTTGCAGCGTGCGCAGCAATGAAGATTGCCGCATTTTGTAGCCGTGGGCGCTGCCCGCGGCTTCCCCTCAAAATCCAGCGCAAGACCGCACTCCGTTTGCTTGTTCAGGCTCTGGCTCTTCCCGTATTCGGTTTAGAGCGAGCCTGACTAGCCACTCCCGAGCTTTTTGTCGCAGCTCGGAAGCGCTCGTTAGGCTGAGCTTCTTTTTAATGCGCATCTGGCAGGTTTCAATCGGCGATTCAAAGTGTGTTTAGTTTTTTAACTCGCATCACGTCCCACTTGCTACTAAAGGAAAGTCTTTCATGACCTACGTCGGCGACGCGAACGACCCCGCGACGATCCTCGCCGACTCCAACGTCTTTTACTGCACCTATTTCGCCAGCCGCGACGATGTCGGAGAGATCAACGCGGCCACTCCGGATCACAGCTTGGTGGACTGGGAACGCGGGCGACGCATCTCGGCCCTGGTTCAGATGTACGACCTCGTCGCGCCGCTCGATCCGGCGCAGGCGGCCCGGTACCTGGAACGCCTTGGCCAGATCGCCGGCGCGCTGCTCGACAACCGCGATGATGTTCGCGGCTTCCCCGTCGATCCGTTCCGCGGGCGGGTGATGCCCGCGTGGGGCGCGTACACGGCCGATCGCGACGGAAAATGGAACACCGACCCAGTCTTCGCAGGCCTCTTCACCTACGCGATGGCCGCCTTCGCGCGTCGTGTAGCAGACCATCCTGCGCGTTACGCCGAACATTGTGATGACGCGATCCGCTTCATCACAGCGACGATGGAGACGTACGAGGCGTTCCGTCCCGAGCTCCACCTCGTCGAGAACGACCCAGAGGCGTACTTCACGGTGCCCGCGGCGTACGCCGATCTCGTGTGCGACGGCAACCAATCCTGCGAGGATTACCGCTCCACAGCGGGCATGCCGATAGCTTGGAACGAGAACCTCTCTATGATGAAGGCGCTCGCAGAGGTGGCGCTCGCAAGCGATAGCCCGCTCTACCGCGGTTCTCCCGGCGCCACGCCAGAGAGGCTGCAGCGGGCGACAGAGGAGGCGCCGCTCCTCATCGCGAAGAACGTCACCTTCTTCGTCGATAACCTCCGCCTGAAGACGCTCTCCGACGGGACACCATACTTCGAATGGAATCACCAGTTGCCACTGCCGCGCATCCAGGACGTTGCGCACGCCAGCTTCGAGCTCGGCTGCCTGGCGGTCATCCTCGACGATCAGGTTCGGCTCAACGCGCTCCTCACGCGCGCAGGCCGGAACGAGCGGGTAGCGCTCAGCCCGTCGCTCTTCGCTCGCTTCGCGAACACGTTCCTGCGCAAGATCCATCACAACGACAACGCGCTCAACGAGAACGTGGCCGGAACGGGCGACTTTAGCGGAAAATTGAACGTCGAATGCGCCGGTTGGATCCCGCTGGCGCAGTTCGATCCCTGGGTGTGGACACGCTGCCGTGACACCACGTTTCACAATCGCGCGTCGGACGGCTCACCTTTAGACCTGCGCGAGGACAACCACGGCGCACTGTTGCGCTACCGAAAGTTCAACTCTATGAAATACCTCACAGACTTCGCTGGTCAGAACTGGCTTATCACCCCCGCCGCTCTCGCAGTGGGAGAACATCCACCCAGGAACATCCATGATCAGAAGTGGTTGCTCGTCCTATCTGGCGTCGTGATCGCAGACCTCAAAGGTGACAGCGGGGAACATTGGGAATACCAAACCGTGTCTTTCATCCCGGACATGGCGGGGCCAGATGACCCCAGCTCGACTTCGGGCCCATTGAATTGGGCCATTAGCCATTATTCAATTCCGAAGCCGCCAGGTTCTCCCAGGGCGCAGTATCTCATTAGATTCTCGTTAGAAGAGTGGGCGCCTTTCGTAACCCTTAATTCCATCTTTAACGAGGGACCATCGATAAACTCGGGCTTCGCAGTCGACGTGTGGCGTCCGAATCACTTCGAGAATGGGACAGATGTCCTGACGAACCAACCGGTCAATAACCTCTTTACCGGCATCAACGCAGATCTGGCCGTTCGTGACACGGATGCTTGGCTCTATCGCGTTGGCTATAACATCACCCTGCTAGGGAAGATTGTTTTTGTTGCGCCTGTCTTCGAGTAACGTAGTCCAATCACCAGTAACTCTACTGCCGTTGCCCAACATTTCCGCTGAAGGCATCGGTCTAACAACAGTGCCCTCTCAGCCTTTTGGAGATAGACGTTTTCGGTTTCGCCCCGACGACTGGAGGTGGTCGGCTTTCGGTTTGCTCTTTTTTTCATCCCCTCATGCTTCAGGAAGCCGTGATTCAACAAGGGCGGTGAGACCAGAGCAAGACGATTTACGACACCGTGGTTGATCAGTTGCAGCGAAGATAACTGGGAAGCGCGGCGTCCTGCGAGTCAAAACTTCACATCAAGAAATCCTCGCGATCATTCCCACAACATCCTTAAGAAGTTCGCGAAGCTTTTTGTTATGGTCGATCATCTCTTGTGCCGTTCGCTGAGAGGCCGGAGAGATTCCATCCGCGTCTCTCGCGAGAATCGCACACAATACGTCTTGGTTCACTAATGTTTGCTGACAGCGAGGAGCTATTGGGAGGAGGACGCTTTTGAGGTTCTCGTTTTCCATATGGATATAGATTATGGCGTGAAGCGCCTTTTCCCGCTGTAGTTTCTCTCTGTACCGAGTTGGTAAAAGGGCGTTCTGCGAACGGCGGCTAGGGAAAGCCTTTTTTTGTCGGCGTACACAACGAAATGTTTTCCATTATCGCAAGCGTTGACCGATGCATTCTCAAAGCCCAGCGCAAGAGCGCGCTTCGTTTGGTTACGCTGCTTCTGGATCTTCGCGTATCCGGTTCAAGGCAGATCTAGCTAGCCACTCCCGAGCTTTTTGTCGCAACTCGGCAGCGCTATGCAGCGCAAGTTTTTCCTTGATGCGCATTTGGTGCGTCTCAATCGTTTTGACGCTTACGTTCAATTCACTTGCTAATTCCGAAACGCTGAGGCCTCTGCCAATAAACGAAAAAATCTCCAGTTCACGATCACTCAGACTGTCGATATCAGAGCTGCCCGAGCCTTTGGAGCCGGCTGCGAAGTTGCTTAGAATTAGCGGTAGCACGCTCGCACCGACATATGGATGGCCGGTCGAGATTTCATCGAACGCCCGGAGCAGTTCGGGAGCATCCTCGATACTCAAGTATCCTCGTGCACCCGCCCGAAACACGCGTTGAGCCGAAAACGCATCAACGTGCTCGGAAAGGGCAAGTATTCCGGCCGCTGGGTTGAGGCTTCGGAATTCTTTAATCAACTGTATCCCGTCAGCACCGGAGAGCCTCAAGCCAATCAGAACAAGATCCGGTGCACGCCATAAATTGTCTGCTTTTCACAATTAGCGAGAGCACGCCGGATCGAACGAAACCTATTCGATGAACAACGAGTACTCTTATCTTTGTCGGGCGTTTCCCTGACACGTCGTCAGGCTCTTCTGTCAGGGATTTCCCTGATTGTTCCGGGGAGCGCACGCGCCCTCGCGTGCTGCTTTTGGCGCCCTCGCCAAAAGCCTCTCTCTGTCGGCAGTCCTGCGGGGCTGCTCGCGAAGTCCTTTCGGAGTTCAGCACGCGCGCAGCGAGGAGTTTATCTTTGCGTGGCTTCGTATGCCGAAAATTCAGGGAGCAACCCCGACAGACAAACTGCCAGCTGTCCGGTTATCCTCCGCTCGAGGTGAAAACATGAAAAAAATCAGGTGGCATCCTCCAATGAAACTTCCGGCTTGCTCCACATCTATTGTAGCCGACTCGCTGCGCCGAGGTGTTGCCAGAATCCGGCATCAAACATCAACCAGCCAGTATTGGATATCGCTGACCCGAAAGCCTGTGAACTCAATTATTTCCTCCCGACGACCAGCAATATTCGCTGTGCTACTTCTTGTGTTTGCGTTGGCTCCAAGAGCGTTTGCCCAGCAGATCGATGATCACAATCCAGTCGGAGTAACTGGGGCGTTTGGCGGGAATATCGAAACGGGAGGAAGCTATGGGGCGCTCGACCACAGTGCTCACAGAGGGCCCATTGACGACATTATTGTGCCTGGCTCGCTCGGCAAGTACCCGCTGAAAATGACCAGATACTATAACAGTAGGAGCTGGTATGCTAATGCGGGTCTGAGCGCCGGCTGGGCACATGGATACGCATGGCTGCTGACGACTGCGGGCAGCAAGGTCGCCTCTCCTCAAGGCAGCGTCTATGATTTCCATTGTGGCCATCCGCTCGGCGTTTCTGAGGGTTGGGATGACGGAATCCAGGGTCCACACCCCAACGGTGGCACATGGCGTCTCGCCGACGGTGGCAAGGTACATTTCAATAACGTTGGCGCCACCGAGTGGATCGAAGACCCCTATGGGATCAGGACGACGATCGAGTGGGCTAATGGCCAGCTGAGAAAAGTCACCGAAGGGGGTGGGAGATATCTGCTATTCACCTTTGGCACTGGCCCGGGATATACCGACCCGGAGACCGGCGCGAAGATGCTGGAGTGGGTGCAAGCGTATGATGGTCGCGGCAACCAGATCGATTCGGTGCATTACACTTATACCGATGTCGATTCCGGAGGCACCGTGAACGGTCAGTCGATCATCAAAAAGATGTTGACCGAGGTGACCTACAGCGATGGCACATCGGCCAGCTACACGTATCGGACCGATAACGTGCCGCAACAGATCCAGCTTGGCTCTTGGAAGGCGATTCCACTGCTGGAGAGCTGTAATGATGTGCGCTACAAAGGCCCGATGCGCCAGATCGCCTACCAGTATCAAAGCGGTGGCCCGCACGGCGAGATTACCAAGGAGCTCTCCAGCCTCGGCGGAGCTCTAGTCTCTTCGATCTCTCCTGGCGTGCCGCCACCGACCGCCAGCGATGCTCGCTTTCCAGAACAGTTTACGGAGACCCGTGGCGACGGCCCATCGCGCACTTTTACTTACACGCCATTACACATAGGGCGGAACTTCGAGCCTCAGGGATGTCCGAATATTATTGGGGACACTCCTCCCTCGCAGTTTTTGCTTACGTACACGGATTTTCAAGGGCACACCACGCAGCTCGGTTACGACGCCAACTGGTACGTTAACTCAGTGAGGGACGCCAATAATCACACTACAAGCTATACTCGGGGCGCGCCTATTGGCCAGATCACGCGAATCACCCATCCGGATACCACTCACATTGATTACACTTACTACAACGAGGGCACTGGCCACCTCGGTGGCCATTACATTTATACGGTCTCAGACGAGCGCGGCAACATCACCTACCATACCCGCGATGCCTATAACCGCATCACCCGCACCGATCACAAGGACGCGAGCAACAACATCCTCGCCTACGAGACGTTTACTTACAACGGTTTTGGCCAGGTGCTTACGCATCGTCTAAAGAACGGGGCGTACGAGAGTTTTGCGTACGATAGTCGCGGCTTGCTCACTGATAAATGGAACCCTAAACAGAACGCGATTCCGTCCGGGACTGATCCCCATACGCACTACACCTATTACATGTCTGGTCCGTGGACAGACCGGATATTGACTATGACTCTTCCGGCGAACGTGAGCGGTTATATGGCATCCGAGACCTACGAATACGATCGCAACTCCTCTGGTGCGGCCGTGGCTGGGCGCGGGTTGGAGACCAAGATCACGCACGCCGATGGGAATTATCAGTCGTTTGGATACGATGCTTACGGGAACAAGATTTGGGAACAGAATGAGCTGCGCCAGCAAACCACTTATACGTACGACGCCTATAACCGGGTGCTTACGGTTAAAAATCCGCTCAACCAAACGACCACCTATACCTATGCTCCCACCAACGGCACCGGCACCTCGCCGTATCTGCACACGACCAATAACCCTGACACGGTCACGACGCCAACCGGCATTATCACGACAAACGACTACGATCAAAACTTCCGCAAGACTTCCACCACAGTCGCGTCGTCCACGACTCGGTTTGGCTACGACGTAGTCGGCAACCCAACCACGGTGACTGATCCGCTTAATCACACCACCACCACCACGTACGACAGCCGGAATCGGAAGCGAACAGTCACGAATGCGCTCAATCAGACAACGACCTTTACGTACGACGCCGCGAACAACGTTACGGGAATTGATCACCCCGACACCACTTGGGAAACGAAGACCTATGACGCCATGAACAGGATGCTGACCGATACCGTGCCGCAAACCAGCACCATAAATCTGACCACCTGGTTCGTTTATAACCCCTCAGGCACGATTTACAAGATCGTCGATCCCAATGGGCAGCCGACATGGTTTACGTATAACGCTTCAGACGAAAAGATCGGGATGATTTATTCGGGTCAGACTCAATCCCAATCGTGGACTTATGATGCCGGTCACAACCTGGCGAGCCGAACGACGGTTGGCGGAAAGATGCAGACCTTTGGGTACGACAATCGCAACCGCAAGATCACAATGAGATGGAGCAATAATGCCGATTGGGCGAACTTCGGCTACGATGCCGCCAGCAGGCTAACCAGCGCAACTAGCCCGAACTCGACCGTCACCCACGCGTACGATGCCGCTGGACAGCTCACCCTGGATCGGCAGAATATTACTGGCTTGGGAATCAAAGATGTGAATTACATTTACGATGCGGATGGGAAACAGACGCGCCTATATGTAACTGGCGCTGGTTACGATTACACGTTTGCCTATGATGGGATGGGACGGTTTTCGACAATCTCGGCTACTGGCAACGCCAACCCTTACTTCCAGTATTACTATGACGCGGCTAGCAACGAGACCCAGCGCTACAACCTCTACAGCGGGGTGAATCAGATTTATACCCGGGACGCTTTAAACCGGATGGCGCGGCGGGATGTGAAAAAGGGGACGACCACGCTTTCGTATGAAGTGTATGGCTACGATGCCATGAGCCGGCTGAGAACGGTCACGCGCGAGGACAACAAGCAAGATCAGTTTATCTACTACTGGGACGGAGAACTCAGCACCGCGCAATACGGCGCAACGCCAGCTCCAACACCCACGCCAACTCCCGCACCCTCGCCAACGCCCACCCCAACGCCGACGCCACCCCCGGGTCAAGTGGCCACGCCGACATTTCGGCCCGATGGCGCATACTACAGCGCTTGCGCTTACAGCTACACCTTCAACGTCATCATCTCCACCACAACGAGCGGAGCGCAAATTTCTTACACCACTGATGGAAGCACCCCCACGCCGACGCACGGAACAGTAATTTCCAACGGCGGCACTGCTTCGGTCTTTGTTCAGACAGGTCAAACAAAGACTCTCAAGGCCATTGGTTTCAAGACAGGCATGACCAATTCGAACATCAAGAGCGCAGATTATTCCTTCGACCGCGAGTGCGGCCAGGCGCCAGAGACGATCCGGACGGTAGGTTATTATCTGGACGAGGCGGGCAATCGGACGAGTGTAACAGATACTGTGAACGGGAACGCAACCTACACCCCCAACGCTCTCAACCAATACACCGCGGTGACAGGAAGCACGATCAGCAACGGCCCCGAGCACGAGATCAGCGTCTATAATAACGTGGTTTACACGTACATTAACGACGAACGGTTGAGTTCGGCGAGTGACGCGAGCCATACCTACAATCTCTACTACGATGCGCTGGACCGCTGCGTGAAACGAACCCTCAATGGTGTGGTTACCTATTATGTTTATGACGGGGAAAAGCCGATCCTCGAGTACAACTCAGCGGGCGGACTGGCAGGCTGGAACTTGTATGGCAAGGGAATCGACGAAATCATTGAGCGCGGCGCCTATGGGTCAGACAATGCGTGGCACTGGTACTTTTTCCAGCAGGACCGCAACGGAAACGTGACCCATCTGACCAACTACGGCACTACCGTGACCGCGATCGAGAGATACCGCTACGACGCCTTTGGAATGCCAACCATCTACAACGGGTCCGGCCAAGTGATTACTGCCACGGCTTTTGGCAATCGGTTTCTGTTTACTGGAAGAGAATACGCAAACCTCTTCGGCTTCTACGAATATCGGGCCAGAGCCTATCATCCTGCCCTGGGCCGGTTCATGAGCGAAGACCCCAAACTAGCCGACGCCGGCGATTACAACCTCTTCCGCTACTGCCACAATGATCCAATCGATTTCACGGATCCGATGGGGACGATCGCCTTCGCCGACGCTCCGATCACAAACCCTGAGGTCCAAGCATACTACACGAACGCAAGAGATGCGATGGCCAAATGGGCCGATAGCTCCAACAATTTCCAGGGCACGTTTACCCAGTTTACGGCCGGACAAGGGTTAACCATGGGGCAGATCGGCTCGGGAATGCGAACAGAGCGAGCGATTCCCATTAGAGGTCAACGTGATCCACTGCTTGACAGAAGGACAGAAAATAATATGGCGACCCTCTCTGAACCTGTTCAGAAAATGGCCAGATCACTTCTGTATCACGCTCGAGCTGATCTTGGCTTGGATGTACGGATTATCCAAGGCACACGTACATATGCGGAGCAAGATGCATTATACGCCCAAGGCAGAACAGACCCCGGTCCAATCGTCACTAACGCTCGCGGTGGTTACAGTTTTCACAACTTTGGGGTCGCCTTTGATGTTGGCCTCTTTCGCGGGCGCGCGTACATCGAGGGAGGGTCAGGTTACACCAATGTCGGACATCTGGGAGAGAGAGTCGGGTTAGAATGGGGAGGCCGCTGGCGCACCTTCCAAGACATACCGCACTTCCAGTACCCTGGTCTCAGTCTTGACGTTACACGAGCACGCTTTGAGCTGGGCTTGTCATCAATTCCGGGTTATTGATTATGAGCCGAATTCGCATCATTTTATCAGTACTGATTGGACTGTTCTCTGTCTGTCCTGCCGCGCAACCAGTGCCAAGAGATCCAGGGCTTGAGATCAAAGGAATGGTCGATGATATCGACTCTCATCTGAAGAGATTGAATAGGTCACGCGTCATGCTTCAGACTGGAACTGATCGCGGTGGCGAACTAACAATCTACAGAAGAGACTCAGATGTTGTTCGCATCGACGCGACAATTGGAGGATCAAATTCAGACTTGCAGGATGTATTCTATTACTTTGGCGCGAAAGTAGTTTTCGTCAGGACTAAAACAGTCACGTATCCTTACTCTCCGTCAGTCAATGGATTCGATTTCTCAAATCCTCGTGTGAAAGCGATGGCGGATTATTACGTCCGTGGTGGGAAGCTGATACCCGTGGGTCAAACAAAAATTGCACCACCTGTAGCATCAAGATTGTTACAAGAGGCAGAACTGTTTATGACCGCTGTTCGACGTGGGGACCAAGTTGTGGATGCCGAAAAGGTTCTCAAATAAAATCTGCCAGTCCTCGGCCGGTTCATGAGCGAAGATCCCAAGCTTTTCGATGCCGGCGATTACAACCTCTTTCGCTACTGTCACAATGATCCAATCGATCTGACGGATCCCATGGGGTTATGGGATATGGGCGATGTAAAGGAAGCCGCTTATTCGCTATGGTATGCGGGACCCCGTGCCACCTTTGACGCGCAGTCAAAATATGGAAACACGACTGGAAAATTCGCAGTCCAACAGGGCATGCAAGCCACCAGAGATTATGGGGACAACCCTAACGCAGGCGAGGCTGTCCGGCATGAAGTCTGGCAGGCAGAACTTGCCCGAAAGTGGGGTGACAAAGCGGCAAAGGCCATTGGAGATGCACATGAAAAGTACAAGTCGCGCGACTCCGATGACAGCAAACGAGATCAGTATCACGACCAGCTTGGACGCGAAAATGCCAAGGAGAGTCAAAGCCGGGAAGAGAGTTTGCAGAAGGCCAAAAAAGATTGGGAAAGCGGACGCGCCGCGAGGGACAAATTTGACGCGCGGTTGAACAAATCGAGTGATACGAAGCAAGACACAACAACACAAAAGCCGCCGGATGCTTCTTCAATAGAGCAGCGGGCTATCCAGCAAGGCGCGGAAAAGGCAGCTGAGCACAGCAGTAACGTGATTCACAGTAAACCGGACCCGCAGCCACGATGAACGTGAAGATAACGTGTTCGTTTTTGTTTTGTCTTGTCGTGCTCCTAGCTAGCTGCGAGGCGAATAAGAGTTCCGTCCCAAACGACGAGCGGATTGGGGATCAAATCATCGCGGCACTGGAGAGACACAAGGCTGAACGAGGTTTCTATCCGGATACGCTGACTCAGCTTGTGCCTGCTTACATTAAGCAAATTATCCCACCCCGTTATGGACAAAGGCGCTGGGACTACATCCATTACTGCAAGAACGATTCTTTTGGATTAGCGATGTGGGGTCGAAGCTTAACCGATGACGCATATGTATACAGCAGCGAGCGAAAAAAGTGGGAAGTGGCCGAGAATAGCTTTTAAGGAGGAAACAAATAGGGGTCAGTCAACAAATCTTGACAGGCTCGCTGCATGGATTTAAAAAGTGAGCTGTGGCACGAGCGGTC